>Ga0209737_10000090_pt1 | contig 79556 bp, 54 predicted proteins | sample TergutCu122P3_FD_187284 | JGI IMG/M metagenome (GOLD analysis project Ga0209737, IMG submission 187284) | Cubitermes ugandensis P3 segment gut microbial communities from Kakamega Forest, Kenya - Cu122 P3 (SPAdes) (version 2) | ecosystem: Host-associated > Arthropoda: Insects > Digestive system... | reverse complement strand
TCGGTGGGGTAGCTGCTATGCCTAAGCCCCGCAGGGCCACCGGAGGGAGCATTTTTGTGGAACTTTTTGTGCGAGCAAAAAGTTCCCCGCCGGAGGCATGGGGCGCCCGCCAGGGCACAAAAAAACTTCGCTGGAGGCGACAAGAAACACCCTCTCCCCCGGCCCCTCTCCCGCTTTGCGGGCGAGGGGAGAAAAACGAAATGAAAACTTCGACGAAGTCGACAAGAAAAGGGGGTCCGAGGGGGGGCAGTGCCCCCCCTTCCCCCCGCTTCCTTTTTTTTAAATCCATGTGCCGCAAGGGCGCCCAAGGCTTTTGAGGACTTTTTCAGCCACGCGTACGCCGTGGTGACAGGCCTCTTCAAACAGCCCCAGGCCGCTTAATTCGCTGTGCGCGACGTGCAGGTTTTCCCAGGGCGAAATTTGGGCCGCACGGCGCGCCGTGCCCAACAGGAAACCCGGTACGGGCTTGGGCATGGCATGGCCCCAACGGCGTACCAGCAACTCCTCCGCGCTGTCCGCCAAGCCCGGGTGCGCATCCGCCAAGTCCTCCCATAGGCGCTGACACCAAAAAGCATGGTCCGTCTCTTCCAGCCAGCTTCTGCTCGCTTGAGGGCCCGTCAAGGGGAAATACCAACTCAACACCGTCGGCCCCTTGGCCATGGCATGGCTTTGGTGGCGCGCGTGAATGTAACCCAAACCGGGGGAGGCCCACGGTACATTGTCCCAGGCCAGCGCACTGCCCCGGGTTTCGGGCGCGCGCGACAGCGTCAGGTTGGCCACCACCCAGGAGGCCTGCTGAAACTGGGCCAGCTGCGCCGCCGAAAGCCAGTGGCGCCACAGCACGTGCTTTAATACATGCTGCGGCAAGGCCAATACCACCTGGCGCGCCAGAAAACCGCGCGGCCGCTGCCGCTCCAAGTCCCAGGCCCACAACGCCCATAGGGCCGGCGTCGGTGTCTCCAGGGCACTGTCCACAGCCTTGTCGGCAGGCAAGAGTTTGTACACCTGCATGTGCGTCTGCAACTGCCCGGGCGACAAACTGCGCGCAAATTGTCGGCACAGCCGCGCATTGCCCTCCGGCCAGCTGAGGAAGGGCGCATGCTCGCCTGCGCGCGCGCGCGCGGCAAAATAGAAAATGCCAGCCCAGGCGGAGGTTTCTTCGAGGGTGCAGCCGTAGTCGTCGCGGCAGGCCATGTCCACGTAACGCAAAAGCAGCTTGGAGGAAAAGCCCTGCTGGCGCATCCACGCGGCCATGCTGAGTGTGTCCAGGGCCTGCCAGGAGGGCTCCTGGCTGGAATGGGCCATGGGAATGTCAAAGGCGCGAAGGCCAAGGCTGTCTCTTTGCTGTGAAAAATGCTGCATTTGGGACATGAAACGCGCATAGTCCGCCTTGTCCCTCTCAAAGGCCAGCCCCCAGGGGAAAAGGCCCTCTTCCCAGCGGCCCATGGCAAAAACCCGCTCCTGCGGCTCGTGTACCAGGGCCATTTCCGCGTAGCGGGGAATGTCCCCCGCCTCTACCCCCTCCTCCAGGCCCATTTCACGCAAAAGACGCGCGACGGGCCCCTGTGTGTGCAAGGGCGCGGGTATATAGTGGGCACCCCAGGGAAAGGCGGATACGGCATTGTGCCCCCCCTGGGAAGTCCCCCCCGCCTGGGCCTCCATCTCCAGTAGCTTTAGGGCCTCCACTCCCCCCCCGCGAAGCCGCCAGGCTGCCGAAAGCCCCGCCACCCCCGCCCCGGCAATGACGACGTCATAGGGCCCCTCCCACTCCAGGGGGGCCTCCTCCTTCCCGGGCTCCTTCCAGAAGCGGTGGGCCTGCACGGAGAAGTCCTCCACGAGGCGTCCGGGCACCTTGCGCCTGGACACTCTGCCGGAGGGCTTGCAGGCCTGCATGGCCGCAAAACCGCCTAAGGCTGCCAGAAATTCACGTCGACGCATGGCAATGCCGGAGGGCCTTCCAAAGAAGAATGCGAGGGGGACTTTTATACAAACAACAGTTTACAATGTATTGCCAAAACGCATAGACTTTGAAAAATTTTTTTCTTGGCATATCGTGCCCAAAGCAAAGTCCCCCCACATTGTGGAGGGCAACATTGAAGACAATGAGGGCCCTTACAGTATGGTGGGGGCCCGAAGCGTCGCGAAGGGCTAGGAGTGGGAGATGGAAAAACATCGCAGCAAAGGGGCGCTACCGGAAGGCGCGGGAGAGTCGTCGAGGCAAGACAGTCGACCCTATTTCTTCAAAGTTGTTGCGGGGGCTCCTGTTATGATCTTTCCAAAGCGGCGCCACACACAGGCAACGGTGAAAACGGGGGTGGAAGGGGAGCAGGGGGTTGCCAAAGAGGGAGTTTGCGTCGCCATGGAAAACAAGCTAGAGTCAAAAAATATGGAGGCTCGGAACCCCAGGCACCTGGGCAAAAAAACCGACAAAGCCGATGAAGCGGTACCGGAAGTCAGCCAGGTCATCCCGCTGAACAGCGCCTATGAGCGTGCGGGCCTGACACCGCCTGTACCCCCGGAAGAGTTGGCGGCCGCCCATTCAAATACGAGTCGAAAAATGTCTTCAGAGGGTGAGGCGGTAGATCCGCTTATTGGCAACAAAGTGGCAGGTTATGTTGTTGAAGAAAGCATTTCCGCGGGCGGCATGGGTGTCGTCTACCGCGCGCGGCAACCCGACATCGGCCGCTGTGTCGCCATCAAAGTGTTGAGGCCGGAGGTGGCCGATTCTGAAGACCAGTCCAACCGCTTCTTCAAAGAGGCGCAGGCCTTGAGCGCCATTCGCCACAGGGGCGTCACCGACATCATCCAATGGGGACGCCTTTCCGACGGACGCCAATACATCGTCATGGAATATTTGGAGGGGGACAACCTCGAGGACGTCATGGGCAGAGAGGGGGCCATGCCCGTCTACCGCGTCATCAGCATCATTGGAGAAGTCTTAGATGCTTTGTCCGCAGCCCACAAAGCCGGCGTCGTGCACCGCGACTTGAAGCCTTCGAATATTTTCGTCGCCCGGCAAAGCGACGGCACCCAATGCGTCAAGCTGCTGGACTTCGGCCTGGCCCGGCAAAGGCCTGTCGATGCCGTGGGTGACAAGAACAACCCTAAAGCCACAGACAACAAAGCTGCAGACAACAAAGCCGCGGACAACAAAGCCGCAGACAATAAGGCCACAGACAATAACGCCACAGACGATAAAACCGTAGATCCCAAGACCAAGCTTGAGAAGGCTTCCCTGGTTGCAGGCACCCCCGAATACATTGCGCCGGAGCAGGCCAAAGGCCTGGCTGCCACGCCGAGGACCGATATTTATGCCCTCGGGGTGGTGGCTTTTGAAATGCTGGCCGGAAAATTGCCGTTCCAAACGCAAAGCACCGTCGAGATGATGCGGGCACACGCCTATATAGAACCGCCCGACATCCGAGACCATGCGCCCAACATTCCCAACACCCTGGGCGAGCTGCTCAACTCCATGTTAAAAAAGCTGCCTGAGGAGAGGCCGCGCAACACGGACGAAGTGAAGCAGCGCCTCCACCGCATTTCTCAGCAACTCAAAAATGAGGACACCCAGATTGCCCCCGTGCGCCTGCCGCCCTATGTGCCGGAAGTGCGGGAAGCGCGGGGAGCGCGGGAAACACAGGAAGCGCCAGAGCCTCAGGAGAAGGAAAAAAAGTCTCAAAAGCTGTGGTGGCCCATTGTGGCCTTGCCCATTGCCACAGGCCTGCTCATGTACTTGTGGCATGTCAAAACGGACGAAGGCAACCTTGTCCACATTTCTCCCGTGCCGCCTGCCGTTGAAACGCCTGCCGCACCGCCGCCTGTGCTGTCGACGCCTGTCGTGGCGGCACCTGTGGAGGCAGTTGTTGAAGCGCCCGTGGAGGCGCCTGTGGAGGCGCCCCCCGCCCATGTTGAAACGGGGCAACTTGCCCTGGCCCCCACGACGCCTTCCAAAGGTTTGACGAAGCGGCGGACGACGTCGCTGCCTTTGTCGACGGAGTCTCCTAAGGTGGCCACTTCTGCGGAGCCTGCCTTTGTGCCCATTCCAACGCAGCCCATGGACTGCAAAGTGCCTGCGATGGTGTGGACGGCAGCCTTGGGCACAAAACTCAACTCCTACACTCAACAACTCACCACACGCTGGAGCGATGTGCCTGAAGTCCGAAGGAAAATAGGCAGCGAATTTAAGACGCACCAGGACAAAATCAAAAACAGCGACGGGGCCGCCGGGACTTGTGAAAAAATCAGCAATGACTTGGACAATTGGCTTAGGCAATATAACAAACCCGTCCCGAGGGGATGAGGCGAGCGGCGGCTGCCCCAGGGCACAGGCTCCAGTTGAGGCGAGGGACATGGAAACGGGGGGACTTCAGTGGGAAAGTCAGGTACATGACGGCAAGCGGAGAAAAGTGTGAGAACCATTTTCAATAAAACGAGTTTCGGGTTGTTGTTGGGTGCTTTGTGGGTGGCGGGCGCCGCGGTGTGGGCTCAGCCGCGCATTTCTGTGCACCCGCTGATGACGGAGCAGGGCCGCCGCGGCGAGCGGTGGAATGCCTTGTTTATGCGTGAAGTCGCCAAACAAAACATTGCCATGACGCCTGAAGTGGAGGTGGAGGCGTTTTTGGAGCAACACGAGGGCAACTGCAGAAATGAAATGAAGTGTCTGCAGAATTTGGGCTATGCCACGCGGGCGCACTATATTTTGGTGGGCAGCATGCTCCGGGCAGAAAACATTTACACCCTCCATGCGCGCGTCGTCATGCTCAACGGCGTGGAGGTGAAGCGGGTTGCGCTGGACGTGGAGCGCGTCAGCAAAACGAGCGAAGAGGCCAATGCCCTGGCTGTCTATAGCCTGCTGTTTTCGGAGTTGAAGCTTGAAAGCTTGCCCACGCACCCGCCCGGTGTCAGCTTGGAGCCGCCGGAAATTATTATTGAGACGAAAATAGAAACCGTGCCGGAGCAAGTCGTTGCTGTGCCCGGCCGCGGTTTTCAGCGCAAGGCTGAGTTGGAGGAGCAACTCAGTCAGAGTACCTCGCCCATGCGCACCACCTCCTATGTCTTCCTGGGCATTGCGGGCGTCACCGCAGCCTCGGGGACGGTGTTTGCGACGATGGCGAACAGCAACTACAGAAAATATAAGAGAACCTATACGCCCAAGGACGATCAAGGAAAACGCACCGGCGACACCGGTAGGATTGGGGAAGACGACGACGTCCGCGCCTCAGAAAGGCTCAAAATCAGAGTCAGAAACCAAAAAGCCGTCGCCATCACTTCGTTTTCGGTGGCCACGGCTGCGGCGGCCACGGGCATTACGCTGTTTTTCATTTCGCCGGAGCGCTACGTCAAAGACAGCAAGGTGCAGGTGGGCCTTATGCCCATGCAAGGCGGCGCCTTGTTGAGTTTGCAGGGAGTTTTCCCATGAAGTATGGCTTTGGCCATGTGCAGCATGGCTTTGGCCACGCGGCTTTGCCCGCGACGGAAGCGCCTTTGGACGAGATGGTCCTGGGCATTGAGGCCCTTCGGCGTGAGAATGAGAAGTTTCTTGACGCAGAAGTGGCCAAGTGGAATGCGCTGGCGCCCCAGGAAAAACCTTTTGAATGGAAAGGCAAGTCCGCTGCGGAAATTCTCGCATGGCGCAACGCGCGGGTGGGGCAAGTGCTTGGGCTGCACGACAACCTGCCGGCGTGTCCTCCAGCTGCAAGCAGCGCACAGCCCTCGCAGGAGGACTGTGCGGCCATGGCGCCTTGCCGCCCCCCGCCGCATTGCGCTTGTCTTGCACACCCTTTCCGGGAGACGCCGGGGCCTTTGAATGAAACCCAGGCCAGGCCGCCCCCTCAAAACACGGGGGCGACGCAGGCGCATATGTCGGTTGTCAACCACCCGAAGACAAGCTACGAGGAGAAGCTCGCCCGGTGGAAGCGGGCCATTCTCGAAGAAAAAATTATTGACTTGGATGATGCGGCCTTCGAAGAAAAATTTGCCGAGTGGGACACCCATGCGCTCCGGCTGGAAGCCATTAAAGAAGAAATTCTCCGCCTTGAGAAAACAGCCGTTGAGTTGAAAATAGCGGAGTTGAGGGAGCAGGCGGCCAAACAGCAGGCGGAGTTGAAAAAGGCAGCCCTCTGAAGGGCGCATTCACTCACGGCGGCCAGGGCATGGGGCGGCCGGCCAGGAGGTGGAGGTGGAGGTGGAAAATGGTTTGCCCACCGTGCGCATTGCAGTTGAATACCAGGCGGTAGCCGTCGTCGGCGTGGCCTTGCTTTCGCGCCAGCTGCGCGGCGGCCCACAGCAGCCTGCCGGCCAGAGCGCTGTCTGCCTCCTCCAGCGCGTCCGTCGTGGCTATGTGGCGCTTGGGAATGAAAAGCGCATGCAGGGGCGCTTGCGGGTGGAGATCGGCAAAACCCAATACCTCGTCGTCCTCGTAGAGTTTTTTGATGGGCAGCTCACCGCGCACGGCTTTGCAAAACAAGCAATTGTCAACATTCGACATCTCTTCTCCTTTGGGTTGGGACATTATTTTCTCCCCTCTTCTCCCCCTCACCTCCCCTCCAGTACCTCTACCATGCATGAGGCCGCCTCCTGAAAGGCCTCCTCCTTTGAAAGCAAAGACAGCACCACAAAACCCGGCAGGGGCATGTCGAAAAAATAGCCGGGCCATACCACCACCCCCGCCTCCAAAAGGCGCAGTACCAAGGCCTCCTCCTCCGGCTCCCTGGGTACCCGCAATACCGCCGTCCACCCCGCCTCCCTCGGGAGAATGTCCCACGCCGCCCCCGCGGGCCGAAGCCTCGTCAGGCATGCATGGTTGTTTTTGCAGCGCGCCTCCATACGCGCTTGGAAGCTTTGTGCCAAAGGCAGCCAGGACGGCAAGGCTTCTTGCACCGGCGTAGACGTACACAAATAGGCGTCGGCTACCCAAAGCCAGCGACGGAGCGCCTCCTGGACGAGGGGCTTGGGGCCCAGCACCCATGTCCAGGCCAGCTTGTGCTGCGGCAACCCCATCCACTTGGAAAGGCCGCCCAACAGAAATGTCAGGCACTTCCATGCGTGGCCTGCGAGGGAATGCTGCTTCAAGGCGAATACCTGGTCTACAATGAGGGCGAGGCCCTTTTTCTTGCAAAAGCTTTCCAGGGCCCCCACCTCCTCGCGCAAGAGACAAGCCCCCGTCGGTACCTGCGGACTTGTCACCACCACCGCCCGCGTGCGCGAAGTCAGCCGCTCCTCAAGCAAAGGAATGTCCCAGCGAAAGGCGCCGTCTTCCAGGCGCAAAGGAAGCGCCACACAGCGCAGTCCCTCAAAACCCGCCAGCGCCTCCACCAGGGGGTAGCCCGGCGCCCCCACCAGCACCTCGTCTTGGGCGTCTGCAAGGAGTTTGAGTGCCACCCCCAGCGCTTCGCTGCTGCCGCTTGTCAAACACAGTTGCTCAAAGCGTGCAGGGTGGCCCAGGGCTTTGGCCAGGGCTTTGCGTGTGGAGGCCAGGCCCTGGGCTTCGGGTACATAAGTGGGGGAGGGCAAAAGCTCCACGTGCGGACTTAAGCCCACGAGGGTGGGGTTGCTTTGCGTCAAGTCCAGGAGGGGGCGCTTGTGTTGCAGGGCCTTTTGCAAGGCCAGGGCCCAGGGGTTGGGTTTTTCGGCAAAGGCTGTGCGCTGGGAGAAGCGGGGCATGGTCTGCCGGCCCTCAAAACCCCGTTTGTACCATGGCACAGGCGACGCGGCGAATCAGCTCTCTGCGCACTTCGCGGCGCGCCAACTCCAGCGACTTGGCGGAAGGCGTCCTGGCCGCACGGCTTGTGGCGCGCACGAGAATGTCTTCTACTTTCTCGGGTGCAATTTGAAACCACTGTCTGCCGCTTCGCGACAAAAAAGAATCCAAGCCCTCGGTTTCCAACTGCGCTTCCAGCAAGCGTCTGGCCGCCTGCAACAACGTCAAATCAATCAACTCTCCCATGCGCGCTCTTTGTCTCTCAAATTTGAAGTGAAGTCCAATTTGCTTGCCTTGGTTGGCATCCACGAGAAATTTTTAACGCGCGTCTTGCTTGGGGGCAGGAAAAAAAGCCGATTTCTTGACAGAGGCAATTCGGCTAGTCTCCGCGTCCATGGCACCCACGGAAATTCTTGTTTCGCGCCTTTTGGAGCCGGAGGCCAGAGAGTTAAAACTCACGTTGGTTGTCGGCAAGTCCGGCCTTTGGCGCCCCATTGCAAACTCCCGCATTCAAAAGCCCGGCCTCGCGCTGACAGGTTTGGACGAAGTTTTGCACCCCTCCCGCGTCCAAATTTTTGGAAACACGGAGCTCAGCTATTTGAAAACCTTAAGCGTCGCGGAGCAAGACAAGGCCCTCCAGACGCTGTGGAAAGCCGAAGTCTCCTGCATCATCGTCACCAAGGGCTTGTCCATTCCCATCTCCTTGCGAAAAGGCTGCTCCAAAGCGCGCCTGCCTCTTTTCAAAACGCCGCTGCAGTCTTCGCAGTTGATTGCTCAAATTCAGACATTTCTCGAGGAAGCGCTTTCGGCAACCGGCAGCATTCACGGCGTGCTGTTGGACATTTATGGTGTCGGCGTTTTGCTGGTGGGAGAAAGCGGCATTGGGAAGAGTGAGTTGGCGCTGGACTTGGTAAGCCTGGGGCACCGCCTGGTTGCCGATGACATGGTGCTTTTAAAGCGGCGTCGCGAAGGCAGCGTCTATGGCCATGTCAGCGAGCGGTTGATGCACCACATTGAAATTCGTGGCCTTGGAATTATTAACATTAAGGACTTGTTCGGCGTTTCTTCTGTGCGGCTGCGCAAGAAGATTGACTTGGTGATTGAGTTAAAAGAGTGGGGCAACGACAACGACTTCGATCGTCTGGGGACAGAAGAAAAGACGCACCGGCTGCTGGGCATTTCGCTTCCCGAAATCGCCTTGCCGGTACGCACAGGGCGCAATTTGAGCACCATTATAGAGGTTGCCGCGCGAAACCATTTGCTGAAACTCCAGGGGCACCACTCTGCAAAAGAATTTGTCAAAAACCTGCGAAAGCGCATTTTGAAGCCCAAGCCCTCCCCGGCCAGCCCGCTTCCGGCAACACTTGAGAGCACAGACGAAGAGCCCATCGGTTAGAGCGCTTCCACTTCAAAGTGAAACCGGTCTTGGAAGGAAAAAAGGCGCCTCCCTGGGGAAGCGCCTTGAAGTTCCATTCAAGCTTCAAGCAGTCTATTCGACAGCAACCAGCTTGGCATTCATTTCAACGGCCATGCCTTCCTGGGTGAAAATTTCGACCACCTTGCCGTCTTTGGGGCTTTTCAACTCGTTTTCCATTTTCATGGCTTCGACGACGATGACGCCCTGGCCTTCTTTGACTTCTTCACCAATGGCGGCCAGGAGGCGCACCACTTTGCCCGGCATGGGCGCGCAGAGGATTTGTTTGCCCTCTTTGGAATGCTCCGGCGCAATGCTGCGCAAACGCATGCGGCGCTCATCGGCAACGTCGACTTGAATGGGCAAGCCGTTGATGGTGACGTGGACAAGCTCCTCGTCCTCCGTCTGTGTAATGTCAATGCAGTGCGAGTGGCCATCAATGAGAAGCGACACCGCCCCCTGAGGCAAGGTGGGCAACACCAGGGACTCGAGCTCCATTTTCTCACCGCCCAGGGTGACGGCATAGCGGTTGTTGCCGAGCGTTTCGACGTCAATGGTGACAGGCTCAGCGTTTTTGACGCTCTTGTCTGTGGCGATATAGCGCATGGACCTTGGCATGGTTATCCTCTCCTTCCGCGAGCACGCCAGGCTGAAGCGGCGCCTCTGTCTTTTGTGGGCGGAACAAATTTTTTGGCAAGCGTTTCATTCTTCTGGTGGGCATAAACCGCCGCGGCCAAAAGGGCAATGCGCACGTCCTCCGGGCTTTTCTTTGTCACCAACTCCTCGTGGTTTCGCAGCAAGAAGCCCGTGTCATAGTTTCCGCCCTTATATTCAGGGTGGTCGATGATGTTGAGCAGATAGGGGATGTTGGTCGTTATGCCTTTGACGACATATTCCTTGAGGGCTTGCTTCATGCGGGCGATGGCTTCGTCCCTCGTGGGGGCCCAGACGCACAGCTTGGAGACCATCGGATCGTAATGGTTTGTCACCGTATAACCCGCATAGACGCCCGTGTCATTGCGCACGTTGTGTCCTCCCGGCACGCGCATATAGGTAATGCGTCCAGGCGAAGGCATATAGTTGTTGTTGGGGTTTTCCGCATAAATGCGGGCTTCAATGGCATGTCCGCGCGGGAAGAGGGGTTTTAAGAAGGGAAGCTTCTCTCCATTGGCGATGCGAATTTGCCAATTCACCAAGTCAATGCCCGTTGTCAATTCGGTGACAGGGTGCTCCACCTGAAGGCGGGTATTCATTTCGAGGAAATAGAAATTCCGGTGTTTGTCGACGAGGAATTCAATGGTGCCCGCGCCGACATAGTTAACGGACTTGGCAGCCTTCACAGCGACTTCACCCATTTTGGCGCGCAACTCGACGCTGACAATGGGCGAGGGCGCCTCCTCAATGACTTTTTGGTTTCGGCGCTGGGCAGAGCATTCGCGCTCATTCAAGTGAATGACATTCCCATGCATGTCACCAAAAACCTGAATTTCAATGTGGTGAGGCTCTTCGACGAATTTCTCAATATAAATTTCGTCATTGCCAAAAGCCCCCATGGCCTCGTTTTTGGCAGTCGTCCATGCGGATTGAATTTCCGAAGCGGACTCCACCTTGCGCATGCCTTTGCCGCCGCCGCCGCCCGCAGCTTTCAACATGACGGGGTAGCCGATTTTGTCGGAATAGGCTTTGGCCTCTTCGAAAGAAGCAAAAGGTTCCGTGGAACCCGGGACGACAGGAACACCGGCCTTCACCATATGCGTGCGCGCGCGTGTTTTGTTGCCCATGGTGTCCATGGCCTGAGCGGAAGGACCAATGAAGGTAATTCCCGCCTTTTCCACGGCGCGGACGAATTCGGGGTTTTCTGACAAGAAACCATAGCCGGGGTGAATGGCATCGGCCCCGGATTTTTTAGCTGCTTCGATTATTTTCTCCTGAACCAAATAGCTTTCCCGCGAGGGGGCCGGCCCCACGCAATAAGCTTGGTCGGCCAGGCGCACAACGTGCAGGGCCGAACGGTCTGCTTCTGAATAAACTGCCACCGTCGCAATGCCCAATTCCCGGCACGTGCGCATTACACGCATGGCAATTTCACCTCGATTGGCGACAAGAACCTTTTTTATGCGAGACATGCCCCTTGCTTATCCCAAGAGCGTTTTCTTGTGTGGCAAAATACCAAAAAAAAGCATTACGTTTTGAAAGTGCCCCAAACGACACGAAAATAAAATAAGGATTGGATATAGAGGATTCTTCTGGGCTAAATTCCCCCGCTTTCTTTGAGGCCTTCGGGCTTTGGCTTTCCTGCTCAAAGCCATATTGCTTGCATGGGTGATGAAATGCCTGCAGCTTAAGACGCATGACTTCTCAAGCTGTGCATTTGAAAGACTACCGCCCCTCTGGCTGGAAAATTCCGAACATAGAGCTCCGCTTTGAATTGGGCCTTCAGGAAACCTGGGTACATGCGCGGCTTCACATAGAGCAAATAAGCGCGGAGCCTTTGGTGCTTGACGGGGACGAGCATGTGGAGTTGGTGGAGCTTCGCTGTGACGGGCAAAAGCTTGAACAAGAAGCTTTCCGCCTTGAGGGAGGAAAACTCCAGCTGCTTTCTCCTCCCAAAAAATGCGTGCTTGAAATGAAGACGCGTCTTTGTCCGCAGGCAAACACCGCCCTCGAAGGGCTGTATGCCTCCAATGGCCGCCTGTTGACGCAATGCGAGGCCCAGGGCTTTCGGAAAATAACCTTTGCCCTGGACAGGCCCGACGTGCTTTCGCGTTTCAAAACCACCTTGGTTGCAGACGCTGTGCAATTTCCCGTGTTGTTGTCCAACGGCAACCTCATGGAGGAAGGGCGCTTTGGAAGCCGACACTGGACAGTTTGGGAAGACCCCTTCCCCAAGCCGACCTATTTGTTTGCTTTGGTTGCAGGAGACTTGGCCGAGCAAAAAGACGTGTTTGTGACGCGCTCCGGACGCCATGTCGCCTTGCGTTTTTTTTCGGAGCCCAAAGACTTGGGCCGCCTTTCCTATGCCATGGAAGCACTCAAGCGCGCCTTGCGTTGGGATGAAGAGCGCTTTGGCCTGGAATATGACTTGGCGCAATACATGGTGGTGGCGGTTTCAGACTTCAACATGGGGGCGATGGAAAACAAGGGGCTGAACATTTTCAACACCCAATGCGTTTTGGCAGACAAGGATGTTGCAACCGACGCGGACTTTCGCGTGGTGGAAAGCGTCATTGCGCATGAGTGCTTCCACAACTGGACAGGCAACCGCGTCACGTTGAGGGATTGGTTTCAGCTTTCCCTCAAAGAAGGACTGACCATTTTTCGCGACCAGGAATTTTCTGCGGACATGCACTCAAAAACCGAGCAGCGGATTCATGACGCTCGCCACCTCAAGGCGGCGCAATTCGTCGAGGACGCAGGCCCCCTTTCGCACCCGGTGCGCCCGGAGAGCTATTTTGAAATTAACAATTTTTATACCTCGACGGTTTACCAAAAAGGCGCGGAGCTGGTGCGCATGCTGGAGACTTTGCTGGGCCGGGAAAAGTTTGACGAAGCGTTGAAGCTTTATTTGCAACGCCACGACGGACAGGCCGCCACCTGCGAGGACTTTCTTTCGGCCATGGAGGAGGTGAAGGGAGAAAAGCTTTCGCAGTTTATGAATTGGTACACGCAACGCGGGACGCCCACCGTGTTTGTGGAAGAGCAGTTTGACGCAAATGCGAAGACGCTGACGTTGACGTTTGAGCAGCGGATGCCTTTTGAAGAAGAAGGCAACGAGGCAAAGCCCATGCACATTCCCCTGCGTATGGCCCTGTTGGACGAGCAAGGGGAGGCCCTGCCCTTGCAGTTGAATTCCACAACGCATGCGCCGACGCAGAGGGTTTTGGAGCTTCGGGAATGGAGTCAGCGTTTTTGTTTTTCCAACATTCCCCAAAAGCCCGTGCTGTCGGCACTGCGGGGTTTTTCCGCCCCGGTATTGCTGAAGGTGAAAGGCGAAAGCGAAGGCGAGGCGTTGGCGCGTTTAAGTTTTCTGGCACAAAAAGACAGCGACGAATTTAACCGCTGGGAAGCCACGGAGCGCCTGGCCATTGCCGCTGTGCTTTCGGAAATGCGAGGGGGGGGAGGCGGGGAGCTTTTGGAAGCGTTGAAGGGGGTTTTCGAGCGCGTTTTGAGAAGCGAGACTTTGGATTTGGCCATGCGCCAGTTGTTGGTGAGTTTGCCTTCGGAGTTGGCGCTGAGTGCTGCGGCAAGCCCCATTGACGCGCCGGCCATTCGTCGGGCCCGCGAGAGTGTGCGAAAAAAATTGGCGCAACAGCTTTTGCCTTTGTGGGCAAAAAACGTCGAGGCTTTTGCAAGCAAAGAGCCCTTTTGTTTTGGCGGCGCGCACGCGGCGCGGCGCGGTTTTTATGGCACCTGTTTAAGCTATGCTGTTTTGGGGGAGCACCCCGACGCCCAGGCATGGACATGGGAGCTGTTTCGCAAGGCCGACAATTTGACGGATGCACTGGTGGCGCTCCGGCTAATTGAGGCAAGCCCGTGGGAGGGGAGGAAGGAGGCTTTGGAGGCGTTTTTTGAGCGCAACCAGGAGGAGGATTTGGTGGTGAACAAGTGGTTTGCCCTGCAGGCCATTTCGCTGCGGGAAGACACTTTTTCGCGCGTGCAACAATTGTTTGTGCACCCCGCCTTTCGCGCCCACAACCCCAACCGGATTCGCGCATTGCTGGGCGCCTTCGCCCACCAAAACCCCGGCTGCTTCCACATGCCGGACGGCAAGGCCTATTCCTTTTTAGCGGACCGCATTGTGGAGTTGGATGCTCAAAACCCCCAAATGTCGTCCCGCCTCGCAAGTGCGCTGGCCAGGTGGCGCCAGCACGTTTCCCCGCAGAAAGAGGCCATGCGCGCGCAGCTTGAGCGCCTCGCTCAGGCCCCCGGGCTTTCATCCGACTTGTCCGAAGTTTTAAGCCGCAGCCTAAAAGCAGCTCGCTCTTAAAGCGGCAAAGGGCGCTCTGCAAAAACCCTCATGCGCCAGAGCAATACTATTTACTCAGCGTATTGAGTAAAACAACTCAATTGTATGAGCAAGAAATTTTCAGTTTTCTACAGAAAAACCATATCGCCTCTCACATTATTGTTGATTTACTTAACGTATTGAGTAAAAATACTCAGTGTTATGAGCAAAAAGGAAGACGCTTTTCAGCGTCCTCAGGTGATAGAGTTGTTGTTTCGCCTGAAAGCACCGCGCCGTTTCATCCAGGTGGTTGCCGGGCCGCGCCAGGTGGGCAAATCCACGCTGGTGTTGCAGGCAGCCGAGGCGATGGACATACCCGTGCGCTATATGAGTGCGGATGAGCCAACATTGCGCGGCGCAAATTGGGTGGAGCAGCAATGGAGCATTGCGCGCCTGGAAACCAAGGGCAGAAGAGGCGCGGTGTTGGTGTTTGACGAAATCCAAAAAATTCCCCACTGGTCAGAAACCATCAAACGCTTGTGGGACGAGGATACGAGAGCGAGGATTCCTCTCAAAGTGGTGTTGCTCGGCTCTGCACCTTTGCTGATTGCGCAGGGTTTGACAGAAAGCCTTGCGGGCCGTTTTGAGACGCTCTATTTGCCGCACTGGTCCTTTGCAGAAATGCGCGCGGCCTTTGGCTGGACGCTGGACGAATATGTGTTTTATGGCGGCTACCCGGGCGCGGCGCCGTTGGTTTCAAAACCTGCGCGCTGGTCCCGCTATATTGCCGACAGTTTGATTGAGACTTCCATTTCGCGTGACGTGTTGCTGATGTCGAGGGTGGACAAGCCCGCCTTGCTTCGGCGTTTGTTTGAGTTGGCTTGTCGCTATTCGGGACAGGTGCTTTCGTATACGAAAATGTTGGGGCAGTTGCAGGATGCCGGCAACACCGTCACCCTGGCGCATTATTTGGAATTGCTGGAAGGTGTGGGCATGGTGCGCGGCCTGCCCAAATATGCAGGGGATGCGGCGCGCAGCCGCTCTTCCAGTCCCAAGTTGCAGGTGCTGAACACGGCGCTCATGACAGCGACTTCGGGCCTCACATGGGTGGAGGCGCGCAGGGAGCGTGAGTTTTGGGGGCACCTGGTGGAGTCCGTGGTGGGGGCGCATTTGGCCAATGCCGCCATGGCCGGTGAGTGCGCCTTGCACTATTGGCGCGAGCGCAACCAGGAGGTGGATTTTGTCGTGCAGACGAAGCGTGGGCTGACGGCCATTGAGGTGAAAAGCAGCCGTGCACCGCTGGCCCATGCGGGGACGGCCGCTTTTGCGAAGGCTTTCAAGTCACAGCGCAGTTTGTTGGTGGGGGGAGATGGCATTGCATTGAAAGACTTTCTGGAAAAACCGGTGGTGCATTGGCTGGGTGAAAACTTAGCGCCCAGAAAACCGCCTCCCAAAAAAGGTGTCCGGCCCCCCAAAAAACTTTAAGGCTGTCGACTTTTGTTTTTGACTAAACTTTGAGGACTTTGTGAGTATGCCGTTGATGGATTCTTTTTCTCCCCCTTCTTCTTCTCTTTCTTCTTCTTCTTCTTCGGGTGCTCCTCCCCCGCGAAAGCCGATTCTCTTTTTGCATGCCACCGCCGGCGCCGGACATACGCGTGCGGCCGAAGCCCTTGTGGCTGCTGCCGCCCAACTTCAGCTGTCTGCCCAAAGTATCGACACGCTCGACTGCATGAGCAAGACATTCAAACACATGTATGCGAATGCCTATGTCGACATGGTGCAGAAAATGCCGGCGCTGTGGGGCTACCTCTATGACGCCTACGACGCCAAGCGTTTTGGCTCCAAGACGCAGAAGTTTCGTCTCATGCTGGGGAAGCTGAATACGCGGAATTTTCGGCGCACCCTGGAGGAGGTGGGCCCTGCCGTTGTTGTGTGCACGCACTTTTTGCCGCTGGAGTTGCTGAGTGACTGGAAGCGTAAGGGCAAATTTCACCTGCCGCTTGCCGGTGTTGTCACGGACATCAGTCCGCACAGTTTTTGGGTTTACCCGCACGTGGACCGCTATTATGTTGCAAGCGGCGACAGCGAGCGGGAGTTGTTGCGAAAGGGAATTCCCGCCGAGAAAATACAAGCCACGGGCATTCCGATAGACCCTGTTTTTTCTGTTTCTTCTTCTGCCGCAAAGGCGCGCGCCGAGTTGGGGTTGCCGGAAAAGCCGACGGTGCTGATGATGTCCGGCGGTTTTGGCGTAGGCCCCATGGCGGCCATGTTACGCTCTTTTGCGGGCCAGACGTTCGACTGTTCGCTCGTTGTTGTCGCCGGAAAAAATGCCGAGTTGCAAGCGCAGTGCAAAGAAATTACCAAGACGCTTTCTGTGGACGTCACCGTCTATGGCTTTGTCAATTTTGTGCACAAGCTTTTGGACGCCGCGGATTTTGTCGTGACGAAACCCGGCGGACTCACCATGAGTGAAATTCTCGCCAAGGGAAAACCCATGGTGTTGGTAGCGCCGATTCCGGGCCAGGAGCAGCGCAATTGTGAGTTCCTCTTAGAGCGCGGCGCTGCGACTCGCCTCTACGACTTTGCCGATGCCGCCTACCATATCCACCGCCTCCTCAAGGACCCCCCCCGCCTGGAAGCCATGTCCCTTGCCGCCCAACGCATCGCCTGCCCTCACGCCGCCTTAGAAATTGTCCAAGACCTCATGACGCGCTGGTTGTAGCCCGGCACGCCTTCACAGGTTGCTTGCTTATGCGCGGGGGTGCTCCCTCCGCATTGTCGCCGCGGAGCCGTTCAAGCTCCTGTTCCCCGCCTGCGCGTGAGGGTGTGCTGTGAATACTCAACACAGCAGACGCAACTTCAGTGGAGTGGCCTGTACATGCGGAGAATAGATGCTCCGAGGGCAGGATTTTCTGCCATAATGAGGAACACCTCCGCACGTGCGGAGAACAGGATTGACGTTTGAAATACAAATACAAAATGGTGGGAGCACCTCCGCGCGTGCGGAGAACAGGCTCGGGCCTGTGGAGAGAGTTTGCCCGCCTTAGGAGCACCTCCGCGCGTGCGGAGAACAGGCAATGAGCTGAATAATGCCGCTTGCCATTGCGGGAGCACCTCCGCGCGTGCGGAGAACAGGTGAGTGACCATCCGTCTGGCCTGTCATCCGGGGGAGCACCTCCGCGCGTGCGGAGAACAGCTTGAATAGGCCGAAAGCCTCGGCCCCAACTTGGGAGCACCTCCGCGCGTGCGGAGAACAGTTGGAAAACCAATGCCTGACTTCGGGTCCCATGGGAGCACCTCCGCGCGTGCGGAGAACAGACTAAAACTCCCTCTTAAACACTCAGCTTTTTTTAGAACACTTCGTCATTTTCATTCACTTTCATCCACTTTTTCATCGGCATCACCTCCGGCTATGGCGCGCAGTTTCTCATATAATGTCTTTGTTGCATCGCAATCGCCCATGCCTCTATGCGCGTTGGCCCTTTCTATCCCAAAATATTTTAGCAGCGTTCCCAATTTATAATCCGATGGGTCATCCAAAAGCTTACGCGCCATGCGCAAAGTGTCCACGCATGAATTGACAGGCGCGGGAAGCGCGCATTTCTCATAAGCCGCACGCAGAAAACCCATGTCGAAACCAACATTGTGCGAAACAATGGGCAATCCCCCGGCGAACGCGTGGAATTCGCGCATGACTTCGCCCAACTCGCGCCCGTTCTTTGCGAGAGCCTCATTCGTTATGCCGGTAAGTTTCTCTATGTGCGGCGGAATCATTCCTTGAATGCCTATGAGCGCTTGAAAAATCTCCGCGCTCTCACCTTCAAAAACTTTTATCGCTCCTATTTCGATAAGCTCATCCTTGTCCGGCGAAAGACCCGTGGTCTCCACATCCACCACGAGATAGGTGTCTGGAAGTGCCGAAGCACGCTTCTTCGCGCTGGAAAAACGCTTTGCTGCAAGGCGCTTCTTCGCTTTGGAAAATCCCGGCTTGAGTTGAGTCACAGCAGCGCGTGCCCTGCCGGAATGCGGCCGCAGCATCAGCTTGAGGCCGTCAAAGTCAATGGGCTCCCACGTTGCGCCCCAGACACGAAAATTAAAGCCCTGTTCGTTTTTTTCCGGGTACACCATGACGGCACGCCCGTTGGTTGCGGTTTTGATGACGCGCTCCCAAATCTTCTCGCGTACACGTGCGGACGGTTTGCCAACATAAATATTCGTATCCACTTCAAACAACCAGCGAGTCAAATCTCCACGCAAAGCATTGGGGCAGTTGGTCAGCGTCAGCACTATCATGCCTCTTCCTCTTCCGCTGCTTTCTCTGCCTCCATTTCCGCTTCTTCCGGAAGCAATCTGCCATAGCCCTCGCTCAGCTCTTCTTCCAGCTCGTCGTCAAACGGAGCATAGGAAACGCCGCTTTTGAATTCGCCGAGTTTATTGTCCCATAAACTCACAACGTCGACTGCGAAATCCTCTGAATCCGTTTCGTCTGCGCCCAAAAGCAGGCGGCGAATGTCCTTGGTGCATCGCTCAAGCATATGCCCGTCAGAAATTAAATCTCTCACCGCACGACGCGTGTCCGCCCCAATATCCTCGCGGGGCTTGGAGGCCATCTCAAAAGCCACGGGAATGACAAGTTCTGCCTTATAGAGGTCGGCAATGTCATAGACAAAAGAACGCTCATGTCCCGTATGAATAAAGCCCAGGCCAGGCGACAACCCCAGCGCGGCAATAACGCTGTGGCATACGCCATAGAGGCAGGCATTGCCCGCTGAAATGGCTTTGTTCACATCCGTTCCGGAGTCATAGTCGCTCACATCATATTCCCTGCCGGACCATGACACACCCCAGCGCTTGGAATAACGACGGTAGACACCACGCACGCGAGCGCCTTCCCTTCCGCGCAACTGCTGCATTGTCATCTCAGACACATCCTCATCGGGGAAGCGCATGTTGTACATTTCGCGAGCCACCGCGAGGCGACTGCGCGTGTTTGACACAAGCTCGGCCTGGCGTATCAACAGCGCCGACGTGCGCGACAACGGCCTTCCATGGGCATAATAGCGAACACCGTGCTCGCCAACCCAGACAACAAAAGTTCCACTGTCGCCAATCAACTCCATCGCACGGTGAGAGATGTCCGTCCCCGGCCCAAGGAGCAAAACCCCCAATTGCGCCGCCGGAACATGAACTGTGCCGCGTGCGTCTGTTATTGTTACAGCACCCTCCTGCCGGTTTATTTTGCACCGCTCTAAATATAAGAAGGACAGTCTATCGCGTATGACAGGCAAAGCCTGAATCCCGGGCTTTTGAATGCCGGGCTTGCCACTCAAACCTGTGCCCTCGCGATGGTGAGAAGCCCGCAGCCATATGCTTTGCCACGCCCAATGCCACGCGTGAGAGCCAAGCGAAAAACTTCAGCGTTGGTTATGGAAAGAAGTCCTTCGAAGGTGATGGCGCGAATGCGCACGGCATTTTTTTCGCCGTTTTTGCCTGCTTTGAAAATTCTCCACTCGTCGTTGATGATGGAGCAGCCTTTGACGCTAAACCCGTGCTCGAAACCTTGCTTGTCAAGCCATTGGAGCTGCTCCAACACCGAGCGCAGAGCATAAATTTTTCCGCGCTTGTCAGAAGGGTTTTTCTTTTTATGTTCAACGGGGTTTGCGCACAGGCGGAAATTCCAAGTTTGGCCATTTTTAATGCGCCCAAGAAATGGTGCATAGTCGAGTGTTTTATTTCTCTCATCGTCGGCGCCTATTTTCTCGACAATCAGCTTCAACTCCGGACTGCTGACGCTCACAATGAGAAGCTCTTTTCTGTCTTCCACGCTATCGACGCGCCAAAGGCTCTCGTTTGTTTTTTCACTGCGCTTTCCGGGAAATGCGGCGGAGAGGATGCCGTGGATGATGTTTGGCTGCTGTACACGTTTGAGCATAACGCGTGTCATGTACATGGCGGCACCTCCTCCAATTCTGCCATGGCGTCGTGCGCTCCACCCATCGCACTGCATTTTCCAGAAGAGGGCAGCGAGGGCGCAGAAAATTCCCGGACACGTCGAAAGCCATATTTTTTGTGTTCAGGGTTAAAACTCTGGGGAAGGTCTCTCAGGAGGTAGCTGTCCTTTTCACAGCCTTCGGCGGCGTCCATGACTATGCGCAGCTTTTCTTCCGTGCGGGGCGGATGACGCAACTCCACAACCAACGGCTGCTTTTCCAGTGCTTCTTGCAGGTTGTCGGACACAATGCCCAAGGACACGCGCCCCTCCGGCGGACAACTGCGGCGCCCAAGATAGAGCGGAAACATCGGCGCACGGATGGCCGCGTCTACCTCGCTCAAAAAACCCTCCTCGCCCTCGAGTCCAACGAGAAATGCCGCATCGGCAAGATAGTAGCGCGTGGTGAGATAGGCGCTGCTGTTCTTGTCTCGGTTAATTTTGCTCCTATCCTCAGGGCTCCAAAATATTTCTTCATGGGCCATGTGAAAGTCCTTGAGCAACTTGCCCGGCTTGTCTATGCGCACGCCGAATTTCAAACAAGCAAGCTTTTCAATTTCTTTTTCCTCATCTCTCCTAAGCCCAAGCGCGGCGGCGCACAAACCGATGACACCGGATTTTGACGGGGAGCGTCCGGTGATTCGCCGGTCAAACTTGGAGTCTGTTCCCCAGGATTGCATGGGAGCGGCAAGCCTTAACAGCAGCGTCGTCATTGGGGTGCTTCCCCTGCTTTTTTGAGCCCCTCTCCCAATTTGTTTTCCAAGTGGGAAAGCAATTCTCCAAGCGTGTCAGACATTCTCTCAACACCTTCAATGCCGCCTATAACCTCGCCCACTGCGAGTGAAACCCAAGGTTGTGCAATCCACTGCTTGGCTTCGTTGGCTTTGCGGACAAGTGCCTTCGCGCTCTCTTTGACATAGCCTTCGTCACTGGCTTTGATTGGGCGTTCAAAGGCTCCAACAAGGTTGAGCGGTTGGTCTTGACGTATGGCGACATATACAGCGCTCGGCGGCGTTCGGTTTGCAAATGTGTTGATTTTTCCAGTGGGCATGGAGCGAGCGAATGCATCCACAAACGCACGAACAGTCTTTGCTGTTGCTTCTACATTTCCCAGCTGTTTGCATAAGTCGTGAGCGGCTATGGTTGCATAGCGATAGAGCGTCGAAGAGTTGTATTCGACAGTGCTTATCATCGCTGCGCCCGCGTCGGTTTTTTCCTCGGGAGGGAAGTCGTCCACAGCGGTGAAATAATCATATTCGTTTAAAACTTTGTGTGTCGAAATTGCATGAGCTACCTGACAGGAAGCGTCTATGTTGAGGTTCGCGTCGTCAGCCACCATGCGGCCAAAAAGTGCGAGGTCCACGCCTGGCGCAGAGTTCAACGCTTGCTGCACAGTTTTTTTGTCAGCTTTCGGGTTGTTCATGGCCAGCTGCGCCAAAGCTTTGGCCTGGGGATGCGACATAAAAAACAACGGCGCATCCTTGCCGCCGGCAACGGTTTTGTCATCCAATCCTGCTGTGTTGAGAACTTTTTTTGCCGCGTCGTCTGCATCGCCGGCATAACCCAATGCTTCCAATTCTGCGGCCACCATGGCTTGTATGCGTTTTGTGCGAACGCTGACATGCTTCTTGGCGAACATGTCTTTAAACATATCCCTCACGGCCTTTTTCCATGCCTGGGAGCTAACGCGGGCGCGGGTTACGCCGCCATATACGGCGGTTTTTGGGCTGCCAGTATCATCACGGTTGACACAACTGGGTGGCACCGTCTGCAGGATATGAATGTCTACATAGAATCTATTACGCATTGTTTTCTTCGCCCTTTCTCATTTTATAATAGTCTTGTCCCCACCTGAGTCTGACGCCATCCCGCAATTCCGGTTTTTGAAATTGAAACAAATCCCCCGCGAGACGCGGATAATCCAAAGGAATGCCCTCGCTCCTTAAAAGCTGAATGAGCCCACGCAAATGGTGAGCCAGCTCCTCCGGGCTGTCTGAAGTGACGACAGCGTCAAAGCGACGTTTGATGGCTTGCTCGGCAGAGTCGCCGCGTTTCATTCTCAGCAAGCGCACCGCACTTCCCAGAGGCTCGTTGGATATGCTCATGGGGTTTTCGTGCGGATTTTTCCCTTGTTGGTGCAATGCGAACAGGGTTATGGCCATATGCGCAGCCCACTCCGCATGTGTTGGCTCGCCTGTTCTGGACAGAAATTCCTCCGGCAAACTCTCAAACAAAAACTCCCAAATGCCTGGCAGGCTGCCTGGTTTTTTTCCAATGCCGCGCCGAAGTTTGGCCAATGATGCACGGACATAAGCGTCGTCGCGGCTGTTCAGTAGATAGCCAATTTTGCCGCCCACGAAGTTAATCAGCACTTTTGACGGGTTTTCCACGCTTGGCGCCTCCTTTCTTTTTTGGTGTCTCTTGGTTTTTCAAAGTCTCGCGGTTTGTCGTTTTATAGAGGAACACATTATAGGCTCTGGGCGCTGACAGGTCGCCCCGCCCAGTGAGTGCTTGCGGCGAGCAGCCTTCAACAATCTCGCGTCCCAGTGTGCGCACAATGGTGCGTGACATTTCCCACCATTCGTCGCATTTTTTATCTGTCTTATCGCCTGTGTTGTCCACCCCAGGCTCTATGCTTTCCAGCCACCGGCGAAAAGGCTCATCGAGCCTATAATAGGCTTGTGCCTTTGCCTCATCACGAGCGGGAATGCCATCATCCTTTCCCGCAGCTTTGACAATGTTTTGCGCGAGCGTCCCTGCCTCCCTGACAAGGTTGTCTGTCACAACGAGCTCGTCAATAATGCGGGGAATCCAATCTTTGTGAAGCTCGGAGAGCAAGCTGACGTTGAAAGAGAGGGCGTCGGAAAATACATCGACAATGGCTGACTGCATGCTGCCATAAGAAATGCCCGACGTCTGAAATTTGAAGTGTGATTCAAAGGGGACTACTTTCCTCTCTATGAGGTATTTGAGCCACCAAACAACGCCAGGCCTGCGCCGCCCGCTGTCTTTGTCTTGGGCTACCAAGCACGCAAAATCTCGCCACAGTTGCACCGATGGCTGAAAAGGCCTGGGGCGAAAACGTTCGGTTTTGTCACTTGCTTGCTTGTTATATCGCCAGGTTGTCATCTGCTCTGTGAAGGCTTCTTCCTGCGGGAATAAGTCCCCACTGACAAATCTGAAGGAAACAACTCTGTCGCCGTCTTTTTCCAGCTGGACGCGCCTGGATTGCAAAGTCAACAACTCGGCCTGATTGGCCGGAAGTGTTATGAGGTTGCGCTCCTTGAGGTTGACGGGTTTTTCCCATATGGGTTTCGCGTCTTCCCACGGTGCTTCTTTGTCATCCAAAAGCACAAAATTCAGCATCAGCGTCTGAAACAAATTTTCGCCCACAGCTGAAATAAGTCCCAGTTTGCCCAGCCAACCTACGCCCAGGCTGGGGTCAGACTTGCTCGCTTTTGCTTTGGCTTCAAGCTTGCCAAAAGTCTCCGCAAACCCGTTGAAATAGAGCAACCACCGCATGGCCTCGGCACAGCGGAGAGAGGTTTTTTCGCCGCCGGAACGCAGTGGAAATAGACGCACCTTGTTATCGCTTTCGGACAACTCGCCGTTGAGCTTTGCAATGTTGAAAGGCCCAAAAACATCCTCTCTCTTGTCCAGCCCCGGAATTTGATAGAAGGGTGTTTTCGGGTGAAACAGCCAGAATCTGTCCTTGTGGTGCACCAAATAGCGCTCCACCTTCTCGTGGGGGAATGCTCCCGCCTCCCATAAGGCTTTCCAGGTGTCCACCGCCTCAGCTTCGTCGTTGAAATCTCGAAATACGGAATGCAAAACCGCAAGCAACAAGCGAAGCACCGCCGTATCCTGAGCCGGCAGCTCCCCCGCCAGAGACTGCAACTTGGGGGCGCGACGAAAGAGCTCCAAAAGCGACACTTCCTCGCGCTCGCCTTCAAATGTCAATGTCGCTATCCACGGCTCATACAGCAAATTAAACTCAGGCTTCATATCGGCTCCCCCACACAATGCCTTCTCTTCTATCCTGATTTTCGTTGATTCCAAATGATTAACTCTCTATTTTGCCTGCACTGCTGTTTTCTTATTTTTCTCCCTCCGCTGCATTTTCTTTGATGCAGATAAGGCCTTCCTCCTTCGTGTATGAAATTTTATATCCGCACAGGCTTGTGGCGTTATTTTTGTCCATTATCAGGAACAGCTCGCCGCTCAGCCACGGCGACTTAAGCCATGCTGCCACATGCTCGCGTGTCCGAGTCTCCAGCTCTTGGATGACTCGGTCGATGATGTATGGATGGCAGAGCGCACGCGGAAGCCTGAGGGCTTGAGTGGCTATAGCTCTGGCTAACTTGTCGGACAAGCCATCAACAGGCAAGTTTCCAGAGGGCAAGTCACAGGAAGGCGGGGGCGTTTCGTTGATGAAGGAGAATTGGTTTGCCTTTTCTTTCACAATCAACACCTCAATGGATTCATCCGTGTCTCGAACAGCGGCCTCACCTTTTTTGCCTGTGGGGTCGTCATGAACATCTGTGCTCAACCAGTGAATGAGGGATGTCCGTGGATTTGAGTTGGGCGCTTTCATGCAAAACGTTTTGGCTCGAGAGCTCTTTTCCGCTGTTTTTGCTTCCCACGCGTGTTTTTCCACAGTCGCTTCAGCATTCTTGTCATAGGCGTCGTTGACAAGACGAGCGATGTCTTTTGGCAGTGAAACTGTGCCGCCGAGGTTGTCCAGCAAGTCTCGAGTCCTCATCAACAGGTGTTTGTCATAGACGCTGTCGATGCCTTTCTCAAAGTCGTCTCCGTCGAGGCCGGTTATGAAGCAGAGGGGGGCTTGAAGTTTCTTTGGCCGGCTGCGCTCATGGCGGTGCAGACGGCCCATGCGCTGAAGCAGCAAATCCATCGGGGCAATGTCTGTCACCATCACGTCGAAGTCGATGTCCAGCGACTGTTCCAGTACTTGTGTACCGACAACAATGCGTTTGTCAGGCCTTGTACCTTTTCTGCCGAGAGCCTCGCGCAGCTCTTCTTCTCTCTCCAATCTGTCCGTCGCAATAAAGCGCGAATGTATAAGGCGCACCGTGTCTGCGCCGAAACGCTCCCGCAGAGTCCGTGCCATGTCTTGTGCGCGCTGAACGGTGTCCATAATGACGCCTGCACATCCGCCAGCGGACAGCAAATCCTCGAGTTTGTCCGCCACTGCCTCCTTTGTCAGGCGCTCCACTTGAACAGCGCAATGCTTCCCTTCAGCCTCCACCACGTGGCATTTGACTTCGCCGCCATCGGTATAGGTGATGAGTGGATAGGCGCGACTTTCTGCCCATGCGCCGTCGATTTTTTTCTTTCCCAAATAGGCACCTATCACTTCGCGCCGCGTATCTACGGGCAGCGTCGCAGACAATACAAGCACCGGCACACCATAGGCGCCAAGCCACTCGAGCGCCCGCTTGAGGTATTGACTCATATAGGCGTCATAGGCGTGGCATTCGTCGATGATGACAATTTTTCCCGCAAGCCCCAAATGTCGGAGCATGACGTGCTTTTGCTTGAGCGCCATCAGCAAAAGCTGATCGACTGTTCCCGCGATGAAGTCCGCGAGCATGGCCTTCTTGCGCCCGTTGAACCACTGGTGGACAAAAGCAATGCGCTCTTCATCATCGCTGCCTGAAACATCGGCTTTGCCCTCAAACAGTTTCAGGAAGTCTTTGTTAAACTGCGCCTTGCCGTGGACAAGGTTGATGCTGTGCTTTTCGCCAACCTCAACATCCAAGTTCTGCATCCACTTTTCCAAACGCGGAAAAATGCCGTCGCTTGTGGCTTGAGTGGGCAATGCGAAAAAGATGCCGCCGCTTTCTGTCTTGTCGCGAAATACCTCCGCGACGACGAGAGCGGCTTCCGTCTTCCCTAGCCCCATCGGCGCCTCAATGACCATGATGCCGGGCTTCCCTAAACCCACTGCCGCCCTCAGTGCAGCTTTCTGCATCTCATTTGGCTCGTTAATATGCTCAAAGCGCTCGGCATATAGGCCTTCATGACTGTGCGCCATAACAGGTTGCCACTTGTTGGGAAGCTTGAGTCTTTCAAAGCCGCTTTGCGCTCGTTTGCTTGAGGGGATTTTCGATGGACAATGCACAGACACAAGCTCAAATTTGTCGGTGTCGCTCGCAATCCAATCCGCCATTATCAGCAGGCCGCTCAAAAGCACTTGTCCCGGCATGGTTGGACACGGCACTTCCGCAAGCGACTTGTATCCGCCACATTCAAGTGCAAGCCCTATCAACGCAGATTGTGCACGCATCCAGGCTTCCACAGCGCGGCCGAAATTTGCTTTGTATGAAGCTATCTCCGTATACCCGTCGTCTGGCGGCTTGCCGTGGTGTGCGCCGAGAATGACGGCGGCGTTTGTGCACAAATTGGCGTCAGAAAGCCCCCAGTCTTTTGCGTTCTCCAACAGCAATTGCGAGGCAAGGGCATGGGGAGTTTTGCCAGAGAAGGCATATTCCTGGCGACTTTCTTTGACGTTGAAACCGTTTGCCAAAAGCCTGTTGTGGAGCTCCTCGTCCAAGTCTGTTGCTTGAAAGGGGCCTTTGGCCTGAAAAACCGGCGTGGCCTTGCCAATGTCATGGGCCGCCGCGAGAAACAAAACGAGTTTCTCCGCCTCCTGCTCGTCCCCTCCAATGGACTTTGCCACTGTCTGCTTTACATTCTCCGGAAGCCACTTGCGCCATAGCCTTTTGGCCACCTCCGCTGTGTCTTTGAGGTGTATGTCCAGTCCAAGCCAATAGGCCCCCTCTTTTGACTTCTTCGCCCATAGAGCGGATATGCTCATAAAATGCCTCCTGGGTTTATTTTTCCTTCGTTCTCAGTGCGCCCCCAAGCCATGTTGAGCGCATGTATCTTTTCCTGGGTATAAATACAATTGCTCGACATTGGGCATGCTTGAATTGATTTCTCACAAGTGTCACCTGAGCATGCTTGCCACTTCGGCGGGCCACCCGCCTCCACCAACGCCAAAACTTTTTATGCGGCGCTCACATGTGCCATAACGGCAAAGCTTCGTTTGCGGACTTCTCACCAGAGGGGTACTCCACCCAGTTTTTTTGCCTTTGTTGGGCTTTGCTCGACACAGGGAAAATGAAAAAAGTTGCCAACAGCTTGCCCTTGAAGGAATGCAGAACAGAATATGTTCTTTCCGTGAGTTTCATCCATGACTCAGTTTGAATTTGATGGCGAAAAATACAAGCAGGCCTCAAAGCACCAAAAAGAATGGGGCAGAAAACTCATTTCCGAATTGGACCTCCAAGGAGATGAAGAGATATTGGACTTGGGTTGCGGGGACGGAGCGCTCACCGAACACATCGCCATGCTGGTCCCCAAGGGCAGGGTGGTGGGAATAGATGCTTCCGAGGGGATGATTCAGACAGCCCAAAAACTTCAGCAGCCAAACCTTTCTTTTCATCGCGCAGACATCCATGACATCGCCTACGAAAACCAGTTTCATGTCGTTTTTTCAAACGCAGCCTTGCATTGGATAAAAAACCACAAGAGGCTCTTGGAAAATACTTTGAAAGCGTTGAAAGTCGGCGGAAGAACAGCATGGAATTTCGCCAGCAAAGGCACCTGCGTGAATTTTCATGAGACTGTCAAAACCGTCATGGACCTGCCTGCATACAAAGAATTTTTTGTGGGCTTTGAATGGCCTTGGTACATGCCGGACAAAGAAGAATATGTGTCGCTCATCGAAACAATCGGATTTAGCCGATGGGAAGTCCGTTATGCTCTCCCCTCCCGTAGGACGCTTTGCACCCAGCCCCACCGGGCCTATGCACCTTGGCAATGCCTTTGTCGCCCTGCTGTCGTGGCTTTGGGCCAAAAAACAACAGGGGCGCTGGTTGCTTCGCATTGAGGATTTGGATGCGCAGCGCTGCAAGGCCGAATACACAAAACTCCTCGTGGAAGACTTGCGCTTTTTGGGCCTTTCGTGGGACGAGGCGCCTTGGCTTCAAAGCCAACGCCACCACCCCTATGCCCAGGCCCTCTCCCTCCTGCAGGCCAAAGGCCATTGCTTTGAATGCCACTGCTCACGCAAAGACATGGCCCTGTCACTGGCCCCGCATGCCGGTGAAAACAGCCCCTCATGCACAGGCCGCTGCAGCCCTTCTGCGCACAAACCCACTTCGCTGCGCTTTCGTTGCACGCGTGCGGACGCGCGCCTTCACAACCTGCACTTTGAAGACGCTGTGCTCGGCAGGCAAAACCTCAACCTCCACACCCACCCGAGGGATTTTGTGCTGTGCCGCGAGGGCCAATACAGCTACCAACTGGCTGTCGTGGTGGACGACGCCGCCCAGGGCGTCACTCAAGTGTTGCGCGGCGCCGACTTGGCAGACACCACCTTCCGCCAAATGCAGCTGCAACAAGCACTGGACATTGTGCCCCCTGCCTATGCCCACGTGCCTTGTGTCGAAGACAGCCGCGGCGAACGCCTCGCCAAACGCGGCGGCGCCTTGTCCGTAGCCGCCTTGCGCGAACGCGGCATGACAGGGCCACAGCTTGTGGGCCTCCTTGCAAAACTTGCCGGCATGCGCGACGGCCAGCCCACCACCCCCGAGGACTTGCTGCCGCATTTTTGTTTGGAGCACCTCAAAACCCTGCGCCCACGCGTGGACGACAGCATGCTCTCCACCCCCTCAGCGAAGCAGTTGTAGGAAAGTGCGTCATCGCCCCCTACATATTTTTCAGAACAGTTGTTTACATGAAATTTTCATAAAAAAGGGAATGCACGCTCTTTGCAAAAAACAAAACATTGTGAGATAAATGGGACGTGGTGCTCAGGTGAACCCAAAGCAGAAACCCGGGAGGGGGGAAGAGCACAGGGGGGCACTGTCCAGACTGGGGGGTCCAGGCTGGACAGGAGCAGGAGGTGGAGGGGAGTCAACATAGGAGAACGCCAATGGAAGCAAAGAAGCTTTGTATAGTTGGTGCGATGCTCGTCACTTTGGGCTGCGAGCAGAATTCTGGTACATGCACAACAGGGAAAGTGGGAGACTGCCCCCAGGGGACCGTATGCTACGCGCCGGGAGATGTCTCCTTGGGTGCACAAGGCACATGCGTGGTGGGCGAGCTGGATGAGGAAGGGCGACTCAAAATGGCTGTGTCGGCCTGGAAGGTGTTTCGAGATGGCCTGGAGATAGCTCCTTTGCGTTTCGATTCGAGAGAGCTGCATTCCATGAGCGTAGCACCCGGCACCGACAACCCGCAGGCAGGCTGGCTGGGCAAAGGCGCCGCGGAACTCCATGTGACGGCCGAAGGCAGCGCCGACGTAGAAACCCGTTTAGACGTCATTGTCGGGAACGCCACCTATGCATGCGAACACGTTCCCGGAAAATGCAGGATGGCCAACTGCGACTGGACATGCGCATTGCCCAGAGGCTGGGCCGGCGAAGGCACCCACGCGGAAGTGAAAATTCGACTCGGAGAGCGGGGCTTCGAGCTCAGGCGCCTCTACCGCGTCGCCACGCCCCCTCAAATTCGCTTTGAGATGGCGCCCTCCGCCATGGTGGGGGAAGAGGTGGTGTTTTGCGCAACGCGAGAAGAAGAAGACGCTGTCCCCGTGACAGGCTGGAACATTCAAAACGCGAAACTCATCCATGAGACTTCAGAAGTGCCCGTGGAGTGGAAGTTGCTGGAGGCGGATGCAAGCAAAGCCTGCTGGCGCACCACCTTGCCGTTGGCAGGCAAAAGCGGCGCCGGTGCGGCCCGACTGGAAGTGCACGTCACCGCGACGGACGCCGCCGGAAGCACCCTCGAAGCAGGCTATAAAAACCCCCATTTCAGAATAGAGCGCGTCCTTTGCCAAACAGACGTCGCGGGCATGGGCGCCACAGCGTCCGTCACAGAGCCTTTGGCTTTCGCGTCCAACCAATTGGTGTTTGGTGCCGGCAACCAACTCTATTTTTATAACCGGAGTTGCGAGGAAGAAGAAGCCGGCAAGCTTCATTCAGGTGCCGTCAAAGGCCCCATGGTGGTGATGGGCAACACAGGGCGGGTGGCTGCAGCCATTACCTCTCCAGAGCGCAACGAAACCCGTTTGGTGCAGGTGAATGCGAGCACCCGGGCGCTCATCGAAGACAGGGGTTGCGAGGGCATACCTGGGCGGGTTCTAAGCCCCGCTTACGGCGATTCCATGTTTGACAAAGGGCTTGCGCTGATGTTGGGGCCGGGATCCAGCTCCAGCTCCGGCACGGATTGGATTTTGGCAGCGCCGGCAAACGCAGACTGGGCAAATGGAGGCACGGGGAAGGCGGGATTCATGATGGTTTTCTGGCCAAACGCATCCGAGGCGAAGCAGCGTTGCCGGTACTCCTATGAAGCGGGGGTTGCGCCGATACGCCTGACGCCTGTGCAGGCCATGCCGATGACGCACATCGCCAACCCTCAACCCGAAGACGTCCTGTTTGTAGGGGCGGCCACCTACCCTCGGATAGTGGGCGGTGTTGAAACCATGCTCTCTTGGCAGTACTACACACTAGACTTTCCCTTGGCTTACGGCGATTTTAATACGGAAGGTGCCTTGCTAAATCCCACAGGCCTTGCAGCAGCCACCGTCTATGATGCGCCCTCCGCAAAGACGGTGGGGAGTGTTTGGCTCAGCGGCCAAGGTCTCCAGCGTTTGAAATTCCTGGGTCTACCCCAGAAGGGGCTGGTGAATGTGCTTCAACCCACAGAAACAAGCCCTGCCCGCACAAGTCCTGCGGCCGTTGACGACAAAGGCCGCGCCTATGTGGTTGTGGAAACGCTCCCCGAGGTCTATGAGCTCCACCGCTTCGAGGCACAAGCAGCAGACAACGAAAATTCAGAAAACCATGCGAGCCTTCCTGCAGGTTCAAAGCCTGTGGGCAGCCCGCTGTTGGGCGAGCCCATCAACGGCAGCCCGGCGGAGCTCTATGTCGTCATGACAAACGGCACCGTGCTGGCCTTTGAGGCTGCAGAACTTGCGCTGTTGTGGAAAATGGAGCTGGGCTTTGAGATTTCTCAGACGGCCCAGCCTGTGTTGGTGAGCAGCCCGCAAAACGCCCAGCAGGGCAACCTGCTGTGGATAGTGGGTGAGCGCGGCCAGGTGCGCGCCCTGCGCGTGGGCAGCAACGGCTTAAACCGCTCAGCGCTGTGGCCCAAGGCCTTCCGCGACAATTGCAACAGCTCCAGCAGGCAGGTGCACAAAAACATGTCCAGCATGCTCAGCTGCTTCTAAAAAGCTTTCCTTTCAAAGGGGGTGCCGCGCCCTGGCGCTTTCGGGGTGCGGCCCTTCGTTTTTCAGAAAGCATGGGAGCGAGCTCGGCCTTATCATAGCCAACATGTTTCTTCATGCATATGCCATCCGGAGTTGTCTATGGTAAGCCGAAGTCCCACTATTATGTTCGAACATCTCTATGTGGGTTGACAAGGCACTCTGAATAGGCGAAACAGCACATGTAGTCGTGAATCATATGTGAGTGGCGTCTGAGGGAGATAAAGAAAAGAGCAGATCGGCAGCGGGGGTAATAGAAGGGGCGGCTCAATATTTAATAGGATTGAAATCCGGGGAGTGTTTGTTGTGGAAAGAATCAAGGCGAGCGGGAAATGGTTTTTGTGGATCAGCGTTGCTGCAATCCTCGGGTGCACTCCACCCGCAGGCTCATGCGATGAGAAGCGCCCATGCCAGGAGGGGAGCTCCTGCGTCGAGAAGAAGGGCGTGGGCGTATGCGTATGGGGGAAGATAGATCCACAGACCAACCAAATTGTACCGGACGTTCGCATTCTCTCCGTCGAAGGGGAGCTCAGCGACAACAAGCGCACAAGCGGCTCTGCGCTCAAACTCCAGGCCATTGCCTACGGCGCCTCGCTGGGGACAGAGACTTTCTTATTCAAAGACGCGCAGGACGAGCCGCGTGCGCTTTCGTGCGAAGAGCAAAGCGAACAGAAAGGAGAGCGGCGGCGCTTGCAATGCAGTCTGCAGGCCCAGGACGAAGGCCACTACGCGTTTGAAATCGCAGGCCACGGCGTCAACGGCACGACGGTGGAGTCGTTTGAATGGACTTATGACACCACAGCTCCGAAGGCGCATGTCCATCTTGAAAGCCGCGCAGACTGGGGAAGAGACGGGTTTCTCTATCTCCAGCTGGAAGCCAAAGAGTGCAGCGGGGACATCGCCTGGGAGAGGAGCGAGGTGTTCCTTGACAATGGCGTACGCGCCACGCAAGAGGCTTGCCCACCCAGCTTGCCTGACAAGGCCCATGCCCGATGCTTTGCCGTGCCGCTGTCGACTTTGCCGAATTTGCCGCACGGGGCTTATGCGTTGAATGTGACAACCCACCTGAAGGATGACGTCGGCAATGGAGAGCAGAAACGCGCGACATTCCCCATCACCATCAACCGCGTCTCGTGGAAACAGCCGGGGTTTGCCAGCAAGCACCGGCTTGTCGTGACACAAGAAGGTGGGGTGGTGGTGCAGCTGGACTCAAGCCAGATGGCGGTGTTGGATGCCAAAAACGAAGGCATCTCCCAACGGCGCTTTTTGTCGAACGGCAGCGCTCAGCAAAACTTCATGCTGATGGGCAACCACGAGGGCAGACAAGTGCTCGTGACAACATGCGCGAGCAACGGGAACGTCGGCTTGCAGGCCGTAGATCCGCTCACAGGCCATGCTTTGACGACGAGCTGCTCTGCCTCCAGAAGAGGGCAAACCCTCGCGCTCGCCCTTTTGCGGGGAAACGCCAACCAAAGCCTGGTGGTGCTGCGACAAATAGAGGCGAACAACGTGGCTTATCTGGAAGCTTGTCAGCTGAAAAACGGCATGGGTTTTGCTTTTCAGTGCACGCAACACGAGAAGCCCATTTTAAAAGCGCATGCTGGGCTTGTGGTGCGGCCTCACTCTGCAACGGAAGCAGTTGTCTATGCATCCAGTGAAAACAACGCATGGCTTGCTTTCCCGTGGGAATGGCAGGGAAATCAGGGTGCGTGGAAAGAGGTTTCCGAGGGCCTTAATCTAGGGGCTCCCCTGATGGCCGTCGGCACGCGCTATGCCTGGGGAGGAAACTGGGTCTCTCCATGGGAAATGGGTTCGGCCCCCCATAGAAAGCCTTCGGATGATACGAAGACACTTCCCGATGGATTGAAGCTTTTTGCCGTGGACGTGGACGACAGTCTCTTCGCCTTTTCGGAGGAAGAGGGCCTCCTTGTACGCTACAGTTCCGCAGGCGCCTTGATGAAGGATAAGCCAGCCACTTGGTCTCCCCAGGAAGGGTTTTTGCTGGAGGATGGAACCCTTCTGGTCGCAGGCGCCCAGGGCATTGTAGCAGCGTTCTCCGCGCAGCTGGAGGAGGTATGGAGGGAAGATTTCTCCAATGTGTTTGGAAGCGACGCAAGCCTCCGGCAGGCAACCCTCGTTCCCCACTCCCAGACGCGCAGCATCCTGGTGGTGGAGATGGAGAAGAACGGCGACGTTGTCTACGGCGGCATTCTCCTGGACGTGCCCGGCCTCAAGAAAGACGCGCCCTGGCCCATGCAGGGGCACGATATGGGCCAAAGCTTCAACTCGAGCGTTTCTCCGGAGCAGTGCTGGGATGGGGTAGGCATTCCCTCCACCATTGGCTGAGAATGCCCCCCATAGAATACGGTGCGCCAAAACCCCGCATGGGTTAAGCTGGGGCCTCTTCTTCCAACGTTGAGGCCCCTATGCCGAAAAAACCCGAAGCTCAGCTTTTTGCCGCCCACCCCTGGCATGGTGTTTCTCCGGGCGACAACGCGCCGGAGCAGCTGACGTGCTATGTGGAAATGGTACCCACCGACGCTGTCAAATATGAGCTCGACAAGGCCACAGGGTTGTTGAAGGTGGACAGGCCACAAAAATATTCCAGTGTACCCCCCTGCCTCTATGGCTTTGTGCCCCGCACCCTGTGCGCCGAAAAAATTGCCCAGCGCTGCATAGAGCGCACCGGCCGCCAGGGCGTGCAAGGCGACATGGACCCCATCGACATCTGCATCCTCACGGAAAAAACCTTCACGCAAGGCAACATTCTCGTCGAGGCCATTCCCATCGGCGGTTTTCGCATGTTGGATGGCAACGACGTGGACGACAAAATCATCTGCGTCCTCAAGGGCGACGCCGTATTCGGCGGCATGGGGGACGTCTCGCAGGTGACGACGGCCATGTTGGATCGCCTTCGCCATTATTTCCTCACCTACAAACAGTCTCCCCACATCCTCAAGCAAAGCTGTGAAATTGTCGAAACCTATGGACGCGACGAAGCCCTCGAGGTGTTGAAGCGAAGTCTCACTGACTACGAAACCCACTTCCCCTGACAAACACTTCAGGGAGTGCCATTCAACAAAACAGCGGCAGCTTCTTGTGCGCGCTTGGCCAGTGCGGTGTTGCCTTGCGCCTGGGCGGCGGAGGAGAGGCCCAGGTGTAACTCGGGGAAGAAGGGGTTTTGGGCCAGCGCACGCTCAAAGGCCGCCTGGGCCTTGGCCCACTGGGACTGTTGGAGGCGCAGCTTGCCCAGGCTTATCCACAAGGTAGCGGGTGCCGAGTTTTCGTCGAGGCTGGCCGCCAGCACGCGCTCGGCTTCGTCAAAGCGCGAGAGGGAAAGCAAAACCTGCACATAGTCCTGGGCCACGGAAGGCGGGGTTTGCCCTCCCAAAGCCCAGGCCTTGGCATAGTGGTGGGCGGCGGCCTGGTAGCGCTGGCTGTCGGCATACAGCCTGGCCAGTCGCAACTCCCGAAGCAGGGCGGGGGAGGTGTCCCTCCCCAGCGGAGGCGGGGGCTTAGGGCCCGGGGGGAAGCGGCGGGCCAGGGTAGCGCTCCGAAACTGCTGTTTCCACTTTGTCCAGGGCATGTGGCTCAACTCTGAAATGGCGCGCTGCGCGTCAGCTTGGTGAGAGAGTTTTTCCAAAAGCTGCGTGAAAACGTGGGGGCCGTGCTGGTTTCTCAAATACTCCATCACCAAAAAGCCCTCGGCAAAAGCCAGTTGGGCGGTTTGAAGGGGGGCGCCCTCGCCCAGGGCGTCGCGGAATTTTTCAAGCAGCAGTGTATTGGAAGTACGCATATGCTGTTGCAAGGCGGCCCAGGGGGCTTGGGGCAAGGGAGGCGGGGGCGGGTTTTTCCAGCGACTTTCCCAATAGGCCGCGAGGGCTTTTTGCACCCACGGGGGGGCTTTGTTGCGCGTATGCTTGGCAACCGCCACCTGCACGTACTCATGCGCGAGGCGCTCTTGCCAGTCAAAGCCGCCGCGCAAGGCACTCGGAGACAGAAAAACCATTTTCCCGAAGACGCCCAAAGCCACCCTGTCTGAATTCAGCAGCTTGTCGAGGGGCACCCCCGAAAGCTCCGCCAACTCCCGCGCGCTTGTCACCACCTCCACGCGCAGCTTTTCTCGGGAAGCAAGCCCCGCGTCCGCCTTGAGGGCTGCATACTGTGCTTCAAGCACCTCCAACGCATAGCCCGACAAAGCGGCCTGTTTGCCCTTGGGGACAAACAGCACAAAATGCTCACTTTCAAAACGCTGGGCTGTTTTCAAAAAGCGTTTGCCCGCATTGGCCAGGCGCAAAAACGTGTTGGGCTTGTCGTCTTGTCCTGCCAGAACGAATTCGTCCGCAGCCTCTTCATAGAGGCCCAGCTGAAAGGCCATACGCCCCCGTACATAGTGGAGCAGCGCAAGGCCATGCAGGTTGAGCTCCTCCACCTGCACCAGGAGGCGGCGCGCCTCGTCCATGTCCCAGGCATTCAGCGCTTTTTCAATGGCCGCACTCAAGTCCTCCAGGAGGTTGTTGCTGAAGGCGGCATTTTTGGGAGCAGGCGTTCCGGGCGGCAAAGCCATTGCAAGCTGGGAGAAGAGGCAAAGAAGGCACAGCAGGCGCGTCATTTCACCAGCTCCTCATAGTAGCGTCGCACGGGCTCCCCATAGCCCTCCGGCACGCCCTGGCGCATGGTTTCCAGCAACTCTTTTCGGAGGTGGGGCTTGGCCGTGGCCGTGTCCTGGGGAATGACAAGCCGTTGGGGGCTTTGGGAAATGCCCTGGCCGAGGCTTCCGGAAGCGGAGGGCATGGGGAGGGAGGCCTTGTCCGTACCGCCGGCCTGGAGGTGTTTTTTCAGTGCCTTCAGCCCCTGGGTGGCCTGGGCCTGCTCGCTTTGTCCTTCCTGGGCGTTGCCCATGCGAATGCGGGTTGCGGCTTTTTCCATATGGTGCGCCACCTGCTCCATGCGCTCTTTCACTTCTTCGCCAAAAAGCGGGGCCTTCTCAGAAAGCTCTTCCATCTGCTGTTGCAGCTTACGCCCACGTTTCCCGAGGGCTTCTTGCTCCTTGGCAGGCTGCGCAAAAGACGTGGTATCCCCTTCCGCCGAAATACCGCTTTTCTGGCCAAACAAAGTGCGCAGGCGCTCTTGAAAGTCTCTGGCCTTTTCAGCGCCCTCGAGGCTGGCTTCCCGGGTTTGTTTGGAGCGTTGACGCTCTTCAGGAGAGTTGCCCAGCGCGCGATCCAAGTCTTCCTGTCTTTTGCCCGCAGCAGCCAATTCATCGGTTTTTTGCACAAGCTCTTTGACAATGTCCGAGGCCAAAGAGGCGTCATTCGAGTCCAAGGCGGACTTTGCCATCTCCACATTCTGAATGGCCTCTTCGCGCAGGTTTTGCTCATGCGCCGTCATGCGCCCGAGGTTCAAATTTTTGAGTTTGGAGCGAAGCGTCTCCAACTCAGTGTTGAGTTCCGCTCGTGCGGCCTGGGTTTTTTGAGCAAGCTGTGCGGCTGCTTTTTCGTGTTGTTTTTCATAGAGGCCCTGGGTTGTTTTCAGCAGGGCTTCCTGGTCCACGAGGACAGACTCGAGGGCCTGGCGAAAGTTTTCAAACTCCTGTGTCAGCTCGGCGTTGGCTTGTGCATTTTGCAAAGGACGCCCTTGGGGGGCATTCGAGTTGTCGTCGAGTTGACTCAGCATGGACTCGGTATGGCGCAAGGCTTCGTCCATGTGCCCATCCGCCAGAGCGGCTTCGAGAAACTCCATGGCGTGCCGGGTTTCTTCCTGGGAGTTGATGCTCCAGTCTATGTCTTCTTCGTTGACGTTGTCGTCGGAGGCGGACAATTCGGAGACGCGTTGAAACAAGTCGAGAATGCTGGTTTTCAGTTTTTGAATTTGGGCTGCCAGCGCTGCTTTTTCTTCGGGGCTTGTACTGTTGTGGTGTTGGGCCAACAGGTTTTTGAGCTCCGCAAGCTGGGACTTGAGGAGGCTTCCAAACTCCAAGGCGGCCTCCAGGCGAAACTGGTTCAGCAAGTCTTCCAAATACAAAAGGTGGCGCTCGGTGCTGAAAACTTCTGCCGAAACGGCCCGAAAGAGAAATTCCGCGCCATCGGCCTTCGCAGAATTTTGTCGCGCCTTTGCCGTATTGTCCGCCATGCGCAGCAAAGTGTGCGCGGCATTTTCAAAGGCGGCGGCCAAAGCTTTGGGCGCCTGCTCGTCCAGCAGAATTTCTTTGGCAGCCTGCTCCAACTCTTTGGCAACATGTTTGGCCTGCTCGTCCAAGTTTTTGCCCAAAGCCTTTGGCGCGGCAGGGGCATGAGAAGACATTTCGCCACTTTCAATGCGGTCTGCCGCATGGGCCAAGAGTTGTTTCCAGGCGCGCCGGGTTTTGTCCATGGCCATTTTTTTGTGCATGGCCGGGCTGAATTTTTGGAGCATGTGCGTTTGAGACAAACCTTCTTTGTTTCCTGCCTCCGCGTCATTGTCCCTGGCCACCAGGAAATAGTGGACGGTTTGTCCCGGCAACAAAGCCATGGGGCCCAAGTCCCACAAAAATTCGCTTTGCATAAGGCGCGCGCCCGACAAGGCCATGGGCAGGGTTTCCATCGCCTGGTTGTCGATGGAATAGTGCAACTCCAGAGCGTGCAGCCCATAGTCATCGCTGGCCTCAAAGCGCACGAGGACGCTGTTTTCTTCGGGCGCGAGACTCAAAGGGCTTTCGGGGGCAAGGAGGCGTACACTCGGGGGGTTGTCCATTTCAACATGAAGGGGGATGGGGGGGCTTTGGGCGATGGTTTTCCCCTGGCTTAAAAATTCAATTTGGTAGCTGCCGCCGGAGGAGGCCACCCAGCTACCGCGCAATTTTCGGTTGTCATGCACTTCCAGGGGGAGGGGGTTGCCATTGATGAGCAGTCGCGCCTGTCGCACTTTGCGGTCCGCCCTGGCTTCCCACTCAAGGGTGGAGCCCTGCAGGGCGTGAATTTCGCCGCTGCTGTTGTACACCGTCAACTCGGGAAGCCCGGTATATTCAGGAAAGCGGTAGCGCAGCGCAAACTCCCCCGCAATGGGCTCCCTGGACAAGCTGCCGACAGCGGGAGTCCCCCCCATTTTTTGAAACCCCGTTTTCAAAGTGGACTCGAAGTGGATTCCAAGGAAGCAACACAGCGCAAGGCCGACACCCAGGAAGAGGAGGCTTTTTTGAGGCAGGCTTTTGCGCGGGGGGGCCCAGGGGCCGTTGTCCTGAATGTGTTTTTCGAGGCTGTCCCAGAAGGCGCGGACAAGCTCAAAGGAGGCATGCGCATTGTCAGGCGCGTGGGCCAATTCCCAGGCGGCAAGAATATTCAGCTTGAAAGAAGGAAAGCGCGAAGCCAAATAGCGTGCGGCCATGGCATGCGTTGAAGAGCGAAAAGTCCGAAGAAGGCCCCACGCGCACAGGCCCGCCATGAGTGCCACGCAGGCAACCAGCAAAACCCAGGCAGAAAAGACATGCAGGTTGGCCAGAAAGCCGACGGCAAGGAGGCTGAAAATGCCCAGAGAAAGCATGAGAGAAACGCACCACAGCACAGCATGAAGGCGAAGGCGAAGGCGCGTGGCTTCCAGCAGTCGGTACCAGGCAAACTCACGCAAGGCTATGGGGGAAGGAGCATTCACGTGCAAACGTCAAAAACGGTCAGCGGCCGCAGGGAGGGTGACAGGAAGAGGAATGTCCGCCTCTTCCAGGGGGGGCTTTTCGGGCAAAACAAGGGTGAAGCGGGAGCCTTGGTTGGAGTCGCTGATGACGCGGACCAGCCCGCCATGGCCTTCGACAAAGCCTTTGACGATGGCCAGGCCAAGTCCCGCGCCGCCGAATTCCCGCGTGGAGCTGGAGTCCACCTGGAAAAAGCTGTGGAAGACGTTGTCGAGCTGGTCCTTGGGAATGCCGATGCCCGTGTCTTCCACCCACAGGCGGTAGCCTGGAGCATTCAATTCCGCCTGGTGCCCTTTCTCGGTGAGGACGATGGAAATTTTCCCCTGAGGCAAGGTGAATTTAATGGCGTTGGACAAGAGGTTGATGAGGACTTGCTTCAAGCGCTCCTTGTCGCCCACCGCATCCGAGTGGGTGGGAATATGCGCCGTCATCGTCAGCTTTTTTTTGGCGAGCAAGGGCCGCACGCTGGCCAGGGCGACGCGCACAAGCTCACCCAGAGAGAGGGGTGCGAAATTCAGGTGGACTTTGCCGGCCTCAATTTGAGTAATGTCCAGCATGGAAGAAATGAGTCCAAGCAAGGACTGGCTGCGCTCTAAAATGGTGGCCACATATTCCGACTGCTCCATATTCATAGGGCCGGCCAGGCCCTCAAAAAGCATTTCGGAATAGCCCATAATGGAGGTGAGCGGTGTCCTCAACTCATGGCTGACGGTTGCAAGGAAAGAAGACTTGAGACTGTCCAACTCACGCAGTTGTTGATTCATTTTCAAAAGCTGTCGGTTTTGTTTTTCGAGCTCGCGCGCATGCTGCAGCATGGTTTCCACATGCACGGACGAAGCGAAGAAGACGCGCTGTCCCGAGGCGATGAGCAAATGAAGGATGGACAAGAAATGCCCAAGAATGCGCGCAAGCTTTGCTTCAGAAGTCTTCAGCATTTTTTCTGAAAGCGTGCCGGGGGGGCTGAAGTCCCCGTTGGGCTGTGCTTCTGTGTTGGAAGATGCAGGCTGGGGTTGGGGGGGCTCTATTAAAAAAGGCCCCGCAATAACGCGGCCCAAAACATCCCCATCCAGGGTGATGGGGGCAAGCAAATAGCGCGCACCCGAAACGCATGGGACAACCCATGCCTGCGAAGCATGAGGAGAGGGCGTTTCTGTCAAAACCGGCGTTTCACCGTCCATGGGGTTTAAGGGGCCGTTGGTGAGGCGGGACACCGTTTGGGTGCATGCCTTTCGCCCTGCAGGCGTGGCGAAAACGGCGGAACAAAATTCGCCGTTGTCTGTTTTGGAGTCGGCCAGTTGTTGCCCGTCTTCGTCAAAAATACGAAGGGCGATGTGGTGCAACCTGGAAAATTCCTGAGCCACCTTCGCGAGGGCTTCGCTGCTGACAAGCTCTCTGAGCAAGGGTTTTTTATCCAGTGCAGACTCGGGTGCCATGGTGGGTTTAAAGAGGAAGTTGGGCGAAGGAGGTGTCGATGCGGCTAAAAGTTTTGGTTAAGAATTCTGCTTCGTCAATGCCGAGGTTTCGAGAGATGTTGGAGCGCGCCTCCAGGCTTTGGTAGGCCGCCTGCAAAACAGCGAACAAGGTTTCTAACACCCCAATTCCCTGGATGGCGATGGCGCCGATGATGGGCTCTTTGCCGCGCGCGCGCGCCGCTTCCAGCTCTTCGTCTGTTTTTGTGTCGGGCAAGTCCCGCTTGTTAAACTGAATTACCACAGGCACCGTTTCGGGGTCCAACCCTGTTTCGAGCATGTTTTGCTGCATGTTTTTCCAATAGGCGTTGTTTTCTTCGGTTGCCTGGCGACGGCTGTCGGCGATGAAGGCAACCGCGTCGCTCCCTTGCAGGACAATGCGCCGTGTGGAGTTGTGAATGACTTGCCCTGGCACCGTAAACAACTTGATTTTGATTTTAATTCCGGATTTGCTCTGAAAGTGCACCGGGAGGAGATCAAAAAACAAGGTACGGTCATCATGCGTGGGGATGGAGAGCAGTTGTCCGCGTACAGAAGGCTCAATGCGGGAGTGGATGACTTGCAAATTGGTGGTTTTTCCCGAGAGGCCGGGACCATAGTAGACGATTTTTATCGTCAATTCTCTTTTTGCGTGATTGAGTTGCACGGGGCTGCTGTAGAATAAGGAAATAGAGTGAAGGCGCGAGGAATATACCACAACTTGGCAACACACCAAGGCCGACTTCATGGCCGAGATTAGATAAGGAGGTGGCAGGATGGAGATGACCCCTCACCACCAGGACTCAAACCAGGAAACGCCTACCCTCACGCCGACTGTGGAAAAGAGCGGCGAGGGTGTGCGGGCTTTGAAATTCGGGGTGCCGACAAGCGAAGAGCTGCCGGTGTTGGCGGAGCTTTTTGTGGAGAATGTTTCGCTGGAGCGCTCCGAGACTCCAGAAATTTTGGCAAAGCTGATGCGTTTGAGGGAGCGGCTGCATGTTGCGCGCACCAACGGGCACATTCTGGGTTTTGTGACGGTGGAGCCGGACGGCCCTGTACGCGGTGCGGCCTACCTTCGCTACCTTCTTGTGAAGCCGGAGTTTCGAAGACAAGGTGTGGGCACGGCGCTTTTGCAGCAAGCCCACAAGATGGCTTTGGGGATTTCGCGCAGCAGTCTCATTTTGCGGGTGGACCCCTCCGACGAGAAGGCCGTGGCCTTTGTCCGCAAAGCCGGGTTTACAACGGTGGGAGCCCTAAGCAGCAAGAAGAGCGGCAAGCTCAGGCTGTTGATGAGTTGTGAGTTAAGCTGAGGGCGGAGCTGAGGGCGTAAAGGGGGGCGACACCCACGCCCCTCCCCTCTAATCTAAGTAGAAATGAAAGTCGAAGGTGAAGCTCATCGGCACAGGTTTTCCGCCTTTGCGGGCGGGCCTGAATTTGAAGCGCACAATGGCTTCCTGCGCGGCCTCGTCCAGGCCATAGCCCGCTTTTCGCAGCACTCGGACTTGCTGGACTTTCCCTTGCGCATCCAACCAGAGCCTCAAGCGCACGGTGCCCTCAATGCCCGCCTTCCGCGCTGTTTCCGGATAGGGCGGTTTGAATTCAGAAAGCACCGCAGGCTCCGCATCCACCTCGCCGGGAAGCGCATAGCTGTCGGCCCTGCCGACGCCCGCGGAGCGGTAGGCCTTGACGTCCTCGGGCTTGGTGGCAGGCCCCTGCATGGCGCCATAACTGGTATTGCCCACAGGCGCCGAAAAACTCCCCGCCTCTGTCGTCGACGACAGCGTCACGCCCGCAACAATGGGGACAGGCTTGTCGGGTTGCTGTGCGGCTTCCTCATGGGGAGGCGGCGGCGCCTTCGCAGGGGGAGGCTTTACCGGAGGAGGCCTTGGCGGGGGAGGCCTTAAAGGAGGCGGCGGTTCCGGCTCCGGGGGAGCAGGGGGAGGCTCCTTGGGAGGAGGCTCCGGGGGCGGCGGGGCGACTTCCACAATTTCCATTTCCACAGGGTGGTTGAGCGGAAGGCCCGAGGAGAGGCGCTCTGGCAAAAGCACGAGGCCTGCGAAGTGAATGCCCACAGACAGCGGAAGCAACACCACAGCCCACACCCAGAAGTAGCCGCCGTCATTGTCTGAAAAAGGGCTTCGCATGGCGCTTATTCGGAGGCGGCGGACGCGTCCTTTTGGATGTTGAGTGCGAATTTGGCGATGCCCTCGCCCTTCACCAAGTCAATGAGGCGCATGACTTGGCCGTAGGGGAGAGACTGGTCCGCAGAAATGATGGCCCGGCTTTCCTTGTCCTTGAGGACACTGGCGCGAACGTGTTGCTTCAAAGAAGCCTCGTTGACTTCGCTACCGTCGAAAAAGAGTTTGCCCTCTTTGTCCACAACAATGGAGATGAGCCCCTGCACCGTTTCTCCCGCATGGGCCGCCTTGGGCAAGTCCACCTCCACCGTCTCTTTGACGATGAAGCTGGCCGTCACCATAAAAATAATGAGCAGCACCAACACAATGTCCACCAGAGGGACGACGTTGATGGCGACAATTTCCTCGTCGCCGTTTTCGTGTTGCCGAATACTCATGCGCTGCCTTCAGGTGTTTTGCCTTTGTCCGACGTCGCTGTGTTTCGGCCCATGCCGCCCAGCAGCAAATGCGCCATGGCCTGCGTACGCCCGACGCGGTTTTTAATAATGCGCGTAAAAGCGTTGAAAGCCACCACGGCCGGAATGGCCACCGCCAGGCCCACCGCCGTCGCCACGAGCGCCTCGGAGATGCCGGCCATGATGGCCTGCTGCATGTCCGTGCCGCTTTGCCGACCCAGCTCATGAAAGGCCTTAATAATGCCGAGCACCGTGCCAAAGAGGCCGACGAAAGGCGCGTTGGAGCCCAAAGTACCCAGAAAGGAGAGGTAGCGCTCCAAGCCGATTTTGCCTTTGGCCAAGGCGGCGGACATGTTTTCTTCGGCCGTTTTAGGGTCCGCCTTCACCAGGGAAAGCCCGACGAGAAGCGCACTGGCCTCCAGGCCTCTTTGCCCTTTGAGCAGCGCCTGGGCTTCCTCCCAGCGCGCATTGGCCAGCAAAGGAAACAAGTCCGCCGTGCCCCGCAACCTGCGCAAGAAATAAAAGACGCCGCGCTCCAGCATGACAGCGACGGAGGTGATGGACAAGGCGACCAGAAGCCACAGCACCCACTCCACACTACCCAGCATTGCTCCCAACAACTTTTGTGTCAGCCAACCTAGGGACTCCGAAGAGGCCATGGTTGCTGAAGCTTGAAGAAAAGTATTCATAAGATAACCGGCCGCAAGACTTCTTCTGTTTTCCAAAGATTGTCAAGGACACAACCTGACTATATGTAGGATGTCACCGGCTGTTAAGGAGAGTGCGCTGTCCTCCTGGAGAAAGCACCGGAGGGGAACTTGGTTTTTCAGGCGTTTTTTTACATGGAGGCGGCCAAATCGGTCTAGAAAGGTCCCCTTCAGGCTGCCCGGCTTGGCCGTGTGGATGCTTAGGTTGAAAGAGGCTTATGTCCAAAGAGAATGGCCCGCCCCATGTGGTGGGTGAAGTCAGCGTTGTGACGATTGAAGAAGAGATGCGCCGCAGCTACCTGGATTATTCCATGAGCGTCATTGTGGGGCGCGCCCTTCCGGATGTGCGTGACGGACTCAAGCCCGTGCACCGGCGCGTGTTGTTTGCGATGCACGAGTTGTCCAACACGCACCAGCGGCCCTATAAGAAGTCGGCGCGCGTGGTGGGCGATGTCATCGGCAAATACCACCCGCATGGCGACCAGGCGGTATATGACGCCTTGGTGCGCATGGCGCAGCCCTGGTCCATGCGACTGCCCTTGGTGGATGGCCAGGGGAATTTCGGCTCCCTGGACGGGGATGAGCCGGCGGCCATGCGCTACACCGAAGTGCGCATGGAGCGTCTTTGCGAGCATATGCTTGCAGACTTAGAAAAAGACACCGTCGACTTTTCGCCCAATTATGATGGCCAGGACATAGAGCCCAACGTGCTGCCGGCGCGTTTTCCGAACCTTCTGGTGAATGGCTCCGAAGGCATTGCGGTGGGCATGGCGACGAAAATTCCCCCGCACAATTTGGCGGAGGTGATTGATGCGACGGTGCACCTGGTGGACAACCCTTCGGCCGACGTGCTGGAGTTGATGCGCTTTGTGCAGGGGCCGGACTTTCCGACATACGGCTTTATTTTTGGAAGAGAAGGCATCCGCAAAGCCTATGAGACGGGGCGCGGCATTATTTTGATGCGCGCGAAGACAGAAATAGAAGTCCACCCGAAGACGGAACGTGAAAGCATTGTCGTCACAGAAATTCCTTTTCAGGTGAACAAGGGGCGGATGATTGAGCGCATGGCGGAACTCGTCCACGAGAAGAAGCTGGAGGGGATTTCCGACATACGCGACGAGTCAGACCGCCGGGGCATGCGCATTGTCATTGACTTGAAGCGCGATGCGGTTTCTGCCGTCGTGCTCAACAACCTCTTTGCGCAAACGCCGCTGCAAAGCTCCTTCGGCATGGTGATGTTGGCCATTGTCGACGGCCAGCCGCGCATACTCTCCTTGAAAGAAGTGCTCGAGCGCTTTTTGCTGCACAGGCGGGAAGTGGTGACGCGCCGAAGCCGCTTTGAGTTGAAGAAAGCCAGAGAGCGCCTGCACATTGTGGAAGGGCTTCTGGTGGCGCAGGACGTCGTCGAGCACGTCATTTCCATCATCCGCGCCTCCCCGGACGTGAAGGAAGCCAAGTGGGGCCTCATGCACGCCTTCTCCGAGGTGCTGTATGAAAGCCCCCTCTTTGAGAAGCTGCCGAGGGTGAAGCTGGAATATTTGACGGCGCAGGTGGAGCAGCTGGTTGCGCGCGCCCAGGGCGCTTTTCCTGACTACACAGGCTTGACTTTCAACTACAGAGAGAAGGGTTTTTCCGAGGAGCAGGCGACGAGCATTCTGGAGATGCGGCTTCAGCGTTTGACGGGAATGCAGAAGGAGGAACTCTTCAAGGAGATGGTGGAACTGTGCCGGACGGTGGCCCGCCTCGAAGACATTTTGGGCAACGAGGCCTCGCTGCTGAAACTCATTAAGGAAGAACTTCTGGAGGTGAGGGAGCGCTACGCGGATGCAAGGCGCACAGAAATTATTGCGCAGGCAGGAGAACTTTCCACGGAAGACCTCATTGCGGACGAGCCCATGGTGGTGACTTTGTCCCACGCGGGCTACATAAAACGGACCTCGCTTTCCGAATACCGCGCACAAAGGCGCGGCGGCCGCGGCAAAATGGGCGCGACGACAAAAGAAGACGACTTCATTTCCGACGTATTTGTGGCCAGCACGCATTCTTTTTTGATGCCGATAACCACCCACGGCAAACTCTACTGGTTGAAGGTACACAGCCTCCCCCTGGCCTCCCGCGCCTCCCGCGGAAAACCCATCGTCAACTTTTTGCAGTTGGCCGAGGGTGAAAAGCTGGCCCAGGTTTTGGTGGCCAAAGAATTTTCCGACAACCTCTTTGTGCTGTTTGTCTCGCGCAAGGGCACCGTGAAGCGCACGGACTTGTCCGCCTTCTCGAATGTGCGCACCTCCGGCATTATTGCCTTGGGCATTGACGAAGGCGACAGTTTGGTAGCCGTGAAGTTGACGGACGGAACGAAGGACGTCTTGTTGTCGACGGCGCAAGGCCTGAGCATCCGCTTTTCGGAGACAGACGTCAGAAGCATGGGCCGCATAGCTTACGGGGTGAAAGGCATAACCCTCTCTGAAGGCGACGAAGTGGTAGGCGCCGAAGTTGTGGAAAAAGGCGCGACGCTGCTGACAGTGACAGAGAGAGGTTTCGGCAAGCGCACGAAGGAGTCCGAATACCGCACGCAGGGCCGCGGGGGCAAAGGGATTATCGACATAAAAACGACGGCAAGAAACGGCCAGGTGATAGGCCTCATTCAGGTGAAGGAGGAAGACGAAATCATGCTGATGACGAATGCGGGGACACTCATTCGCATGGCGGCGAAGGAGATTTCTGTCATTGGGCGGAACACGCAGGGGGTGAGGTTGATAGCCTTGGAAAACGAGGAAGAGAAGGTGGTGGGGGTTTCCCGCCTACCGGAAATAGCGGAGGAGGCCTGCGGCACAGAAGCCGAAAGCAACGGCGCGCTCGAGCATGCGGACGCGGCCGAAGAGTCAGACGCCTTGTCCACCAACGGGACGGAAGAGGGGCCTGCATAAGGCGCCTGCAAGCCCATGGGCCTTTGAGAAAAAGCCTTTAGGCCGCGTGGCGGCCTTGGCTCGAAACCTGCATGTCCCCCTCTTGGAATGGCCCGGGTTTGAAAGGCCCGTGCTTGGAGTGGACATATGGGAAACAAGCCTGGAAGGAGGCGTGGATGAAGAAGGTGTGCGTATGCCTTTTTTTATTGGGTGCGGCTTTGGCAGAAGCGAAGGGGCCTGTGCCTGTGCTGAACAAAAAAGGCGAGGTGCTGGTTGGACAACTCAACATCAACGAAGCAAGCCTCGCGCAGCTTGTCGAATTGCCCGGCGTGGGCCCTGTGCTTGCAGAGCGCATTGTCAGCGCGCGTCAGAAAAAAGCCTTCAAGCGCGCCGAAGACTTGCTGCGCGTGAAGGGCTTTGGGCGAAAGCGTTTTTCAAAACTGAAGGCCCATATACGCGTGGAAGGCCCCTCAGAGTTAAGGTGGCAAGCCAGAGAGCCGGAGCCCCCCGCCTCGGAACCTAAAAGTTAGACTCTTCTAAGTGAGTTTGCAGACCGGTTTCCATGTGACATGAAGTCGAAGCGTGCGCGGAGCCGCTTGAAGCGAGACGGGCATTTGGCCGCACGCTTTGTGCAGAGCGCGCCGTTTCGCCCCGCCAAACTTGGGCATATAACAGCACCCTTGAGTGGAGAGGCCTGTTTTTAACGGCATTTTTTGGGAATAAAAAAAGAAAGCTGCTAAAATCCCTCCCTCTGACGACGCCGCAAGGCAAGGTGAGCGATGGCAATTGACACTGAAAAACAACCCCAGGGGCCGGCCCTAGGGCCGGAATTACGTTTGTTGGACAAGCGGGCCTTTGTAGGCTTTCCTCCCATGGAGTTTGCGCCGGGCATCCTCATTTCAGACTTTGCGCTGCAAATTCCGGATGCGAGTTTTCCTTTGAACCTCACCGGCGGCGTGGCGCGTTTCCAGAAGAAGAAGCTGCATTTTGGCTATTTGACGCTGCAGGTGGACGCGCAGGTGGTGTTGCGAAAGCTGCAGGAGTTGCTGCCGCGTTGTGTGGAAATAAAGGGCTTTGCGCTGGACTTTCGCCAGGGCTTCATCGAGGGGCAAGGCTGGCTGAATTCGGCCCCCTTCACGTTGAAAATAGCCTTTGACGGCGACGGAGAAACGCTGGCCGTCTACTTCTACGACTTTCGCCTCTATGCCTACGCGGCCACGCCTCTGCCGCGCTTGTCCGTGCACCTCGTGGAGGCCCTGGAGGCCTCCGGCATGCTGCCCGAAGTCCGCCTGCAGGGAGTGCATGGTTTCACCACGCGCATTTTGCCCAGCCTGGTGGAGAGGGCGGCGGTTTCCAGGGGCTACCGAATTCCCTCCCTGGAGATGGCCCGCCTCGCCCATGCCGGCGTGGACGCCCAGGGCCTTCGCCTCCAGTTTTCGGCAGGGGGAATGCCGCCGTTGGTATTGCCGGACGCGTCCTTGTTGTTAAGTCTCGAGGGGGCGCGTGCCTTTGCGGATGCGGAGCAACTCTTGGCCCATGGCCGACTGGAGGAGGCGCGCAACGCCTATTTGAAGCTGGGTGATGTGACGGAGGCGCACCCCTTCGCAGCAGAGCGCCTGCTGAGTTTAATGCTTGCCGAAACCCAGTCGCACGAATTCGCTTTGGACTTGGCGCAGGCGCTGCGTCACCGAAGGCCTGACTCTGCAGCAGCCTTGTGGACAGAGGGCCTCATTCATGAAAAGCGCGGCGAATGGGCCAAAGCGGGAGAATGTTTTTTGAGGCTTTGCCACCTGGCCCGAAAAAACCAGGAAGAGACGTCGGCTTTTTTTGCAGCCTCCGCTGTTGTGCGTTTGTGCAAAGAGCAGGCGCCACAGCTGGCGGTTGCCGCTTTGCATGAAGCTTTGGGCGTGAAGCCGGACCATGTGCCCTCGCTGAGGGCTTTGGCGGAGTCCTGCGACAAAGCAGGAGACAGGGCCGGCGCCATCCGCGCCTACCGTCGCCTGGCGGCACTTTCACGCGACAGCACCGAAGTGGCGCATGCGCATATACAGCTGGCCAGGCTTTGCGCCACCTGCGCAGGCGAGTTGGCGGGAGCCAGGTTGCATTGCGAGGCCGCGCTTCGCATTTTGCCGGACAACCCGGAGGCTTTGTTGTGCCTTGGGCAGCTGTGTTTCCAGGGCGCAGAGCACCTGCGTGCACTCAAAACCTTTGACCGGTTGCGGCAGGTGGCCTTGCTGCACCATGACATTCCCCTCGTCGGCAAAGCCAACCTCTATGCGGGAAAGGTTTGGGAAGAAGGTTTGAAGCAACCCGAAAACGCACTCCTCCGCTACCGCGAGGCGGTTTCGCTGTTGCCAAATTCTGCCCAAGCCGTGTTAAGCCAGGGCCGCGTCGCAGAGGCTTTGGGGCATTTGCCCGAAGCCCTGACAGCCCTGCAGCAGGCCATTGAGTTGGTGGGCCCTTCGCCCACGTCCACAGAAAACCAGAAAATAGCCTCGCACGCGCACCACACATTGGCGCGCCTCTACCAGACGCGGCTGGAAAACCCTTTGCTGGCGCAGACGCACCTGGAAGCGGCGCTCTTTTTGGAGCCCTCCGACGCTGCTTTGCTGGAAGAGTTGTTGCCGAAGTTTCGCAATGCCGGAAAGTGGGTAGAGCTTGCCGACATATGCGAGCGAGCAGCCGCCTTTGCCCATATTCCTCAAAAACGGGCAGAGCTTTTGCTGGAAGCCGCCGAGCTTTACCGCGGGCCCTTAAACAAACCCGAGCGCGCCCTCGCCTTGCTGGTGGCTGCATTTGAGGCAACGCCGATGCACCGCCCGACGCTGGAGGCTTTGTTGTCGTTTTCCCAGGCGACGCAAAACGGTGCCTGGGCCTGCAAGGCGCTTCGAAATTTGGTGTTGCAGGAGACAGAAAGCCACAAGAAGGTTTTGTTGCACCGGCGCCTGGCCATGGCAGCCAAAGCCGTGGGGGATTTTCCTTCGGCCATTGCCTCCCTCAACACCGTGCTTCAGGAAGAGCCTGAAGACGTGGTGTTGTTAGGAGAGCTCAGCCACTTGCTGCGTTTGCAGCATGACATGCCTGCGCTTGTGGCCGTTTTGGAAAAGCGCGGCGCCATTGCGCTTCGCCAGGGTGACAAAGCCATGGCGACGCAGGCTTTTCGCGAGTTGGCTTCTGTTTTCGAAACGAGGCTGGGCCGCAAGAAAGAAGCCCTGGAAACACTGCAGAAGGTGGCTTTTTGGACAAAAGAGCCCGGCAGCCTGGCAGAGCTTGTTGAATTGGCATGGAGGTGTGAGCGTGCGGATGTGGCGAAGGAAGCCCTGGAGACATGGCTGTCGCTTCCTTCCGCCGCTGGCCAGCCGGAACAGGCCGCCAAAATACGTGCGCAACTGGGCAAGGCCCATGAAAGCCTGGGCGACAAAGAGGCTGCCAGGCAATGCTACACAGAAGCTTTTGTACACCGACGCCTCGACGACGAATTGGCCGGCAAGCTGGAAGCCATGTTGCGCAGCCAGGCCGCCTATGGGGAGTTGGCCGAGTTTTGGCACCAGCGCGCACAAGCTTTGGGGGAAGCAGGACGCATTCGCGAGGCTTCCTTGTTTTATTTCCAAAGCGCACAACAGCTTTTGGACTTGTCCCAGAGAATGCCGGCCTTGCAACGTTTGCAGGCGGCCATTGAAGTGGCGCCCAACAGTCCCGAGGCAGCCCATGCCCTGGAGCAGATGGCGAGGATGGCGCAAAGCAGCGGCGACGCCAAGGAAGCTGCGCGGCTTTGGGTGGAGTGCGCGCTCCGCACCCCGGAACCCAGGAGAGCTGCCGAAAGCTACTGGACGGCCGCTCAGCTGAAAGTGGGAGAGCCTGAGGAAGTGGAGCTTTTGTCAAAGGCCATTTTTTGCGACGGCACCTTGCTTGCTGCCAGACTGAGAAGAAGCCTGTTAGCAGCCGAAACAAAACCCGCCGTTGCCTTGGAAGACTGCGAAGTTTTGCTGGCGGCCACCCCAGAGGAGAAAACTTCTTTGGCCGCGGACTTTGCCGCCCTTGCAAGGCGCGCCGCTTTTTGTGCCCACGCGCTTGGCCAACAAGAAAAGGCGGCCAGGCTGGCCGAAATATGCCTGCCGCATGCCTCGCAGGACATAGAGTTGTTGAGAATGGCGGCGTCGGTTTTCCAGGCGACAGAAAATGTTGCGGCTGAAGTGGAATGCCTGGAGAAGTTGTGGCCGCTGGTGCCTTCCGAAGAAACCAAAGCCATGCGGCGCAAATACATTGAAGCCTCGCTTGCGCTGGGACTTCGCACAGGCGTCCTCGAGTTGCTACGCCAGGCCTTTTTAGAAGAGATGGGAGATGTTTGGGCGCCGCAGCTGCTTTGGAAACATGCCCGCCATGAAGTTTCCGTGTCCGAGAAAATGCTTTGGCTGGAGCTTCTCATTCACGGTTTTTCAGGAGAACAAAAAGCCTTCTGGCTTTGGGAGCGCGCAACGCTTCTTGCGGCCACGGCTGACTTCGCCAAAGCCAAGGAAGACTTGCAGGAGGCCGGCACGCTGCTGGCCTCGCCCCCTGCAGAACTTTGGGTACAGCTTGCAGACATGGAGCATGAACTTAAGGCTTTTGGCGAAGCCTTGGCCTACTGGAAACGCGCGGTGGAAGCGGGAATGTCCGACGCCGCTGCCCTTCAGAAAGCAGCGGACAGAGTGGTGGCGCTGGCACAGCTGCCTCAAGCCACCTGGAGCACCCAGGCCTGGGAGCTTGCGCTCCAATTGCCCATTTCAGAAACGGTGTATGCGCAGGCATGGAGTTGCCTGGCGCGCCAGAAAGCCCAGGAAGGGGATGTTGTTGCTGCCGAGGAAGCTTTTGCAAAAGCCGCTCAAAAAGGCCCCCCGGCCTTGCGTGTAGAAGCCCATTTGGCGCGCGCGCAGTCTCTGGAAGCCAGGGGCCTGCTTGCAGAAGCGGGCCAGGCCTATGACTTGGCCCTGACATTGTCTCCCTCCCACGAAGCCGCAGTGGATGGCTATAAACGCTGCTTAAGAGAGGTGGGCGACTTTGAGAATTTGGCGGAAGTGCTTTCCACAGAAGCGCTGCGTGCGCCCAAAGCGAAAGCGGCGCTTTTGTATGAAGAGTTGGGCCATATTTATTTGGACAAACTCCATTGGGCCGAGCCGGGTGAAGCCGCACTCCGCAGGGCCCTTGTGCTTGGCAACTCAAACCCGGCATTGCGCATTACCCTTGCCGGGCTTTTGGCGCAAAAAAATGAGTTTGCAGAGGCCATGGATTTTTTGGAGGCCGCCGCCAAAACCGTGCCGCCCACAGAGGCGGCCGACTTGTTGCGAAAGGCAGCGCAGTGGGCAAGGGTGCTGGGCGACGACGGCAGAGAGTTGCATTTGCACAGAGAAGCGCACAAGCTTCATTCCGCCGAAGGAGAAGCCCTCAGCCGTTTTGCCCAGCTGCTGTATTCCAAAGGCGCCATAGCGGAGGCTGTGCCTGTTGTGCAGCAGTGGGCCCATTCCCTCGACGCGTCGGCGTTTCCGGAAGAGGGCCTTTGGTCCAAACTCTGCTTAGCAGACGTCCTGGAAGCGGCCGGCAAGACGGAAGAGGCCCAGCTTGTTTTGGACGACATTCTCGCCGCTTCGCCGCAGTGTTTGCCGGCACTCCACAAAAAGGTGGACCTGCTTTCTTCGGACAGCCCGGAAGCGGGGGTGGCTTTCTGGCTAAAACATTTTGAAGACAAGGCGATGGGGGCAAGCCTCTTTGGCCAAACGCTGGCGTTTGCGCGCCAGGCATTCCTTCAGCTGAACAATGCCTTGTTGGGCGAAAGCCTGTTTTTGCTCGCAGAAAAAACAGCGGAGGACGCACAGCTTTTGCAAGAAGAGCTTGTGGCCCTGCTTCGTCCGCCAGGGCAGCCGCAGCTGCTTGCCAGGCATTTGGACAAGCTTGCGCTGTTGCGCCTTGGGGCCAAAGACATTCCAGGCGCACTCGAAGCCTGGGAGGAGGCCTTGCAGGTGCAAGACGCCCTGGGGGAGGCCCAGGAGGTTTTGCGTACCCTTCAGGCCATGGCAAAGCTTTGCGAAGACGAGGGGAAGAGCGAAGAAGCCGCAGAAATGTACCTCCGCCAGGCGCAGCTGGCCACAAAGAAGCCGGAAACCCGGCAAGACGCCCTGGGCTATTTGGAGGCGGCATGGAAGCTTTCGCCTCAATGGAAGGTTGCCAAGCTGGGGCAACAGGCAGCCCACCCAGGGGCGCAGGGTGAAACCAAAGTGCTGTGGCAGTTGCGCTGCATAAGGGTTGCGCCGGAGCAGCAGGAGAAGGCAAACGCGCTGATAGAGCTCGCCGACATTTACCAGGAAATGGGCAAGACACAGCAGCAACAAGAAGCCCTGGAGTCAGCCCTCAAGCTGCACCCGCGCTTCGAGTTGGCAGAGCAGCGGCTTTTGGCATTTTTAGAAAGCCAAAACCGCCCGGAAGAAATGGCCGCCTATTTTGAAGCCCTGGCTGCCGCGTCCACAGAGGGTGAGCGCGCCGCCTTATTCATGCGGGCCGCAGACATATGGGAAAAGCAACCTGGCTGCGAAGCCCAGGCCGTTTCAGCCGTGCTGGCCGCGCGCTTTGCGGCGCCCGAAGACATGGACTTGCTGGCCTGCGTTGCCGACAAACTCCACAAGCTGGGGCAAAACAACAAGGCCGCGGAGTTTGACAAGCTGCTTTTGGAGAAGCGTCCTTTGCATGCTGTTTTTGAAAGGCATTGCGCGTTTTTGAAAGCGCAAGGAGACAAGCTGCGCCTGGCCAGGTTGTTGGCGCACCGGGCTGAAGTGGAGCCGGCGGAACAGGGGCTTGTGCGGTTTTTGGAGGCAGCGGACATTTTTGAGCAGCTGTCCTTGCCGCAGGAAGCGGCGCGGTGTGAGCAGCTTGCGTTTGAAATACGCCCGGAGGACAACCGCGCCTTTTTGAGGCTGAGAAAGCGCTGGGAGCAAACCCCCCTCAAACTCTCCACGCTGTTGGCAGAGCGCGCAGAGCATTCCGGAGAAGAGGAGGCGCTTTCCCTTTTGAGAGAGCGCGCATGCATTCTCATGAATGCGGGCGATGTGATGGGGGCCGCCTTTGCCTATGACGGCTTGTTGGAAAGGGCCCCTTGCGACATGGAAGGGCTGTGCGCCCGGGCCGAATTGGCATTCCAGTCCGGAGGCGCCAAAGCGGCCCACCCGTTTGACATGCGCTTGTTGCACCTGGAAAACTCGAGTTTGAGCGCCCAGGAGCAGGCCAAGCTTTGGCTGCGCGTCTCCTGGGCAGCGATGGAAAACCAGGCTTTTTCCGAAGCGGAAGAAGCACTCAAAAAGGTATGGCACCTTGCCCCCGAAACGGACTTTGGCAAAGCGGCTTTGTCCGGACTCTCGGAGGTATACGCCAAGCAGAAGGACACAGAAAACCTCTACCGCATTCGCCTGGTAATAGCGCAAAAAGCACAAGGCAAAGAAGCGCAGGCCCTCCTGGAGGCGGCCTCCCGAATGGAAGGACTCGAAGACAAAGGGCTTGCCGCCCTGCGTTTGCTGTTTGAACTCAACCCTTCCGACGAAGAGGTTTTTGCCCGCACGCTGGAGGCATTGTCCGCCACAGGAAATGTGGAAGAGGAGCTGCTTTTGCGCGAGCGCTATGCGCATGCTGTCGGCGGAGAAAAAGGCGCACAGTCCCTGATGGCAGCGGCGTCTCTCCTCAAAGACGACTTTGAGCGAAGCTTGTCTTTGTTTGACAAAGTCCTCGGTTTGGACAGCCGGAATTTGGAAGCTTTGCAAGCCAAAATGCGCATAAGCCAGCAAAAGGAAGACTGGGCTTCTCTGGGAGAAACCTTGCCCGTTTTGACACAGCGCGCCCCTGAAGAATGGATGCCGGAAATGCACCAGGCATGGATGGCGCTGGGAGAAGGAAAAGAGTCCCAGGGCGACATAGAAGGCGCTGTGGCGGCATTTGAGTTTTTGGACTCCCATGCCCCCAGAGAACTTTCCCTAAAAGCCCTGGAGGCCTTGGAGCGCATTTGGACGAAACAAGGCGACATTCGAGGCTTGTCGCAAACCCTCGTAAGGCGCGCTGACAAAACAACAGGAGAAGCAGCGGCGAAGTTGCTGTTGGATGCGGCGCAGGGGTTTCAAAACTCAAGGGCCTTCGAAGAGGCCTTGAATGCGGCGGAGGCTTCCTTGAAGCTGCGTCCAACCATTAAAGGCTGGCTGCTGGTGGCGCAGGCAAACCGCTCCCTGAAGCGTTTTGCGGAGGCGGCCGGCGCCTGGGAGAGTGCCGCCAGCATGGTGAGCGGCGACTTGAAAGCCCGCTGGTGGCTTCATGCGGCCGACGCCATGGAGCAGGCGGGGGACTTGGAGGGCGTCTTCCAGCTGCTTTCTCAAACGCGAAGAGAGTTTCCCAATACGCTGCCGGACGGTTTGTGGACTCAGCGCATGCTGCATTTGGCCACGGCCTTTTTTGAAAACAACCGCTTCCACCGGGTGTCCGAAATTGTCGCGCAGTTTCCCCACCACCCGGAAATGCAAAAGCTGCGTGTGCAGCTGAATTTTGAAAAAATTGCTTCTGCGCAGGTGCCGCCGTTTGAGGGCGATGACTTTTCGGACACCGTGCTGATGCCCCTGGGGAAACAGGAAACCCGCGTCGCAAGCCACAGCGCAGCCCCCGCCGCTCCGCCTCCGGACTTGTTGGAAACCAACACCTCGCTGTCGCCCGTTGCCGAAAGGGGCACCCGCGTGGACCGCGGCGCAGCCCCCGCCACGCCGCCGCCGGACTTGTTGGACACCAGCACTTCGCTGTCGCCTGTTGCCGAAAGGGGCACCCGTGTGGACCGCGGCGCAGCCCCCGCCACGCCGCCGCCAGACTTGCTGGACACCAGCACCTCGCTGTCGCCTGTTGCGGAGAGAGGAACCCGTGTGGACCGCGGCACAGCCCCGCCGCCGCCCGTGGCTTTTGCCACCTTGTCCGAGACGGACGAATTGCTGTCTCCCATTGTGGAGGAAGAAGAAGAGACACGTGTTTTTGACTATGGCTTGAAATTGCCCCCGCAGTTGCAGTCTGCTTTGGAAAAATTGCCCAATGCCATTATTGGCGGGAATGCGGCGCTGGTTGTGGAGCATGGCTGGGAATTCCTTGAAGCGGGCGCAGAGCCCAGCCTGGCTTTGTCGAAACATTTGGCGAAGAAGCTTTTGGAGTTTTGCAAGAAAGTTTCCTCGCCCAAGCTTTTGGACTTGTGGGTTGCCACGCAAGCCTACCTTTTGAAGGAAAACTGGGCGGTGCCTGAAACATGGGAGGCCTTGTCACTCATGTTCCGCGACCAGGAGGAAGGGCGGTTTTCGAGTTGGGCTTATGAGTTGGCGGCGGTGTTGAACTCCTCCGCCCAGCCCGCGGTTGTGTTGCAGGGCGCCCCCATTAAATACCGGCTGTCCGAAGCAGCTTTGCCGCCTCCGGAGGATGCGGTGCTGTTGACAGAAGCCTCTTTGCCTCAAACCTACCAGGCCTTGCGCAATGTTGTTTTGCAACTGGGCGGACAGGAGTTGGTGTTGGTGATGGATGTGGGGGGCGGTTTTGAAGCCTGGCTGGGCAAGGGCAATGTGCTGGTGTTTGGAAGAGAGGCCTTAACGCGCCTGGGTTTGGCAGAGCATGGCTATTTGACGGCCTTGGCCCTCGTGCTGTCGGGGCGTCGCAACCTGGCCACAGGAAGCGAGCTTTGGGTGTCGGTAGCGCGCAAAGCCTTTTTCGCCTACCCCTCCGTCATGGCGGCTGGCCGCGTACTCGCCGCCCTGGAAGGGACTCCCGCGAGAGCCGAGTTTGACATGTTTGGAGAGAAACTCAAAACGAGCGCGGCCTTCCAAAGCATTGTCGACAATGTGCTGGACGCCTTCTGGCACTGGGCCTTGGCGCGAAGAAGTGCTTCCTGAAAAAGCTGCGCACTCCACAGCACAGCAAAGAAAAACCTGCTGGGGTTATATAGGCTTGGCAGTTTTATGCCGCACTTGACTGTCAGTGTCTTCCTTTTGAGAAGTTGCGGCGCTAAACCTCGTGCCGAAAAGTCTGCCTGGAACTTTGGACAAAGGATGGGAAACATGTTGGAGCAAAGGAAAGAAAAAGAAAGCCAAACCAGGGGGAAACACAACAGGGGAAAACACACAACCGTCGCGCACAGGGGCTTTGCGCGAAACCTTGCCATGAAGGCGGAGGTGGCAAACCGCTTCGAAGGGGGCGTCAAAACCTTCGACACACTATCAACTCACCGAAGACATTATTGTATAGCCCCAGCCCCCCCTCAAGGGGCAAAGGCAAGCGTCAGGAGTGTGTTGTGGCAGAGAATTGGCTTGCTGGTGTAAGGAGAGTATGACTGAACTCTAACATATAAAACTTCCTTGTAGAAGGGGGAATATCATGGTTCAAAAAAAGATATTGTTTTTTGTCATAGCGCTTTTGATGGTTGCTTTTGGTGGTTGCAACTGCGAAGACAAAGGCAAACAAGAACTTCCAAACAAAGATGAGCAACCAGAATCTCCACACAAAAATGAACTGGAAGTTCTCGAAATTTCGCATGAATACGACATCCAGCTTCCCGAAGGAGCACTTAAACTTGTAGATGTAGATGGTTCACCTTATCCACAGATCAGGCGTCATGGCCAGAATGACTATCCTGATACATTTATCAGCCGCAATGGCCTGCGCTGGAGTCTGGAACATTCGGAATTTGATACGGAGTCTTTGGCTGAAGATTTTGTCCTCATTGTCAACGGCGATCGTTTGCCTTCGGACAGCCTTGTTATTGAAAAGCAGTTGCTGACTGCCAAGCTGAGTCTTGCTGATGGACGCAACGATGTTTCGCTAAAAGCCTGGGATAAGGTCGGGCGGGCACTTTACTACGAAGCCATTTTGTGGGCCGGCAACAATACCATCACAGTTTCTCTTGTAAATTCAGATGGAACGCCGTTCACAACGGAAACAAAGGTGGTTGCATCCATCGCCGATGATCCAAGCATTGCGGCGCGAGTGGTGACGTCAAACGGAAATGCCACGCTGCTGAACATTCCTGACCGCACAATTCTGATAGAGGCCAAAAGTGTCAACAATGATCTGGGAAGCATTGGGATTATCGGAGCGCAAAAAGCAGTAAAAATCCCTATGCGTGGATTTAATAAACCCGTTGAAAACAAAAACCACGATTTCAGTCAAGGTACGGAGGGTTGGATATTTTCACCTGGTGCTCATATTGAGCTCATTCCGCATGTGGAGAAAATCCCCGGTTTTTTTTCTGATGTCGGCAAGAGCATGATGATGCAAATTGCCAACACTCATTCAATCCTCACAGAAGATTTATTAATTGGAACACAAGGAGAAGGCGAAAAATCAGCTTCCTACACATTTACGACCGAACCAGATACAACGGGCGTGAAAATTCGTTATCGTTTTATCACCAGTGAAGTTCCAGGGGGCTACTACGGCACTCAATACAACGATTATTTTCGAGTCTCTATCCGAAGCCAAGCGGGCGGTGGCAACATTAATGAAATGAATAGTATGAACGGACTTGGGTTGGGGGCCTTTAATGCAGCGGGTGAAACCGAGTGGAGAGAGCATACACTGAGTGTTGATAAAAAAGGTGACACAATACAAATCGACATGACTGTAGCCAACGTTGCGGATGACTTGTATGACTCTCAAGTTGTCATTGCCTTCATTGAGGAAATAAAAGAACAGGTACGTCCCGAACTTGCGTGGAACAGCCAACAGGGCGGCCTTTCTCTTACATGGGAAGTCATTGAGAGGCCGCTAACACAGAATACAACGATTGATGTGCACTTTTCCAATGGTTCTCATTACGGAAACCGTCTTGGGACATCCGTTTTCAGCCACACACTTCCAGCAGGTACACAACCAGGCAGGGGTGGCCCCGTACGCATTGATGGACTGCAATTGAGAAATGCCCCGAATGAAACAACCCACCTTATCGCATCGAGTTCTCCGTCCCAAGTTGGTTCTGTGCCAGATGTCAGCATTGCCTATGGAGCCCACGCTGACAGAACAACGGTTGATGATAGATTGGTTAACATCATTAAGGAAGGACAACGTGTGAACGGCGTGAGAAACGCAACCATTAGCAGCACATTGCGAACTCCAACCGATCAGGCCAGGGTCATGTTTAACAACATCCGCAACACAGGGGTACAAGCTCAGCTCAACCTTTATGCAGCACCTGGCCGAGCGGTTATTCAAGTGTATGTTAACCAGACAACAGGAATGACTCCAGCAGAAATAAACGCAAATGCAATGGCAATTCGTGGGGCAATGGAAGCAGAGATTAACAACCAAGGACCGAGCAGAGTTTCCAATCATTGTGGTGATCCGGCAACCATGAGTGTTGTAGATGTTATGTATGGAAACCTCGGAGCACTTTTTGTCAATGATGTCACTCCAAGAGTAACAAGGTTTTTGAACGAGCCACAAAACGGTTGTTATCACTTGGAATTCGATCGCTGAAGTGAACTGCCCCCTACCCTTCGACAAAGTCGACAGCTTTTTTGAGCGCCCACATCAACGCCCACTCTACGCAAGCGCGCCATCCAGCCATGCAATGCCCAGCATGGCAAGGTGTGCGGACATATGGGCGATGCATGCCGCCTCGAGGCCGCGTTTCCAATAAAGCCAACCGAAAAACAAACCCCCCACGGTGTTGCCAAGAAAAATATATGTCAACAACAAGGCGCTGGGCTGAGGCAGCACACGCCAGACGGCCGGGAAATGAGCGAGGGCAAACACCGCGGCCGACAACACAATGCCCACCCAATAGCTTGTGTTGTTCAGCTTTCGCGTGAGTTTGGATGCTGCCCAGACAACCCCCGTCATCAACCCAAAACGCAAAAGCAATTCTTCGGTAATTCCGCCATACCCCAAACGCACAAGCCAAGTGGGCGCCACGGTGCTTTCCAGGCGTTGGAGCTCCTCCGAAATGACCAAGGCAAAGACGAGCGCAATGCCCGTCATCAACGTCCCCGCCAACAACCCAAGCACCATGCCGCATTTCAATTGCCGCCCAAACTTAAACCGGTCTTTCGGGCGCTCTATGCCCAAAAGCGCCGAGAGCGTCGGCACGCTTAAGTTGACTTTGTCATGGAGCGCTGTCCCCACAACAACGGCAAGCAACAAAAAGAGGGTGGGGTTGACCAACAGCAACAACTGAATGACAAAGGGCGGCTGCAAGGCAAGCGCCTCCGGCAAGGCAGCTTCCGGCAATTCCAGAGTCAGAAAAGTTAAAACACCTAAAAACCCGAGGGCAAATAAGCTCAACCCCAACTTGAATTTTGGCTTCATGCGTCAACCCCTTGGCAGCTCCATTGGGCCCATCCTATGCCCAGGCAGTCATGTAATATGAAAAAAGTGCCCCGGGGTTTGGCCGAAAAGCAACAAGCCACACCGGAAATTGCCCGGCATGGTTGCCAATGCTAAGACAGGCTGACAGCCAACATGGAAGAGGCAAGCTTTTGAGAAACGACTGGGCGATAGCAGCATGTGTGTTGTTGGGGCTTTCCTGCACAAGCCCCTTGCCTGGAGACGTGGAAGCAGGCCTGTTTGACTTTTCTGCCTCCACTGCCCTGAAAGAGAATTGCAAACCCCACATGGCCGATGGGGACAGCTTCACATTTGAAGGGCGGTTTCGCCTGGAAAGCAACCTCGTCGACGGCCATTTTGTCTACCGCAGCGCCCACCGCAAGCTTCAGTTTGACGGGCAAACCATGCGCTCTGTCTATGAAGCAGAGCACAGCCTCGTGGAAGGGTGCGAAGCCTGCGCGTGGCGTGTGGTGGAAACCTTGGAAGTGGCTTTGCTGAGCGAGACTCAAAACGAGGCGCTGGGCGGCCAGTGCCCATGCAATGCCTCGAGTGAAAACATTCCTGTGGACGAGGCGAGCAATATTTTTCCTCCGCGGCCCGTGCCGGGCGGCTTTGATGCGGTGCGCGCCTGCGGAAGCCTGGTGGCGCGCGTGGAGTTGCCGACAGAGCAAGGCTGCCTTGAAAAATGCCGACAGGAAAACGAAAAAACCGTGCACTATTATGTGGAAGGAATCCGAAGAGAGTGAAGAAAGCCATTGTCCTATTCTCAGGAGGCCTGGACTCGACGACATGCCTGGCCATTGCGCGCGCGCAAGGGTTTTCGCCCTTGTGTCTTGCCGTGGACTATGGGCAAAGGCACGCCGTTGAGTTGAAGGCCGCAGAGCGCATTGCCGCTTCCTGGGAAGCACCTTTGCGTGTGGTGCATTGCTCCTTGCGTGCCATAGGCGGCTCCGCGTTAACCTCGGAGCTTCCTGTGCCCATGGAAGAAGCAGCGCCCGGCGAGCGCATCCCCATCACCTATGTGCCGGCGCGCAACACCCTTTTTCTCGCCCTGGCCCTGGGCCTTGCGGAGGTGGAAGGCGCGCAGGACATTTTTTTGGGCATCAACGCCGTTGACTACAGCGGCTACCCGGATTGTCGCCCCGAGTTTGTGTCAGCCTTTGAAGCCCTCGCCCGGCTTGCCACCAAAGCGGGTGTTGAAGGCACGCAATTTCACATCCACACGCCCCTGGCCGGTTTGTCCAAGGCGCACATCATCCACAAGGGGCTGGCGCTTGGGGTGGACTTTTCCATGACGCACAGCTGCTATGCGCCCTCTCCTTGCGGGCTTGCTTGCGGCCTATGCGAGAGTTGTCGTCTCAGGAGGCGAGGCTTTTTGCAAGCAGGTGTTGTGGACCCCACGAGGTATACACCATGAGGGCGCTTGTTGTGTTGTGGGTGGCTTTGCCTGTGTGGGCGCATGCCGCGGAGCCTCTGGTGGATGTGGCCAAGCTTATTCCCAGCGCCCTTGTGGAATTGCGCTATGCGCGCGAGGACAATTTTCTGGGCCGCGCCGTCTACCCTCCGCAGGCGCATTGCTTGTTGCGCCAGAGTGTTGCCGAGCGCCTGGTGCGTGTTGCCGAGCGCCTGGCCAAGGAAGGTTTTCGCCTCAAGCTGTGGGACTGCTACCGCCCTTTAAGCGTGCAAAAAGCCATGTGGGAACTTTTTCCCAAACCCGGTTTTGTGGCCAACCCACAAACAGGCTCCCACCATAACCGCGGCGCTGCCGTGGATGTGACTTTGGCCAATGCCGAAGGCGTGGAGCTTGAAATGCCGACGCCCTTTGACGAGTTCAGCCCCCGGGCGCGCCAGGGTGCCACCGAAGGCATTTCGAAGGCCGCTGCGCACAACCGCGACACGCTGAAAGCAGCCATGGAAGCAGAGGGCTTCATCGCCAACCGAGCCGAGTGGTGGCATTTTGCAGCCAGAGACGCTCGGCGTTTCCCCATCATGGATGTGGCGCCCATACCGAATGGTTCTTGAAGGGGCGAGGCACAAACGACATTTTTTTTTGGCAAGCCTCTTTGTCTGCAGCCAGGGCTTGTTGGGCTTGGGCCACAGCAGCGTGGGCCTTTAGGGCAACCTCGCTTGCCTGGGTTGCAGCATCCTCCCAGAGTGCATTTTGAGAGCGAAGCTTCGCAGCCATGTCCGCAATGCGTTTGTGCAGCTGCAGTTGTGTTTCCAGGGCCAAAACCCATGCCGCGTTGGCCTCGTTGAGGCGTGCGCAAAGGGTGTCGAAGGCAGGCGCAAAGGCGAGGGCCGGGCGCGCCTTATATGGAGAAGACAGCTTCTGGTAGCTGGACAGCGCTTCCCTCCTTTCTCCCAAACGCACGGCGAGCACAGAAGCGTTTTGGGCCAAAAGGCCATCCGCATGCACAAGCAGAAGCTCCAGCCTGGCTTCATCCGGAAACACTTCTTGCCTGGAGTGGATGAATTGCAAAGGGGCGCGCTCCAACACCCGTCCGCCCTGCAAAGCTTGAAGCTCCAACTTTTCAATGGCCAAAGTGAGGCACTCCACCATGTCGGGGTTGTTGCCTGAAAGAAAAATATGGGCTGGCTGTCCCTCATACACAGTCAATTCCAGGGAGACTTCCGCAATGCCCACGCTTTCTAAGGGCGCATAGCAATGACAAGCCTTGGCGAGGGCCAGACGTATATGCCCCATGACGTCGGAGACTTCGTTGAGGCCGAAGGTGACTTGCGGAGAATGGCGCGGATAGTGAATGGCCATGCGGGCAGTTTGTTTTTCTTTTCCTGGAGGGAGCAGCTGAAATTGCAAGGGGGCGAGGGCGGATTGAATGCATGCAACACCTTCAGGGCTTAAGTTTTCGCCGTTAACTTCATGAAGCACGCCTGTGTCGTCAACGAAGGTGGCAAGTTGGACGAAGCTGTCTTCGGGGCCCCTTCGGTTTTTGGGAGGCACCAGGCATTCGAGAATGGCCGGTTGAGCCCACAGCATGCCTCCCAAAATTGTCTCGCTGTTGGTGACTTTGGAGACAAGCCCCGAGGGCTTCTGGCAAGAAGCCACGTCGAAGTGCACGAGGTTTTCAATCGCCTGCCGGGACACCCAAGCCCTGTGCGCTGCTTGTTGGGCTGTGCACCCGCACAAGCACAGCATCCACGCTGTCACCAACGTTGCCATGCGCATTCTCGCGCAGCTGAAAAAATGAATTTTCATGTCAAAGTGAAAGCGGCCTACAACAGGTTGAGGAGGTATAAAAACGGAATGCTCAGCGCGAGCAAAGCCTCCCCCACAATCAGCCCGGAAGCAAGCGGCACACACAGCGCGGCTTCTTGCTGTGGGCGTTGTCGTTTCCAGGCATATTGACAAAAGCCGCCCAGCACCATGGGCAATATGTATTGGGCGGGAATGAGAAGGCCCAAAGCCAGGCCCGTCGCGGAAGGGGTTTTGTCGGAGACATGTTTTTGAAGGAGGGTGAGCGACACCCCCAAAAGGGCGCCGACAAAAAAAGCATGCAGCGCATAGGGAGGAAGGCGCTCCAAGCCACCCAACAACAACTCAGCAAAGCCGGCCCATTTGACGCTGATGGGGGAGGTGAGTCCCGTGCCGGAGGCGTGGGCGGCTTCCGGGGAGAGTCCAAATTTGTCGGGGCCAATGCCATGCTGGGCTTTCAGAAGGGGGTAGACAAGACAGATGGCCAAGGCCCCCACAGGTGTTGCCAGAAGCTGCATGAGGGTGAGAGAGCGGTTGTTGGCGCCCACAATTTTTCCTGCGCGGTAGTCCTGCATGAGGTGCTCTCCGCCGCCTGCAATGCTGCCGGACATGCCGGAGGCCACCATGTTGGTGGCCATGGAGTGAGGAGAAAAAAAAGCAAAGAGTGCCTGGACGAGGTTGGCCATGACAGAAATGGGCGCCCAGTTGGTTTCACCCAGGACGCGAATGCCCACCAGCATCAGCACTACGGAAATGCCGATGGCCAAGGCAGACTCCCAAAACGCGACGCCGAAAAAGAAATATTGCGAGGTGGCCAGAGCGCCAGCCAGTCCCAGAGCGCCGACAAAAACCCAGGAAAGTGGAATTTCATCCTGCGTCATGAGGGAGGCTTTGCGGAGCTCTCTCAAAGTGTTGGCCAGTCGTCGCGCATGCAAAAGGAGCGCGGTTATTCCGCCAGCCACCATCAACCCCGTTGCCGGCCACATGGTCCACTTCAAGGTTTCAGAAAAAGTGGCGGAAGAAATCCATCCTTGTTGCAGCAAAACAAAAGGCAGCACAACCCAACCCAGCAAGGCACCTATGCCCATGGCCGCCGCGACGCGTACGCCGATGATGAGGCCGGAGCCAAAGGAGAGCGCGCTGAATGCGAAGCCGACATGCAGAGACTTCAACGCGCTTCCGAAAAAAAAGGTTTCAGGAATCCACGAAGGCTTGCCGTCGCGAAACCATGTGCTGAGCGCGCCGACGGCGCTGCCGACACCCAGCATGCGCAATTTATTTTTGGCTTGAAGGCTGCCCTCATCCAATATTTTCAAAGTCTCTCCCGCTGCAGTCCCGTCCGGGAAAGGCAGGTTTTCTTCTTCAATAAAATGTCGTCTGAGCGGCACCGCAAGCAGCACGCCCAGCATGCCTGCCAACGTCATCCAAATAAAAATTTGCACAGGTGTTGGAGAAAGCGCGAAACCCAATTCAGGTTTTGAGTTGAGCAAGTCAAAGGCCGCCAGCACCACGCACATAAAAGCGGATTGTGCAGAGGCCGTGCCGGCCGTTTGCACCACATTATATTCTCGACAATTGCTGGCCTTGCCCGAAAGGAGCGCAATGCCCTGCAAAAAGAGAAAAGCCAAAAAAGCACTGACGACAGAAACGGTGGGGCCAAAGCCAATTCTCAAAACAATATAGGGGTAGGCCAAGCCAACGAGTGCGGCGACCAAAAGGCCCACAGCCATGCTGCGCAAATTGAGTTCAGCAGAAGAAACAGCCATGTCGCTCTGTATAGCCGAATGCCGTCCCTAGACCGTTTTCAGGTTGAAGAGGGTCTTTTTTCCCGTCGCCCCCGCGAAGGCGGGGGTCCAGGAGTGCAGTCGAAAAACCATTCACTTTATTTCCTTTAACAACGCAGCTCTGGTCCCCTGCTTTCGCAGGGGCGACGGAATGGGGAGGCAGGGGCAACGTTAAGAGCAGATCACTTCAACTTAGAAACCATCTAGGTTGAAAAAACCGACATAGAGCCTACAGGTTGCAAATGGAAAACCCATATAAAAACAGCCTGTTGAAATATCAAAAAAACAGCGCTTTTTTTGACTTGACTTGGCGCATAATATGCTTCATGTAAGTTGTAGCAGCGTATTCGAGTTGAACTGGTTTCCCCCCACCATTTCAGCAGTCTCGCTGCAATTGAGAAGTATCCGCGGCCTGGTGCATACATGCACCGGGTCGCCTTCTTTTTTGCCGGTTCAATATTCCAAGGAAACGGGAGGGGGCATTAAGTCTGCTAGCCAGGAGGCGAGCTCCATTTGTGTGTCTGTCCACTTGCATTCGGAGCTTAAGAGGACGAGGGCCTCATGCAACTTGGAAACGCTTGCAAAGCGCTCCAGGGGGTTGGGCTTCATGGCATGAGAGAGCAATGCGTCCACTGCATAGGGGATGTCTGCGTCGATGGAAGAAGGAGAAGGTGCTTGTGCTTCACACACAGCTTGCAAGCTGTGCTCATGGCTTTCGCGCAAAAAAGGATAGGTGCCTGTCAGCATTTTATACAGCAAGGTGCCCAGGCAAAAAACATCACTGCGCTCGTCCAGGGGCTTTGCAAGAATGCGCTCGGGGGAGAGGGCGTAGAAGTTTTGTCCAGCAGGGGAGGTGTGAGAGGAGAGGGCTATTTTGCCGTGCGTCTGCGTGGTATTCATAATGTCCAGCTTGCTTTGCCCATCCGCGCATACCCAAATGTCTCTGGGGCTCAACTCCTGAAACAACACCTCCGTGGCAAGCCTTCCTGTGTCCCGCATGGCGTGGATTTGAGCGATGGCTTCACACATGTCACTGACAATTTTGCAGCACATGGCCGGACTGAGTTTTTGGTTTTTGCGTTGGCAAAGCAACCACAGCCCGGCAAGACTGTCTCCCAGAGGAAACTCGAGGACACAATAGTGCGCGCCCTCAACAACACCTGTTTCGTGGACTTGAAGCACCGAGGGAATTTGAATGGAAGAAGCCAGCTGAGCAGACATGGCAAAGGCCACAGGGCCCAACTCGGAGGCATTCAACACCGGCAGCAGACGCCGCAGACGCCAACGTCCTTGTGCATTCGTGCGCGTGGCAAGGTGGTCTTCCCAACAGGCACCCCGGTATAAACGCTCATATGTTTGAAATGCGCCAAAAGCTTGGATTGAATTCATAGCACGTCCAGGCAGCTTGCCCCCCCTTTCGTAGAATATTCCATGTGGAAACAGCAAAACTCAGTGGGATGTGAACAGGGCTGCCTGCTTCAACCAATCCAGCAAGGGGCCCGGGAGGATGCCCAACAGAATGACGGCCACAGCTGACGCCGCCAGGACAAACTCTGTGGACCAGTGCCGAAGGCCCGTTTCTGTCGTCGCAGGCGGCCTCATGTACATATAAACAATGACGCGCAAATAATAGTACATGGCCGCCGCACTGGCCAGGACGCCCAGGACAGACAAGCCGATGAGGCCCGCGCTGATGCCGGCTTTAAACAAATAGAGTTTCCCCAAAAAGCCGATGGTGGACGGAATGCCGCCCAGGGAGAACATGAAGAGGGCCATCGCCAAAGCCCAGCCCGGCCGGCGCGTTGCAAGTCCGGAGAGTTTGCTCAAATCCCACGCGTCCGCCGCACCATCGTCCTCACGTCGCTCAACGGCGGCAAGCACGCCGAAAGCGCCCAGCGTGGTGATGGCATAGGCCAGAAGGTAGAAGAGGATGCCTTGCAAAGCCGAAGAGCGCAGCAACTCAGCCGTTGGGTTGGCCACCTGAGTGGCGCGAAGCAAACCCACTTCGTTGCCCAGGTGCCCCGAGGCAAACAATGCCGCGACGCCAATGAGAATATAGCCTGCATGCGCAATGGAAGAATAGGCGAGCATGCGTTTGACGTTGCGTTGCGCAATGGCCATGAGGTTTCCAACCACCATGGTGAGTGCGGCCAGGAAACTCAAAACATAAAGAAGCAGGGTGGAGCTGTCGCCAATGTGGAGGACAACGCGAACGAGGGCCACAAAAGCCGCCGCTTTAATGCCGGCACTCATGAGTGCCGTCACAGGCGTGGGGGCACCCTCATACACGTCAGGCGCCCACATATGCAAAGGCACCGCGGCAATTTTGAAACAAAGCCCTGTCAGCACCAGAATGAGTCCGGGCCACACAAGCCAGGGAGCGTCTTTGATGGCGAGGGCGAGGTTGAGTTTGTCCAGCTGCGTGGTGCCCGTGGCCCCATAGAGGAGGGCGACGCCATAAATGAGAATGGCCGAAGCGAAGGCGCCCAGAATGAAATATTTAAACCCGGCTTCCACAGAGCGGTTGCCGCGCCGCCAGAAAGCCGCCAGGGCATAGGTGGCCACCGACATCACCTCAAGGCTGACAAACAGCGTAATAAACTCGTTGGAGACAGACAGAAGACTCATGCCTGCGGCAGAAAACAGCAGGAGGCCATAAAACTCGCCGCGCTCCGCATTGCGTTGACGGAAAAAACCAAAAGCCAGAAGCGAGGACATGGCTGCCGCAAGGCAGGCGATGACGGTTATCCAACTTGAAAACCCGTCGGTGACGCCGCGGCCATTCATAATAAGGCCGACGGGAAGCTGCGTGTTTTGAAAAGCCACATAGCCCGCAACAACGGAAGTTGCCGTTGCGAGAATGGCCTGGTAGCCGCGCGACTTGGAAACCGAAAAGGCTTCTGTCAGCATGAGCAGCATGGCCCCAATGGCAAGAAGGGTGGCCGGCAGCAGAGGCTGGAATTCCTGCATGCTGAAACTGGGAGGCGTCGCGGACAGGGCGGGCACAAACATAGAAGAGAAAAGCAGACTGGAAAAAGCGCTCATCGTTTTTCTCCTGGTCGGATGTCAGAGCGAGCCTTGAAGTCCAAATGCGCGCGCTGCAGCTGCGAAGGCGAGCTTGGCTCCGAAGACACGAGGTGCATTTTGGGGCCGGGCAAAGCGCGGACATGAATGCGCAGCGCTTCATTCGACAAGGTTTTGCCTTCAGGGTTGGGCCTTGCCTGGTGCACGCGCGCCACATAGCGCTCCACGGAAGGCGACAGCACATCCAGGAAGGGCTGAGGCTTTAAGCCCATGACGAAGACGAGCAGCACCAGCGGCAAGGCCGTGACAAATTCGCGGAAGTTGATGTCCTTGAGTGTCGCATTGGCTTGCTGCGTGACAGGGCCGAAAAAGACGCGTTGCACCACCCACAACATATAAACCGCGCCGAAAATAACACCGGTGGTTGCAAGGACACCGGCCCACAACGGCAAGTTGCTTTTGAAGGTGCCCAGCAAAACCAGAAACTCGCCCACAAAGCCGTTGGTACCGGGCACTGCAATGGAAGAGAAGGTGATGATGATGAAGAAAACCGTGAAAATGGGCATGACTTTGGCGATGCCGCCATAGTCCGCTATGCCGCGCAGGTGGCGGCGCTCATACAGCATGCCGAACAACAAAAAGAGTGCGCTTGTGGAAACGCCATGGTTGAGCATTTGGTAGGCCGCGCCCATGGTGCCTTCTTTTTGGAAGGAGAGCATGCCCAGCATGCAAAAACCCATGTGAGAGACGGAGCTGTAGGCGATGAGTTTTTTAATGTCCTTTTGCGCCAGGCACATGAGTGCGCCATAGACGATGCCCACGAGTGCCAGCGCGACGAGGAGGTGCTGGTAGGCCCAGGCCTGCGCAGGGAAGAGGGGCATGGCATAGCGCCAGAAGCCAAAGGTGCCCATTTTGAGCAGGACGCCAGCCAGCACCATGGAGCCTGCGACGGGGGCCTGCACGTGGGCGTCCGGCAACCAGGTGTGCACGGGAAACATGGGGACTTTAATCGCAAAGGCCAGGACAAAAGCGCCAAACATCCACGGCCCCCATTTGAGCAGCGCGGTGGCGGTGGCCGAAAGGCCTGAGCAGGCAGCACTGTCCTGCAGACAGAGGCTGACTTCGCGGTTGGCACCCAGAAGGCCGTTGTAAATGTCGGCATAGCTGAAGCTGCGGGCGCCCTCGGGGCCGGCCAGGAAGAAAACCCAGAGGAGGGCAACCAGCATGAGGAGGGAGCCCACCAGGGTGTATAAGAAGAATTTGACGGCCGCCTTTTGACGCTCCTCGGAGCCGAACACGCCAATGAGGAGGTACATGGGGATGAGCATGGCCTCGAAGAAAATATAAAACAGCATGATGTCGAGCGAGCACAAGGCCCCCATCATCGCCGCTTGCAAAATGAGCAAGGAGATGTGGAACTCTTTGAGACGCTCGCTGATGAAACTCCAGGAAGACAGCACCAGCAAGGGCCCCAGCAAGCCCGTCAGGAGGACGAGCGCAGCGGCCAGGCCGTCGACGCCGACGTGGTAGCTTAGGCCTAAGTCCGACAGCCAGAATGCGCGGTATTCCAGTTGGAATTCAGGGCCCCCGGGCTTAAACGCAACAAAAGCCCAAAGCGCGGTGACAAAGTTCACCAACATCCCCAACAGGGTGGTGAAGCGGATTTGCCCTTTTTCATTTCCCGGCAGAAGCAGGACAAGCAAGGCAAAAGCCAGGGGGAGGAAAATGACATAATTCAGCAGCGAAGAAGAGGCGTTCACGAGAGCACCTGAAACAATGCATAAGTCAAGCCCACTGCCAGCGCCAAGGCGATGACGGAGGCATAAGCCTGAACGTTGCCGTTTTGAAACCAGCGCAACACTCTGCCGAAAAAGCCCACGGTTTGCGCAGTCCCGTGCACGGCAACGCGGTCAATGAAGAAGGCATCCACATAGCGGTAAAGCCCTTTGGCCATGCCTTTGGTCCGGTCAATGAGCAACAACTCATATAACTCATCCACGTAGAATTTGTTTTGTGCGAAGCGACGCAAAGGCTCGAGCACCGAAGGGAAGCTGCGGCCGTTTCTCCAGACTTTGAGGTAGAGATAAATGGAAATGCCACCGCTCGCCAAGGCGATGAGAAAGGCCTTGAGCCAGCCGGTGACGAGCAACTTCCAGGGTGTTTCCACAAAGCCTCCGCCCAGCATGGTTTGAGCGTTGAGCCCCAGCTGGTTGGCCTGGCTGAAGACAGGCCCCAAATAGGACTCCATGAGGGTGTGGGCATGCTTTCCTGCCACGGAGATGAGGGGGATGCCGTGCACGAGGGCCGCAAAAGAGAGTGTCGCCAAAATAATTAAAGGCAGCGTCATGGGCCAGGCGCTCTCATGGGCATGCGGGAGTTTGGCATGTGGAGAGCGTTGCCCCTCGAAAGTCAGCACATAAAGGCGCATCATATAGAAGGCGGTGCAGGCTGCGGCGACAAGGCCCAGGGCATAGAGCGTATGCAAGAGGCTTTCATAGCCGACCACCTTCTGCGTTTCGAGGCCAAAGAGGATGGCGTCTTTCGAGAAGAAGCCGGACATGGGGAACATTCCGGTGATGGCGAGGGTGGCGACAAGGAAGGTATACGCCGTCTTCGGCATTTCTTTGCGCAGGCCCCCTAAGCGCTTAATGTCGACTTCGTCGCCGTTGCCATGCATGACGGAGCCGGCACCGAGGAAGAGGCAGGCTTTGAAGAAGGCATGCGTGACGACGTGGAGGAGGGCAGCCCAGAAGAGGCCGCAGCCGATGCCCATAAACATGAAGCCCAGCTGGGAGACGGTGGAATAAGCGAGAATCTTTTTAATGTCGTCCTGCGCGAAGGCGATGAGGGCGGCGACGAGGGCGGTGAGGCACCCCACGACGGCGATGGTGGCCATGGCGAAGGGGGAGAGGACAACCAGGTAAGAGAGGCGGCAGAAGAGGTAGACGCCAGCCGTCACCATGGTGGCCGCGTGGATGAGGGCGGAGACGGGGGTGGGGCCCGCCATGGCATCCGGCAACCACACGAAGAGGGGCAATTGGGCACTTTTTCCTGCTGCCCCCAGGAGGAAAAACAAGAGGACAACGGTGAGTACCCCCGCATAGCTGTAGCCCTTGAGGGGACCTGCCTCAATGTTCCTGTCCATCATGACAGGCGACTCTCTTTTCAGCTCCGGGCTGGGCTTGGCGGTAGGGTCATTCGCCGCCATGAGGCCGGCAAAAGAGGAGAGGCTTTGGAATGCCAGGGGGCCTTTTTCGTGCAGGCCCGCAGAAGAGAGTTGACGCGCGGCGCCGGGGGTTTCTTTGAGGGAAGCTGCCACCAGCAGCACCAGGAGGAAACTGGCCACCAGAAAGCCGAAGTCGCCAATGCGGTTGGCGACAAAAGCCTTGCGTCCCGCCCAGGCTTTGGCCGCATCGTCATACCAGAAGCCGATGAGCAGGTAGCTGCACAGGCCGACGCCTTCCCAACCCACAAACAGCAACACCAGAGAGTCGGCCAGCACCAGCACCAACATCATCGCGACGAAGAGGTTGAGGTAGCAAAAATACCGCGCATAGCCTTTGTCGTGCTCCATATAGGAGGTGGAATACAGGTGAATGAGGAAGCCCACGCCTGTTATGACGAGCAACATGCTGGCCGAGAGGCGATCCGCCATGAGGCCGAAGTTGACTTTGAAGTCCCCCACAGAAAACCAGGTGCCATAGTCCGCCGACAATGTGAAAGCCAGGTGCCTGGGGAGCTCCGGCAGAGGCTTGCCCAGCGCCCACAGGACAAGAAGCGACAGCGCGAAAGAAGCGCCCACCGCGGTGCAGGCCACCAGGTGGACATTCTTGCGGCCGAGGGCTTTGCCGAAAATACCGTTGATGAGGGCGCCTAAAAGCGGCAAGGCAATAATCAGCCACAAGCCGTCTTGTATGTTCTGAATCGGGAAAGGGTATTCCAAGAACTTTGAGAGTTTTTCCATGGTGTTTTTTTGCAGTTCAGAGATTCAGTTCAAAGCTTCGGTTTCGTGTCCGTCTGTTTCAGTGTTTCATGGCGCGAATTTCATCCACGTCCAGCGTCTTGCGGTTTCTGTAGAGCGCCATGATGATGGCCAGGCCCACAGCCGCCTCTGCGGCTGCAACGGCGATGACGAAAAGCGCGGAGACGTGGCCTGTGGTGCCCGCATCCCCACCATGTGCACGCGCAAAGCCAATGAAGGCCAGGTTGGCCGCATTCAGCATGAGCTCCACACTCATGAAGACAACCAGGGCATTCTTTCGAAGAAGAAAGCCCAGCATTCCCAGGGCGAACAGCATGGCCGACAACAAGAGGCAAGCAGTTGAAGGAATCATTCGAAGTCCCTTTCTAAATTCGTGCCTTGGCGACAACGACAGCACCCAGAATGGCCGCCAGCAAAAGCAGCGAGAGTGCCTCAAACGGAAGCAGCCACTGCGTATACAAGGCAAGGCCGATGGTTTCTAAGGTGCCAAATTTCTCGAGCACCTGCGCACTCATGGCGCCTGCCTGGGCGCCTGGAGGAAGGAGGCTTTGGGTTTTGTCATGCCATTGCATGAAGGCACACAGGAGGCAGCCCAAAATGACGGTGATGGAAAGGACAGCTGTCCACCGCGCGCGGGAGAAGCGGAGCCTGGGCCCCAAGTCCTTGACGGACAAAAGCATGATGACGAGCAAAAACAGCACCACGACAGCGCCGACGTAGATAATAATCTGCAGTGCGGCGAGGGCGTGCGCAAACATCAGCACATAAATGCCGGCGAGGAAGAAGAAAGTCGCCACCAGCGACATGGCGCTGGTGACGGGGTTTCGCGCAAAAATAACGAGGCTTGCCCCTGTGAGGGTGCACACGGCGAAGACATAAAACAGGATGGTTTCAGCACTCACTTGAAATCCCCAAAAGCGCCCCACGGTTTGTCGCCATAGGGGCAGCGTTGTTCAGAAATGTGTTGCTCAAACTCTTCACGAAACTTTGTCACAAAAGACTGCACCGGCAAAGCCCCCGCATCCCCCAGCGCGCATACCGTATGGGCAATGCCCACCGGCGGCCAGGGCGCAATGGTTCTTGCCACATCCATCAGCGTTTCCAAGTCCCCGGGTTGTCCGTGGCCCTCTTCAATTTTGCGCAAAATGCGTGTCATCCACGGTTGCCCCTCCCGGCAGGGCGTGCACTGTCCACAGGACTCCTCCGCATAAAAGCGCGTGACGCGCCACAGTGCGCGCACAATGCAGGTGGCGTCGTCGATGACAACAATGCCGCCGGAGCCCGCCATGGAGTTGAGCGGCTTATAGGCGTCAAAGTCGAGGGACACGCCTATTTCAGAAGCCGTCAGCACGGGGGCGGAAGTGCCGCCGGGAATGATGGCTTTGGGTTTTCGCCCCTCGGGCATGCCCTGGCCATAGTCGTCGGAGAAGATTATTTCTTCGATGGTGGCCTGCATGGGGGCTTCATAGGTGCCCGGACGGTTGACGCTGCCCGAGAGTGTTATAAGGCGCGTGCCGCCGGATTTTTCGGAGCCTAAGCTTGCAAACCAGTGGGCGCCTTTTTCAAAAATACGCGGGAGGGAGGCGATGGTTTCCACGTTGTTGACGACGGTGGGGCAGCCAAAGAGGCCCACGACAGCGGGGAAGGGGGGTTTTAAGCGGGGCCAGCCCTTTTTGCCTTCCAGAGACTCCAGCATGGCGGTTTCTTCACCGCAGACATAGGCGCCGGCACCGCGTACCTGGTAGACGTCGAGCGCGAAGGAAGTGCCCATGAGTTTGCGGCCGAAAATGCCGTCGGCATAGGCTTCGGCGATGGCCCTGTCCAGCACACTCGAAGGGTATTTGAATTCGCCGCGTGCATAAATATAGCAGGTGTGCGCGCCCAAAGCCCAGCAGGCGATGGCGATGCCTTCCAGGAGGAGGTGCGGATCTCTCTCGAGAATATAGCGGTCCTTCGCGGTGCCCGGCTCCGACTCGTCGGCGTTGACGCACAAATATTTGGGTTTGGGACTGTCCTTGGGCACAAAACCCCATTTGACGCCCGTGGCAAAGCCCGCGCCGCCGCGCCCGCGGAGGTTGGACTTTTTCACCTCGTCGATGGTGGCCTGGGGCGAGAAGTTGCTGAGCACTTTTTTGAGGGTTTGGTAACCGCCGGAGCGTTTATAGCCCACGAGGGTGCTTTGCGCGGGTTTGTCCCAGTCGCGGGAGAGGACTTTTTCAAAAGGCGCATTCATTTGAGGTTCTCCAATATTTCGTCAACCTTCTGGGGGGTGAGGTTTTCAAAATGGTCCTCATTAATTTGGAAGCAGGGCGCCGTGCCGCAGGAGGCCTGGCATTCCGCCTCGCGCAGGAAATAGCGCTCCGCGTTGACGCCGGAGCGGGTGCCCAGCTTCCTTTCGAGGTAGGCCAGAAGGCCCTCGGCGCCTCGAAGAGAGCAGGACAGGCTGGTGCAGACGTCAATAATATAGGTGCCAGGTTTTTCCGTGTGGAACATGACGTAGAAAGTGGCCACTTCATAGACATGCACTTTGCTGGTTTCAAGCTTTTGGGCGACCAGCTCCATTCCCTCCGGAGGAAGCCAACCTTTGAGGGTTTGCAGAAGGCGCAAAGCCGGCAGCATGGCCGCACTCTTTCGGTCACTGGGATAATGGAGGAGCAGTTCTGCAATCCCCTCGTCGAACTTTCGGGATTCTTCTGGAGTGAACAAACTCGACATGGCTGCGAGCTTCGTAGGGAAAGGCGAACAAACTGTCAACGAAAACTAAAAAATTTCAATGCAGCCATAAGTCCCCGCAAAGTCCAGGCGCGCATGAATAACAAGGAGTCATCCACGCGTGGAGAGGGGAGGCTGTCCTTGACATTGGAAGAAAACCCCTCTAGGAAAGCCCTCGCCTTGCGGTCCCATGGAGGGCTCCAAAAGGGAAGCCGGTGGAAGTCCGGCGCGGTCCCGCCACTGTAACCAAGCCGGCTTGAGGCCGGGCGGGCGTTGTTCGCTGTGCCACTGCGTCCAAAGGACGCGGGAAGGCCTCAACGCCTTGCTGTTGTGCTTGGAAGCCAGGAAACCTGCCGCAGGGTGTGCCCGCCAGGGCGCGTCAGCCTTCTCTCTTCGCGGAAGAGAGCAGAGGGCGTATATGTATTGTTGGGCTGTGGCAATACTCTTGGGGCTTGTAGCTGCGGATGCGGACGAGGCCGCCGAAGTCCGCGAGCTTTCCCCTGTCACCGTGCCCCTGCCGGCAGAGGACATGCCCCCCGCCCTCTTAGGGGACAGCAGCGCCGCCTCCACAACCCTGGACATTTCCCATGCCAGCGCCCAGGCCGCGCAGGCGCGCGAGCTTTTCGCCAGAGCGCCGGGCATACGCATTGCTGAAAGCGGCGGCATGGGGCAGTTGCAGCGCCTGTCTGTGCGCGGGGGGGGAAGCAATGCCGTCGCGGTACTCGTGGACGGCATGTCCTGGGGGCGCATGGGCGAAGGCGCGGACTTGGCCCTCCTGCCCATGGCTTTGCTGAAGACGGCAAGGCTGGTACGCGGGGCGGCGGCGGCGCGCTTCGGCCCGGGGGCCATGGCGGGGGCTGTGGACTTGGGCCTTGCCCAGCACAAGGAGGAGCGTCTTTTTGTAGAGCTTTTGGCAGGAAGCTTCGGCACCCTCCAGGGCCTGGCAGGGGGGGAGGGGGCGGCGGGGCCAGGGCAGCTTCGGGCCTGGGTATACGCTTTGCACAGCGAGGGCAATTTTCGCTACCGCTTCAACCCCACCCCCAACCTCCCCTCCCAAAACTTTGTCTCCTTGCGCCGCCACAACAACGACGCCGATAAGGTGGACGCCCTCTTCCATTATACTCTGCCCCTTCAGCATTGGCAGGCAGAAGCCTGGACACACCTGGGCTTCCACAAGCGCGGCCTGGCCGGCCCCGTTGAAAACCCAAGCCCCTCGGTGCGACAGAATGCCGAAAACCTGCGCGCCTTGCTGCGCAGCCAAGGCCCCCTGGGCGGGCCCCACAGCCCCCTCTTCCTCCAGCTGTCTTCCTCAACGCAGCTGGGCCATATGCAGCTTCAAGGCGGTAGCTTCGGCGAAGGCCTCTCTCAGCGCGACAACAACAGCGAGGCGTCCGCCCAGTTGCGCTGGGTGCAAGGGCCCTACCTCGCCTTTGTACACGCCAGCTTTCGCCACGAGAGACTCAAGGCCACCCAGCCTCCCGCAAAAAGCACCGCGGAGCGCTTTGGCCTGGGGGCCATGCTGGGCGGCGAGGCCTGGCTTTTTCCGGAAAGCTGGGCCCTCAACGGACTGGTGCGCGTGGACAAGGCGGGGCGCTTTGCAAGCCCCTCGGCGAAGCTGGGCAGCCTCTGGCTTTTGCCTCGGGGGCTTTCGCTGCAGGCCAATGCGGGCAGGAGTTTTCGCATTCCCAGCTTCTTCGAGTTGTATATGCAGCAAGGCCAGCTTCGGCCCAACCCGGACTTGCTTGCCGAAAGCGCCCTGGCTGTGGACGCGGGCCTTGCCTTGGAGAATGAGAAGGCGCGCCTTTGTGTGGGCGGCTTTGCAAGCCGCTTTGAAAACCTCGTCGTCTGGGAGTATTTGCCGCCCTTTGCTTTGAAGCCTTTTAATTTGGGCAGGGCGCGTACCCACGGGGTGGAGGTGGAGGCTGTGTGGGGGTTAAGGCCCTGGCTGAAGCTGGAGGGGGCTTATGGCTGGCTTCGGGCCCAAAACCTCCAGCGCGACGCACGCTACGAGGGAAAGCCCCTGCCCTTCCGTCCGGCGCACCAGCTGTTTATGCGCGCCGAAGCGGGCCCGGTACGCCTGTCGGCCTTCGTCGAATGGCATTTCCAGTCCACACAAACCCGCAACAGCTTCGGCAACCTCTCCTGGCCCGCGCGAAGCCTCCTCCATGCGGGCCTCAAAAGCCAGTGGCTGCATAACCCCCGCCTGCAGCTGGGCTTCACTCTCAAAAACCTGCTGAATGTCCACAGCCAGGACATGGCCGGCTACCCGCTGCCCCCCCTGGGCCTCTTCTTCAGCCTCTCGCTTCAGCTGGACAGGGCCCCTCCTCCTGCCCCTCCCTCCTCCTCTTCTTTTTCTTCTTCCCCCTTCCCCCGGCTGTCCTCTTTTGCTTTGGAGAATGTATGAAACGAAATGCCTTCCTGTGTACCGCCCTCTTTGCCCTTGCCGCCTTCGGCTTGCAGGCTTGCAAGAAAGACTACCCGCCTTGTCCGCCGCGCACCATGCTTGTGGACGGCAACTGCGTCCTCATAGACAAGGGCGAGGCCACCTGCATGCCCGGCGCTGCGCTGTGTGGCGAAGCTTGCACCTTCGTTGAAACGGACAGCCGGCATTGCGGTGCCTGCAACGCAGCCTGCGAGGAAAACCAACACTGCGCGGAAGGCACATGCCTCGCATGCGACAAAGCAAGCCATGTTTATGCCGCCTGCCTTCTGACGGGGCATGTGGCGGTGCTGTCCTCGCAAAGCCAAAGCCGCATTGCGCTGGAGTTGGTGGGCAACGGGCCGCAAGCCTTGAGTGGCATGGGGGAGGTTTTGCTGTGCGCGGACAACGGCACCCAGCGGCTGTTGCGCCTGGACGCGCAGACGCTGCAGCCTGTGGGCACGCCCGTGCATACGGGGGAAATGCCCATGCACATTTCCAAGTATGGCCCCTATGTGTATGTCGTCAATGCCGGCAGCGGTACCTTGCAAATTGTGGACACCCAAAACAAGCCCGGCAGCCGGTGGGAAACCGTCGGCGAGTGGTACTTTGGCCCCAACACCTTTCCTCAGGCCTTTGCCAGCACCGGAGACTATGGCTTTGTGCCTCTCTACGGCAACCTCGCCGAAGGAGAAAGCGAAGCGGGCCAGCGCCTTGTCCGCATGGACTTGTCCACCCCCCAAAGGCCTGCGCGAAGCGGCGAAGTGGACTTCACTCCGCTTGACTTGCGAAGCTACCCGGGGAAAAGCGCCCTCCCTCTGCCTTATGACGTGGTGCACCACCAGGGCGCGCTGTATGTGGCGCTCAACAACCTCGACAGAAGCTGGCAGGTGGCAGGCCCGGGTGCTGTTGCCAAGGTGGAGGTGAAGGACGCTTCCACCTCTGTCCTCTTTTTGGGGGACACATGCCAAAACGTCAGCGCGCTGGCTTCCAATGGAAACTTGCTTGTGGCCAGTTGTGCAGGAGACTTTGGGTGGACGCCCGGCATTGCGGGCCTTGCCCTTATAGAAGGCGACGAAGTGAAAGAGGTGTGGCCTGCGCCTGCCGGTTTTTCTCCAGGCAAAATGGCGTTTGCCTGCGACACCTTGTGGGTGGCCAATGCCAATGGCGGCGACGTTTACCTCTTCTCCACGCAAGGAAAAAGCCTGCAGCTGCTTCGCGGAGAAGGCGGCAGCGAGGGGGGGCCCCTGGAGACTTGTCCTCAAGCGGCCACAGGGTTTTCTGTGGTGCAGTCCCTGTGGTTGAAGCCATGATGGGTTTTTTTATTTCCTGTTGCTTGTTGCTGGTGCCGGGCTTTGTAGAAAGCCTGGGGCCTGCGCCGGGGGTGCCTGTGCAGCGCATTGCCAGCCTGGCGCCTTCGCTGACGCAGGCGGTGCTTGTGTTGGGGGCCCAGGAGAAGCTGGTGGCGGTTTCGCGCTTTGACGAGGAGGCTTCCTTGCGGCAGCTCCCCAGGGCCGGGGGCTTTTCGGACGTGGCGGCAGAAACCCTTCTTCGGTTGCGGCCGGACGTGGTGTTGGTGCAAAAGGCGCCCGGCAATGAGGCGGCCCTTCGCCGCCTTGCCGCGCAGGGCGTTTCCATTCTCGCCTTTTCGCTGACAAGCACAAAGGAGGTATGCCAGGCCATGGAGTATTTGGGGGAGGTGCTGGAGGCGCAAGAGAAGGCCCGGGCGTGGGTGGCTTCTTTTGAAGCCCTGCGTCGCCGCCTTGCAGAGGCTGCCCCCCAAAAGCGTCCCCGGGTTTTGCTGCTGGTGGGGGCCAGTCCCGTGGTTGCGGCGGGGCCGGGCAGTTTTGCGGATGAGCTTATTTGGGCGGCGGGGGGGCAGAATGTGGTGGAGCGCTCCTTGGCGCCTTTCCCGGTGCTTTCTCCAGAGAGGCTTGTGCGGCACAAGCCGGACATTGTCATTGACTTGACGGAAGGGCATGAGGGCCACAGCACACTCCAAAAGCTGCCCGGCCTGAGCAAGGCCCGGTGGGTGAGGGCGCCCAACAAGGACTTGCTGCAACCGGGGCCAGCACTGGTTGGGGGCCTTTTGCAGCTACATAAAATGATACAAGGGGGGGCACCGCCCCCCCTCGGACCCCCTGGCTTTGTCGAAGCGTTTCTTTTGCCCTGCGGGCGATGGGGTTTCTTGTCGACTCCGTCGAAGGTTTTTTTTCGCTTTTCTCCCCTCGCCCGCGAAAGCGGGAGAGGGGCCGGGGGAGAGGGGGTTTCTTGTCGACTTCGTCGAAGCTCGCCCTTCGCCCTAGCGGGCGCAGCTTGCCTCCGGCGGGGAACTTTTTGCTCGCACAAAAAGTTCCACAAAAATGCTCCCTCCGGTGGCCCTTGCAGGGGGCTTAGGCATAGCAGCTACCCCACCGACT
>Ga0209737_10000089_pt1 | contig 80043 bp, 77 predicted proteins | sample TergutCu122P3_FD_187284 | JGI IMG/M metagenome (GOLD analysis project Ga0209737, IMG submission 187284) | Cubitermes ugandensis P3 segment gut microbial communities from Kakamega Forest, Kenya - Cu122 P3 (SPAdes) (version 2) | ecosystem: Host-associated > Arthropoda: Insects > Digestive system... | reverse complement strand
GGTTGTGGCGCGCCCCCCCCTTCCCCCCTTCCCCCCCTTCCCCCCATGCCGCCTGGGCCCCTATGGGCATTCAGAATAGGGTTGCCTTCAAATGAAGTCTTGATAGAACGCCTTTTTTCCGTATAGCAGAGACTGCCTGAAGGACGCTTATGAAGATACTCGTCACCCTCAAACGGGTTGAAGACCCCGAGTCCAAAATACGCATAACCCCGGATGAAAAACACATTGCCCAGGAGGGCCTCAAGTTTAAGCTGAACCCTTTTGATGAGATTGCGGTGGAGGAGGCTTTGCGCCTCATGGCAAAACACTCAGGTGAGGTGGTGGTGGTTTCCATAGGGGGGAAGGAGGTGCAGGAGCAGCTGCGCCACGCTTTGGCGATGGGGGCGACTTCCGCTTTGTGGATAAACCACAGCGAGGTTTTAGATCAGCTGAGCATTGCCAGTGTGCTTGCAAAAGTGGTGGAAGCGGAGAAGCCGGATTTGGTGTTGATGGGCAAACAAGCCATTGACGACGACCAGAGCCAGGTGGGCCAATATTTGGCTGAATACACGCAAATGCCGCAAGCCACTTTTGCCTCCAAAAAAGACGCCCTGGACTCGGAGGCAGAAAAAAGCAAGCAGCCCGGCATAGTGCTTTCTGCGGACGGCAGCTGTGTTGTTGTGACACGCGAAGTGGACGGCGGCCTTTTGCAGGTGGAATGCACTTTGCCTGCGGTGGTGACGGTGGATTTGCGGCTGAACCAACCGCGCTACGCTTCTCTGCCAGGCATAATGAAAGCCAAGTCCAAACCCATTCGGGAGTTAAGTTGCGCTGCATTGGGCGTGAAGCCAAGCAACCACCTCCACATTCAAAAACTCATGAAACCCACCCAGAGGAAAGCAGGCGTTATTTTGCCTGACGTGGCCTCGCTGATTGACAAATTGCGCAACGAGGCCAAAATTCTCTGAAGAGAAAAAGGAGTCACACGACATGGCAGTTGTTTTAATTTTTGCGGAAGTGCAAAGCGACGGACAACTCCGAAAAGCGGCCTTGCATGCACTGACGGCGGGAAAAGTTTTGGCCGACACACTGGGCGGGCAATTGCACGCAGCGGTGTTGGCCCCCAATGCACAAGCCGTAGCTGAGGAAGTAAAAACCTACGGCGTAACTCAGGTGCATGCCATGAGTGCCGCTTGTTTTGCACACAATTTGGCAGAAGCCTGCGCACCCGCATTGGCGCAATTGGCGCAAAGCATAGGCGCGAATTTTGTGGGCGGCGCTTCCACCGCCGCAGGCCGCGACATATTGCCGCGCATGGCGGCACGTATGCAAGCAGCCATGGTTTCCGACATTATGTCCTTTGAGTTGGAGGCGGGAGAGCTGATATGGACACGCCCCATGTGGGCCGGCTCCGTATTGGCCAAAGTGCGCCTGAGCACCCCCGTGCAGGTGTTTTCCATAAGGACAACCGAATTTGCGCCGGCACAAAAAAACGGCGCACCGGGTGCTGTCCGCGAGTTTTCCGCGCAGCTGCCGCAAACCTTTCCCACCCGAGTGCTTTCCTTCACCGAGTTAAAAACCATAAGGCCTGAATTGACGGAAGCGAAGGTGGTGGTTTCCTGCGGCCGCGGTGCGAAGGGCGACTTCAGCCAGGTGGAAGCCTTGGCAGATTGCCTGGGCGGGGCGGTGGGCGCTTCCCGCGCGGCATGTGACGCCGGCTGGGTGCCCAATGACTTGCAGGTGGGCCAAACCGGCAAAGTGGTTGCGCCAGAGCTTTATATTGCCGTTGGCATTAGCGGCGCCATTCAGCATTTGGCCGGCATGAAGGGCTCCAAAATTATTGTCGCCATTAACAAAGACTCGCAGGCCCCCATTTTCCAAATTGCCGACTATGGTTTGGTGGCCGACATGCACAAAGCCCTGCCTGAGTTGCGCCAGGCGATTGAAGCCCTCAAATGACCGCTTTTTGGGAAGGAAAAACCTCGCCCTGGGAAGAAGCCCGGCTTGAGGACTTGGGCATTGTGCGCCTGGAAGTGCCCGTGCCCTTTGAAGACACCGGCGGCCCCGCCAATGTATATTCCATTGAGAATGCGGACGGCAGTTTGAGTTTGTGGGACTGTGGTTTTGGCACACCTGCAGCGGTGGCGCATTTGCGGCAAACAGCCGCCAAAAAAGCGGTGGCTTTGGACAAAGTCAGCCGCATTTTTGTCTCTCATGCACATGTAGACCACTATGGCGCCGCCGAAGCCGTCGCCGCACACTCCGGCGCCAAAGTGTATGTACACCCCTGGGATGCGGAAAAAATAAAGGTGCCTTCAGACTGGACAGCCATTCTCTATAAACACAGCGGCTATATGCGAAAGCTGGGCATTTCCCCCCAGGAAATGGAGGACATGAAGCGAATTTTTAGGGGCGCTGAAGCTTTTGCTCCAAAGGTTTCCAAAGAGCGCGTGCTGCACATGGAAGCCGGCCAGGTGTTTTCCTTCGCGAAGTTTTCCGGGGAAATTGTGCATGCGCCAGGGCACAGCGCGGGGTTGGTGTGTTTGTGGGCCAAGGAACCCAACCTTTTGTTTTCGAACGATCAGGTTTTGGAGAAAACAGCACCGGCACCTTTTTTGGATTTGTCCATGGGCGAAGGAGAAAGCAAATTCCTCTCCCTCGTGGAATACCTCAACTCAGCCAGGCGCTTTGCCCAAATGCCCTTCGAGGTGATGCTTCCCGGCCACGGCCAAGCTTTTGTGGGCCACAAAGCCTTGCTGAATGCGCTGTTGGAGTTTTATGAACAACGAGGCCAAAGGCTTTTGCGCCTGTTAAAGCCCAAACCCATGACAGTACGCGCCTTGGTGGGCTGCTTGTTTGCAGGCACAGAGACGGCACGCATTTGGCCCATGCTTTCCGGCGTGCTGGCCGCCCTGGAGGTGCTTGAAACCGCCGGGCAAATTCAGCGCGAAGAAAAGCACGGACAATTTTTGTTTTCCGTGTGCTGACGGCGTTGGGCAGAAGCAGGTTTTTTGAGCATTTGAAAAAGCGAGGCTTGTAGCAAAGCGATTTGGAAACCTGCGCGTTATTTTGAAGAATGATTCAAATGCTGCGTGTCTCCAAACGTTTTACAGGACAACCTCAAGTGCTTTGCAACATAAGCCTGAGCATACACAGGGGGGAGTTTGTCTCCATTGAAGGAGCGGCAGGGGCAGGAAAGTCCACCCTGCTTAGGCTGATGGGTTTATGGGACAAACCCAGCCACGGACAAATGGTGGTGGACGGTGCGGATGTAAGCAGCTTGTACAAAGAACGTGCCTTTGCGCGCGCCCGCAGGTTAATTTGCCTGAAGCCCACGGATGGTTTTTTCCCGAGGCTGAATTTAAAAGACAACCTGCGTATGGCAATGGAAGTGGCCAGGCCGCCAGCCAAGCCAAGCCTCAGGCAGTGCATGGAAGCTTTGGCCTTTGTGGGCCTGGAAAAACGGTGGCACCAGAAGCCCCAGCAGTTGCTGCCTTCTCAGCGGCTGCGTCTGCTGCTTGCACGTGCACTCATTCGCCAGCCGCGTTTGCTGCTGGTGGACGCTTGCATGGACAACATGGCAGAAGCGGAATTGAAAAGCTGGTTGGCCGTTTTGCAGCAATGCCATGAGAGGGGGGCCACCGTGGTGGTGGCGGGGGAGCGCGGCCTGGAGAAAACCCGCAGGCTGCGGCTTGAAGAGGGCACCCTGCACGCTGCCTAGAGGGACGCTATGCCTCATACACTGCGCTTTTGGCTATGGCTGAAACTGCTTTTCCAGCACACGCGCCACATAGAGTTGTGGCGCCTTGCCTGGGCAGCGGCGATGGTTTTGGGGCTTGTGGGTTTAGAGCTTTTGCAAAGCCTGGAAAGCCACACCCAGGCCACAACGCTGACGCTGTTGTTTCGCCCCGGCTTGGGTGAGGCAGAAATTCGCAAATTTTTGCAAACCCTGCCCGAAGCACAAAGCAGCCTGTTAAGAGAACCCACGCAGCTGCTTGAGGACGCTCAGCGCCTGCTTAAAAAACGGGGCCATGCTTTTGAAGCGGAAAGCCGCGAGGCAGAGGCCTTTGCAGAAAGTGCTGCGGACATAGGTTGGGCAGCACAGCTGCATTGGAGAGGGCTGCCCTCGGAGTTAACAAAGCAGTTGGCTGGGCACATAGAGGCGGCAGCGGAGGTGGAGGAGGCCTTCTGGACACCTCCCCCCTCGCAACCCCCCTTAGCCGGTTTGCTGCAGTCCCTGTTTGCCTTATTTGCTTTGGCCCTGGGTGCCGCTTTGCTGGTATTGTCCCTGGGCTGCCTGCACGCAGAGGCAAAATATTTGAGAGTGCTTTTGGAGTTGGGAGCCACCCCTGCGCAGGTGCGAGGCCTCTGGTGGGTGCAGGGTTTTTTGTGGGCCGTTTTTTCAGGCGCCGTCGCCTATGCGCTGTGGAAGTTTTTCGCACCAGCCTTAAGCCCCATGCAGCTTTCAGCATTGCCCTCCTCCTTTATTGCTTTGGGGACGGCCTATGCAGGTGCGGCTTTGTTTCTGGCTTGGCACTTAAGGGGGCAAGCATGGTGCACCTGACATGTTGGGCAGTGTTTTTGAGTTTTGCCTTTGCTGCTTCAGCGGTGGAGTGGCCGATGGAATATGCTGAGGCGAGAGGAGAGTTGGAAGCCCGCCTGAAGGAGGTAGAGTTTCGCCAGACTGCTTTGGAGGGCTGGAAGCTGCACACAGAGGTACGCCAAAAGCATTGGCGCAAAAGTTTGCAGGAAAACCGTTGGGCGCAGGAGAGGCAAAAACAAAGCGAGGCAAAACTTGCAGAGGCCTGCCGCAGCCATGCGAAGGCCATGCGCAAGTTGGGTGTACACGGCACCCTGGCTTTGCAGGCGGGGCAGGCGGTGGGCGAATGGGCTGTGGCCCAAAAGAGGTTGCGTGCTGTGTTGCAAAACTGCGCTGTGGAGGAGAGGCATTTGCGGGAAGCAGCCTTGCAGCTTTCCCTCGAGGAGAGGCGTCTTTTATATTTGGAAAAAAGTTTGCAGCAAAGCCAGGCCCAATGGGAGCAGACGGTGTTGAAGCTGCGCAGGCACGAGCTTGAGTTGACAGACGCGCTGACAGCTTTGGGCAATGGGGCGAAGCCGCGTTTGGGCCACCTGGCCTCCCGGGGGGCTTTGGGCATAGTGCTGGCTTCCTGGCCTTTGCGGCAGGCGGACGTGGGCCTTTTGAAGGGGCAACTCTACCCACCGGTATTTGGTTTTTTGGAAAAGCCCTTTGGCCCTGTGTTAAACCCCAAGTCCAACACGGTTGTTTTCCACAAAGGCATACAAATATGCGCGGCGAGGGGTGCTCGCCTGAGGGCGGTGGCAGCGGGGAAGGTGGCGTTTGCAGGAAAGCGGAAGGGCTTTGGGAAGCTGGTTATATTGGAGCATGGGGGAGGTTTCCACAGTGTGGTGGCCAACCTGGAAGAAAGGGGTGTGGAGGAAGGAGAGGAGGTGGCGCAGGGCAGTTGGTTGGGCACATTGGGAGAGGGAGAGGGAGCAAGCCCCACAGCATGTGTGTATTTTGAAATACGCCAGGAGGGGGAAGCGCAAAACCCCACAGAGTGGTTTGTTGTGGGGAGTTTGAGAGGAGGTGAATAAAGGGCGATTGCCGAGGCCCCAGCAGCCCTGTAAAGGTTTGTGGACAACCTAGCCCTCTGCAATATTTTAAAAATTCCTTGCCAGAACATTTCCACATTTTTATGCTTGACATACGTCGCGGCACACGGCAGCATGCGCCGGTCGAAGAGAAGGATTTAGAGAAGAATTTGGAGTGAGCAGAGTACAACAGGAGAACAATAAATGAAGAAAAGCATTATGGTTATGGTCGTCGCGTTGGTTTCGGTTGCCCTCGTAGGTTGTGGTGGTGCTGGACTGGATCTTTGGAAGGTTTCGGTCTATGAGAAAGGGGAATCCTGCACAATTTCTGGCACCAACCCCCCCCCCCCGACGACTACTGAGCGAACCGCTGAGACTTGGGAGATCTACAAAGGTCCAGATAGCAAATACTACTTGCATGTTGAAGAACGCATGTATGAAGGAACAAAGGATGGAGGAAAATATAAGTTCACCGGTGTTGATAAGAGGTATAACCCTTGGGCTGCGGAAACAAATGTGACTGTAACTACTACTGTCACCTATGAGCTCGAGATCAAAGGCAGCTCCTTCACTGGGACTTACGTAAGTGAGGTCGTGCGAAGCTGTCAGGGTCGCGACTGCTCAAACACCGATAGAACTCATACCGGGACATGCACCACGACTGCAGACTACGTTGGCGTCAAGGTCAGCCCTGATTTTGAGCACCAAATCTAACAACTGATTCGTCTCACAACTCACACCCTCAAAGCCCGCGTGCTCATCTCAGAGCATGCGGGTTTTTTTGTGCTGTGCTGTGGCCCACTGTCGAAACTGTGTGCCGCGGTGGCTGCGCACGCGATAGCCGATGGCGAGAATGACTTGCAGGTTATAATGCAAAACAGGGCGCGAAACCTGGCGTCTGCCTTCATTTCGAACCATTAAGTAAGACTTAACAGTTGCCGCTTCCGGCAGCTCGCCTTCCTCATAAATGGCCTTCAAGTGAAGGTTGACATTTGGGACTGTCACCTCAAACAACTCCGCAATTTGCGCCTGTGTCAGCCAGAGCGTTTCAGATTCAAGTCGGCATTGGATGCGTGTGCGTCCGTTTTCAGTTTGGTAGATGATGATTTCGGAGTTTTCTGGGGCCATGGTTTGCTTTAAATGCTAGCAAATGAGGAGCCGTGTGTCTCGCCCGGCCCCCCACAAGAACGTGGCAAGGGAAAGAAACAACGGACCATGCAGGCCGCCCAATGAAAAAGACAAAAATATACTTAGACACCTCCGTCATCAGCCACCTGGACGCCCCCGACACCCCGGAGAAAATGCAAGACACCCTGCGGCTGTGGGAGAGAATTCAGACAGGGAAATATGAAGTTGTGTTGTCCGAGGTTGTGTTTGACGAGCTGGACGGGTGTTCGGAGCCCAAAAAGGGAGGCCTTTAACCTGCTTCTCCAGAAAATCAAATACGAAAAAGTGGGCTCCAGCGACGCAATAAACGCGCTTGCCGGCAAATTCGTTGAGCTCGGAATTTTGAGGCAAAAAAGCATTGACGACTGCCGACACATCGCCACTGCGCTTCTTGTTGGGTGCGACATAATTGTCTCTTGGAATTTCAAGCACATAGCGAACCCAAGAACAATAAAGGGGGCAAAAATTGTTGCGACGATGGAGGGCTGCAGGGAAATAATGATATGCTCTCCAAGCATGCTCCTAGAGGAGGCAGATTAATGAGTGACATACCCAAGCCCAAAATCAGTTCGGCGTTTACGATTGATGACATCCACAAAATCCGCGAATGGAACTACGAGCGGCGCAAGGGGATGACGTCACAAGAAATTTGCGAGGACACGCGCAAGGGGGCGGAGCGATTTTTCGCCTCTCAAAAGCCAGCTACCCAAGAAATGCTGGATGAAGCGCAGCGCAAAATTGACGAGGCCTGCGGAAAGCACAAAAAGGCAGACTGAAGAAGCGACAATGACTGACATACCCAAGCCCGAAATCAGCCCGGCCTTCGCACTCGAAGACATCCGAAAAATCCGCGACTGGAACCATGAGCGGCGGAAGGTGATGACGCCGCAAGAGATTCGCGAGGATGACCGCAGGCGCGCAGATGGCGTGCTGGCCCGGCTTGAGGCTGTCCGCGAGAAGCACAAAAAGGCAAGCTGAAGAAGCGACCATGACTGACATACCCGAGCCCGAAATCAGCCCTGCATTTACAATGGAGGATATCCACAAAGTTCGCGCATGGATTCATGAAAAGCGCAAGAGGATGTCGCCCGAGGAATTTCGGGAGGACAGCAGAAGGAGCGCCGAGCGCATATATGCTTTGCTGGATGCCAAGCCAGACCCCGAAATATCAGCAGAGGTTGACCGACGACTTAAGGCTGCCTACGACGATGACTGACATACCCAAGCCAGAAATCAGTCCGGACTTCACGCTTGATGACATCCGCAAAATTCGGGATTGGCACTACGAGAAACGCAAGGGGATGACGCCGCAAGAAATTTGTGAGGACACCCATAGGGGCGCGGAGCGATTTTTTGCCCGACTTGAGGCCATTCGCGAGAAGCGCAAAAAGGCGAACTGAGGGGTTCGCAAATGACTGACATACCCAAGCCCAAAATCAGCCCGGCCTTCACACTCGAAGACATCCGCTGCTTTGCTGCCTGAACCGCTCTCTGTCAAGCCTACGCCACAAATACCACTTCAATATGCCCTGCGCTGTCATTGTGGCGAGCGGGGCCCACGACAATTTGGACATGTCGTCCGAGCCGTGCAAGGCACTCCAACATTTTGGCTTCGCTGATGCCGCGAAATTGTCCGCGCAGCATTTTTGACAGTTTGGGTTGTGTCATGCCGAGCACGCCAGCTGCCTCTTGCTGTGTCCATCCGCGGCCTTGAATAATTTCTCCAATTTTCATGGCAAGCCGCGCCTTCATCAGCATTTCATCGGCGTTGGGCATGCCCATGTCAGCATAGACGTTGCCACTGCCTTCTTCCACTTCTTCCGCAGGTGTTTTCATGGGACGCTCCTTTTTCAACTGCTATTGCTGCCCTTCTCCTCTCGCATGCGTTTCGGCTGCCTTCAGTCGACTTCGAATCAGCACCATGTCTGGCTTCGGCGTTGCAATACTGTGCGTGGATTTTTTCTGGAAACAATGCAGGACGTAGACTGCATTTCCCAGGTGGACCGTATAAACCGCACGGTATGTTCCACTGTCTGAGTCTTCGAACACTTCAAGTACGCCGGCTGATCCAAAGCCCTTGAGTGGTTTGGCTTGTTTGTGCATTCCACCGGTTTGAGCCAAATGCAGCGCATAGCCGAAAGTGTCCCGCACGTCTTCCGGCATCGCCAGCAAGTCTTTTTTGGCCGATGCAATCCAAAACAAGGGCTTCATAATTCTTCCACGCTAAATTATATCTATGTGGATATAATTATGCAAGTGAGGTTGTCGTTGCGGTTTTTTTACGGCACTCTGTCCGCCTCTTGGCCTATTGCAGGGGGTGTCTGGCTGTGCTGAAGGTTAGCGGTAAGTCAGACATTCAGGAAAATGTTTTTTCGGCGGCGTTTCGTTTTTCTAACAAAAAAACCGCCAACCACCCAAAAGGTGGCCGGCAGGGCTTCAATTGTTTTTAAATTGAATGGATTCAGGAGGGAAAACGTCTGGTCATTTCAGCCATCAATGCCAGTGTACCCGGACGGCTGTCCCATTTGGAAGCGTTATACGTTCCATCCGCGACGTACATACCGCCATTATAATACTGGGTTCCCGCGAGGACATAGGCGCTGGCTCTGTTTTTGTTTCTATAGCCAAACCCGTTATAGGCCTCGGTAAAGGCAGCCATGGCCGAGTTTTCTCTATACCAGATGGCGGCGACCAGCTCGCGCGGCAAATCCGCCTTTCGAGCAATCTCGTCTATATAACTCATACGAGAGCCGATGCTCCCCAAGACGCTGTTAATCTCCCCAGCATACTTGGAGTCAATTTTCACCCCAGCTCTGATTTTGGAAAGATAGTCGTTATAGGCCGTTCCCAGTGTGCCCGTCGCTGTCGACTTGCCATCGATTTGAGGAATGTTGTTGTTTGTGGGGGTGTTTGTCGTGGAGGAGTTGGTGGTTGCATTTCCGACACCGCAGCGCCGCTTGCGCCCTTTCTCAAAGTGGGGGTACTCGCTGGAGCCGGTGCCGACAAACTCAAAGCCTCCAATGCGTCGGGGCCAGGTTGTGCAGGGGAGAAGAATTCGCTGAAGGGGGAAGGGGGGGAAAGCTCATATTTATCAGGAATTTTGATAAATTGTCCATCGCCAATGAGGCTTGTGTTTTGAAGGTTGTTGGCCTTCAGCAGAGCATCCACGGTGGTATGGTTTGCTTTGGCAATGGCACTGAGCGTATCGCCTTTACGAAATAGGATTGATTGCATGACATCTCCTTATGTTGTTTTGATTGAATGCGCCTATTATAGTTGCATGTATTCATTTGTCGGATGAAAACCGACAGAAGTTGCTTTTTTTTAATTTTTTACACACAAATAAGCGTCCGCATTAAAGCGGCCGAAACAGGCAGCCTGTCCGTGGGGTCGCGAAACGTAGGATTTGCGGCATTAAAAATGCTGTTTTTCTCAATCGAGTTTGTCTATAGATAGTCAGGCTAAACCCAATACTGTTCACTTTGGAGACAATATAATCATGACAATTAGTCAGACTTCTGAATGCTCCTGTGATTTTACTGCTGTTCTCGTCTCTACAAATAACGATATGAGATCAAAGTCGGACCTTTTTTCGTTAACTGAACTGTATTGAGGCTAAACCGGTCTACTGTTGAAGGAGATGTTTATGAGCGAAAAGTTGTTAGGCTTTCTGAACAACAGCCCGACTGCATTTCACGCTGTCGACGAGTCCGCCAAAATATTAAGAGCGGCAGGTTTTAGCGAATTATATGAGAATAAAAGCTGGAAGCTTGAAAAAGGCGGAAAACATTATTTGCGAAGAAACAATTCCTCACTTTTCGCATTTGAAATCGGCTTGGATTTTTTAGAAAGAGAGGGATTTCGTGTTGTGGGAACCCACGCCGATTTCCCAAACTTCAAACTCAAGCCGGGGGACGCTGTCCTCACACAGGATGGGTATGTAAAACTCAACACAGAATGTTATGGCGGCGTTATTTTAAGCACATGGTTTGACCGCCCGCTTTCGCTGGCTGGCCGGGTAATCACCAAGAATGAAAACAAGTGTGTTGAAAGACTTGTCAACATAGAGAAACCCATCCTCCTCATTCCCAGCCTTTGCATTCACTTTAACCGTGAAGTCAACGAAGGCCATACCTTGAACAAACAAACAGACATGCTGCCTCTTTTGGGTTTTGCCATAGATAAGCTTCAAAAAAGCGATTATGTGCTTCATATTTTAAAAACCCATGCCGGAATTTCAGAGGAAATTCTAGACTATGACTTATTCCTGTACGAAGCGGACAAAGGGCGGATGATGGGGCTTCATGACGAATTTATTTCAGCCTCCAGGCTGGACAATTTATGGATGGTGTTTGCTGGCCTGCAAGCGATTATAAAACCAGACAGAAGTGCTTCAACCAAGGTTTTTGTTGCATTTGACAATGAAGAAGTGGGGAGCACCACAAGGATGGGTGCCAATTCAATGTTTTTGAATAACACGCTTCAGCGCATTTGTGTGGCTTTGGGTTTGACGTTTGAGCAGACTCAAATGGCGCTTTCAAACTCTTTGGCTGTGTCTGCTGACTGCGCTCACGCGGTGCACCCCAACTACAGTGACAAGAGCGATCAAACCAACAGACCGGTGCTTGGCAAGGGTTTGGCAATTAAATACTCCGCGGCGCAGAAATACGGAACCAACGCACATACAGCGGCCATATTTATAGACATGTGCAACAACAACCACATTCCCTACCAAAAATTTGTAAACCGTTCTGACATTGCGGGAGGGTCCACCATTGGCCCGTCCATGTCCAGTATGGCATCCATTCCAACGGTAGATGTCGGCATACCCATATTGGCAATGCATTCTGTCAGAGAATTTGGGTGTATTGCGGATAACAAAACAACCATAGAGGCACTTTCAGGCTTTTATTTGTGCTGAACACCCAGGTGCACACTGCTTTCGCGTTTTGTCCTCCCGTGGCTTTCGCGACAAATGTCTGGAAAAATCCGATATGTTTGAAGTCCATGGAGGGAAGCCATGCGTTTGTTGCCACGCAGGATTGTTCTGAGCTGCACCTTGCTCCTGTCCGGAGCTGTAGGTTCCGGCTGCGCAGGCTACACAGCTGCGCTCGGAGCCTACCAGACATGTGTTGGTGGCAATTGCGAGCTTGGCTGCACCGGCGACGGTTGTGAGCCTGGCTGCAGCGGCGACGGTTGCGAGCCTGGCTGCACCGGCGACGATTGTGAGCCCGGCTGCAGCGGCGACCATTGCGAGCCTGGCTGCATCGGCGATGCTTGCGAGCCTTTCTCCATTATATTGCTTCCCGACACGCAATATTACACCTCGAAACAGCCGAACAACTCGAGCAACACCTACCACAAGCAGGCGCAGTGGCTGGTTGAGCATAGGGACTTAGAGAACCTCAAATTCGCCATTCACCTTGGGGACATCACCAACAACAACACGGCCGGGCAATGGCAGATTGCAAGCCATGCTCACGCGCTGCTTGACGCTGCCCACTTCCCCTACTCCATCACCACCGGCAACCACGACTACTTAAATGGCTCCAACCCCTACAGCCGTTCCAACAGCAGATACCCTGAGCACTTCGGCAAGGCTCGTTTTGAAGGCAAGCCCTTTTATGGCGGCTCGCAGGAAGACGGGAATTTCAACAACTACACTTTTTTCGAGTCAGGCCCTTACAAATTTATGGTGCTAAGCCTGGAATACGCGCCGCGCAAAGACACGCTCTGCTGGGCCGACGAGCTCATCCGCCAGCACCCGGACAGGCGAGTCATCATCGCCACGCACTGCTACATGGACCAGAACAAGCTGATGAGTTGTCCCAGCACAAGCTACCACATTGAGGGGGCCTCGGGGGCGGCCACCTTTGCAGAGCTGGTGCAGCGCCACTCCAATGTTTTTATGGTTGTCGCCGGCCATGTGAGTGGCTCCGCCTACCTCGAGGCGGAAGGGTTAAATGGCAACCCCATTCATCAGATTTTGGTCGACTACCAATCGGAATCCGCCTGCACGGAGAGTGACGTGAATTTGTGCAACAACCACTGCGCAGGGACGCGCAGCACAGGCAACGGCTGGATGCGCAAACTGACTTTCAACCCGAAGACAAACACGGTTTTCGCAAGCACGTTTACAGTGGAGGAGGGGGAGGAGCGTTTTTTCCCCGGTGGCGTTCCCGCCTTTTTCTGCTCGGAACTCAACGCCAGCACCCAATACCCATACTACGGCGCGCTGCCCACCTCCAAAGAGCACCTCTTCTCCTTCCCCTATGCGCTGACTTCTCCTGTCACCTACGCCTACAGCAACGGTGCAAGTCAAGCTTTCACGGACAGGAGCATCAGCGAGCCTGCCGCGGCTGAGCCGTTTTCCCCGCGCATAACGATGGATGGCGCTGGCAATTTTGTTGCGGTGTGGGAAGGCAGCCCTGGCATTTTCATGCGTGGTTTCCATGCTGGGGGCTGCCAGAAATTCTCCAGTCGCGCTGTCCACCGCAACCAGGCTGGCAACCCCAAACAACCGGATGTAGCGAGTGACGCGAATGGCAACTTCGTTGTGGTCTGGTCTGAGGAGGTTGAGGGCAGCGGCCGTTTCCAAATCCGCATGCGCGGGTTTAACCCCGATGGAAGCGAGCGCTTCGCGGAACAAACCGTTGGCAGCGTGGTGGCTGGCTGGCAGCACAACCCACGCATTGCGATGGCCCCCGGCGGCCAATTCACGGTGGTTTGGGAGGGCAGCCCGCAGCAGAGTGCTCCATACCAGGTTTATGCGCGCGGCTTCAACGCTGACGGCAGCCAGAGGGTTGCCCAGTGGGTTGTCAACCCGGAGACGGAGGGAAGCTTGCTTTTGCCGGTGGTTGCCGTCGACAACCAGGGGCGTTCGGTGGTTATTTGGGGTGAGGATGCGGAGGGCAGTGGCGCTTTCCAGCTTTACGGCCGTGCATTCAACGCCGACGGAAGCCAGTGGTTGGCGCGTTTCACCGTCAACACCGTCACCAATCTCCAGCATCCTCGGCCGGCGGTTGGCATGGACGCGTCTGGAAACTTTGTTGTTGCCTGGGAGGACAGCAGAGCCGGGGCCAGCCAGCAGCAGGTTTACGCACGTGGATACACCCACACGGGCGGGCAGCTTTTTGCGGGAAAGAAGCTGAGCAGTGTGGCCAGGCAGCAGCTTAGGCCCTCGTTGGGGATGAGCTCTGACGGTACTTTTGTGGTTGCCTGGGCTGAATACTTCAACGTCACGCGTCTGCATGACATCCGCGCCCATGGTTTCCACGCGGATGGGAGCCCGTGGTGGGCAGCTCCTCGTACCATCAACAAAAAGACAAACGGCCAGCAGAAGGCTCCCGCAGTGGGCCTAAGCGAGGCGCGTTTTGTTGTACACCTTTGGGAGGACGACATGGACGGCGATGGAATTATGGGGAGCGGGCTTTGAGCACAGGCGGAGAAAACCGTCAAAATTGCCCTGGCACGCTGTTACCCATGTCTCGGCACGCTGTTACCCATGTCTCGAGTCTGTACAAGGCGGGGGAGGGTGGAGCATGGTGAGCAACCTCAAAACAAAATGCCTAAAATAAGGCTTCCGCAAAGCCAGACAACAAAAGCGGCAAATGCAATCGCTGCAATTTCTGCTGCCTTGCTTTTCCACGCATAGCCTTGGTTTTTTGCCTCTTCGAGCGCAGCAAGGCATTGTGCCTGCTCCTGCTCCGTCAGGAAAGCCGGGCTCTCTTGTGTGGCCTCCTCGGCAGGGGGAGGTGTTGGAAGCAACTCCTCAAACTCATGGAATTTATCGGTAATTCTCTTGGGGCGCGGAGGGAGAGGTTGGCTTAGAGGAAACAAGGCCAGGCAGTTTCATTTAAGCCCCAAAAATGGCGGCCCAAATGAGCCGCGAAGACCGGTAACATTCTTGAAAAACCGGCGGCCATAAAGGCCCACATTTAGGCCGCCAGTTACCTGGGGCACTTAAACGAGAACCCTCAGGCCACCGGGCACTACAAGGAGCACTTCTCGTTTAACAAGAATATTAATAGGCTTCGCGGGCCTAGCTACAAAACTCTTGCAGCGGAACGAGCATAGCATTCTTCGTTTGTTCTGGGAAATATTTTTTGGCGGGGGTTATTTTTTCGTCCACGGAACTCCTTGTCACCTCGGAAGAGGGAACAACGCAGCGTGAGTTGCCTTCCAGTTGCCGATACAGCATTGGCAGGTTGGGTGACATTGCTTTCATTGAGATAGTTTGTTTATATAGGGTGAGGCCGCAAGATACAGTCACCTCACAAATTTATGGCACCTACCGTCCTCAAAGAAGGCCCTTTCCGCCTATTCTTTTTCTCCCGCGAGGAGCTGCGGATTCACGTCCATGTGGCCCACCCCGATGGAGAGGCAAAGTTCTGGTTGACACCCACCGTGGCTCTGGCAACATCTGTTGGCCTGTCAGTGCCCCAGCTTCGCGAAGCGCATGCTCTCGTGGAAAAACACCTGCAGGAGATTCAAAATGCCTGGAACCGCCACTTTGGCAGCTGAGGTAACTCATATCTCCCCCAACGGGCTCTGGTTGCTGCTGGAGGACGAGGAGTTTCTGTTAACCTATGAGCAATTTCCATGGTTTCGCAATGCCACTGTCGGCCAAATATCTCATGTGGAGCGCCTTAGCGAAAACCATCTCTACTGGCCTGAGTTAGACGTCGATCTCTCGATGGAATCCATTCGCAATCCATCGGCCTTCCCGTTGGTCGCCAAGAGCGCGGGCTGACAATGGATTCAACCCGACGCCCGCAAGCGGGCTTGGCTTAACTCAAAGGTTAGACTGCAAGGGAGCAGATGCAAATGTCCACAAGAACCCTCGATGAAAAGGTTATATCAGTTGCGTTCTGTGCCTTCTGGCGACTTTATGTGACGTCAACCGCATGACTTTCCAGCCGTCTTGGCTGCCAAACTTGCAGGGACCTCTTCGGTGGGGGCGTCAAAGCAACGGCACGGGGCCGCCTCCTCGACAAACTGCTCCCCCAGACATTTCCCAACCAGTTTCAGGATGGAGCGCGCTGGAGCCTCCTTCACATTTTGTGCTGTTTTGGCTGCCAGAGAAATGTCGCCCTTGGAAACCCCCAGCTTGAGCGCTTCGTTATAGTGGAATTTGAAGCAAGGCTCGCAGTTGGAGCCAATGGCTGCGCCGATGGCCACAAGCTCCTTGACGGCGTTGGTGAAGATGCTCGCAGAGCTTTGCATTCCCGCACATTTCCGCGCCTCAATGGACAGGCTGACAACATAGTCGGCCATTTCCTCGCCCTTGGGCAAGGCCTTGGCAATTTGCTGGTAGAGGGGGTCGTTCCAATCCTGCATGCTGCGTACATAGTTTGGGTTGGGGGTGAGGAGAATGGAGGTGAAGCCGGCCTCCTCCAGCATGGCCCGGGTTTCTTCCACCAATGCCGCCCCAGCTACGCAACCTACCAGGGCTGCCGCCATTTCCCGAATATTTTCGGGGAGAGGTTTCAACAAGGCCAAGTCTGAAATAGACACTTTGCCACCGGGTTTGAGCACGCGAAAAACTTCACGCCACACTTGGGGTTTGTCCGGGGAGAGGTTGATGACGCAGTTGGAAAGCACCACGTCCACGCTGGCATCCGCCACAGGCAAATGCTCAATTTCGCCCAGACGAAATTCCACGTTGGAAAGGCTGGTATGTTGCCTATAGTGCTCGACGTTTTTGCGGGCCTTGGCCAGCATTTCCGGCGTCATGTCGATGCCGATGACGCGTCCCAAAGCTTTCACCTTCTCTCCTGCCTGGAAGACGTCAAAACCGCCGCCGCTGCCCAAGTCCACCACCGTCTGCCCCTCCGACAAAGCGGCAATGGCCACAGGGTTTCCGCAGGAAAGCCCCATGTTTGCCCCCTCCGGTAAGTTGGCAAGGGCCTTGGCGTCATAACCCACGGCCTTTGCCAAACGCTCCGGGTCCACTTGGCCGCAACACCCGCCGCCGCCACAACAAGAGGATTGGCTTCCTGTGGCAATGGCCGCATACCCGGCGCGCACGGTTTCTCTGACTTGTTCGTCGGATTTGTCTTTGTCTTTCATATTGAACAATGCCTCACCTGTTTTGAGTTTTTCTGCCGTTTCATCCATTGTCTTGTATGTGGTTTTTAAAATGAATAATGAATATGATTTTGGTGCAGAAGCTAAGAAGCTTGTCAAACTGGCACTTAAGCGTGGTTTCGCCCTGGGGGGGGTATGGAAGTCCTTAGTTCGCTGTCCAATCTTCCACAATCAACCCCGCAACACGGCCAAATGCGGCGTCATTGCTAACGAGGATGGAATGGGTTGCCAGTGCGTGGGCTGCAATCAGCATGTCGAGCGGCCCCAACAGTTTGCCTTGCTTTTCCTGGTCAGCCCGCATGTAGCGCTTCATTCGTGCCATTCCGCAAAAGGATTGCGCTCCTGCGTGCCTTGGTTGCGCTCGGCAGCATCCAAAAAAGTGGCAGGCACCAAAGCACCCTGGAGTGCTGCAAAGAAGCCGTCCCATGTTGCAGGCTTGCGTGAGAGAATGACATCACCCGTCAGCGGATCCTGTCGAATGAAAACCTCTTTCTCGGAAAAGCGATAGGCGGCAGGCAAACGAACCGCTTGACTGCGGCCGTTGATAAACAGTTTGGCAGTTTGGCTCATGAGTCCTCTCCAGCAGTCTGCATATACCAAAGAACATACCAGAAACAAGTATAGAGCAAGGCGTATTCATGTGGGTGGATGCTCCAGCCTGATGTAGGGATTTAGCGTGCTCAGCACTCCATTGACATAAGACAGCCAACGCCGGAATGCGTTTCTGCCCTAACTTATACTCCACATTTTGGGGGAACAACCGCGTACACCGTGCGGCGTTTCCTCTCTGCTACTGCCCACTCCAGAGCATATTCCAGTTTCGTTATTGGCGTGGCCCATTTGTAATTTCATGTTTTTTTAAGTATGATTGTGAAAGTTTTCAACAAGACACCGGTGGTTTTTGAGGAGGAGGAAAATATGAAAAAGGCTCTGACATTGTTTTGTGTTTTAAGCGCAAGTATCGCCTTGGCTTCGACGTTGTTTCCGGAGAAAGCGAAATGCCCCATTGACGGGGAGAAGTTTGAATTCTATTCTCAGGTCAGTGCATCTATTATGGGGATGATGCTGGATGCAAAACCTTATGGCGGAGTTATTGCTCCTTCGCCCATTGCCAAATGTCCAAAAGACGGCATGGTTCTCTATAAGAAGTTCAGCGCCAAAGAGATTGCCACCCTGAAACCTTTTGTTAAATCCAAAGAATATCAGTCGTTGCAGAAAAGTGAAACAAACCATTGGCTGGCCTATCTTCTATCAAAACGCCTGTCCGCCCCCACCATGACGCAGATAGCCATGATGCAGGCAGCCACGTGGGAAGCTGCCGATGACGACAAGCAGCCAGGAAGATATGAAAAATATGCGAGAGAACTGATTCAAACCATTGACAGCCTTCAAAAGCCATCTGTCGATTTGAACCTTCTCAAAGGTGAACTCTATAGAAGGATTAAGGAATTTGACAAAGCCTCACAGCTTTTCTCGGAACTTAAGAAAACAATTGACGCAGAGTCTGTTTATCATCGGATTATTTCGCAACAGATTGAATGGATTGAAAAAAATGATTCATCCCCACAGCGGATTCAATGATGGTTTTTCCCTGTTGTTTTTCTAAAATATATCGCCTGTTGCTCCCTCAATGACGCTTTGGGGATACGGCCCGACTTTTTTTGCCTGTTTTTATTTCAAATAATGCCCTGCGACACCAATCAACGTTCCCAGGACAGCTGCCATTGTCAGAATAATGGGGACGGCTTTTTTGTCTTTGGCCGCAACAAGGACGACGACGGGCAAAGCAAGCGCCACAGAAATGAGGCCGCCTTGCAGCCACCATACAATGTGTGGCAAGTCAATGTTTACAATGACAATGGATACAAAAAAGTATTGCAGAAAAGCAGAAACAATGGCTCGCTTTTCCAATTTCTGAATAAGCATGGGAATGGCGTCAATGGTTCCGGCCACAACGCCGATAATAGCGGATAATAATAAAGTGTCCATTTTGTGAGTCCTCCTGCAGCAACTTCGACAAAAATTTTGTCATACCGCCCGAACAATGGAGTCACTTTACCCCCGCCAGCCAGCCTGGACAATGTGTATGTGAGGCACAAGGCGGGGGTGGCCCAGGGAGAACAACCTCAAAACAAAAGCGTGCGCAGCTTTCAACCCCGCTCCCCCCGCCGCAAATAGACGGCCACCGCCAGACACAACACCAGGCATGCGGAAAGACACGCGACGATGGCATTCCAACCGCCGACGCCCCACAAAGTGCCTGAAAACGTCCCGAGGATGCTGGAACCGAAGTAATAGGCCCACAAATACAATGCAGAGGCCAGCCCCTTTGCTGTTTTGGCGCGGCGGCCGACCCAACTGCTTGCCACCGCGTGGCTACCGAAAAACCCGGAAGTCAGCACCGCCAAGCCGACAATCAGCACCCACAGTGTCTCGGAAAGCGTCAAGAGAATGCCAAGCAACATCCATGCGGCTGCCACCCACAGCACCTGCGACAAACCGAAGCGGTCAGCCAGGCGGCCTGCCCAGGTTGAGCTGAACATTCCAATAATATAGAGAAGAAACACATGGCCGATTTGGCTGGTTGACAATGAGAAGGGGGGGAGCGCCAACCGGAACGACAAATAATTATAAGTGCTGACGAAAGTGCCCAACAGCAAAAACCCCAGAAGAAAGAGCCAGGGCAGTTGTGTGTCGCGCACATGCGTGCGCACGCCTTCCCACAGGACGGCAAGCTGCAGGGAGCGCGGTTGAAAATGGCGCGAGGGTGGCAACAGCCTCCAAAAACCAATGACCATGAGCAGCGCCAGAATGCCAATGGTTGCCAACGCTGTTTGCCAGGACGAATGTTCGGCCACCCAGGCGCTGAGGATGCGCCCACTCATGCCACCCAGCGCGTTGCCGCCAATATAAACCCCCATGGCGTAGCCGAGCGCGGAAGCTTCAATCTCTTCAGCAAGGTATGCCATCGCCACGGCCGGCAGGCCGGCCAGCGCAATCGCCTGCAAAGTCCGCAGAACAACCAGCGTGTGAAAATGGTTGGCTACGGCACATGTCAGCATTAGCAAGGCCCCTGCCAGCAGCGAGAAAACCATCATATTTCGCCGACCAAAGCAGTCTGAAAGCACGGTGGCGACAACCAGCATAAATGCCAGGGTACCGGTTGTTGTCGAGAGTGCAATGCTGGACTGCGCCGGGGAAATGCCATAGTCGTGCGAAAAAAGCGGCAACAGCGGTTGCACACAATACACCATCAAAAACGTTGAAAAACCGCCTAAAAACAGCGCAATCCGAACGCGGATAAACGCCGCCGTCCCCAAGCGGATACCGGAATTTTCGGACAATGTGTGCTCGCTCATTAAACTTTCTGTTCAAAAACAACCCGCAGCTGGCCCCCGGCCCCGGCCTCCAAAAAGCCAAACCCCACAAAGCTTCAAGGCTTTGCGGGGCTTTATGAAAACGCACCAACAAGCGGCGGACGGGAATCGAACCCGCGACCCCGAGCTTGGGAAGCTCGTGCTCTACCAGCTGAGCTACCACCGCGTTTGACAACACCCGGCTTCTAGCTTTCATGAAAACCCAAGTCAAATATTTCGTGTGAAATGTGGCGGTGTTTGGCAGTGCGCGCAAGCTTGGCAAGAAACTTGCGCGCAACTTTGGCTGAAGGTTTGAGGGGCAGGGGAAGAGAAAGCCCACAATTTCGTGAATTCTGGAGATAGAATTTGTGGCAGGGTTGTCAACCCAAGTTTTAAGCTCCTGCGCCAGCGCAGCATTTCTTTGAGTGGCTTGTGTTTCCATGAGTGCAAAGAGGGTTTGGACAAAAGCGTGTTGAGCGGGGTCAGCCCATTTTGAAGCCCTTTCATTTAAAATCAGCGCAATGCCGCGAATAAGTGCTTTGTCATATTGCCCAAGCGCCAAGCTTTGCAGGGTGGTGTTGTTGGCGGGCACAGCCTGGTCCAAGTCTCTCCAGCAGCGCACGGCAAGGGCCGCGTCATAAGCGCGCTCATGCGTTTCCGGACTCAGCGCGCGCACATAAGCCGCCAAGCCCACAGGCTCATCGCGTGGTGTTCCCCCCGTATAATAGGCCCAGGCGCTGTCACAGTTGTTGGGTGTTTCCGCGCAAGACTGCACTTCGGCCAGTGAGGAGAGATAGAAAAACCAGAGCAAAGCGGCTTCAATGCGCCGCGCTTGAATGGAAGTGTCCTGCCCTTGCATGCCCTTGGCGAATGCATCATTCAGCACAGGCAAAATGTGAGCGGGGCCGGCGCAGCGCCCGGGGCATTGTTCCGCCAAACCCGCCTCGCTGCATTTTTGAGCCCCCGGCAGCGCTTCAAAATGAACGTCTTCCCGGCGTTGCACACGCGAGTCCAGGCCTTCATTGAGGGCATAGCGCTCTTTTGCTTTCTCAAAGTCAGCAGAGGAGGGGGTTGGCTTTTTCCACAGGAGGGCTGCAATGTGCTCAAAGGCTTCCACGCGTGCCATGGTGGAGATGCTGGGGTTGATGGGTTTGTATTGGTTAATGTCCTCATTGATGGAGCATACATAAGCCCCCCATTGGGTACTGTCGTTTCGAGGTTGGTATTCGTCCGCAGAGACTTCGCATTTCAACATGCCCTCATTGAGTGCAAGGAGAGCGGGGCAGATGTCTTGAGTAGGAGGAGGAGGCAGAGGCTCATCTTTACAAGCGACGAAGCAAACAACGGAACAAACGAGAGCCCAAAAGGCAAGGTGGCGACTGAGCAGAAAAGCGCGTGGCACAAAAACCCTTCCATTCAAAAAGCGGCGAGGTGGGCACGAAAACTCAAGCTGCGGCCTGGGCCGTTGATGCTGGAGCCGTGGTAACGATAGGCACTGTCCAAAAGGTTTTCAAGCACGAGGGCCAGGAGCAGTTTCTCCCCGAAACGGTAGGAGACACGCAAATCCACCACCGCAAACCCCGGCGTACCCCCCAAAGGAATGCGCGCATCCGACAAGTCGTTGAGTGCCAGGCGTGTTTGGCGCAAAGCCCATCGAACCCCGCCCCCCAGTTGAAGGCCGAAGGGGAATTGCCAGTTGGCTTCGAGGGTACCGTTGAGAGGAGGCAACCTGGACAGAGGCAGACGTTTGGGAGTGGTTTGCAGGTTGCTTTGTAAGGCGGGGTTTGGGCTGTCCCCCCACACCCAAGCCAAGGTGGTTTGGAGGTTGAGGGGGGAGAGAGGGCGGAAGCGCAACGCAGCCTCGCTGCCAAACAACCAGGAAGCCGCCTGTGCATTCACCAACTGGTAACGGGCGTTGCTGGCAAGACATGCGGGGCTTTCCGGAGGGCAAGCGTCGGCCCCGCGCGGAATACGCAGCAGCAGGTTGTCCAGGCGGGTAGCAAAGCCCCACAGCTCCGCATGCAGACGGTTTTGCTTCAGGCGCAAGCCCAATTCCGCGGAGGAGGAGGTTTCGGGTTTGAGGTGGGGGTTTTCGAATTGAAACCCCGGGCCCGTACGTTGTCTTGCCGTCAAGTCGTCCAAGTTGGGGGCGCGGAAGGAGCGGTCTACGGAGGCGAGGAGGGAGAGGGAGGGGTGGAGTCTCCATTCTACCCCCACGTGGACGGCCCATGGCCACCAAGTTTGCTCAACCCAGCTAGAGCCCGAGCTGGAGTCCGCGGGGGCATAAGCAGACTGAAGGCCCACGCGAAAGCCCGTATTGAGAGAGAGGGTTTTGTATTCCCAACGGTTGGAGGCAAAAACAGCGCTGGTGACATAGCGGGAGCCCGACACATACTGCCCGCGGCTTAAGGAGCGCTCTATGTCCACGTCCGTAAAAAGCAAGGCGGAGGTAGAGTGTACAAAGTCGACATAAGCGTCGGCCCCAACACGCAGGCTTCCGAGTGGCCAGGGCAGCGTCCATGCGAGGGTACTTCCGAGTGTTTCAATGGTGTCTTTGTCGCGCTGAAGCACAAAAGAAGCAGGCCTGTCGTTGCGCCGCCTCTCATATTGGTGTTGCCATGAGAGGGTGGCATGCAAGGCATATTTTTCCGTACGGCGATTCCAGGTTGCATAACTTAAGAGTCTGTCCTGTCGCTCATAACGCAGGCATTCGTCGAAGCGGGCCAAGGCGGGAGGGCACTGATCTGCCCTGGGTGCATCCGACTGCCAATAGCCCACGCTTGCCAGAGTCCACAACTCGCCAGGTGCAGGAGCATACTCAAAGCGAATGTCCGCCGTATTTTCAATGAAGCCTGTGCCGAGTTGGGTTTTCCCGTCTTCTGCAAAACGTGGCACGGCGGGAGCTTGCCCGTCAACAAACCCCACAACAGCGCCGCCGGAGCGCAGCAGGCCAACGCGACGTGCGCCTGTCCCCACCAGCAGGCGTCCTTTTTCTCCCAGGGAGATATGGGCCTGAATGCGGCCGCCCATTTCACCATCCGCTGTGGAGCCGCGCAGACTCACGGAAGGGAAGACGCCCTCTCTTTCGGTTGGCCGAATGGGGCTAACCAAGAGGACGCCTCCCAGGGCATCCGCGCCATAGGCTGTGGAGCCTCCACCTCTGAGGACTTCGACGTTGTCAATAATGGCCATGTCCACCAGGAAAAAATATTGGTTGGGCCCCTGGCGGTAGGTACTGGTGTTAAGACGTATACCGTCAAACAGCATGAGTGTCTGTTGCCCCGTAAGTCCCCGAATATAGGCAGAGCCCTGGGCGTGTGCGGTTTGTTGCACAAAAACCCCCGGCTCAAAACGCAAAGCGTCGGGTGCAGAGCGAGGCAGTCTTTTTTCAATGTCGGCTTGCCGCAAAACACTTTGGGCCCGCTCCGAGGTTTTTGCCCCGCCAGAAGCACGCACCTCCGCTTCATAACGAGGCGCCTCTGTTTCAGAAGGCGTTTCTGTTTCAGGAAGGACTTCTGTTTCAGGCAGGGCTTCTGTTTCAGCAAGTGCATCCGCTGCGGGAGACAGCTGTTGCATCCACAAGGCAAGCCCAATGGCGAGAATGTCGTGCATTCCTAATCAGAAAGCTTTTCGACCAAACTATCCAGATCTTCATCGGTGACAGCGGTATTGGAAGGGGAGGCGGAGGGTTCCGTTGAAGGAGGCCGTGGGGCCAGGGGAGGCGGGGTGGTACGTGGGGCAACCGGAGGTATGGTGGGAGCGCGGAAGGAGGTACGTGCGCCGACACCGGAGGTTGCACGAGCCTTGAGGCGCTCCAGCTCCATTTCTGCGACTTTGAGTGCTTTGCTTTTTTCCTGGACAGCGGCTTGAAGTCTTTTGAGCTCTTGTCCGCGCAGAGCGTCCCTTCTTTCCATTTCTGCTTTTTGTTTAGCGAGCAACTCGCCGAGCTCTTTGTCCTGGTGGGATTCCAATTCTTTCTTTTCGCGCAAGGCAATGGAGAGGCGATTGGCAGATTCAGCGGCTTTGGATTCGGCAACCGAAATCCGCATTTGTTGTTCTTTTTCAATTCGGATTCGATTGGCATTGGCCATTTCCAAATTTTGTTCAAGTTCTGCGATGCGTTTGCTGCGAGCGCTGAGTGTGTTTTGAGCCTCTCGGAGTTTGGATTCCTGGTCCGCATACCTGCTGCTGGTGTCTTGTTGCAACTGCTGAACGCGGCTTTCTGTGCGTTGAAGTTTGAGGTTGATTTCGTCAATGGCGCGTTTGTGCTCAGCGCGCAGGCGGGAGTTGAGCTCCTGCTCTTGTTGAAGTCGTGTCGAAAGCTCGTTGGAATGCGTTTGGGCTTCGGCCAGTTTTTGGTTGAAACGCTGTTCAATGGATTGTCGTTGAGTGCCCAGAAGTTGCAGTCGTTCAATTTCCTCGCGAGCGCGTTTCAAATCAATTTCAAAGTCAGCGGCCCGTGCCGTCATAATTTCTGCTTCAGATCTGGCCTCGGCGAGTTGCTCATAATAGGAGGTTTCCGCTTGACGCAATGCTTCTGTTCTCGTTTGGCTTTCGCGTTGAAGGGCTTCATCCAGACGCTCATTTTCTTGTGTCAGCACGCCCAGGCGATGCAGTGCATCAGCGCATTCGGCTTCTTTTTTAAACAAGTCTCCGCGCAGAAGCTCTTCTGTATGCTGAGTTTCATTTGAAAGTGCCGCAAGGCGGGATTCGGCGCGCACTTGGGCTTCTTCTGCATAAGCGAGAGAAGCCGAAAGCTGGGTAACCTCGGCAACCTTTGCTCCCAATTCCTGTTTTGTGGTGGTGAGCTGAGCATCCAAGTCCTGGTTATGATCCAGGGCTTTGTTCAATTCCGAGTTCAGCCTTCCAAGCATTTCATCCGATTCTTTTCGGGTATCTTCATGGGAGGCGCGTTCAAAATCCAGGGCTTCGCTTTGTTCTTGGTGCCTTAAGCGCAGCTCATTCAGCTCTGCTTCCGTTTGATTGAAATGGTTCTGGAGTTGCTCTTTTTCTGAAGAGAGGTCTTCAAAACGGCCGCGCAAAAGCTCGAGAGAAGTTCTGGTGCTCAGCAAGTCTTGCTCGGAGCGTTCCAGGTGTTTTTGTGTTTCTTGAAGTTCTTCCTCGCGAGCTTGAAGGGTGTGGTGTGTCTGAGCAAGCTCATGTTCTGTTTCGCTCAAAGCGGTTTGGAATTTCTCCACTTCAGCGTCGAGCTTGCGGATAGAAGCCTCTTTGTCGGCCGCCAGCTTGGACAGCTCATCAATTTGTTCCTGGTGCAAGGCGAGCTCGCGCTCCAGGTTGTCGATGGAAAGAAGTGCTGTGTCCAGTTTTGTTGCTTTGTCGTGCAGCTCCTCTTGTGTCTGTTGAAGTTCGATGGCGCGCTCTTCAGAAGTGTTTTCGGCGCGACTGAGTTTGTCGACAGTTTCAGCGAGTGTTTGTTGTGATTCTTCGAGTTGTTGTTTGAGTTCCGTCTCAACCTGAGCTCGGGTCTGCTCCAATTGGTGAAGCTCTTCCAGCAATTCGCTTTCGCGGTCAGCCAAGGCCACCTGGACAGCTTCCACTTCACCTTCGAGCTCGCCGATGCGCTCTAATTTTTCTTGAATTTGCTGCTGAAGTTCAGACTCTTCCTGGTCTTTCTTTTCCAGGGTGTCGGCAAGCTCATGCTCCAATGCGCTGATGCGGTTTTCCTGGTCGGCAATGCGATCAGAAAGGGATTGTTCCATTTCTGCACGCTCTTGCTCCACAGACTCCAGTTTGGTGTTCAGAACAAAGAGTTCGCTTTCCAGAGAGCTTTGTTTTTCTACAGCTTGAGCAGATGCCTCTGCGGCTTCTGCTTTGAGTTGAGAAAACTCATTTTCAAGTTGGTGGTTGATTTCGACAGAGCGCTCCAGCTGACTTTGCAGATCTTGACTTTGTTGGAGGTATTCTGCATTGGCTCGTTCAAACTCATTCTCCAGGCCGGAAATTTTGTCTTCATATTCAGCAAAACGAATGTCTCGTTCTGAAGACAGTGTTTGGAGTTGCTCCCGGTTTTCTTCAATTTCGGATTGGAGGCGAGCAAGCTCACTGTCGCGAAACTCAACGGATGCTTGCAAGTCCTTTTCCCGCACTTCGCTTTCGAAGGTTAAAACTTGCAACTCACGCTCAAGGCGGGCGATTTCTCTGCGCTGTTCTTCATTGTTGGCGGAGGTTTTGTCGAGCGCATTTTCTTTGGAGCGCATTTCCATTCGGAGCGAGTCAATTTCTTTTTCTTTTTGAGAAACGACTTCGATGACTTCTTTTTCTCCGATGTATTTTTGCAAGAGCAGCTCTTCAATGGCCTGGCCATGCTCGCGCTCTTTGTCGATGAGGTTTTGTTGAGCGTCCTGAAGCCGACGCGCCAACTCATCAAACTGGGTTTTCAAGCCATGAAGCTCGGTGTCTTTTTCATGGATGAAACTTTCGACAGAGTTGAGCTCCCTCTCGCGGACAGACCAGATTTCCGACAAACGGGCGACTTGTGCCTCGCGTGCTTTGAGTTCCTCCCTGAGGATTTGGATTTTCCCTTCCGGAGTTCCCATGAGGTCTCTTCGGATGCTGGGGCGACGTGTTTCTCTGGATTCTGCGAGCAGCTCTGTTTTTCTGTCGGCAACGGACTGGAAGGTGCGATCTAAGAAGTGGCGATCTTCCTCAGAAAGCAAACTGCGACGCTCGCGTCTGGGAAGCTTGGGCGGCACACTCAAGGTAAGGCGAATAGGAGCCGGGGCGGGAGAAGGTTTGGGTGATGGGCTTTCCCCTGCCAAGGCAGAGTCAAAACTTGCATCCAGCTCATCCGCTTCTGTTGCATCCACGACATTGGGGGTACCCGAAGGTGCATTCTCCTCCTCCTTTTCCTCTGTGGTTTGAGCAGAGGCGTCGGCGGATGATTCTATGGCGTCTGTCGAGAGCTCAATCAGCATGGTTGGGTTGGTGGGGGTACGCTCCAAAGCTTCTTCGTCAGAGAAATTGTCCACTTCTACATTCGAAGTTTCCTCCACTTCGCCATGGGAGGGTTGTGCGTGGTGAAGTTCGCCTTGCGGAGAAGACAGCAGCACCTGAAGCTGTTGCAACAGGAGGTTGATGTCAAAAGGGACAGACAAATAAGCTTGTGCGGCGCTGGGGCTTTGAGCATGTTGCTGCAGACTGTCCTCGGGCACATCTGAAGACATGAGCACCACAGGTAGCCTAGAGCCGAACTTCCCTTTTTGGATGGCGCTGCACAGCGAGAAGCCTCCATCGGGGATTTCTGCCCGAAGGAGCACAGCGCCGGGGAGTTGCTTTTCCAATTCCGAAGAGGCGTCGAGTGCTTTTGAAACGCAAGTCGTCTCATAACCAGCAGCATTCAGGGCAGCAACGAGGGTGTTTGCCAATTCTTCTTCGTTTTCAACTATAAGGATTTGCCGATTCATGAGTTTAGAATTCAATGGTTTTGAACATTCTATTGGGGTTTATTGGATAAGCCAGAGCTGCGACAGAATTTTTTTGTGAGTCTACATTTCTAGGCAACAGGGCCGAACAATTGTTTTGAAAACAAAGCCATTTTATTTAGGAGGAGGAGGAGTAGAAGCAGGTGGGACAATGATGGTGTCTTGTTCTGGTGAGGAGGGGAGGGAGGAGGTGGTGGAGGTAGTCCTGGCCATAGAAGGGGTAATGTCCGGCAGCGGTTCCAGAAACTGTTCTGACTGTTGAGATTGCTTATCCACCCATTGCTTATAAAGGCACAGAGTCTCATGCATAAACCAGGCGGGTAAAAACGCAGCTGCTTTTGAGGCGGAAGCGGAGGAGAGGTGTGCTTGCAGGGAAGGGGAGGCAGCCAGCTCTTGCATACATGCCGCCAGGGTTGTGCTGTCGCCGGGAGCAAAAAAGAGGGCTTCGTCTGGGCCCAGGAATTCGCGGACGCAGGGCAAATCAGCGGCGATGATGGGCAATCCCCAGGCAAAAAAGTCTGCTAATTCCGGCATTGAACCCCCAAAACTCACATTTCTTGACTCATGCTCCAATGCAAGCAGGGCCGCATTGGCCTGAGAGCACAGGGTGTTGATTTCTATTTCATGTCTCAAGTCCGGCCATATCACATTTTCCTTTGAGTGAAGTGTTTCTCTGCAGGTGGCTAAGTATGTTTTGCTTTTTGCACCATAATGGCCGCCCAAAGCCAGTTGAATTTTCGATTCTTGAGGAAGGGAGTCCAAAGCGTTGAGTGTTGTTTGCAGGGCTTTGAGTTGTGATTCGCCCCCCAGGTTTAGGAATTGGAAACAGGCCGTAGGTTGTGGAGAAAGTCCTTTGCGAGGGAGGGAGGGGTGAGGGAGGACATGGAGGAGGTGGTGGTGCAGCCCGAGGTTTTCGAAATATTTTTTTTGTTGTTGTGAGGCGACGATAAGCGCATCCGCCTGTGTAGCCACGTAGTTTTCTTCCGCTTTTATATTTTCGAGGGTTTCTGCAGGAAGTGTCAACTCGTGTTGGCTATGGGGCCATTCTTGGGAGCAGAGGGTAATGGCCTCAAAAACCAGGTGGTAGCCCAGTTGTTTTTTGAGTTCAGCGAGGATGCGTCCGCTGACGAAGTCAAAGCTGTGCGCGACAATGTATTCTTCGCTTTCGAGTTGTCGTCGGATGGCGCGCTCAAACTGTTCCATACGTTGTTGGAGGGTGCCTTGTTTTAAGGGGACGCGCAGGAGGCGTGCTTTTTCATAGCGCTCTATGTGGGGTTGCTCTGCGTCTTTGATGCACAGGAGAGAGATGTCAAAATTTTCCGCGAGTGCTTTCACATAACACGTAATGCGCCGCGAAAGCATGGATGCTGTCGGCACAAAGTCAAAGCAACAAAAGAGCAGGCGCAGCCGTTGGAGCACGTGCTATATATAGCCTGAAATTTTTGAGAAGGGTTTAATTAACACGGATGCAATGAACAAATATGAAATCAAACCTCCGTTTGCGTTTTTTGTTTTTGCAGGTCCAGGAGTTGATAGGGGAGGGTGTTTTTTCTTTAAAGACGCGCGCTGAGCTTTTGGAGGTTTTAAAAAAGCATGGGGCAAATGGTGTTGCAGACACTCAGGAAGCGCCAGTGGATAGAGGTTTTTTTATGATAGGTGCTGCGGATGACGAACAAAAAAGGAAAGCTTAACAAGCGACGTGCTGCTGCATGGGTGAAGTCCGCCCTCATCCACCAGTCCAAGGGGGAAAGCGAGCGTGCGATAGAGCTGTTAAGAGAAGTTGTCCATTCGCCAGGAATGAGCAATTTGGATGTGCATGTGCTTTTTGTAAGTCTGCTTCGAGAAGCTTCGAAGCAGGAGGAGGTGGAGGTGGAGCTGAAGCACCTGCTTTCCAGGCACCCCGAGGATTTACGCGTCCAGGCCTTATGGGCCTCCTTTGTGGCGGAGGAGGGGAAGCTGGAGGAGGGTTTGGCGTTGTTTGACAAAATAAAAGCGCAGCTTTTGAGAGCGCCTGATTATTTGGTTGACTATGCCAATGTTTTAATAAGAGCCAACCGCCTGGGAGAAGCCGCCTCGGTTTTGGGCATAGCGCTTCTTCGTATACCCGACATACGCGTTCGGCTGATGAGTGCTTGTGTGAAGATTCTCTTGGCCAGGTTTTCTGAAGCGGAGGTGATGCTGCAGGAGATATTGCGCCGCAAGGACAGTGGGCCGTGGGAGAAGTTGGTTTTTCCGGTGATGGCCACCTGCTATTTGCATTCCAACAACCCGCAAGCGGCCTATGATCTTTTGGAAAAGATGGAGCAAAAAGAGAAGCTGTCTCGGGAGTACCAGACGATGATGGCCTATGCTGCGCAGCTTGCGGGGAAGATAGACAAAGCGGATGCCCTCATGGCACATTTTTTGGAGGCCCCGGCGGAGGAGGAGGGGGGGGAGGCGTGGCTGTGGATGGCGCGTATTGCCAACGCGAGGCACCAGCCTGCCCTGGCTTTGCGTTATTTGGAAAACAGCAACAAGCTGGCGGTGGAGGTTTTGGCGGAGAAGGGACACGCCTTGCGTTTGTCCGGACAAAACGAAGAAGCGCATGGGGTGTTGTTGCAGGCCCTGGAAGCGAGCCAAACCCAAAGCCATGCGGTTTTGGCCCACATTCACACGGACATGGGGCATGTTTTCATTGAGAAAGCGGATTTCCAAATGGCCGCGGAGCATTTCCAAAAAGCGCAGAGCTATTGGAATGCATACCCTGAGGCCATGAAGGGGCTTGAGCTTGTGGAGCAAAGGACGGCCTGGAAACAAAAGTTAGAACAGGAAGCGACAGCACAGCTTAAAGAAACCCATGAAGAGATGAAGGCGCTCAAAACACATTTTCTGTTGAAAGAGAATGAGTTGGCGGCTTTGCGCGAGGAGCTGCAAAAACTTCGCTCTGCGCATATGAAAGCCGAGCAGCAGAGCAACCAGCTGGTTTTGGAGACGCAGGAGCGCCTAAGCCACATAGAGCAGGCGAAAAAAGAAGCGTTAAAGGCCGAATTGCAGAGGGAGCTTTTGGAGCGTGAGCAGGAGATTGAGCACAAGACGGAAGAGAACATGGCTTTGGCTTTGAAGGAATATGCCGGGCAATGTCCTGCGCCGTTGAGCAGGCTGTTGCGTGTGGCTGAGCGCACATTCCAAAGCTCTCTCTATTCCCCGTTGCCCGCGACGGCCATTGCCGTTTTATACTCCGGTGTGCTGGAGCGTTTGTTGTGTGTGCTTTTTGTGGAGCGTTTTGAGGATTGGCTTAACGCGGATAAGTTGCGCAGAGAGACGCTGATAGCCAGGGCGACGCGCGAGAAGCGTGGAAGCCGCGCGGAATATTTTGACAACTTTGTGGCTTCTTTTGATGGTGCAGACAACAGGCGCATTCCCTCCATGGGGGAAATTCTCAGAGTCCTGGAAAAACGCGAGGAACCTTATTTAGAAACCTTTCGCGCATTTTTGGATGAAAGCTATGGCTTTTCGGACGCGTTTTATGCCGAGTTGATTGTGTTTGTTTCCTGGGCCAAGCAGACTTTGAGAGACCCATCCGCGCATGGGCGAGGAGTGGAGTTGGCATATGGAGAGTTGAAAACGTTTCGAAACCGTCTGCTTTTCCAATTTAAAGAGGGGCAAGGTGGGTTGATGGTGCAAATGCTTGCACCTTTGGCGAGCTGGTTTTAAGTGTTTTGGGTTATGTCCCTGGCCCCCATTCTCGAAGTCAACCCCACCCACCCCCAGCCCCACCATGTGCAAAGGGCCGTGGAGGTGTTGCATGCCGATGGGGTGATTGCTTACCCAACCGACACCCATTATGGCATTGGTTGCGCCATTTTTTCGAAGAAGGGGATAGATCGCCTCTACCAACTCAAGGACAGGGACAGAAAAAAGCCCTTTTCTTTTTTGTGTCCGGATTTGTCCGATGTTGCCAAATATGGGCTTGTGTCCAACTTTGCTTATAGGACGATGAAGCAACTGGCCCCTGGGCCCTTCACTTTCATACTGACGGCGACACGCACAGTGCCCGAAATGATGCAGAACCGTCAAAGGCAAGTCGGCATACGTGTGCCGGATGCACCCTTCATTTTGGCGGTGGCTGCGGAGTTGGGGCGCCCCATTGTGAGCACTTCTGCCGTCAACCCGAGGGGGGGGGAGGCGTTGGTGGATGCGCGAAGCATAAAAGAGGTGCTTGGCAACCGTCTCAACCTCATTTTAGATGGTGGAATACAACCCAATGAGCCTTCAACCGTCATTTCACTCATTGGCGATGAAATTAGCCTCATTCGCCAAGGGAAAGGCATTTTAAGCTGATGCAGGAAGCGTGGTTGGATTATTTCATTGCATTTCTTCGCGCCGAAAAAAACGTGGCCGCAAAGACAGTGGACGCTTATGCCGCGGATGTGGCCGCATACCTCTGTTGGTTGGAGGAAAGCGGCATTTCCATTGCTTTGGTGACACAGGAAAACCTGCTGGCGCATTTGGAGCAGCTTGAGCAGAAGGGTTTGTCCGCACGCAGCCGTGCGCGCCATATTGCAGCCCTTCGTGGTTTCCACCGTTTTTTAGAAGAAGAGGGGCTTTCAACTTCCAACCCGACTCGCCACTTGGACTCCGTGAAGTTTTTAAGCAGGCTGCCTGTCTTTTTGAGCCTTGAAGAAGTGGATGCTTTGTTGCAGGCGCCCAAGGCAGACACAGGGGCAGGTTTGCGAGACAAGGCCATGCTGGAATTGTTGTATGCCACCGGCATGCGTGTCAGCGAGCTTGTCAACTTGCCTGCAGATGCAGTCCGCCTGGAAGAGGGTTATGTGAGGGTGATTGGGAAAGGCCAGAAGGAGCGTCTCATTCCTTTGGGGCGTTTGGCGGCGCAGGCGGTTTCGGACTACCTTCGGGAGGGGCGTCCTGGTTTGCTGAAGGGGAAGGTGTCGAAGGCTTTGTTTGTGTCGTCGAGGCAAAAACCGATGTCTCGCATGGGTTTTTGGAAGTTGCTTCGGCGCTATGCTTTGAAGGCGGGAATAACCAAAGACATTTCTCCGCACAAAATTCGTCACTCTTTTGCAACGCATTTGTTGGACAGAGGCGCGGATTTGCGTGCGGTGCAGGCGATGTTGGGGCATGCAGACCTCTCCACAACGCAAATATATACCCATGTGGACACAAAGCGTCTGCGCAGTGTTTATGAAGCTGCGCACCCGCGAAGTCAAAAACACCTAACCTAGGAGTTGTCGTGCGAATTCTCTCCGGAGTCCAGCCTTCCGGGAAGTTACACCTTGGAAACTATTTTGGAGCCATACGCCAGTTTGTGGAGTTGCAGCACCAAGGCGATGCCTTATATTTTATTGCGAACCTCCATGCCTTAAACACGGTGCGTGACGGCCAGCTTGCCTACCAGCTGACATTGGAAACGGCCGCTGCGTTTTTGGCATTGGGCCTGGATGCGGACAAGGCGATGTTGTTTCGTCAGAGCGACATTGTGGAGTTGGGGGAGGTGTATTGGGTGCTGGGGACTTTGGTGCCCCTAAGCAACCTTGAGCGTGCACACAGCTACAAAGACAAAAAAGCCCGCGGCCTTTCTGCGGACTTGGGTTTGTTTGCCTACCCGGTGTTGATGGCCGTGGACATTCTCATTTATGGCTCAGACTTGGTGCCTGTAGGGAGAGATCAGGTGCAGCATTTGGAGTTTTGCAGAGACTGGGCCACCAAATTTAATGTCACCTATGTCCCGGGTTATGACGCGGCAGACCCTCAGGGGGAGAAGGGGAGTCCTCCGGGAATATTCAAGTTGCCTGAAGCTTTTGTCCGTGAAGAAACTTCTGCCCTGTTGGGAACCGACGGCCAAAAAATGTCCAAAAGCTACGGAAACACCATTGAGCTGTTTGGAGAAGACAAAGAAGTGAAGAAAAAAATTATGTCGATAAAAACCGACACTTCTCCCATAGAAGCCCCCAAGCCTGTCGAAAATTCTGCATTGTTTGGACTGCTTCAAGCCATGGCTCCGCCGGCGGAGTGGCCGGAGATTGAAACAAGCTGGCGCGAGGGGGGGGTGGGCTATGGCACCTACAAAAAGAAACTCGTCGACTATTTCCACCTCTGTTTTGACGAGCCGAGAAAACGTTTTTACGAGTGGATGGGAGACAAAGCAGAATTGGAGCGAGTGCTTCAGGGAGGTGCAAAGAGGGCGCGTGCTTGTGCGAGGCCCATTGTCCAGAAAATAAGAGCGGCCGTTGGCATTTCGCGCTTGTAAGCTGGGTTTGAAACATTGTGCGGTGACTTGAAGATGAGAGATGAGTTTCGAATAGCTTTGCCGAATTTTGAGGGCCCTTTGGATCTCCTTTTGCACCTGATTCGAGAGCACCGGATGGACATTTTCGACATTCCCATTGCCCTCATTACCGAAAAATACCTCGAAATGCTGGAGAAAATGCGCTCCATTCATTTGGACATTTGCAGCGAGTTTTTGTTGATGGCGGCGACGTTGTTGCAGCTTAAGTCCCGGCTTCTGGTGCCTTCGCCGAAGCTTGCTTCCGAAGAGGAGGAGGAAGTTGCCACAGCAAGAGAAGAGTTGGTGCGCAGGTTGTTGGAATACCAGAAATACAAAGCTGCTGCCCAGCAACTTGCGGCAAGGCCCTTGCTTGGAAAGACGGTTTTTTGCAGAAAAGTCCAGACGGAGAAAGTCCCCCTGGCAGAGGGCGAGCCCAAGTTTGTGGAAGTTTCTGTCTACCGCCTTGTGGATGTTTTCAGCGAAGCAGTTAAAAAGCTTGAGCCGAAGTTGCAGCACGAAGTGGTGCGCGAGCAACTCAGCATGTCCAAAGCCATACAAACGTTGATTGCGAAGCTGCAGGAAAAGCCTGCCCGGGAGTTTTTGGAGCTGTTGGGAGAAGCCCGCTCTCGCTCCGAAATAACCATTTTGTTTTTGGGCGTGTTGGAAATGTGTCGCCTCAAACTCATTCGCATTCGGCAGTCTCTGGAGACAGGCGATATTTTTATTGTCGCGCGGGAAGTGTTGGATGAGAGCGTGGCGGAGGCGTTTTTGGAGGCAAGCCCGGCACAGACGAGTTGGACTTCCTATATATAGCTTGGAGCCTTTGGCTTAAAGGAGATGGATTTTGGAAGTGGATATGTGGGCTGAAGAAGCAAAGCTGTTGTCTGACGCTCAAGAGGAAGGGGAGGTGTGTCCCGAGGAGATAGAGGCACCCGAAGCAGACGACAAAGCTGCGGCGGCTTTTGCCCAATGGGTGAGTGAGGGCAGCGCGCTTGCGCCACAAACCGTGCGCTGCATTCTGGAGAGTTTGTTGTTTGTGGCTTCCAAGCCGCTCTCCTTGGCACAGCTTTATGAGACGACAGGCATTCCCAAACCCACGCTGCTTTTGGAGTTGCAAAACATACAAGCGATTTACAGCGAAAACGTTTCAGGCATTGTTTTGTATGAAGTTGGCGGGGCATGGCAGTTGAGGACGAGCGAGGTGTCACAAAAATATGTGCTTCGTTTTTTGAAAGCAAAACCGCAAAGGCTGACGCGCTCTGCCTTGGAAACCCTGGCCATTGTGGCCTACCGCCAACCGGTGACGCGCCCTGAAATTGAGGACATTCGCGGTGTGGACTCGGGTGGGGTTTTGAAAGCCTTGCTGGAAAGAAGACTCCTCAAAATTCTCGGAAAAAAAGAAGAGGTGGGAAGGCCGCTCCTCTATGGGACGACGCCGGAGTTTTTGCAGTTTTTTTCGCTTAAAAACCTGTCTTCTTTGCCTTCGTTGCAGGAGTTTCACGAGTTAAGCAAAGAGCATGAAGAAATTCTGGAAAGCGAAGCCCCTCCTTTGGAGTCTGTTGCCGAGTTGGCGGACAACACTTTTCAGTTAAAACTCAAAAAGAAGCATGACGAGGCGGAGCAAAGCTTCAAAGAGTTGGAGAAAGCCATGTCGGATGCAGAAGTCTCTTCCAAAGAGGTGGCGCAAAGCTTAAACTCCATGGAGCCCTGACTCTGAATTTTGTTGAAAGGGAATAAAAAAATGAAGAATGAAATTTCACGTAGAGATCTGCTCAAAGCCACCGCAGCCATTGGCGCAGGAGGGCTTTTGTTTGCCCCCGGATGCGGCAATGAAAGTCTGTTTGCGATACCCGCGTATATCATGAACGGTCTGGGTGAAGCCTCCTATGCTTCCGCCATGCAGGAGTACGGTGATGACAAAATTTCGACACACCCTACGTGGGACCCATGGGTAAAAAATTCCAAGAAACGCATACAAAATGCGACCGAAGAATATGAGAGAGAGCGGAAGACCTCCAAAAGGCTGGAGGGCTTCACATGGGAGGTTAAGCTTCTGAAAGACGACGCGGTGAACGCATGGTGCATGCCTGGAGCCAGAATGGCCTTTTATGAGGGTATCATGCCCTTGTGCGCCAATGAGGATGGCGTAGGAATCGTCATGGGACACGAAGTGGCACATGCCGTCTATAACCACGGCGGGCAACGCATGGCTCAGCAACTGACAGCTCAGTTGGGCATAACAGCTTTGGGCATTGCCATGGAGAGACTTTTAGAGCCTGACGAAACCATATTAGAGATTACGATGGCTGTGTTTGGTGTAGGAGCGCAAGTAGGACTGCTTCACTACAGCAAGGAGCACGAATATGAAGCCGACAGAATGGGACTGATGTATGCAGCCAAGGCAGGTTATAATCCGCAGGAAGCGGTCAGGTTTTGGAAAGACATGTCGAAGCTTGGCAGCAGCGGCACACCGGAATTCCTTTCCACGCACCCTTCGAATGAAAACCGCATCAAAGAATTAGAAGAAGCCATGCCCGAAGCCATGCAGCATTATGAGGCCTCCCAAAACCGCTGAGGGCATTCTTGCAAAGAAAACCCCCCATGGCACCCAAGCGCGAGCATTTTTCAAAAAGCAGCCTCAAAGAGGAGGAAGCTGTTTTTCGAGAAGCCATTCGCAAAGCTGGGCTTCGCATGACTTCGGCACGCCTGGCGGTGATGAAAGTCCTTGTGCAGATGCGCTCTCCTGTTTCGCATGCCGAGTTGATTGTCGCCTTGGAAGGCTCTGGCTTTGACAGAGCTACCCTCTACCGCAACTTGGTGGATTTGACAGAAGCGGGTTTGTTGGAGCGCATAGACTTGGGAGACCATGTATGGAGGTTTGAGCTGCGTGCTTTGGGGGGAGGGAGGAAAGCGCAGAAGCAGAGGGCAAACTCCCACCCTCATTTCGCATGCGTGGATTGTGGTCAGGTTTCATGCTTGCCTGAAGTCACCCTCCAAACAAACTCCAACCTCAAAATGCCCAAGGCCTTAAGCGAGCAACGTGTTTCCGTTCAAATTCGTGGGCAGTGCGATGATTGCAGCCAATGAAGCAGGACTACCGTCTGCCTCTGGATGAGGAAATTCTCTTCGCCGTTAACCACCTGGACTGGCGTCCCCTGGAATGGTTTTGGATGGTTTTGTCTTCCCTTTGGATGGCGGTATTTTGCCTGGGTGTTGTGGCTTGTGGCCTGCTTTGGCACTGTCGAGCCCGCGCATGGAGGCCGCTTATGGCTTTGGCGCTTGCCCTCTCCACGACAGACTTCCTGGGTGCCCGGGTGCTGAAGCCCTGGTTTGGGCGCATACGCCCATGTTTTGCCATGCCGGAAAAGATTCGGCTGTTGGAGGATTCCATTGCGGACTCGGGCGCCATGCCGAGTTTGCATGCAGCCAATGCTTTTGCTGTGGCTTTTGCTTTGTTGTGCTTTTTTCCAAAGACAGCGCCATGGGGCCTTCTGGTGGCCTCGCTGATTGCGTTAAGCCGCCTGGGCGTTGGCGTACATTGGCCGTCGGACATTGTGGCCGGCGCCCTTTTTGGAGCATGCGCAGGTGTTTTCTGGGCGCGGGTTTTGGGAGCAAAAGCTTTGCGGGCGAGGATTTCGCGAGGGGAGTGCACTTAAGTGGCAAGAGCTCGAACAAAAACGAGCCTCACGAACATGTCAACGTGGAACCGGTCTATTCGAGAAACAGACGTTTCACCAGCAAGGTGGCATAGCTGCCGGGTTTTAAGGTGAAGGCCACGTTTATTTTTTTGTGGGGTGGATTGAGCTCATCCTCCCGGACTTTGCCCACCACCAGCTTATAAGGAAAAATCAGCAGGGGGCGCTCCTCATGTTTGAAAAACAATTTTCCTTCCACATGGGGAATTTTTAAGTTTTCGAGTGTTATTTTTTCTTTGCCGAGCACCCATGCGACAGCTTCTTCAATTTGGGGGTTGGTGAAGGTGCTTTTGGGGGAGAGCAGAGGGAAGCGAAGCTGCTTGAGCGTTTTTATTTGCTCAGGTGTCGCGCGCTTGTGAAAAAGCAAGGAGCCGGCCTGGTAGGGAATGACAGCCAAGTCTTCTCTGGAAAACATGCGTTGCAAAAGCCTCCGGGCGCCTTCATTCCAGAGAAAAGATTGGTATGTAAAAAGCAGCATGGCCCTATAGTCCGAGTTGATTTGCATGAAGGCGCGGGCGAAGTCCTTGGGCGCTTTTCGCAGAGAAAACAGAATGCGCGCATATTTTTTATTGGCCTTATAAGGGCAATAAGCGTCAAACTTGCCCCAGTTTTCAGCCCAGAATTGCTTGACTTTTGCGTCATCCGTTTTGTCCAGTTGTGAAGGTTTGGCCATGTAGTTGCGCAATGCGGCTTCAAAATCACCTCGGATTAAGTCCTTGGCGATATAACCCTGCCCGTGTTTGATGGAACCAAAACGTTGGCTGTCAAAATAGTTTATAAATCCAATTTCTTTGATTTCGTTTGCATTTTTGTTGAGCAAGTCAATTTCTTGGGTGTTTAAACCTCGGGTGGTGACGGAGAAGCGGTTGGAGGCGGTGTTTTTTGCGGAAAGAGGTTCATCCGTGCGCCCCAGGAATTTAAGGCGCAAGTTGGGCTCTTGCATTTCAACATCTGCAGATTCTACAGCAATAATTTGTTCTGTGCGCCCTTGTTTGTCTTTTAAGCCGCAATAGCTGATGCTGCCTGGTTTTAGTCCGAAGCGTTCTCGAACAATTTCGACGGCGTCGAAAGTGGAGAGTTTTTGTTTATCCATCAAATAAACGCGATAGCGTCCCGTGGAACACTTGCGGAATTTATAGGATTCTGTGACAAGAAAATCTTCAGGACGTTGTTTGATTCGCATGAATTCAGTGCCTCGGCATAAGAAATAGGGGTAGTTGTGGGGCAACGTCCCAAGGTTGGGTTGTGCAACTAGCGTTTTCAGGGGACACAAGAAAGAAGAAATGGCCGCATTATAATTTATGAGCATCAAAACGGGCAAAAAGCATGTTGTTCAGCAGGTAGGCTCATTAACAGAGCCACGGCTGTTGGGGCGTTTTTGGCAAAATCAAATTGCTGAGTTGGCCATTGGGCCCAGGTTGACGCTTGGACGTCATACCCAAAACGATATTCAATTGATAGACAGAGAAGTCTCCAAGTTTCACGCGATGATTGAGCGTCGTGGCAGCGCTTTCTTCTTGAGAGATCTCCAATCATCCAACGGGAGTTTTGTCAACGGGCATAGAGTCAGCCATGTTCAACTGGAGGATGGTGACGAGATTGTTTTAGGCAACAGCTGGTTCATTTTTCGTTTTGGAGAAATACCTGCCCCCAAACATGCGGGTGTCATGGTGGTGGATGCCAGTGCCACTCAGTCTTCCGTGGTGGCGGAAATTGAAACGAAAGAAACCGTCTTGTTTCGGCCTTTGGAGCAGCATGATGATTTGCAGACGCTGAAACAAGACTATGAGAAGCTGAGGATTGCCAACGAGTTTCACCGCCTCGTGGGTATGGAGCCCGATTTTGACAGCCTGCTTAAAAAAATATTGCAAGTGGCATTTCAACTGCTGAGTGCGGACAACGCCGTTTTGTTCCTCTTCGACTCAGAGCACAAACTCAAACCTAAGGCGGTTTACCAGAAAGGGAGTGAAGCAGAGGTGGTGGTGTCTCAAACTTTGCTTGAGCGTGTGGTGGAGACACGGCAGGCAGTTTTGACGGCGGATGCCATTTTGGATTCTCGGTTTTCAGCTTCTGACAGCATTGTTGCGCACGGCATACGCTCTGCGATGGCCGTTCCGTTGTTGTCCAAGGGTGAGCTGAAAGGCGTCTTGTTTTGCGACACACGTGAGCGCGTCAATGCGTTTAGTGAGAAGGACTTGAGGTTGCTTTCCAGCATTGCCTGGCAAGCCGCGGTGTCTCTGGAAAATGCCGAGCTTATGGAAAAAATCAGCAGAGAAGCTGTCACACGCGCGGAGCTTTCGCGGTTTCTGTCACCGGCGGTTGCGGAGATGGTGATTAGAGGTGACGTGAAGGAGTTGCGCACGGGTGTTTCGGCTGAAGTCACCACTTTGTTTGCCGACATTCGAGGTTTCACTTCCCTTGCGGAAGAAGAGACTCCGGAAAAAGTGGTGGCAATGCTCAACGAGTTTTTTTCTGCAATGGCGGATATTGTCTTTTGCTTTGAGGGGACTTTGGACAAATTCATTGGCGATTGCATTATGGCCGTATGGGGGCCGCCTTCGCCACACAAGGACGATGCGTGCAGGGCTTTGTCTGCTGCGCTGGAGATGCAGAGTGCGGTTGCTCAATTGAATGCCCAGAGAAAAGAAGCCGGGTTGCCAAAGCTTCTGGTGGGCATTGGTGTCAACACAGGCCAGGCCATTGTAGGTTATATGGGCTCCACGAAACGACATGAATTTACAGCCATTGGGGATGCGGTGAATGTGGCGTCGCGGCTGTGCAATCTTGCAAAGGGTGGGGAGATTTTGACCACTTCAAATACCTTGGAAAAAGCCGGTGGAAAGTTTGTTGCGGAACCCATGTCTGTCGTTCATGTTCGAGGCAAAGAAAAAGGTGTCGACGCATATCGCATGTTGGGTTTCGCAGAAGGTTAGTCAGTGCCATGCCCCGTTTTGAGCGACTGCAATCTTGTCCAAATTGTTTTCGCCGGCATGATGTTTCCGTATACGTCAGCGGCCAGAAACTCACCTGCATATGCGGCATTCGCTTTGAAGTTGTGCACACGGAGATGAAAGCCGGCCCGGACAAACCGGCTTTGCCAGGCTCAAAAGTTTTTTCTCGGCAACCCGAGCTGGATACACGGGTAGCTCCCCTCACGCCCCCCCATATTCCTGGTTATGTTTTGCTCGAAGTCATTGGGCGCGGAGGCATGGGAGAAGTCTGGCGTGCGGAGCAGATTTCATTAAAGCGTACAGTTGCCGTCAAACTTCTGCCAAGCACTTTTGAGCGCACACCAGAATTTGTGGGTCGTTTTGAAAAAGAGGCATCCGCGTTGGCGCTTCTGTCTCATCCCAACATTATTCAAGTGATTGACAGGGGCATTGCGGATGAACGCTATTATATTGTTATGGAATATGTGTCCGGCCCATCCCTTCGAGAAAAAATCTCAAATGGCCGATTGGATTTGCAAGAGTCTGTCCAGCTGATTTCGGCCATTGCGCGCGCTGTGGACTATATGCATGCACAAGCGGTGATTCATCGCGATCTCAAACCCGACAATATTTTGTTAGATGCGATGGGCAACGTCAAGGTGGCCGATTTTGGATTGGCCGGCATTCAAGGTGGCGCCAAAGAGCTTGCGTTGACAGCAACGGCTGTTGCCATGGGAAGTGTGAATTATATGGCACCGGAGCAGCGCAGGGACACAAAGCATGTGGACCACCGGGCCGATATTTATTCTTTGGGGGTCATCCTCTATGAAATGTTGACAGGCGAGCTTCCGGTGGGGCGGTTTAAGATGCCTTCAGAAGTGGATGCCCGTTTCCCAAAGGGCTTGGACGAAGTGGTTTCGCAAATGCTGCAAGCGGATTCCAAGGCGAGGCCTGCTCGTGCGTCACAGGTGGCAGACAGGCTCGAGGCGCTTTTGCAAAAGCCTTTGGAAGTGCAAGAAAGCCGAGAAGGCAAAAAAAGGCGCCATGGCCTTTGGGTGTGGTTGCTTGCTGCTTTTGTCGGCGGACTGCTGGCATATATGGGTATAGGCTCCAGCTGTCTCTGAATGGCAACTCAAAGCTTCAGGTGGTTGGGTTTGGAAGAATGGCCGGCAGGCGCACGAGGATGGTTGTTCCTTTGTCAACGCCTTCACTTTGGGCTTCAATGCTCCCATTGTGTGTTTCAACGAGACTTTGAACGATGGCAAGTCCCAAACCCAGGCCATCATGCTGGCGTGTGGAGACAGATTCGCCTTGTCTGAAGCGCTCAAACAGGTGTGCAAGAAAATGAGGTTCAATCCCCACGCCATTGTCGATGACTTTTAACAACAAATTTGTTCCTTCCCGTTTTAAGCTGATGTCAATTTTCCCCCCTGGATGAGAGAATTTGATGGCGTTGGACATGATGTTAGAAACCACCTGTTGCAGGCGCAGCGGATCTCCCATGACCCGAGGCAATTTCTCTGAGGAGGCATAGTGGATAGAAATGTTTTGATGGGAGGCAGAAAGCTTGTGTCCTTCCACAACGTTGCTGACAATTTCTTGAAAAGAAACAGGTTCGATTTTTAAAGAAAGTTTTCCTGCGACGCTTCGAGAAACATCCAGCAGATCGTCAATGAGTTGTGTCTGTATGCGAGCATTTCTTTCGATGACATCCAGTCCTTTTGAGAGGGTTTGGCGATTGTCCAGATTGCTTTTGAGGAGCTGAGACCATCCCAGGATGGGGACGAGCGGGGTTCTCAACTCATGCGATACCATGGCCAGAAAGTCATCCCTCAGTTGGTTGGCTTCTTTGGCTTGTTGGTAGAGCCGCGCGTTGTCAAAAGCCAGCGCTGCGCGACGTGAGAGTTCTTCTGCCAGAATAAAATCACCTTCGGAATGTTCTTCTTTGGTTGTTTTCCCGAAGAGGATGCAGCCGAGATAGTCGTTTGCAATGAGAATGGGCGCAATGAGAAGTGAATGGGCAGGAATGGACTCGCCAAAGTCATGTTGGTGTTTGTTCCATGTTTCTTCCCAAAATTTCCCTTTGTTTCGGATGTGGCATGTGTAGCCCGTGTTGAGCGTGGATTTCAGAAATTGTTGCCAGGCGAAGCTTTGATGAAACTTGGATTTTGAAAGCTGTGCTTCCAATGTTTGAGAAACGCTTGCGCAAGCAGCTCTTTCAAAAACTTGAGCACTGCTGAAAAGCTCAAAAATGCAAAAGTCACCCAGTTCAGGAATGGACAGCCGGGTTAAGCGATCGATAATGGTGGATTGATCTAACGATGAAGAGATGATGCTGCTTGCCTCAGCCAGAAAAGCCAGCCTTCGGCGAATGCTCTTTTCTGAAGAAATGTGTCTTGTCTGCTCTTCAGCTTGTTTAAGCTCGGTGATGTTTTCAATCATCAACAGCAAACAAGGCTCATCCGCAATCAATTCGTGAATGTCGGATGCCCAAATGGCAAGCCAAGTGGCGGATAAATTTTCATCTCGTATCAGGACTTCGATGTGGCCTTTGTTGGATTTGCCAACAATGAGATTTTCCACAAAGGTGTGCAAACTTGGAAACAGAGAGGTGACAACTTGTCCGACGAGTTCCTCTATGGGCCTTGAAAGCATTTTGGATGCGGCGGTGTTTGCGAAGATGATTTTTTGTTCAGAATTGACAAACAGAGCACCAATGGCGATGTCGCGAAAGCCCGAAAAAAAATGAGCCAGAAAATGAGTTTCTATGTTTGTTAAATAATGCTCTAGGCGATGAGTCAGCTCATCTATTCGCGCTTGGGCTTTTTGGAGCTGCTCCTGAAGGTGCTGTATTTCGTCCAGGTTGTTGTCGGTTGTTTGCATTCTGAAAGCTGTTGCTTAGGAACGGGAACGGAAAAGACGTTTAAGAGAAAGCTTAAAAGTTCCACCTCTTGAAAAATACCAGAGGCCCGAAACGAAGGAAATAAGACTTGCAATGGCGATGCCGACAATGCCGAGAATGGGAACGCCCTGCCATTCCCAGGTTTTTGTGGAAAAGAGAATAAAAGAGCCGAGAATAAAGCCTAAGGTGCATAACCCGGAAAAAATAACTGCGCCCAGAGAGCGGATGTCTTGACGTTGCTGAACGAATTGTTCGGAGTTGAGGCTGACGGAAAATTTTCCAGCTTCTAAATCCAACAATATTTGTGAAAGCTGCAAAGGCACTTCGTTGATGGAGGTGCTTAAGCGAAAAAGCGTGCGCAAGCTGTTTTCTTGAAAGTGAGACATGCCATAGCGCTCGGCCAATATTTTTTTTGCATAGGGCAGAACCATCTCGGAAATATTCATGTCGGGATGGAGCGTGCGCAAAATGCCTTCAATGGTGATGGCGGCTCTGCACAGGACAGCATATTCTTTGGGAATGCGGATGCGATATTTGATGGCCAAATTCATTAAATCATTCAGGAGATGTTTGGCGCTCAGCTCAGCCAGCGAGGCAGAATCATAGCTGCTGAAAATTTGCTCAATGTCATCGCGAAATCCAAGCAAATTGGTTCTTTCGGTGGGCTCTCCCAAGCGATAGAGCAGACGAGCGACGGAGCCTGCATCTTTGAGGGACACAGCAAGAACCAGATTCACCAGCGTTTCTTGCATGGGTTTTGTGAGTTTGCCGATAAGCCCAAAGTCGATGAGCGCTATTTTGGGCCCGTCCAAAACAAGCAGGTTTCCCGGGTGTGGATCTCCATGAAAGAGCCCATCGACAAACAGTTGGTGGAAAGCTTCTTCTATCGCAAGTTGAGCCAGTGCGGTTTTTTCGTCTTGAGAGAGCTGAGCTTTGGAGAGTTTTTGGCCGTGAATAAACTCCAAAGTCAGCACAGTGGCGCTGGTCAATTCCTGGTATACGCGAGGGATGAGCACATGGGCTCTGCCTTTGTGGTTCTCAAAAAAAACTTCAATGTTGTTGGCTTCGTTCAGAAAATTGAGCTCTTCATGGATGGCATTGTCGAACTCTTCGACAATGCCGCTTAGGGTATAAAACCCCGTTTCTTCAATGACAGCTTCAATGGCTTTGGCCAGATAGTAGAGTATGGAAAGATCAGAATCGATGCTTTGGGCAACGCCGGGGCGTTGGACTTTAATGACCACCTCGTCGCCGTCGTGTGTTCTGGCTCGGTGAACTTGAGCAATGGACGCGGCCGCGAGAGGCTCTGTGTCGATGAAAGAAAAAAGCTCTTCGGGTTTTTTTTGAAAGCTGGATTCAATCTGCTCGCGTATCAGCTCTATGGGAATGGGAGCTGCGCTGTCTTGCAAATAGGAAAGCTCCTGGATGAATTCAGAAGGAAGCAAGTCTCCACGTGTGGACAACACTTGTCCGAGTTTTACGAAGCTTGGACCAAGCTCATCCAACATACACCGAAATCGGCGGGCGAGAGAGCCACGACGTGTTTCTGCTTCGTTTTCAGGCTCAATCTTTTTCCCAATGAGTTTGCCAATGCCAGAGCGCTCCAGCAAATCCGCAAAACCATACCTGGCAGCAATGGCTGCAACTTGCCTGAGGCGGTTGAGGTGAGAAGCTCCTTTTAGCACGGTTTGGAAGCCTCTCACGAGTGGGCGTGGACTGCAACTCTTGGGAAGAACTATTTTTTCTAAATCCGGATTTTTTGTGGATGCTTTTGGATGGGCTCTGATAACTGCTCAACACATGGATAATGTTGCAGCCCATGCCACTCCGATGATGAAGCAATACATCGAGTTGAAATCTCAATACCCGGATGCAATCCTGTTTTTTCGCCTGGGTGATTTTTATGAGATGTTTTTTGATGATGCACAGAAGGCCGCAGATGTTTTGCAGATTGCTTTGACTTCGCGCTCCAAAGGTTCTGAAAAAGTCCCCATGGCAGGCATTCCCTTTCATGCTGCCAGGCGATACATTGCAAGGCTGATTGAGGCGGGCTTCAAAGTGGCCATTTGCGAGCAGGTGGAGCCGCCAGGAAAGTCCAACCTTGTGCGCCGGGAAGTTGTTCGCGTCATAACGCCGGGAATGATTTTGGACGAAGAAGTCCTCGAAGCCAAAGAGAACAATTTTCTGGCGGCCATCCAATATGTGAAAGGAGCATTTGGAATGGCAATCCTGGATGCTTCCACAGGGGAATTTTTTGCCTTCCCCTTGCTGCAGGCAGCATCGCTTCGGGATGAGCTGGCAAAATTTTTTGTTCGGGAGCTCCTCGTTTCCAGGGAAACTCCAAATTATGAGATTGAGCGTTTGTTGGAGGGACTGGTTTGCCGCCCTCTGGTGGTGCCTTTGGAAAAGAGGGAGTTTGAGTTTTCAAACGCGAATGCTTTGCTTTGTTCTCACTTCAAGGTGCTCAGCCTGGAGTCTTTTGGCCTCAAAGACAACCCCGCCTCCATTTCTGCAGCGGGCGCTGCGCTGAATTATTTGCTCAAAACACAGAAAACAGCAGCCACCCATGTGACAAAAATCCAATTATATCAGCAGTCGGATTATTTGCTTCTGGATGATGTCACCATTGGGCATTTGGAGATTGTCAAAACAGCACGCGATGGTCAGCGCACAGGCTCCTTGCTGGGTGTTATGGACAGGACAACAACCACACTGGGCGCTCGAAAATTGACGCGCTGGATTTTGTCCCCCTCCGCCCAAAAGCGGGAAATTGAAGCCCGCCATGACGTTGTCGAAGAATGCAGAGACAAATCCGCCAGCCGGGAGCAATTGAGAAATCTCTTGAGAGAAGTTGCCGACGTTGAGCGTTTGTGCGCACGCTTGTCTTTGGCCTCCGGCACACCTCGGGACATGAGAATGCTGGGCAAAAGCCTCTGTGCGCTCCCCAAACTTGTCGCGCTGGTTTCTGACATGAAGTCCGCTTTCTTTGGAAAACTCATTCCGCCTCTTAAGAGCGAGGAATTGCAGTCTCTGGCTAAACGGCTGCTTTGTGCCTTGGTGGAGGAGCCTCCTGTGAATGTGACGGAGGGAGGTTTCATGCGCGAAGGTTTTTGTCCGGAGTTGGATGAGGCCATCCACCTTGCCTCCCAGGGCAAAGAATGGCTGATAAAAATGGAAGCCAAGGAGCGAAAACTCACCGGCATTCACAGTCTGAAGCTTCGTTATAACCGAATTTTTGGTTATTATATGGAAGTCAGCAAAGCCAATTTGCATTTGGTGCCTTCTCATTGGAAACGCAAGCAAACCATGGTGGGGGCGGAGCGTTTTGTGACGGAGGAGTTGGAGGACCATGAGAGGAAAATTCTGGATGCCCAGGAAAGACGTATTCAGCTAGAGCTGCGTTGGTTTGAGACATTGCGCCAGGAAATTATTGAGAGAAACCCGCTGATTTTGGCTGCAGCGGATGCTGTCGCGACGTTGGACGTGCTGTCCAGCTTTGCTCAATTGGCAGCGGAAAATGCTTATGCCCGGCCTGTTGTGGAAGACGGCGTCGCATTTGAAATGGTGGAGGGGCGACACCCGGTGGTGGAGCAGATGCTTAAACCTCAGCCCTTTGTCCCCAACAGTCTTTCGCTGAACGTCAACGACGGGCAGCTGATTTTAATTACGGGCCCCAACATGGCAGGGAAAAGCACCATTATGCGCCAGGCGGCGTTGTGCGTGCTGATGGCGCAGGCAGGCTCCTTTGTGCCTGCACAAAAAATGCGGCTGGGCATTTGCGACAGACTTTTTTCCAGAGTGGGCGCTTCAGACAATTTGTCGCGTGGACAATCCACGTTTATGCTGGAGATGGTTGAGACAGCCAACATTCTGCACAATGCGACGCCCCGCAGCTTCATCATTTTGGATGAGATTGGCCGGGGGACAGCGACTTTTGACGGCTTGTCTCTGGCGTGGGCAGTGGCAGAGCATTTGTGCGACGAAGTGAAAGCGCGTTGCTTGTTTGCGACACATTACCATGAGCTGACAGACTTGGCCCGCGAGAGGGCCAATGTGAGGAATTGTTCCATCGCCGTGCAGGAAAAAGACGGCAAAATTTTTTTCTTGCGCAAACTTGTGGAGGGCCCCGCCAACCGCTCTTATGGCATTGAGGTGGCGCGCCTGGCAGGGCTGCCTCCTCGAGTGCTTAAACGCGCCAAGGAGTTGCTGGCCAACCTGGAAGCCCAGGAGTTGGATGAGGCCGGACACCCCAGCATTCTTCGAGAGGCCAGAAAAAGACGCCTCAAAGCCCAGCTGGGCCTCTTTGAGGAAAGACAGGAGCCGAAGCAGACAAGCCACGAATTTTCTGAAGAGGTTTTGGAGGCCATTGCGGCTTTTCCCCTGCTGACAACCACGCCGCTTGAAGCACTCAACAGCATTGCCAAATGGCAAGCAAAGCTGAGCCACATGGCAAGCAAAGCCTAACGTCTCCCCCTCTGCCCCCTCTACTCCCTCTGCCCCAGCTAGCCCTTCACGCTCCATCCATGAATGTATTGAATTTTGAATGGAAATTTTGGTGAGTTGGGGGGGGGGCGCTTTTGCTGTCGAGTGGGTTTATGTGCTTGTGGTGGTTTTTGCTTTGCTGTAGAGTACGGCGCGTGAAGGCGGGGCTTCAGGCTCTCCCTTCCTGGAAGCTGGACTTCTGGTGATGGGTTGGGTGGGAAGCAAGGGGAGTATGACTTCCTTTTGTTTGCTCCGCATTTCATGGATGTGGGACGTGGAGCGTTTTTTTAGGAGGTCATCTTGAATTTATTTTTTAGCAGAACATTCTTTTTTGCAGGGCTACTTACAACATTGTTTGCCATGGTTGGCTGCGCGACGGCGCCTTCCGGCGCGGCTGGAGGCTCTGAGTCACAGGGCGCAAACTCCGGGCTGGAGAGGTGTGAAGAATCGCTTGGAACCGTGATGGTGTATGAAGACACCCAATCCGACTGGTATAGAAGACTCGAGCAACAAAAACTCGGCCCGACTGCGCCGGTGCTCAAATTGTTGGCGCAGCAATCCAACTGCTTTGTGGTTGTGGAGCGCGGCCGTGCCATGCAAGGGATGATGAAGGAGCGCGACTTGGCCAACTCCGGCGAATTGCGCCAGGGTTCTAATTTTGGCAAGGGACAGATGGTGTCCGCTGATTTCATGTTGAACCCTTCCATCACCTTCTCCAACAACGATGCTTCAGGTATGTCGGGAGATGTGAAGGGCTTGATAGGGGGAGGCACCAAAACCCGCTTGGCCCTCGGCCTGGCAGGCAACACCAAAACCAAGGAAGCCAGCACGCTGTTGACGCTGGTTGACAACCGCTCCGGTGTACAGCTGGCTGCGGCCGAGGGCAGTGCCCGCAATGTGGACTTTGGCTCCATGGGCTCCGTCTTTGGCTCTCGTGCCGGCGGAAGCCTCGGCGGTTATACCAATACGGCCGAAGGCAAAGTCATTGCCGCCGCACTCACCGACTCCTTCAACAAAATGGTGAAGGTGGTACGCAAATACAAAATGCAAACCGTCAAAGGCGGCCTGGGGACTGGACAGGGTGGTTTGAAGGTACAGCAGTAGTTTTGTGGGTGCGGCTGTTGCATAGGTAGAGGCAGCTGTCATTTCATTGGCTGGGGTTGCTGTTGTTTCATTTGCAAACGCTGCAGTCATGAATATTTCGAGAGAAGTGCAATAGCCCCTGCCCATTTTTGGGGCGGGGGTTTACCTCTTCTGCTTTCTCTGCTTCCTCTACCTCCTCTGCCTCCTCTGCTTCCTCCTCCCTCTCTTCCTCCCCATAAGAAAATGTCGAAAAATTGCCACAGAGGGAAAGCTGTGTTTTCATCCTACCTAGGAATACCTCAGGCGAGATGGAAAAGACAGACAAAGCATGGCAGCGCTGGTTTGGACAACTGTGCTTGTTTTGTGTGCTTTTTTGGTTGCCGGTGGCGGTGGCGTCTCCCGGGGAGGAGTATGCAAGTGCCCGAGAAAATTATAGGAAATTAAAGGCAGACGAGAAGCGCTCGAAATGGCGTCACTCTTGGCAGGCCGCCATTGGCGGGTTTGAAGCTGTGGCCAAAAACCACCCCAAGTCTGCGCAGGCTGCGGATGCCAGTTTTAGCGTAGGGCTTTTGTATACGGAGTTGGCGGCCATTTCGGGTTTGAAGGAAGACAGGGAGGCGGCCCTAAGTGCTTATCAGAAGTTTATTGCCGGCTGGCCCAAACATCGGCTAAGTGACGATGCGGCCTTGGAAGCGGGCAAAATGGCTTTGCGTTTGGGGGACATTCCCAAAGCCCACCAGTTGGCCCAATTCGGTATTGAGCAAAATGGGGACATGTTGTCCCAGCTTAGGGAGTTTAAGAAACAGCTGCCACCGCTGCCTCCGCCTCCTGCTCTTAAAACGGCTGCTGTGGGAGGTAAAGCTTTGCCTGCTCCCAAAACTTCTCCTCCAATGCCTGCCGCCCCAACACCTAAAGCGACTGCCCCCTCAACGCCTCAAACCGTGGCTGCAAAAACACCTCAAGCAACTGCGGCCAAAGAGACTCAAACAACGGCTGCCAAAACACCTCAAACAGCTGCAGCCAAGGCACCTCAAGCAGCGGAAAAGGTTTCTTCAAAACCTTTGCCCCAGGCACCGCCTCAGCCTTCGTCAGTGAGTGTGCAGTTGCTGCGGGCATTTGCTGATGTTGGGAAGAAGGGGGCTGCGGACATGGCTGTTGCCCAGGCTGCGTTGCCCAGTGAAGAAGAAGGGCTGTTGGGAAAAATGGGGTTGCCGAGTGTACCGGGTTTGCGTGAGCGTTTGAGGGAGGTGAGGGTAGGGGAGGCGCAAGCGAGTCAAAAAGAAGTGGAGGCCCGGCTTCGAAAAGTGGAGCAGGCCATGGGGGCAAGTGAAATAGCCTTGGCGCAACAATTGGGGCTTAAGGCCAGGCGTATTGTTATAGACGCAGGGCATGGAGGCCATGACAGCGGCGCTGTAGGGCCTTCGGGGTTGTTGGAGAAGGACGTTGCTTTGGACATTGCTTTGAAGCTTTCCCAAAAACTCAAGGCCTCCGGTTATGAGGTGTTTTTAACTCGCTCGGACGATCGCTTCATCAAATTGGAAGACAGGGCGCGTTTTGCCAACAAAGTGAAAGGCGATGTGTTTGTTTCCATTCATTGCAATGCTTCGCCCAACAAAAAAACGCGTGGCATTGAAACTTACACGTTGAATGTCTCCTCGGACAGATATGCCACCCGTCTGGCAGCCCGAGAAAACGCGGGTGCCGAAAAAGGGATTGGGGAATTGCAGTTTATTCTGGCAGATTTGGCGACCAAGGCGAACACCGTGGAGTCCGCCCAACTGGCACGTTCCGTGCAGTCTTCTCTGGTTTCCACCTTGGAGCAGAAATACAAAGACATTAAGGGGCTTGGCCACAGGGAAGCTCTGTTTTTTGTGCTGCTTGGCGTGAAAATGCCTTCTATACTGGTCGAAGTGTCGTTTCTTTCCAACGCCCAGGACGAAAAGCTTTTGGCCGATAAGCAATACCGCGCCCACGCTGCGGATGGTATCTATCAGGGCATCAAAAAATTTGCCGGCAACCGTGAGCAGCTGGCAGGTTTGTCAGACTGAGTTATGTTGCGTTTGCAACTTCAATGGAGAGCGGCTTTAGAGCCGTGCGAGTTATGCTATGAATGTGAAACCTTGGATTTTTTTATTGAGTTTGCCTTGGTTTGCCGCTGCGCAACCGACACGAGAAGCTGCGTTGCCGTCCTTGGCACCTTTGGTGGATTCGGTGAAGGGGGTGGTGGTGAATGTGGATGTACAAGCCGCTTCAGCGCGTTCTGTGCAGGAGGAGGAATTTTTTGAGCGGTTTTTTGGATTCAGGCACCCTGGAGGTTTACAGGGCAGAGAGCCGCTGCGCCGTGGTGTGGGCTCGGGCTTCATTATTGACGCGAAGGGTTTGTTGCTGACGAACAACCACGTGGTGGAGGGTGCCGTTAAAATCCAGGTACGTCTGGATGATGGGCGTTCCTTTGAAGGGGAAGTGTTGGGGAGGGATCCGCTGACGGATTTGGCGCTGATTCGGCTTAAAAACGTCAAAGGCGATTTACCTGTTGCGAAGCTTGGGGATTCAGGGAGCATGCGGGTGGGGGATTGGGTGTTGGCCATTGGCAATCCCTTTGGTCTGGCATCCAGTGTTTCTTTGGGAATTGTTTCCGCGTTGGATCGCAACATTCAAGCCGGCCCTTATGATCAGTTTCTCCAAACCGATGCGGCCATCAACCCTGGAAACTCGGGTGGGCCGCTGTTTAACCTCAAGGGGGAGGTGGTGGGAATCAACACCGCCATTGTGGGCGGGGGGTCCGGCATTGGTTTTGCGGTCCCCTCCAATGTTGCCAAGGCCCTTTTGCCTCAGCTCGAGAAAGAAGGCACCGTGACACGTGGATGGTTGGGTGTGGCGATTCAAGATCTCACCCCCAAGCTGGCTTTGGGCCTCAAACTGCAAATGAAAGAAGGCGCCATCATCAGCTCTATGGTTGCAGACTCACCAGGCCAACGCGCCGGACTCAAGGTGGATGACGTCATTGTTGCGATCAACGGTGAAGCCGTTTCCTCCGCAGCAAGCCTGACGCGAATTGTCGGCATGCAAAAACCCGACAGCACCGTCAAAATAAAACTCTACAGAGCCGGCAAACCCATGGAATTGAATGTACGCCTGGGTAAGCGGCCCGATGCCGAAACAGGCAGGCCTGGCAAGGTTGGGCCACCTTCATCCGAGCAGGAACAAAAAAGCCCCCACCTCGGGTTGACAGTTCAAGATCTAAACCCAAGGCTTGCCGAAGCGCTTTCTTTGCCAAGGCAGGGTGCTTTGGTTGTCAGCGTACAACCAGGCTCTCCAGCCGAAGAAGCAGGCTTGGCTCGAGAGATGCTCATTATCGAAGCCAATGGCACAGCCATTCGCACGGCTCGCCAACTCATCAACATTTTGTCAGCAACCCCCAGCCAGCAAGTGGTGCTTTTGCGCGTCCAAATACCCGGAAAAGAAGGGAGAACATTCCTAGTGGCCCTCGAAATGCCCTAAGTGCCCTATATAGCCCTATATGTAATGTCACGAAAGCCAATGTTGCCGTTGCACCAGGCCGCGTGTTAGAGCAGGTTTTGAGTTTGTAATTTAGGCTTGCTTTCAAGAAACGGCCGTCAATGCGAATAAAACGCCTGGACATTACGGGATTTAAGTCATTCATGGAGCATTCGCCCTTTGTTTTCGACAAAGGGGTGACTGTGGTTGTGGGCCCGAATGGTTGTGGGAAGTCCAACATTGTTGACGCCATTCGTTGGGTGATGGGCGAGCAGAGTGCCAAAAACCTGCGTGGGCGTGGCATGGAGGATGTCATTTTTGCGGGCTCTGAAAACCATCTTCCCTTGTCGATGGCTGAAGTCACCATGACATTTGAAGTGGAGGAGAGCGACTTATTGCCTGCGCACCTCATGGGTTTGCCCGAAGTTTCGGTGACGCGTCGTCTTTTCAGGAATGGTGACTCTGAATACCAAATTAACAAAGTGAATTGCCGTCTGTTGGATGTGACGGAGCTGTTTCTGGGGACGGGGGTGGGGGCCAAAGCCTATTCCATTATAGAGCAGGGGAGTGTGGGGCAGGTGGTTTCCGCGCGTCCGGAGGACAGGCGGGTGTTGCTGGAGGAGGCCGCAGGCGTCACCAAATACAAAGTGCGCCGCAAAATGGCGGAGCGGAAGATGGAGCATACGCAGCAAAATTTGCTCCGCCTCCAGGACATTCTGGGGGAGCTGAAACGCAACCTGGGAAGTTTGGAGCGTGCGGCGAGGAAAGCAGAAAAGTTTCGCCGGCTGCGCACGCAGCTGCGCAAGCTGGAAAGCCAGGAATGGGCGCATCGCTTTTTGGAACTCAAAGCTGTGCACTCCCACGCCCAGCTGCAAAAGCAGGAATTGGAAGCCCATGCGCAGGAGAATTCGCTTGCTTTGCAACAAGCGGAAGAGCTGCTTGGCCAAGAGCGAGCTTTTGCCGAGAAAACAGCTGTTGACTTAGAGAGTGAAGGCGTGGAGCTTGCGCAGTTGACTTCGCACATTCAGCTGTGCAGGCAAAACCTCAAACACTGGCAAGCCGACCAGGAGGCCACTCAAACGCGTCAAGCCAAGGCTGAAGTGGAACAACAGCAATTGCAGCAAAAGAGAGAGCGCCTGGAGTTGGAGCTCCAACAATGTCTTGAGGCGTTGCAGCTTTTGTCTTCTTCAAACCTTAAAGAGGCCGGCGTTGTGGAGGAGGCGCGGCTTAAGAAAGAAGCCAATTTGGCCGAGCGAAACCAACTTGAAACTGCGCTGAGCCGAGAGCGCACGCAGTTGATGCAATTGGCCACAACCTTGGCCCAGCAAGAGGCCCAATGCCTGCATTTGGGGCAACGCAGGCTTGAGTTGCGGCAGCGTTTGGAGCGTCTGCTTAAAGAGACGCAGGGGTGTCGCGCAGAGGAGGAGAAGTGGACACAGCAGCTTGCCTTCCATGAAGGGCAGCACAAGGAGCAGCAATCCGCACTTGAAGCCTTGTTGCAAAGCTACAGCGAAGAGCAGCGGCTTTCCAAATGCGCCAGGGAGGACTTGGAAAAAGCGCAAACAAGCCTCACCCAAAGCCGCGATGCGTTGTTGAACCAGCGAAGTCGTCTGGCGTCTTTGCAAGAAATTTGCTCCAACTATGAGGGCTTCGACAGAGGTGTCCGGGCGCTGATGAAGGGTGCTGTGCAGGCTGAAACCGGTGCATTGGCTTTGGTAGCGGATGCTTTGGTAGCGACGCCTCGGAGTGAAAAAGCCATTGAGGCCATGTTGGGCGAAAAGCTGCAATGCATTCTCGTACAGGAGCCCCACAAGGCCTTGGAGCTTTGCAAACAGCTTCGTGAGCAAACCTTGGGCCGCTCGTCTTTTTTTGTGTTGCCATGGGCCCAGAAGAAACGCCTGCCCAAGCCCTCGTGCCCTGAAGTGTTGGCGATGGCCTTGGATGAGCTTCAATGCACGAAGGCCGCGTTTGAGCCTGTGTTGGAGCATTTGCTGGGCGATGTGGCTTTGGTTGAAAATTTGGAGCAGGCGCTTTCTTGCCGGGAGCGGTTTCCTCACTATGCTTTTGTGAGTTTGAATGGCGAGCTTGTGCGTCCGGATGGCTCCGTGACGGGGGGGGTGTTGGAGGGGCCCGCCGTTGGCGCCTTGCAAAAAAAGCGCGAAGTGGCAGAGCTTCAACGGGAGGTGGTGCAGCTGGAAGAAGCCTATGCTGCGAAGCAGCTTGCATGCGAAAAACTCCAGCAAAAACTTCATGCACATGAAGCCTCCTTGCGCAAGCTTGAAAAAGAGCAGCACGACATGGAGATGAGGCTTTCTTCGCTCAAAAAAGACATTCAACAGTCCGGTTTTCAAGCCAGGGACTTTGCTTTGAAGTGGGTGTCGCTCAGCAAAGAGCAGGAGAAAACAGACAAAGAGAATGCGTTGCTTGCACAGAAAGAGGAGGCGCTTGGGTTGCAAGTGAAGGAGCAGCACAAGCAGAAGGAGACTCAGGAGGGGCGGCTTCACCTGCTTGCAGCCCAGCAGGCCAGGCTTGCGGCGGGTTTTGACGAGCTGAACAATGCATTCATGAAGCTTCGCGTTGAGTTTGCCACGCACAAAGAGAAGGAAAGCTCCCTCAAATACCAGCAGCAACGCATTTCGAATGAGTTGCAAGGTGTCTCCAACAACCTCCACAAGCTTTCTGTGGAACTCAAAGAGGATGAGCGGAAATTGCAGGCCTTGCAATTGTCGCTGGCGCAGGACTCAGAAGTGCTGAAGCAGCAAGAAGAAGTTTTTCTTTCGAAGGCGAAGGTTGTTGAGCAAAAAAAACTGGAGCATTCGTTGCGCTTGGCCAAGCTTCGCGAGCAGGAGAGGAAGATTTCGGACGACAGGCACCAGCTTGAGGATTTGAACAAGCACATTTCGGAATTGTTGGTGCATTGTCGTTCTCTGAGTTTGGAGGCAGAGCATTTGGAGGAGGGGGTATTTGAGCGTTGTGGGATGGAGATGGGGGAGGCGCTTTGCGAAAACCACCTTTTGTTGCCGCTGACTTTTGAAGAGCGCCAGCAGATAAAACAATTGAAGGTGCAGATGGAGGGGTTTGGCGAAGTCAACCTGACAGCCATTAGAGAGCACGAAGAGCTTGCTGCCCGCTATGCTTTTTTGTCCCGGCAGAAGGAGGATTTGGAGGTTTCCATTGAGCGTTTGAAGAAGGCCATGGAGAAGATTGACATTCAAAGCCGGCAGCAATTCAAAGAGACGTTTGAAGCGGTGAATGCCAAGTTTGCGCAGGTGTTTCCTCGCCTCTTTGGTGGGGGGCACGCGCAATTGGTTTTGTTGCCCAATGCTTCAGGCCAGGAGTCTGGGATTGACGTGGTTGCACAACCGCCGGGAAAGAAACTTCAGGCCTTAAACCTGCTGTCGGGCGGCGAGAAGGTGCTTACGGCCATCAGCCTTATTTTTTCTATTTTCTTAATTAAGCCCACGCCCTTTTGTTTGCTGGACGAAGTGGATGCCTCATTGGATGAGGCCAATGTGCACCGCTACAACGAGGTGATTCGGCAAATGTGTGCACAGTCCCAGTTTATTTTGGTGACGCACAACAAGCGCACCATGGAAATTGCGGATGTCCTCTATGGCGTGACGATGGAAGAGCCGGGCATTTCCAAGCTGGTTTCTGTACGCATGAGGGAGCTGTCAGAAACCATTGCCATGTCAGCCTAGACCGCTTCCACTTTGACACTTTCTCTTCGTGAGGCTCGCTTCGCTCACTTCGATCTCATGTCAAATTGAAACCGGTCTGTAGAATTTAAAACCTAGAGTGCTTTCAATTTGTCGCGAGACCATGTCGAGCGCACTCATCTCCATAATGCTCCAACAAAACTGCTCGACATTTCCAGCGCCGCACCCAAAAACATTCAAAACATCAGTACGACTGGCGCGTCGGAAGGCGGGCGAGGATTTCGCGATGGGAGCGCACCCCAGTGCGTGACCTGAGCGGAACCGGAGCCCAACGCGGGATCGCGGCAAAGTGAAAGTGCTCTAACTTCGTTTAAGGCCCATGCCTGTCCCGGCGAGATTCATCAGGGCAAACAGCAAGCCCAAAAACAACCCCAGGGAGGGGGTTGAGTTTTCGATGTTGGAGCCGACAAGCTCCGCGGCTGATTTGCTGACCCAGAATATTTTGGCCAACACCAGGCAATAGACAACGGCCAGCAAGCCGGAGAGTCCCTGAAGGAGCCATGGCAGAAGCGGGAAAGCTTCATGTGTGCGCTTTCGCCAGATCATCCCCGCAATACTTGCGAGCGCCAGTGGAATAACCAGCGCTCCCAGAGAGAGAAACCCCAGCACATCTCCGCTGCGCTCCAACCTTTGCCATGGAAAAAAACAGGAAAGCATCATTCCCAGGGCACCCACAATCATCAGTTTGTCTGCGGGTGATTGGGCCAGAAAGTCCGCCTTCAGGGAGCTCAACAACATTTCTGCTTCATCAAACTCGCTTTTTTGAGGCCTGTCCGGAAAGGACTGCGAGCCAGGGGCAGAGGAGGATTTGCCGGTGGAGTCGGCAAGGGAGCTGGCGGAACTTTTTTCAGCAGAACTTTTTTGGGAGGAGCGGGAGGAGCCCCTGGAGGGTTTACGTCTGCCCGCAGGTTTGGTGTCAGCTCTGGAAGAAGGAGCAGCCGAGGCCTTTTGCCTTAAGTGGACACCGGGGTTGGTATCCTCGGCTGGCGCTTCAGGAGCCAAGTCATCCAAAAAAAGAGAAGGATCGAGAATGTGATCGCATTTTGGGCAAAAAGCAGCATTGTCGGCGGCTTGAGTCCCACATTTTGGGCAACGCATAAGGTATGCATTGTTTCCAGAATGCTTCTTCTGGTCAAAATTTATTTTCATCTCCAAATATATTCCCTAGTATGCCGGAGTAAGATTACTTGGTTTATCGGTTATAAGGGAGGCCAACGAGACTTTAAGGCGTGGCGAAAGTGCGCCACTTTTGACTTAAGGTTTGTTGGGTGCACGGCATGTACGACAAAAGTGAATTGGGAAAAAGCACACCAGCAGTATTAAACGAAGTGGAAAAAGGGGCCATACGCCGTTTTGCAGAGAGTTTAGGCGACTATAACCCCATTTATTATGATGAAAAATACGCTCAAAGCATGGGATTGCGTGGCATTGTTGCTCCCCCCACTTTTCCTTTTACCTTTCAGTTGGGAGCGGATTTGAGGGAGCGGTTAAATGTTCCCACACAAAGTCTTCTGCATGCAGAGACGCACTTGGAGTATGAGCGCCCCATTTTTGCTGGAGACAAACTTTGGGTGACTTCTGCTTTGGTGGAGTTTTCAGAGAAACGCGGTCCCACGGGCAAGTTTTTTCTTGTTGTCATAGAGGAGGAGGGAAAGGGAGAGGATGGGAAGCGTGTATACTGCATGAGGAACAGCTACATCGTTCGTGGTTTGAAAGCGGGGAGGCAAAGTGCAGCGTAAACTTTATTTTGAGCAGGTGAGTGTGGGGGATGAGTTGACTTCTTCCACGCGGCTGACGCTTGAGCGCACACAACTGGCCCGCTATGCGGTGGGGGTTGGCGACTTCAATCCGCTCTATTTTGACGAGCCTTATGCGCGTCAGCAGGGTTTGGTTTCGGTGATGGCGCCCAACAGTTTGGCCTTGGGTTTGTTTGGGCAGTTGCTGATGGAGTGGGCCAAAGGCTGCCGCATTCGGAGTTTGTCAGCCAAATTTGTGAAACTCTATTGGCCGATGGATCAGCTTTTGGCCAGAGGTCGCGTTGTTCAAAAAAGCTCGGAAGGCACGACGCATTTGGTAGAGGTGGGGGGTTGGGTGGAGAACCAGAAGGGGGAGCTGGTATTGCGCAGCAAGGCCGTTGTGCAGTTGTTTTTAAACCTCGAGGATGAGAACCGCCACCGGGTGAGCATGCCGCGTTGAGGGTGGAGTGCTTGCTTAAGGGAAGAGATATGCCGGTAAACCTGCCGAACAATTTGCCCGCCGTGGAGACATTCCGGGCGGAGAACATATTTGTCATGACGGAGAAGAGGGCCTGTGCGCAGGACATTCGCCCGCTTGAAATTGGAATTGTGAATTTGATGCCCACCAAAATTGCGACGGAGACGCAGCTTCTGCGACTGCTTTCCAACTCTCCTTTGCAAGTTGAAATTACACTCGTGCAGATGGGCGGCCATGTTTCCAAGAACACTTCCAAGGAGCATTTGGACGCGTTTTATAAAACCTTCGACGACATTTGCACCCGGCGTTTTGACGGGCTGATGATTACAGGAGCGCCGGTAGAGACTTTGCCCTTTGAGGAGGTGGATTATTGGGAGGAGTTATGTGCGGTGATGGAGTGGTCCAAGACGCACGCCTATAACACGCTGCACATTTGCTGGGGCGCGCAGGCGGGGCTTTTCTACCATTATGGCGTCGACAAATATGAGCTTGGTGAAAAACTCAGTGGTGTTTATTCGCACCGCGTGCTGGTGCCTTCGAGTCGCCTCATGCGCGGTTTTGACGACGGGTTTTTGGCCCCGCATTCGCGCTACACAGGCACCCGCGAGGAGGAGGTGGTAGCCGCAGGCCTCGAAATTTTGTCCAACTCTGAGCAGGCAGGCCTCTACATTGCTGCGAGCGCGGACAGAAGGCAGGTATTTGTGACGGGCCACTCGGAATACGACAAAATGACGCTGGATGCGGAATACCGTCGCGACGTTGCCAAGGGCCTCAAGCCAAAGCTGCCTCTCAATTATTATGAAGACGACAACCCCGACAAGCCGCCCGTCATGCGTTGGCGAAGCCACGCCTATTTGCTGTTTGCGAACTGGTTAAACTATTATGTCTACCAGGAGACGCCCTACAATTTGGCGGCAATTTCCTAGAGCGGGAGGTTTTGTAAAAGGAGGAAGAGGATGCGAAGAAGCGGTGTATGGTTGGCTGTCCTGTTGTTGTTGTCGCTGATGGGGTTTGCCCATGCCAAAGAGCCTGTGGAGGGCGGCAGGAAACCTGCAAAGCGTGAGAAAAGAAAAGCTGTGGAAGACGGCAAAGAGAAGGCTGCGGGCAGCGAGAAGGGCGAGAAGAAGTCCTGCGACACCTTGACGGGCATTCAGGAGTTGGAGAACCTATAAGCCGGGTTGTGTTGCTCTCCCCCCAGCCCCCTCCGGAGATGAGGCGCTACGCGGCTCCGTTGAGTGGCACTCCGCGGCATACAAAACCCCCGCCTCTCCAAAGAGACGGGGGCTTCAAGTTTCAAGTTTCCGGTTTCTTAGCTCGTTCAGCGGCCCAGGGCGTGGACACCTGGAAGCCGCCGCGTGGGGTCTTTTTTGTGTTTGAGTAGAGGGGAGGGAGGGGGTCCGGTACTTTCAATGTATGTGTGAGCCATTTTGTGGCCTCCTTGTTGGTTCTTTTTGCGTGAGGGCACCCTTTTTGAAGGTGACCGGGTGCCAAAAACCGCCAACAAGAACGGTGGACTTCTTCCCCTTTCGGGTATTGTATCCGTCACACACCCGGCCAAAATGACGCAAAAAAACCACGTCTGTCGGGCGTGCTGAAACCGCTTGTTGGGTGTTTTTGACACCTGCCCAAACGTCTAGCGCATTTTTGGAGGGAGTGCAAGCCAGAAAGCCGGGCTGGTTTCGGGTTTGGGTATGTCCGTCACGCGTCTTCAGCCTGCCTTTTTGTACTTTTTGCGGACAGCCTCGAGGCGGCGTTCAACCTCTGCCGATATGGCCGGGTCTACCGGCTCTTTAAGCCGTGCCAAAAATCTCTCGGAGCCCTTGCGAATGTCCTCACAAATTTCTTGCGGCGTCATTTCTTTACGTCTCTCGTAGTTCCAGTCACGTATTTTTCGGATGTCCTCAAGCGTGAATGCAGGGCTTATTTTTGGCTTGGGTATGTCACTCATAGTCTTCCTCCTCAAGGAGCATGGTTGGAGAGCATATCATTTCCCGGTGGCCTTCCATTGGTAGAAAACCCCCGCCTCTCCAAAGAGACGGGGGCTTCAAGTTTCAAGTTTCCGGTTTCTTAGCTCGTTCAGCGGCCCAGGGCGTGGACACCTGGAAGCCGCCGCGTGGGGTCTTTTTTGTGTTTGAGTAGAGGGGAGGGAGGGGGTCCGGTACTTTCAATGTATGTGTGAGCCATTTTGTGGCCTCCTATTGGTTGGTGGAGACGCTTCCCTTGTTGAAGGGGAAGGCCAGGTACTTTCAACACCGCCAATAGTCGGCCCGAAGCCTTAGCCTTTGGCATTGCTGCCGCCGGCTGTTTTTCGGCTTTCGCGCTACCCGGCCAAAAATGGCCAAAAAAAAGCCACGTCTGACGGGCGCGGAAAGTCCGCTATTGGAGGTGTGTTGAAGCACCTGTCAAAACGTCTAGCGCATTTTTGGAGGGAGTGCAAGCCAGAAAGCCGGGCTGGTTTCAGGTTTGGGAATGTCACTCATCGTCTACAGCCTTGAGCCGTCTATCCACCTCTGCCTGTATGGCTGGGTCAACAGGGGCCGCTAACCGGGCCAAGAAACGCTCCACGCGTTTGCGCCTATCTTCGAGAAACGCCTCAGGCGTCATCCTCTTGCGCTTCTCGTGACGCCATTCGCGGATTTTGTGGATGTCCTCAAGCGTAAAAGCCGGGCTGATTTCAGGTTTGGGTATGTCACTCATTTTCGACTCCCGCCAAAAGCATGGTTGGGGAACAAATGATTATATCCTTGTACTCCTCGGCCGCGGCAACGACTTTTGCTCCCTTGATTGTTCTCGTGTTGACGATGTGTTTAAAGTTCCACGAGACGATTATATCACAGCCTGAAATGAGCGCTGCAGCTATGTGTAGGCAGTCTTCTAGGCTTTTTTCCTTCAGAATTCCCAACTCAATGAATTTGCCAGCAAGAGAGTCTGTTGCCGCAGTAACCTCCACCCGCTCGTATTTCACTTGATTTAGGGAAGCCAGAAGGTAGCTCTTCTTCGGCTCAGAGCAATCATCGAGCTCGTCGAACACAACCCCAGACAGTACAAGATCATACGTGCCACTCTGGAGCTTTTTCCATAGGCGCACAGTTTCTGCCATCTTCTCCGGAGTGTCCGGCGCATCCAAATGGCTGATGACGGAGGTGTCGAGGTATATTCTTGTCTTTTTCACTTAGCCACCTCACGAAAAAGGGAGAACGGGTTCTGCTTGCTTGCAGTATGCAGAAAGCACGGTTGTTGGTCGACAAAGAAATAGCCTTTGACTTGGGCGACGCGCAAAATTTCTAGCTTCGTGGTGTTCTCCTGAAAAGTCAAGCGCCACCCAGGCTACTTTGGCCGCGGCGCATTTTTTGAGGGAGTGCAAGCCAGAAAGCCGGGCTGGTTTCGGACTCGGGTATGTCACTTATTACCGGCTTCCAACCTCGAGTGCTCCTCAAGCAAGTAGCGAATATGCGCTGCGTATATTTCCAATACAACCCAAAGGTTGTCTGCTGTTTTGGGGGCGCCTTCAAATCCGGCCAGAGTTTCCAAGTCCTGCTTAATTTTGCCAATTTTTATAGCCGGGTCAATTTTGGACGCCATGAGTGCCAAAAAACTTTCTGCGCCCTTGCGGGTATCCTCGCAAATCTCCTGCAGCGTCATGCTTTTGTACCGCTCGTGGTTCCAGTTTCGGATTTTGCGGATGTCCTCAAGCGTAAAAGCCGGGCTGATTTCGGGTTCGGGTATGTCACTCATCATCAGACTCCTCCGCGAGCATGCTTGGCGAGCATATTATCATATCTTTATAGCCCCCAGTCGCTGAAATCTCCTTCACCCCGCTGATTGTCTTTGGGTTTACAATGTGCTTGAAGTTCCAGGAGACGATAATGTCACAACCCGAAAGCAGCGCAGCCGCAATATGGCGGCAATCATCGAAACTCTTTTGCCTTAAAACGCCGAAGTTAACGAACTTGCTCGCAAGCGCAACCACATCGTCATTGGACTCCACGCGCTCATACTTTATTTGCTGAAGCGCGTCAGCCAGGAGGCTCTTTTTTGGTTCCTGGCACTTGGTCAACTCAATAAACACAACCTCTGACAGCACCACCTCATAGACACCCCTTTTGACTTTTTTCCATAACCGCAGGGTGTCCCTCATCTTCTCCGGAGTCTCCGGCGCATCCAAATGGCTGATGACGGAGGTGTCGAGGTATATTCTTGTCTTTTTCACTTAGCCACCTCACGAAAAAGGGAGAGCGGGTTCTGCTTGCCTGCAGTATGCAGAAAGCACGGTTGTTGGTCGACAAAGAAATGCCCTTTGCGCAATGAAATTCAGCTTCAAAATTTTCATTCCAAGGCCTTGTGCCAAACCCTCAAGGCTGATTAATTGCGCAACGCACGGAAGTGGAGAAGCACTGCAGTTGAGAAATACAGAGGGGACACACCCCCGGGAGTAACCATGGCTTGGCAAGGAATTATTGCAGCATACAAAACGTTTTTGCCGGTTTCTGAAAAAACCCCCATTGTCAGTTTGAATGAGGGGAACACACCTCTTTTTCACGCGCAAAACCTCGCAAAATTTTTGGGGTGCGGCCTTCATATTTTTCTCAAATTCGAGGGCGCAAACCCCACCGGCTCCTTCAAAGACAGGGGGATGACGCTGGCCATTTCCAAGGCAAAGGAGGAGGGCGCCCGCGCCGTGGTATGCGCTTCCACCGGCAATACCTCCGCCTCCGCCGCAGCCTATGCCGCCCGCGCCGGCCTCAAAGCCATTGTCCTCATTCCAGACGGAAAAATTGCTTTGGGCAAATTGGCCCAAGCCCTCATTCACGGCGCACAAGTGCTTCAAATAGCCGGCAATTTTGACGAGGCACTGGAAATGGTGCGGGTTTTGTCGGACAAATACCCGATGACACTCGTCAACTCCCTAAACCCCTTCCGCATAGAGGGCCAAAAAACCGCCGCTTTCGAAATATGCGACACCCTGGGCGCCCCCCCGGACATGCACTTTCTGCCTGTGGGTAATGCCGGCAACATAACCGCCTACTGGAAAGGCTACACCGAATACCACACACTCGGCAAAGTGACGAAACTTCCCCAAATGCAGGGAATTCAAGCGCAAGGGGCAGCCCCTTTCCTCGCGGGAAAACCCATCGCCAACCCGGAAACCATCGCCACAGCCATTCGCATAGGAAACCCCGCCAGCTGGCAGGGGGCAGTGGGGGCACAAAAGGCGTCCGGAGGGAATTTTTGGGCCGTTTCCGACGAGGAAATATTGGAGGCCTACCAAACCGTGGCGAAAACAGAAGGGGTGTTTTGTGAGCCGGCCTCCGCAGCCTCCGTGGCGGGGTTGATGAAGTTGCTTCGGGAAAAGGTGCTGCCCAAAACCCAAACCCCGGAACTCAAAACCATTGTGTGTACCCTCACCGGCCATGGTTTGAAAGACCCGGACACGGCCTGCCGCGTTTCTTCCGCACCCATAAAACTGGAAGCAAAACTGTCTGCCGTTGAAAAACAAATAGAGCAAATGCTGTAAGAGGATGGTTTGGGCGGAGAGGGAGGGGAAGGGGAAAAACAGACAACCCGCTGCACTGTGAAATATACGGGTGTATTGTGAAATATATTGTTGTCATTGGCGATGGAATGGCAGACAGGCCCCTGCAGGTTTTGGGCGGCAAGACGCCCTTACAGGTGGCGCATAAACCAACCATTGACGCTTTGGCGAAAAAAAGCAGGCTGGGCATGGTGCAAACCATTCCTCCCGGCCTTCCTCCCGGCTCCGACGTGGGCGCGCTAAGCATTTTGGGTTATAACCCCCAACAATTCCTCACCGGAAGGGCCCCCCTCGAAGCCGCCGCCTCCGGCTTGGACTTAAAACCAGACGAAGTCGCCTTCCGCTGCAACTTGGTTTCCCTCTCCCGTGACGAGGTTGAGTTTTCTTCAAACACGCACACCTCCACGCGGATGGAAGACTATTCCGCCGGCAACATAGAAACCCAAGAAGCCAAGGTGCTGATGGAATGTCTGCACAAAAACCTCTCCAATGAAGAATTTCAATTCTATTCAGGTGTCGGCTATAGACATTTGATGGTTTGGAAAGGCGGAAGCCCGGCATTTTCATGCACACCCCCGCATGACATTCCCAACCAAAGCATTGCCACACATTTGCCTGTGGGCCCTAAGGCCGAAAAACTTCATTCCCTCATGACACAGGCAGCAGCCTTGTTGGCCAAACACCCCGTCAATGAAGCGCGAAAACAAAGAGGGCAAAAACCCGCCAACAGCATTTGGTTTTGGGGACAGGGGACTCGCCCCCAAATGCCCTCATTTAAAGAGAAATATGGCCTTTCGGGCTCTTTGGTTTCCGCTGTGGACTTGGCAAGGGGCATAGGGAGGTTGTTGGGGTTGGAGGTACTAAAAGTCCCCGGACTTACAGGCTATTTAGACACCAACTACGTGGGGAAGGTGCAGCATTCCATGCAAGCCCTGAAGGAGGTGGATTTTGCCTACATCCACGTGGAGGCGCCGGACGAGGCGGGCCACCAGGGTAAGGTGGAGGACAAATTAAGGGCCATTGAGGACTTGGATAAGTTTGTTGTTGCTGAAGTTTTGCGGCAAGTGGAAGCCCTGGGGCTTGGGGAGTTTCGCCTCCTCTTCCTTCCAGATCATGCAACGCCGGTGGGCATGAAAATACACACTTCCGAGGCCGTCCCCTTTCTTTTGTTTGACAGCCGGGCACCTTTTCCTTCACCCTACCCTCAGTATGACGAGTTGGTTTCCCAAATGCAGCCGGGTTTGCTGGTGGAAAATGGGTTTCAGTTGATGCCTGTGTTTCTGGAAAAAGAAAAATTTTAAAGGTTTGAAAAAAGTTTTTAAGTTTTTGAGAAAAGAAAGTGTACAAAATATTTCAAAATTAGAAAAAGAAGTCGCCTAAGAAACCGAGAAATGTATGTCTGACTTACACGCAAAATGCAAAGCCCTCAAAGAAGCCTCGCGAAAGCTGGCCTCTTTTTCCGGACAAAAGAAAAACCATTGCCTCAAAACCGTCCAAAAGAAATTGGCGCAAAACCAATCCAAAATTCTGGCAGCCAATGCTTTGGACGTGAAACAAGCCCAGGAAGCAGGCATTGCCGCCGGGTATATAGACAGGCTGCTTTTGACGCCCAAACGCTTTGAGGGCATGCTGAGCTCCATCGACGTTGTGGTGAATTCCGCAAACCCTGTCGGCGTGTCTCGCAAAGCGTGGACAGTGGGAAATGGGCTGAAAATTCAAAATGTTTCCGTCCCTCTGGGTGTCATTGCCATTGTGTATGAGTCGCGCCCCAACGTGACGTTGGACGCCTTTGCTTTGGCATTTAAGGCAGGCAGCGCCATTGTGTTGCGCGGCAGCAGCTCCGCCCTTTCTTCCAACAAAGCCATTGTGTCCAGCATTTGTGAAGGACTTGCCGAGGCAGGTGTGGAGGAAAACCTTGTTTGCCTCATTGAAGACCCTTCCAGAGACGTCGTCGGCCAATTGCTGAATTTCAAAGACTGCATTGACTTGGTTATTCCACGCGGCGGCGCCGGACTCATTCAATTGGTAACCCAAAACTCCAAAATTCCTGTCATTGAAACAGGCCTCGGAAACTGCCACGTCTATGTAGACGCATCCGCCCATTTAGAAATGGCTCTCAATATTTTGGAAAATGCCAAACTGCGACGTGTTTCCATTTGCAATGCCTGTGAGACTTTGCTGGTGCACGAGGCGGTGGCGGAAGCCTTTTTGAAGAAAATGTATGCCAAACTGGCCTCAAGAGTGGAATTTCGAGCCTGCGAGAGGGCGCGACAGTTTATGGAGGCGAAGGAGGCGACAGAGGCAGATTTCCACGAGGAATTCGGAGACGCCATTTTAGCGGTGAAGGTGGTGGACAGCCTGGAAGAGGCCATCGCCCACATCAACCACTATGGAACCAACCATTCCGAAGCCATTGTGACAGAAAACTACACCCATGCGCTTGCCTTTACAAATGAAGTCGACGCCGCCTGTGTATATGTCAACGCCTCCACCCAGTTTACAGACGGCGGAGAATTTGGTTTTGGTGCGGAAATGGGCATTTCCACACAAAAAATGCACGTAAGGGGCCCGGTGGGTTTGGAAGCCCTCGTTACAGAAAAATATATTGTTTTTGGAAGTGGCCAAACCAGGCCTGACTGAGTTTGTGTTGAGGTGACATGTTAAAAGAATTGTTTCAGCGCTCAAAAAAAATTGTTATAAAAATAGGCAGCAACACGCTGACAGGTGAAGACGGTTTTATTTCAAAAACCTATTTGAATGAAATGGCCAACCAGGTGACGGCGTGCATTCAAAAGGGACAGCGTGTTTTAATTGTTTCTTCGGGTGCCAGAGTTTCCGGCTTGTCTGCCATTAACAAATGGGCCCGAAGGGCAGACATTCACTACAAACAAGCCTTGTGTGCCATTGGACAGGTGGAGTTGATGGGCTCCTGGAAACGGGCATTTGCAGAGCATTCTGTGCATGTTGGGCAAATTCTGCTGACAAAAGACGACTTTTCGGACGACTACCGCACCCTCAACATCCGCAACACCTTATTTACCCTCATGGACGAAGGCGTCATTCCCATTGTTAATGAAAACGACACCACCTGCGTTGAGGAAATAAAAATAGGTGACAATGACAACCTGGCCGCTTTGACAGCCATTTTATGGGGGGCGGATTTGCTTATATGTTTAAGCGACGTGGAGGGTGTATTCAACAAAAACCCCAAACAACACGCAGACGCGCAGTTGATTGAGGAAGTGAAAGACTTTGAAGCGTTAAAAGCCAAAATTGAAACCTCCGGCACCAGCAGCTTTGGTGTGGGCGGCATTGAAAGCAAAATTGAAGCCGCCAAAAAAGTGGTTGCCTATGGCATTCCCATGGTGCTGGCCAATGGGAGAATTCCTTCTGTTTTGGAAACACTCGCGGCTGGAGGGGCACGCGCCACCCTCTTCCTCCCCTCCTCTTTTTAATGTTTGTATTTAAACTCAAACCTTTTCATTCCACAACCCGCAAGTGAAGCCATGTCAAAGACAAACACGTTAGGAATTGTTGGTGTTGGAGCCATGGGGACGGTTTTTGCCAAAGGCCTGGCGAAGGCAGCCAAGCAGGTTTTTGTGAGCGACGCTGACGAGGCCAAACTCGAGTGTTTTGTGAAGGCACACCCGCACTGCCTGCCTTTGAGCAATGCGGAGTTAATTCAGCGCTGCAATTGGGTTGTTTTCGCGGTGAAGCCGGGGGTTTACCCAAAGCTGCTTGCGGACAATGCAAAACACATACAGACAGATGCTTTGCTGGTAGGTTTGGCGGCGGGGCTGAAGCTTAGGCAACTTCAGGGTTTTTCTGAAGGGCGCGGTGTGTGGGTTCGCGTCATGCCGAATTTGCCCGCCACGGTGGGGGAGGGCATGCTTTCCGTATGTGCCTCTGAGGGGGTGGAGGAGGGGCAGCTGGCGGATTTTCTGGAGGCACTTCGGGTGTTGGGGAGGGTGGATTTTTTGCCGGAGGAGCTGATGAATGTGGCCACGGCGGTTTCCGGCTCCGGCCCTGCCTATGCTTTTGTGTTTATGGAGGCTTTGGCCGACGCGGCGGTGCGCCTCGGCATGGACCGCACGCGTGCCCGGCAACATGCGGCGCAAACTTTGCTGGGTGCTGCCAAACTGTGTCTGGAGTCTGCTGCGTCGCCGGCCCACCTGAAGGACGCGGTGACGACACCGGGTGGCACGACAGCGGAAGGCCTCTATGCCCTGGAGGCAGCGGGTTTTCGCAAGGCTGTTTTGGACGCGGTGGTGGCAGCGGCCAACAAGGCACAGCAGCTGGCCGTTTCCACTTAGAGCCTTTCTTTCCTTGTCGTCCCCGCACATGCCGAGCGCAGTTGTCTTCTATGTCTCTGCATTTGCTGTATTTTCAATTTTGCAGTTGAAGGCGGGGCAGAATTTATGACAAAATAAAGTCGACTTTATTTTGTCCTAAAGGTCCAACCATGCCCTATATTCATCGGCACTTAGAGCGTAAATTTTTGAGGATGAGTGGCTTTTTCAAAGCACTTTGGGTGACGGGTGCGAGGCAAGTCGGCAAAACGACAATGTTGAAGCACTTGTCGCAGGGGCAAAACCGCACCTATGTCACCTTGGACAACATGGCGGCGCGGAATTTGGCGAAGGCAGAGCCGCTGCTGTTTTTTCAAACCTATAAGCCGCCCATTTTTATTGACGAAGTGCAATATGCACCGGAGTTGTTTTCACAAATAAAAACATTATGTGACGAAAGCGAAGAGACGGGTTTGTTTTGGTTAAGCGGCTCACAACAATACAGCATGTTGCGCAACGTCCAGGAAACACTGGCCGGACGCCTCGGCATTCTGACTCTCCATAGCCTTTCCCAATCCGAAAAGGCGGGCGTCTTTTTTGAAAGTGAGTTGGATTTTTCGCTGCCTTGTTTGCAGGCACGGCAGGCGCAGGTTGCCAGAAACAATGTCATGCGAGTGTTTGAGCACATATGGAGGGGCGGTATGCCGCAGCTTCTTCAGGCGGATGCTGAGCAAACCCGTGAATACTTTGAAGCTTATGTGAAAACCTACCTCATGAGGGACGTGGCGGAATTGGGCGGCATTAACGACAGTCTGCGCTTTGGCAAATTCCTGAGTGCTTGCGCGGCGCTGGTTGCCGAGCAAGTCCATTATAAAACCCTGGCGGAGGCGGCGGACATTTCACAACCCACAGCCAAAGAATGGCTTCGCATATTGGAAGGACTGGGAATTGTCTATTTGTTGAAACCCTATGCCAACAACGCCCTGAAACGGCTTGCCAAAACGCCGAAACTCTATTTTTGTGACACGGGGTTGGCGGCACATTTGTCCATGTGGACAAGCCAGGAAACGCTGATGAGGGGGGCGGCCAGCGGGCATTTTTTTGAGAATTATGTGGTGGCGGAACTTCTCAAAAATGAGGCCTGCTCCGCCTCCAAAGCGAACATGAGTTATTATAGAGATGCCAACGCGAAGGAGGTGGATTTGTTTGTTGAAAAAAACAACAAAATTCACCCTCTGGAAATTAAAAAATCCGCGAACCCCAACCCACGTGAAATAAAGAAATTTTCCGTTTTAGAGAAGGCGGCCCTTCACCCAGGCGAAGGAGGCATCCTCTGTCTGTGCGAGGAGGTGGTGCCGGTGGATGCACAAAACTGTTTGATTCCTTGCAATTTGTTATAACAAACAGGGGCACCTAAGACATAGCCTCAAGGGCAGTTTTAATTTTGTCAACAACCCTTTCCGGTGTTATTTGTTTCAAACAAACATAGTCCCCCCGGTGGCAGGGTTTATTCCCAAACACAGAGCAGGGGCGGCAAGGCAACTCGGCTTGGAGGGCGTTGGATGTGTCCTGGTTCCACCCATAAAAACCGGCGAAAGGGTGGGTGGCCCCCCAAATGGACACCACGGGGGTGTTGACCAAGGAAGCCAAATGCATGTTGGCCGAGTCCATGCTCAGCACCAAGTCCATTTGGTTTATGAGGAAAAGCTCCTCCTCCAGGGAGGCTTTCCGGGTGGCCCCCTTCAGGGTGGCATATTTCTTCTCCCAATGCGCCAGCTGTTTTCTGTCTTCTTCGCTGCCCAAAAGCACCATTTCTATGCTTCGCCCGCCCCGGGTGTCTGGCATGCCTTCCGTGCGGTGTGTGTCTTTTGTTTGAGCCCATGCATTTAATTGGGAAACCACTGCTTCCATCAGCTCCAAAGGGTATGTTTTTCCTTTGTGTTTGGCAAAAGGTGCAATGCCTATCCGGATGCATTCTTTGGGTGGTTTTTCAGGCAATGTTGCGTTTTCAGACAACATGGCTTTTGGGGGAAACAACCCCTCAAAACACAAAGAAGCGTCATAACCCAGCTTTTCAAACACTTCCTGATAGCGAGCCAGAGAGGTTTTCAAGGGTTTTAAAATTTTTCGGTTTTTCCGAACCAGTGCCCGCTTTTCTTTTCTTCCTTTGTCAATGACTTCCACCGGAATGCCTTGGAGGCGAAACCAACTCCTCACACAAAAAGAGCGGATGACGCCGTGCAAGTCTGCCACTTTCAATTTTGGGGCGCCCTGGGTGTGAAGGTGTTGAGAAAGCTCGCGCAACAAGCGGAAAATCCCCCAAATTCCTTGGTGCCTTCCCCGGGTGTCCACCGGAAAAATGGTTAAATTCGCGGGTTTGTTGACAAACAGGGCCTGCCATTGGCTTTGTGTCAGCAGCAAGAAAGCGTCCTCGGGGTGTTTTTTGGCCACCGAATAGACGACGGGGAGGGCGATGACCACATCTCCCAGGGAAGACAAACGGATGACCAAAGTTGTTGTCATGTTTTCTACAAACGTTGTTGTTACCTCATGTAGGGGCGCGATTTATAGCATAACCCTTTTTTTTGCAAACGTTGTTGCAACCCAAACAGGGAACGAGCTATCGCGCCCCTACATAACTTAAAACCACTCTAAAAGCCAAGTGTTCTTCACCATGAAAAAAAGGTTGCCCGCATTGTGCAAGCAACCTGAATTTTGAAACCCCAAAGGTTTTGAATTTTTGGTTGAAAAACCCTGGGGGTTTATTTTGCCACCAAAAAGCCAGACACGGCTATTTCGTGGTTGAGGCTGATAGGCGGGCTTCCGGGTTCTGTGCGGAATTCCCCCAGGCCAAACTTAGCAATGTCGTTTGCCGTCAGAGTGCCCGTTTCTGCTTGGATAACAGCCCTTTCGCTGTATGTCCAATGGTTAGGGTCACCCAACAAGTGGAGTTTGCTCACTTCACCGCTGTATGTTGTGCCAATGGTTATGATGGGACGTTGCATTCCGCCCATGGCCCTCAGAGAAAGAGCGCCAATAACAGCTTTGTCTGACAGGGTTATTTCAGCGATAGCGCTGCTGGAACCTATGAAAACATCCGCTGGGGTATCGGGAGTGGGAAATGCAGAGAAGTTTCCGCTCACTCTACCTCCACGCATATGAAATGTAGAGCCTCCACCCACATGTATGCCGCCTACCCTCCAATATTGGTTCCCGGAATCTTTGTTTCCCGTAATTTCGCCGCCTTCCATGGTGAAGTTTCTTATCGAGGTAGCCGACTCTGCGAGAGACACCGCCCGAGTGAATCCGGTGATTTTAGAGCCGTCAAGCATGACAAGCTTGCCGTCGTTTACCTGAACTGCTGTGCCCAATATGAGGTTCTTCTGCTTGAGGGTGATGTTCTTCCCAAGGCGAAGCGTTGCGTCAATTTTATCTATTCTAAATAGTTCTGCTGCGAGGTTGTTTGCAAGGATGCTTCTCTCTTGGCGCGCGCCAACAATTGTCAGTTGAACATCGGCACGGTCCAAAGTCTGAGTGTTGCTTATCTCTACGTCCGCGTCCAGCACGAGGGTATACTCGCCGGGGGTTGCGTTGACGTATTCAATAGCCGCGGCCACATTGTTTGCCGCCACTTCCGCAACAAGCGTTGACGAGGACGACAAGAGCGTCCACCTGGCTCTGAGGCTGGTGTCAGCCCCAATGGGGGTGTCAAAATCAAAGGGGACAGTCGCACCATCCGCGAACCAACCGTCAAAGCGATATGCAGGCGGTGTTCCCACATAGAGCCCCGGTTCAAGTTTCTCAGGCGGCTTTTTAGGCTCTTTCGCCTCCCCTCCACAAAGTATGGTTTGGGTGGAGGTGCTTTCATTTTCACCTATGAAAGTGACGGTGCAGGTGTTGTTGGGGAGCGGTGTATGTGGCTTGTCTTTTTCCCCCTCTTTTTCATCCTCGCTGTCCTTGCCGCAGGAGGTTGCTAAAGCTGCCATAAACACAACAGCCAAAATGAAACGAAAGGGCTTCTTTGACATAATAATCCAGGTTAGGGCCTAAATAAATTATTGTCCATTTGTTTTATTTGCAGCGGAATCCAAACCACCCAAACCGTGCTGGGTGGCGGATGGGTGCAAGCGCGATGATCTCAACAAACCAGGTGGGCGCGAAAACAACGTCGCCTTAAGCCGTTGCGGTGTTGTTTGGGAAGTTGTCGAGGACAAACAGGCCTTCGGGCAAAGCCTCGGTGGCTTCTTCGCGTTTTAAGGCGCGTTGCATGGCAAGCAAAGCCACTTCCAGCTGTGCGTCCGTGGGTGGTTGGGTTGTTATGCGTTGCAGCCACATACCGGGCAAGGCCAGCCAGCGCAGCATGCGCGGACAGTCTTTTCTGGCCGTCAGACGCTGCAACTCATAGGCCACGCCCGCAATGGGGAGTACCATGGGCAGTTTCACCAGAATAAGCAGCAGCTGGTTGAGCCAGTTGTTGTCGTGCAGCCTGGGCACCCACGGCAAAAACACCACGTGGAAAAGCACCGCCACCCCCACCACCACAAACAAAAAACTCGTGCCGCAGCGTGGGTGTAAGGTGCCGAAAAGCCGCGCATTTTCCACGCTCAACTCCTGTTTGGACTCATAGGCCCAAATGGCTTTGTGCTCCGCGCCGTGGTAGGCGAACAGGGTTTGCACGTCCTTGCTTTTGGACAGCAGCAACAAATAACCCACAAAAATGAGCAACCGCAAAAGGCCGTCAATGAGGTGGAAGGCAAAACCATCCGTATCCAATGGCGTATTTGTCCATGCGCCCACGCCCCACGTCAGCAAATGCGGCAAGGCCACAAACAAAGCCAGCGCCAGAAGGGTGGCCAGCACCATGCTGAAGGCCATGCTGCCGCCTGCTTGTTGGGGCATGTTTTGGGTGTCTGGCTGGGCATTTTCTTCCCCGGGTGTTGTGTTTTTTTCGGGAGGAGGAGGGGGGGTATTCCCCTCAACATTCCCCTCAACATTCCCCTCACCCTTCCCACCAGACATTTCCGCCTGCTGTGCGGAAAATTCCAATGCGACATAGCCGTTGTGCAGGGACTCTATGAGCACCATAATGCCGCGGAAGAAGGGCCAGCGAAAAAATTTGAGGGAAGGCCAGAAGCTTTTCCAGGCTTGCTCGCGCAGGGCGATTTTCCCATCCGGCCGCCGCACGGCCACCACAAAGCTGCGCGGCGAGCGGATCATAACGCCTTCAATGACGGCTTGTCCGCCGACATAGGGGGGAGGGGAGGGAGGTGTTTTGGACACGAAACTTAAGCCTTGGTTGCTTTGCCTTTGGTTTCATAGCGCTTGCGGAAGCGCTCGACGCGGCCCTGGGTGTCGACGAGTTTATATTTACCGGTGAAGAAGGGGTGGCAGGCGGAGCAGATTTCCACGTTAAAGGAGCCGCGCGTGCTGCGTGTTTCCAGGGTATTTCCACAGGCACAGGTAATTCGGCCGGGCGGATATGCGGGGTGTATTTCGGGTTTCATGTCAAAAACTCCTTGCCCCGGGCCTGATGCCCGGAGGACTGGAAGGCAGGCCATTTAGCATTTTTTGCAGGGCTTGCCAACAAAAAACTTCTTTTCATACAAAGGCGGTGGAGCAGGAGGGGCAGGGGGTGGAGATTTAGAAACCATTAGCCCGTTGACTAAATTTAGTGCGCAAGTTAAATTTATGAACACAACTAAATTTAGTGCTTGAGCTAAATTTATGCATATGACTCAATTGAGTGCCAAAGCATAAACCATGGAGCTACCCATGTCTCGTCTTGCTTATTTAAATCCATTTCGCCCTGGTGCTGGACATTTACCCCCCTATTTGGCTGGCCGCAAGGCTGAGGAGGAGCAGATGCTTCGCTTGCTGCAACAGACAGTCATCAGCGAAAACATGGTACTGACGGGTTTGCGTGGTGTTGGGAAAACGGTGTTGTTGGAAGCGTTTAAGCCTCTGGCCCTTCAAAATGGCTGGTTGTGGGCCAACGCCGATTTGTCAGAATCCGTCAGTGTGAGAGAAGAAGCGCTTGCCATCCGAATTCTGACAGACTTGGCCCTTTTTGCTGCCCCTTTTGTGGAAAGCGAAGAGAAGCGCCCGGGGTTGGGGTTTGCGTCCCAAGGGCGTGTCATTCGGCAGCCGCTCAATTTTGGCATTCTGAAACAACATTATGACAGTGTGCCGGGGCTTGTTGCTGACAAGCTGAAGGCTGTGCTTGAGTTTGTTTGGCAACTGCTTCCCAAGTCCATCGTCAAAGGTGCCGTCTTTGCCTATGACGAAGCGCAAAACATGACGAATAATGCCGTGAGAGAGCAATATCCCCTTTCCGTCTTGTTGGAGGTTTTCCAGTCCATTCAGAGAAAAGGCATTCCTTTTATGCTTGTCCTGGCGGGCCTGCCGACTTTATTCCCCAAACTCGTTGAGGCCAGGACTTATGCCGAGCGGATGTTTCATGTGGTTTTTCTGAACCCCTTGGATGAAAAGGCCACCAGAGAGGCCATTTTGAAGCCGGTTGAGGGCACAGGGTGTCCTATTAAATTTTCTTCGGAAGCAGTGAAAAGCATTTGGGAGCTCTCTCGTGGTTACCCACATTTCATTCAGTTTGTTTGCAAAGAAATATTTCATGCCTGGCAAATTTCAAAAACGGAGGTACCTGCCATTCCTGAAGACGAAATTCTCCTCAAGCTGGACACCAATTTTTTTTCCGGAAGGTGGGCAAAAGCCTCTGACAGGCAAAGAGATTTGCTGCATATTGTCTCCTGCTTGGATGGCAGCGACTCAGAGTTTACCGTCCAGGAAGTGGTTGCCGCGTCCAAAAACTTTAAGTCGAAGCCATTTACTTCCAGCCATGTAAACCAAATGTTGCGCAGCCTTGTGGACTTGGGGTTGATTTATAAAAACAGATTTGGGAAATATTCCTTTGCTGTCCCGCTGATGTCGGGGTTTATACGGAGGCAAATGAGCTAAGGGGTAGGAGGTGGTGGCGGGGCTCCCTTCCCCCCACCCCCCCCCAAAAAAAACCTTCAAAAACTTCCCCACACCCCACGACTTATGTGCTAAGGTAGAGTTGTCCGTATGAAGGCCGAGAAAAGGACGGTGTAGGATGGAAGCAGCGCATAGAGAGTTTGAAACAAATTCCCCCCCCCATTTTTGCATGAAACGCCTGGCCCCAAGTGCCCTGTGTGCGCTGCTGCTGGGCATGGTTTTGAGTGCCTGCTCCCCTTCGGAGAGGGGCCACGTCTCGGAACCTCTCTATGGGGCTGTCACCGTCATGTTTGACAAAAACAACCACGATGCTGGCAGCACGGAGGCGGACCCGGACAACATAACCATTAAGCCGCCAGCAACCACCCTGAGCGTTTTGCCCAAGGAGCCCACACGACCGGGGTACACCTTTGTTGAGTGGAACATGCAGAAGGTAGGGGAAGGGGTGCGCTTTGACGAGAACACCCGCATTGAGGCGGACGTCCTCCTTACGGTATATGCGCGGTGGAAGGCAGATGGGAAGGAGGAGGAGGAGGATTTGCTTCCGCAAGTCCGCACCGTTGTTTTTAACAAGAACGAAGGTGATACCGAGGCAGTGCCGTCCAGCAAAACGGTCACGTCGCCTGCAACCACCCTGGACAGTTTGCCTGCTGAGCCCACACGTGTGGGATATACATTTGTTGAATGGAACACGCAGCCTGATGGAAAGGGAGACACTTTTAACACCCAAACGCCCATTCGAGGGGACGTCCTTTGGACTGTTTATGCACAGTGGGCGCGCAACCTTGACTTCCATCTCTCCTTAGGCGCAGCAACGCTGACGCCGATGCCGGGCGAACGCTTGGCCACTTTCAGCGTCAGAGTTTCCGGCTTCAAAAGCGAGGAGGATGCAGACAGTGTGGCATTTGAAATAAACCCCACTGAAGGGCTGGTGTTTGGAGAAATAACAGCCGTCAACACATCCACACCAGGTAGCAGAGTCTTCAGCTTCACCGCTGAATATGACGGCAAAAAAGCCTTTCCTGATGGCTTTGCGCCTGTTCAAATCAACCTGACAGACATGCCGCAGGGCTATGCCTATGGACAACCCATCCGCATCACCCTGATAGACGGCCAGGAAAAATCCCGCCCCATTCCGGTGAACGCGTACAACATTGAGACTTTTAATGAATATGCAAGCACCGAAGGCCTGGAGTGGCACTATCAACTGATAGGAGATGTCCATTTGGCTCCGCCTGCTCCAGGGCAAAGCAACTGGACGCCGATAGGCACAGAGTCTTCTCCTTTTATCGGCAGCTTTGATGGTGGCGGCAACATTATTTTTGGCCTCACCATCAACAGTTCCAGCGACTATCAAGGCTTGTTCGGTTATATAGGTTACTTTGACTACGCGGTGGTTGAAAACCTTGGGCTGGAGGAAGTCAGCGTCACAGGCAACCACTGTGTTGCAGGCCTGGCGGGGGTAAACGCGAGCGGTTGGCTGCAAAACTGCTATGTCACAGGCAGCGTCAAAGGCAACGGCAGTATCGGCGGCCTGATGGGATGCGGGGAGTTTGGTCGGGTGCAAAACAGCTATGCCAGGTGCGATGTTGAAGGCACCAACAGTATCGGCGGCCTGGTGGGTAGCTTGGACGGCTCGGTGGAAAACAGCTATGCTATGGGCAATGTTAAGGGCAACGACAAGGTTGGTGGCCTGGTAGGCTCGACCTGGGGTTTAGTGGAAAACAGCTATGCCACGGGCAATGTTGAAGGCACCGGCAACGATATTGGCGGCCTGGTGGGTGAGAATGCCAACGGTGGCTGGGTGGAAAACAGCTATGCCACAGGCAGTGTTACCGGCAACAACTATGTCGGTGGTGTGGTGGGGAGCAACAGGTCTGGCAGGTTGCATAACAGCGTTGCACTGAACCCAAGCGTCATTGCCACCGGCGCCAACGTAGGACGCGTAACGGCCGACAACAACACCAGCAATCAGTCAGGCAATTATGCACGCGAAGGCATGAAGCTGAAGCACAACAATGGCACAGACTATGTGCCCACTGGTTACGAGCTCACCCACGTCGGAAGGGACGGTGCAGACACCTCCGATTTCCACAATAAGAGTTTCTGGACAAGCACCCTGTCTTCCTGGGACTTCTCCGAAAACGGCCCCTGGGAATGGAAAGCAGGTTTCCTGCCCACTTTGAGAGCCGTGGGCGGCGAACAAACCCCAGAGGTGCGGCCACTGCCTCCATAAGGGCGGCGACTCGCCGCCCGTGTGGGGTGGTTTTTGTCACCCATGCACGAAGAGAAGCACAGCATTTCTCCCCGCGTCGTCCTCGCGCACGCGGGGACCCAGAGCTGCGCTGGAAATGACAACAAAATTGTTGTTTTTACAAACGTTTTCTGGGCCCCTGCCTGCGCAGGGGCGACGGGGAGAGAGGCGGGAGCGACGAGAAAAATGCCCCCTATTTAAAAAACCGCATACGCCTCAAAACACTGAGCATAAGCGCCTGCAGCACGGCGTAGCGGCTTTCGGCTTCAAACTCATAGTCTTTGCCGAAGGCTTTTTTGACGACGTCTCTGATGCCTCGTTTCACGGCCTGAGAGTCTTTTCGCATGTTCTTTAAGTGCTGAATGATTTCGGCAAACTCTGGAAAGTTTCCCAGTTTGTCCAATTCTGGAATGGTTCCCGTTCTTTTGAGCTGATGCCGCAAATCCTTCACAGCAATGTCCAGGTGGGAAAGGTAGTCGTGGGCGTCTTGCAGTGTTTTAATCTCAAAGTCTGGCGCCTCGTCGTCTTCGTCCTGGAAGTTGTTGTATGTTTCGTTCCATCTGTTGCCGTTGCGCATGGTAAGTCCCCGCTCTTTCTGCTGAGCGAGTGGGCCGGACCATTCCGGAAACCAACGTGGCGGCCTGAGCGCGTTCACGTTACCGGCACGCACGGAAACCGGTGGGCTTTTCAGCCCCACACCCAGGCCGCCGGAGAACAGCGGCGTCGACGACAAGCCACAAATTCCCCGGCGGCTCCTCGCCACCGTGTGTATATAATGCTGGATGCTAATCCAGGCCGCACTCTCGCGCAGCGCAATGAGTTTAGCATTTTTCGGACATTCGGGGGAAATATTTTTTTCGGCGGCGAGGTGTTTTTATTTCGCTTGTCAGCGGGGCCGCGAAGTGCCGTTTTTTGCAACGCCCTCTTGCCGCGCTTGCTTGATGTCAGAAATAAGTTTATACTTCTGACAAAAGGTTTTGTCATGTCCACTTTAAGCGCGCATATTCTTCAGGCCGCCGCTGCTTTGCCGGAAGGCGGCGTCTTGTCCCCCAAGGAGTTTTTGCACCTGGGCCAAAGGGCTGCCGTGGACCAAAATTTTACGCGGCTTGTGCGCCAGGGGAGGCTTTTGCGGCTTTGTCGCGGCCTCTATGTGCTGCCTGTGGAGGGGCGCTTTGGCAGGCGAGCGCCACAGGCCGAAAAGGTGCTGCAGGGCCTTGCGCAAAAAAGCGGTGAACTGATTGTTGCGCACGGAGCGGCCACGGCCAACCACCTGGGGCTTTCCACGCAGCTTCCCCTCAAAGAAGTGTTTTATACCTCCGGCCACAACCGCACCCTGGCTTTGGGCAAACGTACCCTCACCCTCCAGCATGCCCCCTCCTGGCTTTTGCTTTTGGGGCACAGGCCCGGCGGGGCACTCATTCGCGCCCTGGCTTGGTTGGGCGAGCAACAGGCCCAAAGCTTTATGCCACAACTGCGCGAAAAAATAGCACCGGAAGAATGGCAGGCTGTGGCGGCTGTCCGCTTCAAACTTCCGAGCTGGCTTGCGAAAATATTCAGCCAGGTGACTTGCCATGCCTGAGCGGTATTTTCAGCTAAGCACAGGCGACAAAAGAGACTTGCTGGAGATGGCGGCAGAGCGCTCCGGGCGCCCACCGCACCTTTTGGAGAAAGACGTGTGGATAGTTTGGGCGCTTTCCGTCCTTTTTAACTCCGAGTGGGGGCCTTCGTTGACTTTCAAAGGGGGCACCTCTTTGTCCAAGGCCTATAAGGCCATAGAGCGCTTCTCCGAGGACGTGGACTTAACCTATGACATTCGCTGCCTCTTAATGGAAACCTCCGATGGAATTCCACGCAGCGCAAGTCAGGCAAAGAAGTGGACAAAAGCCGTGAGAGAGCGTTTGCCGTCATGGCTGAGGGACAAGGCGCTTCCCCTGCTGTCCCAGGCCATGTCTGACGAAGGCATGGTTGCCGAGCTTTCCCTTGCCGGTGCAGACGAGGACACGCTGCTTCTTTCCTATGCGCCCATGAAGGTGGGGAGCGGGTATGTCGCTCCGCAGGTACGTCTGGAGTTTGGAGCGCGGGCCACGGGGGAGCCACGTGAGGCTGTTTTTGTGGCCTGTGACTTGGCTGCATGGGTTTCGGGCGTCGCCTTTCCCGAAGCGACGGTGCACGTTATGAAAATGGAGCGGACGTTTTGGGAAAAAGCAACGGCCGCACATGTGTTTTGCCTGCAAAACCGCCTCAAGGGCGAGCGTTTTTCCCGGCATTGGCATGACTTGGCAAGGCTGGCAAAGTCCGCGAGAATGAAGGCCTCACTTCCCGCAAAAGAATATGGGAAAGGGGTGGTGGCCCATAAAAGCGTGTTTTTTGCAGAGAAAGACGTGTATGGTGCACCCATTCCTTATGCGGAATGTCTGCAGGGCAAGCTAGGGACGCGCTGATTTAATCCCCCCTTGCCGAGCCGTGTTATCTGGTTATGTTGGGAGTTATTGGGGGCAGCGATGCAAGCAAGTTTTTCTGAATTGGAATACGCGGCGAAGAAG
>Ga0209737_10000088_pt1 | contig 80067 bp, 55 predicted proteins | sample TergutCu122P3_FD_187284 | JGI IMG/M metagenome (GOLD analysis project Ga0209737, IMG submission 187284) | Cubitermes ugandensis P3 segment gut microbial communities from Kakamega Forest, Kenya - Cu122 P3 (SPAdes) (version 2) | ecosystem: Host-associated > Arthropoda: Insects > Digestive system... | reverse complement strand
GGTGCTACGCACCTTACGTTTATGTCATATTAAATCCTACAAATATTTTCGGTGCTCTGCACCTTTTGCGCTGTCGCTTACAAATTGTAAGCAATTGGAAAAATCATTTGACTTTTAGGACAGCCTCTTTTTTCTTAAGTCCCCCTTGAGGGGGATTTAGGGGGCTTCTTACCCCATAGTAACATCAACCACAACTTCGCCCGATGTAAACACCGGCACTTTGTTGCCTTCGATTTCTTTGCCATTAACCACTACTTTTTTCACACCTTTCGATACGTGATTTGGGTTTGTGATATTGATTTTGTAGGTAGCTCCACGGAATTTACGGGTTACTTTCAATCCGTCCCATGCGGTTGGAATACATGGGTCTATAATTAAACCGTCTAACGCTGGGCGCACACCGGCAATCCATTGTGTTCCTGCAACATACGTCCATGCAGAAGTTCCCGAAAGCCATGCGTTACGTCCCATACCAAACTGTTTATGCTCGTCGCCCAACACGTTTTGCGGGTAGCAATATGGTTCCGATTCAAAAATTTCGAGTTTATCGTTTTTCGATGCAGGGTTTATTTGGTTGTAATATTGAAAGGCTCTGTCGCCGCGTCCGGCAATTGTTTCGGCAATCATCATCCACGGATTGGCGTGTAAGAAAATACCGCCGTTTTCTTTCGCACCCGGAGGGTAAGTCGAAACACCGCCAAGTTCAGGGTCGAAACCATTGTAACCGGGCCAACTTAATTTTATACCGTATGAAGTATTTAATTTATCGTAAATTGTATCAAGACCTTGAATCATGCGCTCGCCTTCGGCAAATCCCGAAATTACGGGCCATGATTGACCATTGGTAAATACTTTTCCGTATTTGTTTGCATCGCTGCCAAGCGCTTCGCCGTTTGGTTTAAACCAGCGTTTCCACCATTTGCCGTCCCACGCATGCTCGTTTACCGCTTTTTTCATTTCAGCATAGTAGCCTTCAAGCGTTTTTTTGTATTCGGTTTCGCCTATTACGTCGCAAATATCAAGCATTTCAACGATTGCTTTTCCGAAAAGGTTGGCGTTAAATAACGATTCTGCACCTTTTGCCAAATTTACGGTATCGTTCCAGTCGGCAAAGCCCAAGTGAGGTAAACCGTGTTGTCCTCTATCGTTCCAAGTGAAATTGATTGAGCGTTTTAAGTGTTCCCACACAGTGCCTTTTTCGCGTTGTTCAAGAGGCAATTTTTTGTCGTAGAATGTAATTTCTTTTTTCAAGAAATCTAAATTTCCGGTTTCTTTCAAATATTGCGCTACGGTTTGCACAATCCACAAATGGTCGTCGCCGTAGTAATCCGGCAAATGCGGCTCTTCGCGCGAATCGCCTTCGTTTGCTTCCATTGTTGAAGGGAAATATTGGTGCATAGCCGAACCGTTTGCCAACTGTACCGAAAGTAAATTTTCGGCAAGCACACGAGCTTCTTCCGGCATGTGCGACATTGCGCCAAGCAAATCTTGCGAAGAATCACGGAAACCAATACCACGCGAGCTACCAAATCCTAATTGATACATTGACAAATAACGCGACCAGTTTTTAGTAGTGTGGCACTGACGCGGATTGTGTACGTTTATCATAGAATTGAACGACGCATCGGGACTTTCAATTACCATTGCTGTCAAATATTCTTCCCAGAATTTAGCCAATTCGGCAAATGCTTTATCAACATTGGCAAGATTGCGATATTTTGCAATTTCTTCTTGTGCCTCAGCCATTGATGCTTTTTGCGTCAATTGCGTGCAAGTGCGTTGCGTTTCGCCGTTCGCCATTTTTCCGAATTTAATCATAAGGGCAGCAATATTATCGCCGCGCAAACATTCCGAATTCGACAATTCCGGTTTTTCCAACGACAAAGGATTGGCAAACGAGCCATATTCATAATCGCCAAGGAACACACGGCGGTCGCCTTCAAACGAAGAAACCGGACGGTCGCAGGTAACCAAATTCACAGCGTATTGTTTTTTCATAAATGCGTATTGCTCAAGCACCACGTGTCCCGATTGTTCCCAATGACCGTTCAAAGTCATGGTTTGCGGCACCCAGTCGGCATTTGTCAATTGTTTCAACGCATCGAAGTGTGTAAATTCATATACCGGAATTACATCTATTTCCATGTCTTTACCCGAAATATTGGTAATTTTGATATCTTGCAACAACGTTTGCGCTCCGGCAGGAATGAAAATCGTAATTTCTGCTTTCACGCCGTAAGCCTCAACAACCCACGTGGTGTACGAAAGCCCTATGTGGCACTCAAATTTGTCTAATTTTTTAAGCGTTGGCGTAAAAAACGGCGAAAATACGTTGTACGTACCGTCGGCATTTTTTATACGAATATACACCGTAGAAGCTTTGAAATCAGACTGTGGCATTTGCGCAATGTATTTTGTAATACGATTTAAAGCAGGGTCGCCTTTGCAAATAAGCGCACCGCCCGTATTATCAACAATACCTCCAAACTCCAATGTTCCCACGTAATTAGCCCACTTAATTGGTGTTTTTGGAGTGGTAATTACATACTCTTTTTTTTCGTCGTCAAAATATCCGAATTGCATAGAATAAATGTTTTATAAGTTAATAATATTTTAGTTTTTTAGGTTATAGGTTTTAGGGGTTAGGAATTGCGTTACCACCTTTCGTCATTCCTGCGTAGGCAGGAATCTCATATCTTTTGCAGGGAGATTCCTGCCTACGCAGGAATGACGGCAGAAATAAGGCTTGTGTTTCATATCTACCCCAAATACGTTTTCAAAATTTTACTCTTAGGCACTTGTTTCAACCGGCGCACAGCTTTTTCTTTAATTTGACGAACTCGTTCACGGGTCAAACCAAATTCTGCGCCAATTTCTTCCAAAGTAAACGGGTTTTTCACTCCCAAACCAAAATACAAGCGCACAATCGACGCTTCACGTTCGGTAAGTGTAGAAATCGCACGTTCAATTTCTTTGCGCAGCGATTCTTGTATCAACAATTGGTCGGGCGAAGGGGTATCTTTATTATCGAGAACATCATATAATGTACCCTCTTCACTTTGCGAAAGCGGAGCGTCCATAGAAATGTGGCGACCCGAATTTTTGAGCGATTCTTTTACATCGCGAGTGCTACATTCGAGTTGTGCTGCAACCTCTTCGGCTGTTGGCTCGCGCTCAAATTCCTGCTCCAATGCCGAAAGCGTTTTATTTATTTTATTGATGGAACCAATTTTATTCAACGGCAAACGCACAATACGAGCCTGCTCAGCAAGAGCCTGCAAAATAGACTGACGAATCCACCATACGGCGTATGAAATAAATTTAAAACCGCGAGTTTCGTCGAAACGCTGCGCAGCTTTAATCAAACCCAAATTACCTTCATTAATTAAGTCGGGCAAGCTAAGCCCTTGATTTTGATATTGTTTTGAAACCGAAACAACAAAACGAAGATTAGCCTTAATTAATTTATTCAAAGCTCGTTGGTCGCCTTCTCGAATGCGTTTTGCCAACTCAACCTCTTCTTCGGCAGAAATCAAATCAACTTTACCAATTTCGTGCAGATATTTATCTAACGAAGGCGTATCGCGATTTGTAACCTGTTTTGTGATTTTTAATTGTCTCATTATTATATAATTAGGGTAAAATTATCAAAATGGCTTGCAAATTTCGCATTTTTTTTGGGATTAGCTATGTTTTTTTTGAAAAAATTTAGGTAATCGCACAAAATTTTGCAGTTAATGCGAATTAAGTAGTTAGTAAAATTTAATGATATGTTTTTTGGATTGCTTCACTTCGTTCGCAATGACGCTCTTTTGAGGGTTAGTGCAAATCAACAAAAAAGCGTCATTGCGAGGAACGAAGCAATCCAGAAATTGTTATGTTTAGTAATTGCGGACATTCAATTTTTTTAGACAGCTACTTTTTATAATGAAACATTACCCCAAAAAGCTCAAGAACAATCCCGCCACCACCGCCGAACTAATCGTACCGGCAACATTTGGTCCCATGGCGTGCATGAGTAAAAAATTGTGAGGATTAGATTTCGATGCCACATATTGCGACACTCGCGCCGCCATTGGCATAGCCGAAACTCCGGCAGAACCAATAAGTGGGTTGATTTTTTCTTTCAAAAATAAGTTCATAAATTTTGCAAACAATACGCCGCCGGCAGTTCCTATGGCAAATGCAAAAACGCCGATTACAATAATTTTCAACGTTGACATATTGAGGAAAGTTTCCGCCGATGCGGTTGCTCCCACTGTGATACCCAAAAATATAATTACGATATTCATTAATTCATTTTGCACGGTTTTGCTCAATCGTTCTACCACACCACATTCGCGAAGTAAATTACCAAACATTAAACTACCAATCAAAGCAGTGGCTTTCGGAAGAGCCAATCCCACAATTACGGTAATAAAAATAGGGAATAAAATTCGCTCGGTTTTTGAAACGGCGCGTAGTTGTTTCATGTGTATTGCACGTTCGTTTTTCGAGGTAAGCGCGCGCATAATCGGCGGCTGAATAACCGGCACAAGCGCCATGTACGAATATGCGGCTATGGCAATGGGTCCCAATAAATGCGGCGAAAGTTTCGATGTCAGGAAAATTGCCGTTGGACCATCGCTACTGCCAATAATTGAAATTGAAGCCGAATCGGCTGCCGAAAATCCTAATGCAAGCGCGGCAAGAAATGGAATAAAAATACCGATTTGCGCCGCTACGCCCAAAAATATTGTTTTCGGGTCGGCTATCATTGGTCCAAAATCGGTCATTGCGCCTACGCCGAAAAATATCAAACAGGGATAAATGCACAGTTTTACGCCCAAATACAAATAATCGAGCAGTCCGGCTGTGTTTACAAAATCGTCCCACAGAATTTCGCCGGTGCTGAACAATGCCGGATTGAATAAATCGGCTCCAGGTAAATTGCTGAGCAACATACCAAACGCTATGGGCAACAGCAAGAGTGGTTCAAATTTTTTGACAATTGCCAAATAACACAGCACAAACGAAACAATAAGCATAAGGAGTGTCCCCCAATTGCCACCAAAAATTGCAGCCAAACCATTGTCGGTTAAAAATGCTTTGGTAGCCGATATAAGACCAAGTGTTTCAAAATAAACAACCTCACTTTCTTGTGTCGGAGTTGCAATTTCTGTTGATGCGCTTTGTGAACATTCCGTAATTTCGTTTGCAAACGAGTGAAACGATGCTACACTGAGCAATAAAGTAATTGAAAATAATCGGAGGAGGTTCTTCATAAGTATTTTAATAGTTTTAATTTTGGATTGCTTCACTTCGTTCGCAATGACGCTCTTTTGAGAATTTGCACAAACCAACGAAAGAGCGTCATTGCGAGGAACGAAGCAATCTATATATGTAATATTAAACAGTTTCCAATTCAAACAACGGGTCGCCTTGCATAATGTTTTGTCCGGTTTCAACAAGAATGGCTTTAATAACGCCGGCTTTTTCTGTCATTATGTTGTTTTCCATTTTCATAGATTCCAACACAACTATGGTGTCGCCGCGTTTTACGGTTTGTCCTGCTTTTGCCACTACTTTGAGAATTGTACCCGGAAGCGGCGACGGCACTGCTTGCGATTTTGGTGCAGCCGGAGCCGAATCTTTACTGAAAGTTTTCAGCGGCACTATTGTTGTTTCCTCTTCTTTTTCACGTTCTATGGCTACTGCATAATTTTTACCGTTGAGTGTAAGGTTTACAATATCTTTTTCTACGCTGTTCACCGAAACTTCGTATTTATTTGTATCTATTGAGAATTTGAATGTTTTCATTATAAAATTTTTATCTGTGTAAATTATTAATACCGTAAAATTTAGCGTTCCAGGGCGATTGTACATCTTTAATCGTAATACGATAACTTTCTTTATCGTGACTGTCGTTGAAATACAAATACAAGGCTGTTGCAAGCGCTGCATTTTCCTGTTCGCTTAGTGTTACTTTGCTCGCCACCGCTTTGGCTGCTCTGGCTGCTTGTTTTTTTGTGTTGTGTGCCGACATAATTTTTCCAAAATAAGAAAGAATAATAACAAGGATAGTCAATACCGCAAATACTACCAGCATGCAAAAGCCGGAAAATAAAAAGGCATGTTTCCAATTAACTGCTAAAAGTTCCATACATATAAATTATAAAGGTATGTTACAATGTTTTCTTAAAGGATTGGTTACACGTTTTGTTTGCAAACGTTGCAACGCACGGAACACTCTAAAACGGGTATTGCGCGGTTCAATCACATCGTCGATAAAACCATATTTAGCCGCTTGATATGGGTTGGCAAACAAGTCGTTGTATTCTTGTTTTTTCTCGTCATATTTTGCTGCTTTTGCTTCGTCGGTTTCTTGCGCTGCAATTTCTTTTGCATACAATACCTCAACTGCGCCTTCGGCTCCCATTACTGCAATTTCGGCAGTGGGCCACGCATAATTCACGTCGCCGCGCAATTGTTTGCTACTCATTACAATATGTGCACCTCCGTACGATTTACGCAATGTAACAGTAACTTTCGGCACAGTAGCTTCGCCGTAGGCAAACAATAATTTTGCGCCATGCGAAATTACACCGCCATATTCTTGCGTACTTCCGGGTAAAAATCCGGGAACATCAACAAGCGTTACAAGCGGAATATTAAACGCATCGCAAAAACGAACGAAACGAGCGCCCTTGCGCGATGCTTCAATATCGAGCACACCGCCCAAATACATTGGTTGATTGGCAACTACACCCACCGGCATACCGCCGATTTTGGCAAATCCTACAATAATATTTTTTGCAAATCCTTTGTGAACTTCCAAGAAATCGCCATCATCGACCACGCAGGCAATTACTTCTTGCATATCGTAGGCTTTTTTCGCACTTTCGGGAATTATATCGTTCAACAAATCGCAGTTGCGGTCTATTGGGTCGGTAAATGCTGTGCGTACCGGTTCTTCCAAATTGTTTTGCGGAATATAACTTATCAATTTGCGTATCATTGCCAAACATTCTTTTTCGTCGGGAGCCATAAATTGCGCCACGCCCGATTTTGTGTTGTGCATATACGCGCCACCCAAATCGTCGGTTGAAATTGTTTCGCCGGTTACGGTTTTCACAACTTTCGGACCGGTTAAGAACATATAACTGTTTTGTTCGGTCATAAAAATAAAGTCGGTCAATGCAGGCGAATACACCGCACCACCGGCGCAAGGACCCATAATTGCCGAAATTTGCGGAATTACACCCGACGACATAATATTGCGCTGGAAAATTTCGGAATAGCCCGCCAAACTTTGAATACCTTCTTGAATACGAGCGCCGCCGCTATCGTTTATGCCAATTACCGGAGCACCGGCTTTCATTGCCATATCCATAATTTTGCAAATTTTTTGCGACATAGTTTCCGACAAAGAACCGCCGATTACGGTAAAATCCTGTGCAGACACAAACACCAAACGTCCGTCGATGCTACCGCTGCCAACCACAACGCCATCGCCAAGGAAGGTTTGTTTTTCCATGCCGAAGTTGGTGCAACGGTGTTCCTTAAACATATCGTATTCCTCGAAACTTCCTTCGTCCAACAACAATTCTACACGCTCACGAGCGGTGTATTTTCCTTTTGCGTGTTGTGCTTCTATTCGTTTTTCGCCGCCGCCGATTTTTGCTTTGCTGCGGAGGGCGATTAGGTTGTTTAATTTATCTTGATTACTCATTATAATTAGGTATATTAATTTTTATTTTATGTATGTAGAGACGTGGCGTGCCGCGTCTTTTGATTTGAGGAGACGCGGCACGCCACGTCTCTACAACAACACATTACGGTTTTTCGCATACTTCGGTCAATACACCAAAGGTTGATTTTGGGTGCAAAAATGCAATATTTAAACCTTCGGCTCCTTTGCGTGGGGCTTTGTCTATCAACTGAACGCCTGCTGCTGCGGCATCGTCAAGTGCTTGTTGCACGCTTTCTACCGCGTAGGCAATATGATGAATACCTTGTCCTTTTTTCTCAATAAATTTTGCAATTGTGCCTTCGGGACTTGTTGATTCCAACAATTCAATTTTGGTTTGACCAACCATAAAAAAAGCCGTGCGCACTTTTTGGTCTGTTACTTCTTCAATGTTATAACATTTCAAACCAAGAACTTCCTCATAATATTTGATTTGTTCGTCTAAATTTTCTACTGCAATACCAATGTGCTCAATGTGTGTAGGTTTCATATTTTATATATTATAATTGTATATTTTTTTAAAAATTGCCCAAATATATACATTTCTCGTTGATAAAAAATAATTAAAAAGTTTTTTTATCAACGGTAGTTTCAACAATTAACATCTATTTCCTTGTTAACTTGTTTCCTAAAATCCTAAGATTCTTCTATCTCAGTAGTTTCGAACCGTGCAAGGCGTTGTTGCACCGAAGGTCCTCGTTTGGGAGTGTAATTGATTTTACCGTTGCTGTCGAAAAACCGCTGCACATGTTCGGCACCAAGCATAGATGCGTGCAAAATACCGGCTTTGGTTATGCGCACTCCATTCACGGTAGTGCCCACATATTCGTTTACACAATCTTTAAGAAGCACCTTTTCCATACGTTTCATATACCATATTATAAAACGTTCTTGCTCGTGGGTGTCGAACAGTTCAATGTCGAAATAATAACTGGCTCGCCGCCCTTCTTCTTTTACGGCTACAATACTGTTGAAAATAGAATCAACCCGTTCTTCGGAGTAGCCAAATTCGAGCAACGCACTGCGGCTTGCCTGATATTTTCCTACGGTGTGTGTTGCGTTTGCCACATCGTACTGCCCGCGCGATTCCATGTGCGCAATCCGTTCGTACAATCCTTTTTTTGAAATATACATTTGGGGTACATTTTCAATTTCATCGGGCGAGTAGAGGGTGGTAAAGCTGTCTTTTTCTGAGTTGAAAGAGAGGTCGTTTGTTACACAATTTGGTAATCCAAGAGAAAGTGCGGCAACAAACAAAAATTTTGCATACTGTTGTATTTTTTGCATCTTTTTGAATTTCAGATAGATTGACGAGCAACGGAACGATTGGAATTCTATTACAATACTATCTTGTTTGCGGGGGCAAAGGTACGGGTAAATTTTTCTAAGTTCCAAATTTTTTAGCAAATTTTTTCGTTATCTTTGTAGCAAATATTTTTTTCAATGAAACGAACCTTTTTAACAACACTTTTTTTGTTGCTCTTTTTTTCGACATTTTTGTCCGCAAAAATTTGGATAAACGAGTTGATGCAGAGCAATATAGACCTTGTGCGGGACGATTTGCAGGAATTTCCCGACAGTTGGATTGAATTGTACAATGATTCCGATGAGGCGGTAGATATTCGAAATTGGACTATTTCAGATGATGCCGATTATCGAAAAGGTTGGAAAATCAGCGGTTCGGTTATCATTCCCCCCAAATCCTATCTGCTGATTTATGCCGATAAAGCCTCCAAAGGTTTACACGCCCATTTTCGTTTAGATAGCGGAAACGGCGGGGCGGTCTATCTGTTCAACGCGAGCGGACAACTAATCGATGCGGCAGAAAATATTCCGAAACAACCTGCACCCAACATTGCATTGGGAAGAGTCGGCGACGGTAATGCTTCGTGGGCATATTTTGTTACGGCAACGCCCGGAGCGGAAAATACCGGAAAAACTTCAAATACGCTTTTGCCTCCTCCGGTTTTTAGCCAAAAAGGCGGTATTTTCAAGAACAGTGTGAATGTACATTTATCGTTGCCTGCAAATGTGCCGAATGATGTTGCTGTATCAAACATTCATTATACGTTAGATAATTCCGAGCCAACCATAAATTCTCCCGCCTACACCGGGGAATTGAATATTTCCAAAACAACCGTTGTGCGGGCAAAATTGATTCACCCCGATTATTTGACCGGCAGGTCGCAAGTGCACACGTATATTATTTCGGAAAAAGATTTTTCGTTGCCGGTGATTTCCATTAGTACGGATTCTACTTATTTATGGGACGAGGAGTTTGGTATTTATTGCCGCGGCAACGGCAAATATGGTTTAGATGGCTTAGGCATGGATACCATAAAGGTAAATTGGAACAATAATTGGCGCCGACCGGTCAATTTCGAGTATTTCCCGATGGAAGGCAATTCGAGTGCGCTGAATCAATTGTGTGAAATGCGAATTGCCGGCGGGTGGTCGCGCATGAGTCCGCAAAAATCGTTTATCGTCTATGGAAATAAACGCTTCGGGGTCAAAAGGTTCGAATATGATTTATTCGAGGATAAACCCAATCAGGAAATCAAATCGTTTATGATTCGCAATTCGGGCAGTGACTTTTGGTACACACATTTTCGCGATGCCGCAATTCAATTGTTTTTCGGCGGTAAAATCGATATTGATTATCAAGCCTATCAACCGGCAATATTGTATTTGAACGGAAACTATTGGGGTATTCAAAACCTGCGCGAACGGTCGACCGAAGATTTTGTTTTAGCTAACTATGCAACCGAAGATGTCGATGTAATTAAAAGTTGGTGGGATTTAAAAGCCGGAGACCGCACTGCTTTTAACCAACTAAGGAACGAGGTGCAAAAACCCCCTTCACAAAGAAATAATCAGTGGATTATGAACCAAATTGATGTAGATGAATTTGTCAATTACATGATTTTGCAATTGTACGTTGCCAATACCGATTTTCTGAGTGATTATAATAATAATACGGTTATGTGGCGGCATCGCCGTTCCGGTAGTAAATGGCGATTTATATTGAAAGACCTTGATTTTGGATTGGGTATTTGGCAAATGAATGGGGTAACATACAATGCGTTTGATTTTCAATACAACAACGACACATGGCGATTGTTTCAAGCACTGCTTACGCAAGATGATTTTAAGAAAAAATTCTATGGACGTTTTGCCGTTTACATGGGCGATTTACTGCATTATAAATCAACTTCACACATAATTGACAGCATTAAAACGCTGATAGAGCCTGCCATGCCCGACCATTTAGCCCTTTGGCGCGAAGAGCCTCATGCAAACTATGGCAAAGACAAACTATGGTGGCGCGATATGAATTCATGGCGATGGGAAGTTTCGCACATGAAAAATTGGTGTAACAATCGTAATGTGGAAGTTTACAAACATTTGCGCAATTATTTCAAATTGGGAACAATTATGCAATTAACGTATGAAACGGCAAATGATTTAGCAGGAAATCCCACTGCGTTCATCAATGGTGTGCGCATGCGCAGTTCGGGATTACAAGCGTCGTATTTTCAAGGGGCAGAAATTGAATTGCATTACGACGGGAACGCTCCGCTGTATGGTTGGGAAATTACGAAAACCGTTGATGGAATAGCGACAGTTGAAACCTACTTTCGACAAGATGTATCATATCAAATTGCTGCCGGATGCACTTACGTGAAAATTAAACTTGTAGATAATCCCAATTCGCTCGCAAGTGCGGAATTATCGGAAATCACTGTTTCGGTTTTCGATGGTCAATTACGAATTTCAAATGTACAGCCTCCTTCCGTTATTTCAGTGTATGATATGAGCGGAAAGCTGGTTACGCAAACAACCTCAACCAACCGTTCGGTAATTATTCCTTTGCGGCAAAAGGGGGTATTTATTGTGAGCGTATACAGTGAGGGGCAACGGTTTGTGCAAAAAGTGGTAAATTAGTTATAGTTTCCGTCAATAAAATGATTTATGATTATCCGTGTTTTTACCTAAACCTGATTTTCACCTAATTTCTTTACAAAACAACCTAAGTAACAGAGAAATTTCTCTCAAAAGCAACCTGATTACCTAATTCAATCAGGTAATTAGGTTGTGTTATGTGGTACATTTGGTTACTTAGGTTTTTTGTTTGAAAATCAGGTATAAATTAGGTACTATTGCGTTTTTTCTTGCAACCAAACCCACAAAAAACAAGTCTTGTGTGTAGTTTATAAACAAAAATTACTATTTTTGCAAAACTGGGGAATCTTTAATTTTTGAAAGATTATAGTTCGCTTATAAAAATGAATTTTACTCGTTACATTTACATATTGTTTGCTGTGTTCTTGTGGAACACAGCTACTGCACAGGTACCTGTGCACATCAATTCCGGTAACCCCAAATACCCATTTCCGCAGTTTTTGGAATATACTTACAAAAACAGTCATCGTCTTGGAAACCTCGGAACGAAAAATGCCGAAGGAGTAGTTCATGCCGAAATGGAGCAGGACATAATAGATGCCTATAAAATTCACGCCAACGAATTTGCCTACACCGGCGAAAGTTGGGCAGGAATAAAATATATTTGGACTCCCTATAAAGCGGCTTACGACTGTACCGAAGGTGATGGGTATGCCTTGCTTGCCGCCGCTTATATGGCTGACCAAGTTACGTTCAACGGCTACTGGATGTGTACGCACGACAAACGGAGGTCGAAAACAAAACGCTATAGGGATTGTTCGGACAATGCTCCGGGTTATGCGTACGGACCTTATGCGTTGAGCGATAACGGCACAGGCGGGAATACCGCAGCCGACGGCGATGTGGACGTTGCCCTCGCTCTCTACGTTGCCTATATGCAATGGGGCGAATTTATGCGCAACGAAGCCGGAGCCATTGTGAACGATGCCTGCGGAAATCCGATTTCGTACTATAAAGAAATGATTGAGGTTATTCGTGGTTTGGTTGCCCGCAGCACACGGTTTCCTACGGAAAATCCTCGCCGTCACAATTCCGGAATGATAGGCTTTGACGGTTACCCCAAAGGCGGCGATACTTGGAATGAACAGACAAATTGGGCGAGCACCAATCCGCTGGTTGTTGGCGGTGTTAGTATTATTCCCGAATTTGGAGGACCAACTGCACAACATATCGACTACAACGCGCCTGCATATTACCGTCAATTTTACGAATTATTGCAGGCAGAGAACGGCGACCCGTGGGAAATTGAGCAATTTCGCCGTGGCGAGGCTTCTTCCGATTGGCTTATGGGGAAAATGCTTGATGTGAGTGCCAAAACCATTCCAACCGCCGGATGGGTAGATGTGAAAGGTGGGAGCAACAATACACCTGTTTACTCCAACTTTAATCAAGGAGAAGATTTCCGTACACCGTGGCGTACAATTAGCAGCTACGTGTGGCACGGTAACCCTACCTATTCTTGGGACCCTGTAAATCACAAAGTTGTTAACGGAGGAAATAGTTATGAACTTGACATTGCAACACGTTTTGCTAAATTTCTAAATAACCCGCAAGGTGCTCCTTGGAACAATCTTTGCGTAGGATTCGGAGGCGGCCCCAAAATTTCTTACAAGGGACCTGCAACCTTGCAATGGTACTATAACACAGAAGGACTACTAAAAGAACCTGAACCAGACCCTGATAACCCCAATCCGCTCAAAAGTGGTGAAACCTTTACCTTAAATTGGTTGCAAGGAACCGGTATTTTTTCCGCCATTGCTGTGCAGGATTATGAATTGATGGGACTGATGTACCGGCAATGTAATATTGAATGGGATTCAAATTCGGGCACAGACAACTATTTGGGTTCCAAACCTAATTACTTTCACGGTTGGTTCCGTCAATTGGGAATGTTAGCAGCATCGGGCAATTACCCCGCGCCTTCGGAAATGAAACCTGTTGCCAATATGAAAATCTACCGCGCAATAAAAGACAGCGTTACCTTTGCCTTCACAGGCGACCAACTTACCTATTTGTTGGATTACCGGAATTACGGCTCCGTAGATGCCACAGGCGTAAAAATTGTGGAACAAGTACCGAAAGATTTTGTATTCGTAAGCGCTACCAATGGCGGCGTGTACGATGCAGGTTCTCACACAGTTACGTGGAATATTGGTACCGTTCCCGGATTTAAAACCGGCGGTTTGGCTGCTACAAAAGGACAAGTTTCATACGTGGTGCAAGTGGGCGATAAGGCTTCGGGACGTTACTGCACCACTGCCGAAATTACCTGCACCAACGGAAAAGGCTGGATTACAAACGAATACCCGAATTATAAAACTGCCACCATGCAGCGTAATTGTGTGGACATTGTAAAACGTGCATTAAAAATCGAAAAATCGGTTAATCGCACAAAACTCAATGACGGCAATATGGCAACATTTACTATCGACTTTGAAAATTCGATAGATGCTGGCTGGATTGATGGCGGTCGTCCGCGCGTAAATGTAGCTTACTCTAACAAAAAATTGAGTAATCCAACAGAAGCACAAGAACACTGGTTGAGAATCCGCCTCTACAATGATGCTATTGAACCATATATTAATTACGGAAATTATCGCATTTCGTATTACGTTTATGATGCCGGATTAACCTGTTACAAAGGGTATGGCGATTGCACAACAGGTTGGCAATTAGATAATGACATATACGAAGGTGGCAACAAAGCAGGAGTGCAAGTTTCGCACGAAAATATCGTTTACGGTTCCGATGTAAATGGAAAATGGAACCAACGCTTGATAGTGCAATTCGCACCATTATTGGTAACTACTACTGCTCAATTATCTAATTATTTCGGAATGGATACCCGTATTCATAAAGGCGGCACATCGCCTCTGCGTGCAGTATGGCGAATGCATCCGGAACCTTATGTAAATGTGAATTATGCCGATGACTGGTCGTGGGACCCGAATGCTAATGATGCCGAAGATGGATTATATCACCCAATTTCACCGTCGTGGCAAAAATTAGGTGCAACCGGAAAATCTATTGAAGAACCGGTAACATCGTGGATACCCGCTGCTTGCGAAACCGCAAACCATGTAGTTACAAATATGCTTGTGGAAGAGTACGACGGCTACGTGTGGCGCAGAATTTTGGGTAACGGACCAATGCCCGGACGGGATATAAACAACGTAGTAATTCGCGATACGTTGCCCAAAGGGTTGACTTTCAATGAATTTATCGGTAATTGCCCGCTTGCCGATAATGGAGCAAAGTGGAGCACTGCAAAAGCACCGGACGGCAGAGATATAATTATTTGGACTATTCCGAAATTGCAAGTAAAACAAAAAGGAAAAATTACCTATTCAGCTACTGCGAAATTTCCTTCGGGAAAAACCTGCCAAACTGCCGATGAAGATATTATAAACTACGCATGGATTTTTGGCGACAAAGAATCGCCGGTAGCCGACACCGCCAAACTAACCGTAACCTGCGCCAAAGTGCCCGAACCAATTGTGCCCACCACATTGAAAAAAACTGCCGACAAAGCAAAATACTCGGTGGGCGACCCAATTACCTACACCATAGAATACGAACAAACGCACGGTTCGATTGTAAAAAATGCCGGAAGCATAGCAGGCGATTGGCAAACGAGCAATTGGAATTTTTCCGCCGGAAAACTAACAACAGTATCGAACCAAACCGGAACGACACTGTTTGATTACGGCTACGGCAAAAACGGTTATGTGGAATTTGAATGTGCAGCGCAAAGCGATGCAACCTTTCAAGTACTGTTGCGCAACGGAAGTTCCAATATTTCGTTACAAATAAAACCTGTTTGGGCAGGTTTGGAACTTACCTGTTACAAAGGCAGCACAGTGGCGAAAGCTACGCAAACAGTAACTTACGGCGGCGGCAGTCCATTCATTATGCGCATAGATTTGACCGAAGATTTGCTGCGCGTGTGGGTCAATAAAGATACCACGCAATCGCCGATTTTTACGGTTGAAAATCTGCCTGTGGGCGTTGGAAAATTTGGTTTTAAAAATGGTGCGCAAAACGGTTCCGACAGCTACGGCATTCACTCTGTGTCAAATATTTACACCCATTTCGATTATGCCTATAATTTGAGCATTATTGATAAAATGCCTGCGGGAATATCGTTTGTAAGTGCCGATAACTCCGGCGCACACAGTGCCGGTACCATTACATGGAATTTTGAAACAGGAAAAAACAATCCTATTCCGTATGGAAAAAAATACACGGTAACATGGAAAGGCACGGTCAATACGTGCAACGAATTGATAATCAACGTAGCCAGCGTAAAACTTATGGGTCATGCCGACGATGCAATTATGGCGCAGGCGGTTTCGGAATGTGCCGCAGTAAATTTATGCCCCACACCGCCAACGGCAACGGTAACAGGCGGCGCAACCTATTGCGAAGGCGCAACCTCAATAGCCGATGTTGTAGTTACATTCAGCGGAGGCGCTACACCATATAAATATATAGGTACACGACAGGGCACAACCTTTGCCGAAGAAACAACAACCGGAACAAACACTACGGCAATACTTTCAACGCCGAAACCAAGCGCGGCAGGCAGTTATACGTATGAACTCACAAGTTTTAAAGATGCCAACGGTTGCGAGGGAACTTTGGCAATAAAATCGCAAACGATTACTATAAACCCAAAACTCGAAACCGAAATAAAAGAAACCGGCACCGCATTAGAATATTGCACAGGCACGAGCGGTGTAAACCTTTCGCTTAGCAAAAATTTTATCGGAGCAAACTATGAATGGTTTAAAAATAACGGTTCGTTGGGTGCAGCATCAACAACTGCAACAACATTGAGCGGAGCAAAAGAAGGAAATTATTATTGTAAAATAACTCTTGACAATTGTATTCACACCACCAAAACGGTAAAGGTTGTTGAGCAGGATTGTACAGAGCCTTGCATTTCGCCAACGGTTACAATTGTAAAAAAAGAGATTTGCGAAGATGGTAGTATTTATTTGAAATTTACCGGCATTGCGCCTTTTGAATTGGATTATACGTTTAATGGCACACGGCAAACTATTACAGTTTCGGGCAAGGACACAGTGCTTAAAGCAACGCAAACGGGCAAAAATGTGTTTATTGCATATAATTTGGTTGACAGGAAAGGGTGTTTTTCAGATTTTTTAGATGAAAATACGGTAAAAATAAATGATGTTGTTTGGGCAAAATATAATGTAGATGCGCCCGGAACTTTTGTTAAAAATCCCGAAGATGCGGGAATGTTTTATCAATGGAATAGCAAAATAGGTTGGAGTTCTGCTAATCCACTTGTTTCTTCGCCTGTTGGCAACACTTGGAATGATTCTTGGGATGGTGGTGGTGCTACAACATGGGAAATGGCTAATAATGTATGCCCCACAGGTTTTCGTTTGCCTACCAAGACTGATTTGCAAAGTTTGCAAAGCACCGCTAAACAAGCGAAAACAATAAACGGAGTTTATGGCACCCTATTTGGCAGCGGTAGCAATACTGTTTTCCTTCCTGCTGTGGGCTATCGCCATTTCTTCAATGGTGCGCTCGGCTCCGCAGGATCGGACGGCTACTATTGGAGCAGTACCGAGTATGGCAGTGGCAGCGCCTACTACGTGAACTTCTACAGCAGTAACGCCAGCGTGAGCACCAACAGCCGCATTTACGGCTTTTCAGTCCGTTGTGTAAAAGACTTCCAAATAGATACTATAGCCGTATTATTACCCGACACCACCCGAATAAACGAAACAATTTTCGTAGGCGAAAGCTACAACAAAAACGGTTTTACAATTCCTGTACAAAACAAAGCAGGCACAATATTGTACACCTTGCCTTTGCAAAATCAATACGGTTGCGACAGTACGGTAATTTTGACGCTAAAAGTAGAATGTGTAACCAATAAAATTGAAATAACCGACAATATTTACGTGGGCGAAAGTTACACCAAACACGGTTTTACAATTGCCGAACGCACCACAGCCGGCACGGAAACTCATACTTTGCCTTTGCAAAATCAATATGGTTGCGATAGTATTATAATTTTGAAATTGAAAATACTGTGTACGCAGTTTACGGTTACGGTGTCTGAAAATTTCGTTTGCCAAAACGATGTTATTCATTTGAAATTTACCGGCGTTGCACCTTTTGAGTTGGATTATAAGTTTAACGGCATACGGAAAAAAATCACAGTTTCGGGAACAGATACGGTGCTTACAGTAACGAAAACAGGCGAAAATGTATTTGTTGTGTATGATTTGATTAACGGCGAAGGTTGTGCTGTAATAAATCCCGAAGATGTTGTAGAAATCAATGGCGTTGTTTGGGCTAATCGTAATGTAGACACGCCCGGCACTTTTGTTAAAAATCCCGAAGATGTGGGAATGTTTTACCAATGGAATAGAAAAGTTGCGTGGGCTGCCAAAGGAGCTGTAACAGGCTGGGATAGCAGTACCCCTACCGGTACAAAATGGGAAAAAGAAAACGACCCTTGCCCCACAGGGTATAGAATACCAAACAAAGTAGAAAGCCTAAATCTATCAGAATCCGATTATACCAGTACTTTTAATTATAACGGCACCGGTGTACGCGGTCTAATATTTTCAGGCTCCGGAAGCAATACCTTTTTCATTCCTGCTGCAGGTTATCGTAGCGGCAGCAATGGTGCGCTCAGCAGTACAGCCTTGCCCAGCTACTATTGGAAGGACTTCGGCACAGCGTTTGGTATTGTTGATGGTACCATTAATAATAATATCGTACACTCCCCCACCAACGGTTATTTCGTCCGCTGTGTAAAAGACCTTCAAACAGACACAATAACCGTATTCACACCCGACACCACCCGAATAAACGAAACAATTTTTGTAGGCGAAAGCTACAATGACAATGGTTTTACAATTCCAATTCAAACTACGGCTGGCACAATTTCAAAAACGCTGCCTTTGAAAAATCAATTCTTGTGCGATAGTATTGTGATTTTGGAATTGAAAGTTATAGAAGTTGTTTGTATTCCGCCTACTGTTACAATCTTGGAAAATTCTGTATGTCAAAACAATACTATTCATTTGAAATTTACCGGCATTGCGCCTTTTGAGTTGGATTATAAATTTAACGGTACACGGCAAAAAATCATAGTTTCGGGAATGGACACGGTTCTTAAAGTAACGCAAGCAGGTGAAAATGCGTTTGTTGTGTATGATTTGGTTGGTAGCGATGGGTGTGCTTTGTTTGGAGGAAATTCCGAAGATGGAGTGGAAATCAATGGACTTATTTGGGCAAAATATAATGTAGATGCGCCCGGAACTTTTGCTGTTAATCCGCAAGATGCAGGTAAATTCTACCAGTGGAACCGTAAAGTAGCATGGGCGGCTACCGGCACCGTAACCGGTTGGAATTATACAACTCCTACCGGCACCGAATGGGAAAAAGTAAACGACCCCTGCCCCGTAGGGTATAGAGTACCAACAAAAACTGAACGTGATGCTTTGGTAGCCGCCGGCAGTACTTGGACTTCTAATTACAATGGCACCGGCGTTGCCGGTCGCATATTTGGTAGCGGTAGCAATACTGTTTTCCTTCCTGCTGCGGGCTATCGTAGCTACAGCATTGGTACGCTCGTCCTCGCAGGCACGGACGGCTACTATTGGAGCAGTACCGAGTCTGGCAGTAGCAACGCCTACTACGTGAACTTCCACAGCGGTAACGTGAGCATGAGCAACACCAGCCGCATTTACGGCAATTCAGTCCGCTGTGTAAAAGACCTCCAAACAGATACAATAACCGTATTCACCCCCGACACCACCCGAATAAACGAAACAATTTTTGTTGGCGAAAGCTACAACAAAAACGGTTTTACAATTCCTGTGCAAACTACGGTTGGTACTGTATTCGACACGCTACCTTTGAAAAATCAATTCTTGTGCGATAGTATTGTGATTTTGGAATTGGAGGTTGTTTGTGAAAAAATTCCGGACATAAGTGCACAGGGTTGGATATGTCAAGGAGATTCTATTTTTTGGGAAGGACGATACCTACATAAACAGGGCTGTTATGTAGATACAATAACAACACCGGCAGGTTGCAAATCCACTATAGAACTCTGTATTAGAGTTTACCCTCGCGACACTACTCACATAAACGAAACAATTTTTGTGGGCGAAGGCTACGCTAAAAACGGTTTTACAATTCCTGTGCAAACAGAAACCGGCACAGTGCGCGATACTTTGTTTTTGAAAAATAAAAAACCGTTCCCATGCGATAGCCTTGTAATTCTGAATTTGAGAGTAGTGTGTACAATTTCCGATACAACAGAAATTGCCGATAACATTTTCGTAGGCGAAAGCTACAACAAAAACGGTTTTACAATTCCTGTTCAAAACAAAGCGGGCACGGTATTCGACACCCTGCGTTTGCAAAATCAATATGAGTGCGACAGTACGGTAATTTTAAAATTGGAAGTATGGTGTATTGTACACGGAACACTCATAAACGATACTGTTTTTGTGGGCGAAGGCTACAATAAAAACGGTTTTACAATTCCCGGGCAAACTGCAATAGGCACAACTTTGTACACGCTGCCTTTGCAAAGTCAATACGGTTGCGATAGTACGGTTATTTTGAATTTAGAAGTCATTTACATTTGTGAAAATATTGCGGAATATATTGATGCCGTAATGTGCGAAGGAGATTCTACTTTTTTTGGAGGGAAATACCGATATACTTCGGGAGTTTACCACGAAACAACAACATTAGCGTCCGGCTGTGAAATCAATAGAACACTTGCTTTATATGTTTATCCGCCCGACACCACCCGAATAAACGCCACAATTTTCGTAGGCGAAAGCTATAATGAAAACGGCTTTGAAATTCCTGTTCAAAACAAAGCAGGCACAGTATTCGACACTTTGCGTTTGAAAAATAAGTGCGGTAATATTGTGATTTTGAAATTGGAAGTAGAGTGTATTGAACACAAAATCTACTTAATCGACGATATTTTCGTAGGCGAAAAATACGAAAAATACGGTTTTGAAATTCCCGAACAAAACACGGCAGGCACAAAAACTTATACCTTGTCTTTGAAAAATCAATATGATTGCGACAGCCTCGTAATTTTGAATTTGGAAGTAAAACCCTTAGCCAATACATCGCCCTGCGATGCAATTCTTTTGTGCGATTCCGAAACATTGTCGAATCAGTATCCGCCCAATAGTGTGATGTATTCTGTAACGCCGTCGTGCAGTTATACGATACGTTTCAACCGCGTTGTTTTTTATAAAATGATAGCGAAAGAAAACGGAACGTTTACCTTCAAAATAAAACCTTCGCAAGCATCGGATTATGATTGGGCTTTGTGGAAAAATATTCCCAATTGCAACGATATTTCTACCGTTGAACCCGACCGTTTTTCGGCAAACGACGGCATAGGTTCTCAATCAAAGGGTCATACATCGAATTGGGAAACAGGACTCGATATAAACAAAACCGAAACCTGCGACCCTGCCGGAGCATATACCGACGGTTTTGTGGCGGCGCTTCCGGTTCGCGCCGGCGATAAACTCCTGCTTGCAATAAATTTGGCGCAAAATTCCCTCTCCGATTATGAATTGATTTTTGGAAACGGGCTTGAGGAACATCAAAAAATTAAGTTTTTGTGTCAAGAAGAATTACTGATTGAAGATACTATTTGCCAGCATGAAGAATACAATGACTATGGTTTTGATTTGGGTGTGCAAACCAATGCCGGCACTTTTTTCCACACAAAAGACGACGGTATTACAACGCTGAAACTTACCGTCAATCCGGTGTACAACCTGCACGACAGCAAAACAATTTGCATAAACGAATTGCCATACACGTACCGCGACACCGTTTTTAAAGCGGGAACCCTAAGCGGGGAATTTATTTTTAATCGAAAAACCGTCAATAATTGCGACAGTATTGTTACGTTGGATTTGACCGTAAATGAAGTACATACTACTTTTATTGCCGATGCCATTTTTGTAGGCGAACCCTACAACGAAAATGGTTTTACAATTTCGGAGCGAACTATGGCAGGCACGGAGTTTCACACTTTACCTTTGAAAAATAAAGCACTGTGCGATAGTATTGTGATTTTGGAGTTGAAGGTATTGTGCAACAGCGATACTACGCGCTTAGCCGACATTATTCTCGTAGGAGAAGATTATAACAAAAACGGTTTTGAAATCCCCGGACAAGCTACGACAGGCACAATTTTGCGCACACTATATTTGAAAAATCAATATTTGTGCGATAGTATCGTGATTTTGGAATTGAGAGTTGTTTGTATGAATTCTGCGGTACTTATGGATGCCGTAATGTGCGAAGGAGATTCTACTTTTTTTGGAGGGGAATACCTATATACTTCGGGAGTTTACCACACAACAACAACATTGGCGTCGGGCTGCGAAATCAGTAAGACACTTGCTTTATATGTATATCCACGCGACACCACCCGAATAAACGATACCATATTTGTGGGCGAAAGTTACGGCAAATACGGTTTTACAATTCCTGTTCAAAACAAAGCAGGTACAGTATTCGATACCCTGCGTTTGAAACCTCCACACAAGTGCGATAGTACGGTAATACTCAATCTAATGGTATTTCCTGTTGTGTATAAAACTCTCTGTTCGAGTGAATTGCCGTTTGTGTTCGCCGCTACTACGTTTGCGCAGGGAACGCAAAGCGGCACATATATAATAGACGAAGGTTTAAGTTCTATGACTAAATTGGAGCTTACAATTAATCCCACACCTGCGCCGCCCCAACTTTCAAGTACAAACTTCTGTTTCGGCGCAGCCAACACGGAACTAACCGCCACAGGCGATGCGGGCAGCACAATTACATGGTACAACAAAGCCGGAACGCAAGTGCACACCGACGAAAAATACACGCCAAACGATAAAATTGTGGGCACGTACGAATATTTTGCAACGCAAAAAGTAAACGGTTGCGAAAGCGAAAAAGCACCGGTAACGTACACAATAAAACCGCTTCCACCCGCGCCAATGCTCACAATTTCGCCAACTAAAATTTGCGATTACGATACCGAGCCACAAATAAAAGCACTCGTTGCCAACGAAAATACAGCAACAATTACATGGTATAAATCGCAAAACAAAGCCGACCGCTTACCAATTTTCGACGGCAAATTTGAAATAACTGCCGACAAAACCGTGAACGCAGGATTACAGTATTTTGCCACGCAAACTGTGGACGGTTGCGAAAGTCTGTTTTCCGCAGGCGCGAGTTACACAATAGAAAATCCGGTGGCACCGCCAAGCGTTACCAATGCTGCAATGTGCGAAAATGCTACGAGCGTACCGTCTCTAAAAACCACGTCGATGTATGCAAAATGGTATAAAACCGAAGTTCCGCACCCTGCGAAACCAACCGAAACGCCGCTTGCAACCGGCACAACGTACACTCCAACAAACATTACGGCAACCACCACATATTACGTACAAAACGAAATAGACGGTTGCCGAAGCCCAATGACTCCGGTAACTATGACCGTGATTGATATACCAACTATAAATATAGGCAGCGATATAGATTTTTGCGAGTACAGCGAAGCAAAAGTAACGGCACAAAACTTAAATCCGGCAATGACGGCAACATCACGTATTGATTGGCGTTTGACCGCAGAGGAGGGAACGTTCAACAAATTATTGGTAAGCGAAAGCAAAAACGGCGAATATTTTGTAACATTGAACAACACTGTTGTGCCAAGCACCGGCAATTATGTTTTGACGGCGATTTATACCGTTGAAAGCTGTTCGAGTGCCCCACAAGCGATTGCGGTTCGTATGCACGACCGACCAAATCCGCCGATTGCAGCATCGAAAATTGTGTGTCAAGGTGCGGTACTCGAACCATTGCAAGCCTTTGGTTCATCGAATATTCAATGGATTTTCAAAAACGGCGAGCAAACTTTGCCTAATTGGATTGGCGAAACCTACGATTTTAATAAATTCAATTACAAAGAAATAAAAGTCGGACAATATGAATTTGAGCTTTTTGATACCGATGCCGTAAGCGGTTGCAAAAGTGCCGTAATTCCACTTACGTTTGAAATAGCGCCTGCTGCCAAAACAAAAATTGTTGGTCGTTCAAAATTGTGCGCAGGCACTTCGCTCGAAGAGGCATACGGTATAGAGGTAGTTCCTGCGGAACAAAGTAATTACTATTGGAGCACATCGGGCACTATTTTCAATTACACAAAAGACGGCAATCAACATTCGCCAAACCGTTATATCGACTGGCACGAGGCAGGAATTGACACCATTTACGTGCGGGAAAGCACGTGGGCAGGCTGTGAAGGTTTTGATACTTTGGTTGTAAAAATTGCCGAATACCCACAAGCCTACTACACATGGAGTTTGCCCGGTGCAAGCACAACGATTGAGTTTATGGACAGTTCGTACCAAGCTCCAATTGTGAGCAGGTACGACAAAAAAGCAAAACCTGTTCACTTGACCTACACCATGTCGTGGAATTTCGACCGCACAACAACCAATAATCCATATTACGAAGATTGGTTTGCGGAATACCCCGACCGCAACAAACCCGTTACCGCCGAAGACTACACATTCGGACACAAATACCCAAAACTGACGGTTACCAACGAATACGGCTGCACAGACACATATTCAACCGAAGTATTCGTTGATATTCGCGCCGGCGTATACATTCCCAACGCTTTCAGTCCCGATAATCCGGCAGTTTCGGTGCGGGTATTCAAACCGGTAGCCTTCAATTTGGAATACTGCAAACTGTGGATTTACGACAAATGGGGCAACCTACTCTACTACTCCGACGAAGTTGTGGACGGCATGTTTGCCGGCGAATGGAACGGAATTTACAACAACGAACCCTTGCCACCGGAAGTGTATATTTGGAAAATGGAAGCGAAATTTTTGGACGGTACTACGTGGGCAGGGCAGAAAAAGGCTATTGGGTATAGTAAGTTTGGAAGTGTTGTGTTAATACGATAATATGCCAATGTGCCAATACGACAATAAAATGATTTCGTGCGTTAGCACATTGGCATATTAAATAATTGGCATATTAAAACAACCTTCCAAAATCCATAAACAGTGCATAAAAGAAAATGAAAAACACAATTGCCATGCCCACTTGTTGCGCTTTTATAAGGAATTTATCGCTTGGTTTTTTGCCGGTAAAAAGTTCGTAAATCAAAAACAGCAAATATCCGCCGTCGAGTGCAGGAATTGGCAGAATATTCATAAAGGCTAAAATGACTGAAAATAGTGCCGTTAAACTCCAAAATGCTGCCCAATTCCACGCTTTTGGGTAGAGTTTTCCCATTGAAACAAAACTGCCAACTTGTTGCGAGCCTTCTTTGGTAAAAATCAATTTCATTTGTTTTACGTAAAAACCGAGGGTCTCCCCTCCCAATTTCACGCCTGCCGGAATGGATTGCAACAAGGTAAATGTACGTGTTTCAAAAGTATAAATATCCCGTAAATCTTTACGATACGCTCCTATTGTACCTTGTTCCGAAATAGTTATGGGCAAAGTGTCGCGATACCCGTGTCGTTCAATAATAATGTTGGTACTTTTTCCCGCAAAAGGTTTTACTGCAAACATAAAATCATAGAACGCAGGTGTTTCTATCGTATCAATGCCCACTACCCTATCGCCTATACGCAACCCTGCCTGCTCTGCCGGAGTTTGCGGTATAATGGAATCTATAAAAAACGGCACAAATTCGGTAATAAACAGCGCATTGGGGTTGCTTATAATTTCTCGATTGAATTTTTCGGGAATTGCAATGTCTATTTCTTTTCCGTTACGGTCTATGCGCAGAGTTTGTGCCTCATCAACCACTATTGCCACTATAATATCGGAAAAACGTTCAGGCTCTACGCCGTCAATACTCAAAATCCTATCGCCATTTTGCAAACCAATCGAACGAGCCGTAGAATCAACATAAATACCATAATGCGCATTTTTCACAGGTAAATAACTTTCGCCCCACGCATACAACATTCCGGCATAAATCATGAGTGCAAATATGAAATTAAAAATCACACCGCCTGTAATAATCAAAAATCGTTGCCATAGTTTTTTCGACCGGTATTCATACGGTTGCGGAGCTTGTTTCAAATGCTCTTTGTCCATCGACTCGTCAATCATACCGGCAATTTTGCAATAACCGCCCACAGGCAACCAGCCAATGCCGTATTCCGTATTATCGGGATATTTTCCCCAATCATCATTATCTGCATTTTTTGTAAAAAACTTAAAACTCCATTTTCCATTTATCTTTTTACATTTGACCAACGTGAATTTCGGATTGAAAAACAAATAAAATTTATCGACCCGTGCACCGAAAAGTTTGGCAAACATAAAATGACCAAGTTCGTGAATAAGAACGAGAATTGATAGGCTGATGATTAATTGGAGGGCTTGCATGTTTTAATAATTGAGTGATTGAGTGATTGAATAGAATTGTTTAATGTGGTTTATTTTCATATAACTGTTTTCTATATAAATAATCCACAATATCAAAAATGGCTTGGTTTTTATCTCTCGCATCACTATCAAAAAACTGTCCATTGGTTATTTTGTCAATTTTTTGTCCCAACAAAATTGAGTTTGTGCGAAACCTCAATCCCTCATAATTAACCACCCAAGGAGTATAAAGGTAATTAGGATTGTAATCGGTATTTTCAACTATTAATTTTTTGCCGTCGTGCAAAACGAATGTAATTCTTCTCCATTTTTCTGTTCCACACCGTGTGTCGTTTGTTTTCCAAAATGCGCTATTTACATCTTCATCGCTGATTTTGAACAATGTATCGGCAACAGCGCGGTAAAAATTAAATTTATTCTCATCGGGAACTATGTATGGGTTGTTTTTTTCCAACTCCGTTATACGCTGTTCGTTTTTATCAATAAATTTCAGAAATTCTTTTACATCATTGTCCGAAATGTTCAAATCTGCCGTTGTAACTTTTTCGTATCGTAATTTGTCAATCATTGCAATCAAACTGTCAATTTCTCGGCTGTCAATCTTTTTTACCGATTTCAATAAGTGGTTTTTGAAAGAATTTGTTTCTTTGCCACACATATCTTTGTCCCATTCTTTAATACTCGCTTTACTTATGCACCCCATGTGTTTGTAGCGTTTTTTTATGGTTGTTTTTTCGTCAACCACAAATGTGTTGCCTTTTTTGATATATATTTTTTGTGCATTGTTACGAAGATAACGCTTGTCTCTACCATATTCAAAATGAATTTCCGTAACATCGAAATTTGAAAATACAGTTGCGGGGTATCGGTTTGGTTCGGGTATGTGCGGTTTAAGCAGTGGAGCAAAAACAGTTTCGCCGGGACTAAATTTGTAGATATGTCCCGTTGTCAATACAAATAATTTATTATTTCTTACAGCAATTGCTCGTAGGAATTGGTCAATTTTTTGTTCCGACTGCCATTTTTTTTCAAGCGCGGCATTGTAAAGTTCTATTTTGTAATCAGTATTGATTACATACAAATCTTCGTTCTCCGTTACCTCAAAATCAATAATATCCGGAAAATATATCCAATCAATTTTTTCGGAATTTGTAATAAAAACTTTCCCTTGCTGATTAATAATATACTTGTTTCCAAAAATTCTTATTTCCCGAATTTCCGGTTGTCTCTCCGCCGGTCTTCTTTTAATTTGTTCATATTTGTAGTTGTTTTTATATTTGTTTTGGTCTAATGGTGTCGGCAATTTTTCCCAATTTTGGCAATTATCTTTTGTTCTGTACAGAACATTCCAAAAAGAGCCGAACAATCCTGTTTTTTCATCTTTTGCAAAATGAATTGTTGCAAATCTCAAATTTCCGGTTTGTTCCACTTTGTCGAATGAAGTCCACGTTTGCCCGCTGTCTTCGGTATAGTAAATAAGTTGGGAACTGCCGCTCATCCAAGCCTTTCCGTTGTTGTTGATATATGCAGCATCAATTTGACTACTTTTTCCAAAATTCACACTCTCCCAAGTTTTTCCGTGATTTCCCGACCAACCAACGGACATCTTGTTTTTTAAAAACATAAGCGTATCTTCTGCAAAAAAGAAGAATCTCTTATATGAGCTATTAAATGGGTGGCTGTTATGTGCATTATGCTGTTGCCAAAGTTCGCCGATTTGTTTTGTGTAATGTGAGTCAACCCAAATTTCTTCCGCCGGCGAAATCCCAAGCTCTCCGGAAATTGATAACCGTGTCGAGCACCTATCTTGACAGAAAACCGTCAGCGGCAAGAGCATAATTATCAACAGGTATTTTTTCATCAGTTTATTTTTAATTGTTTGTAATGATTATTCGTGTTTTGTACCTAAACCTAATTTTTACCTAATTTCTTTACAAAACAATACTTCGACAAGCTCAGCAACCACCTAAGTAACAGAGAAATTTCTCTCAAAAGTAACCTAATTACCTGATTTTTCAATAAAAAACTCTTTAATTAGAAGGTAATTAGGTTGTTTGTATATTTATTTGTTACTTAGTGATGTGAAATAAAAAACTTATAACAGTTTAATATTACGGTGCTACGCACCTTGTGTTGTATTTATGTATTTTTTACTACAAAGATTAACGGTGCTCTGCACCTCAAATGTCGGCGAAAAAGTTGCGTAGCAACGTAATATTTGTAGGTATTAATGTTTGTTGTTAGTAAGGTGCAGAGCACCGTAATATTGTTATAAGTTGTTTATTTCGTGTTTCTTAGGTGGTCATTGAGCGCAGTCGAAGTGTTTGTTCTTTGCTATAAATGTAACTTGTGAAAGTTAAATTTTATAATTTTTGCGCAAAAGCAATCGCTTCGGCATGAGTTTGTATAAAATCGTCTAATGTAGGATTTGCTATAAATGATATGGCGTTCATAGTTTTTTCTATAAGATTTGAAATTTCGAGGAATGATATTTTTTCTTCCAAAAATTTTTGCACGGCTATTTCGTTGGCAGCGTTCATTATGCAGGGCATATTTCCGTTTTTTTCAATTGCAGTGTAGGCAAGTTGCAAATTCCGGAATGCGTTCAAATCGGGTTTTTCAAAGGTCAAATTCGGGTAATCCCAAAACGAAAAACGAGGGAAATCGGATTTTACCCGTTGCGGAAATCCCAGCGCATATTGAATGGGGAGTTTCATATCGGGCAAACCCATTTGTGCTTTTATAGAGCCATCGGTAAATTGCACGGCAGAATGGACAATCGATTGCGGGTGTACCACAACTTCAATATTCTGCGGCGCAACGCCAAAAAGCCAACGAGCCTCAATCATTTCCAAGCCTTTGTTCATAAGCGTTGCCGAGTCTATAGTAACTTTTGCACCCATGTCCCAATTGGGGTGTTTGAGTGCTTGCACTTTGGTAACTTTCTGTAAATCTGCGTAATTCATTCCCCGAAATGGTCCACCCGATGCCGTAAGAAATAATTTTTCGGGCACATTGCCATATTGCATTTCGCCCACTAAACATTGAAAAATTGCCGAATGTTCGGAATCAACCGGTAAAATATTTGCCTTATGTTTGTGCGACAGCGCATTAACTAATTGACCGGCAACCACAAGCACCTCTTTATTGGCAAGCGCAATTGTTTTTCCATGTTTTATGGCATTTATAATAGGCAACAATCCCGAATAGCCAACCAACGCCCCAAGCACAATATTTACATTATCCATACCAGCAACATCAATCAACGATTCTTCGCCTGCAAAAACTTTTATATCAAGGTCGTCAAGTGCCTCATGCACGTACGAATAGAGCGATTTATCGGCAATTACCACCATGTTGGGGTTGAATTGTTTTGCTTGCGCAATCAGCAAATCGGCATTAGTATTGGCAGTAAGCACCTCAACCGAAAATTCCTGCGGATTGGCAGCAATCACTTCAAGAGCCTGTGTTCCAATTGAGCCGGTTGAACCGAGAATGGCTATTTTTTTCATGATTTTTTAGGTTTTTAGGTTTTAGATACAAGATACAAGGTTTCTACTCCCTCGTTTCTCGTCCCTTGCCTCCTTGTTTCTTTCTCCCTTGTTTCCTTGTCTCCTCGTTTCCTCGTCTCCTTTAAAAAGCTATAAACTCCTCAGAATTAACCGGTTTTCCCGCATACCACAATTCAAAATGCAAATGCGCGCCGGTGGTATATGTGCCGGTATTGCCTATGATTGCAATTGCTTCGCCCGCATTTACCACGTCGCCGGTTTGTTTGAGCAGTTTCGAGCAATGTTTATAAATTGAAACTATATCGTTATTGTGCTGAATTATAATAGTATAGCCCGTTTCATACGACCACGTAGCCAGCACCACCGTACCCGACAACACCGAATGAATCACGCTTTTTGCCGGAGCGGCAATATCGGTTGCAAAATGTTTGTCGGCAGGCGAAAAACGCTGCGTGATAGTGCCCCGCAACGGAACCGTGAAGTGCAAATTACTGTAATGCGGATTGGTGTACGATGCCTGTTGAAAATTAACATTCAACGCATTATACTCTTGAATTTCGGCACGCAGGAGCGAATCTTCAAGTGAGCGATTGTAGGAAATGTCTTCTAAATATTGCGTTGTGTCGTTAGGCGAATTCAAATATTGCGGCGGTTCATCACCGTTGATAACCATATAAAGCAACTGCAATTTTTGGTCATACAGTCCAATTATGTGTTCCAAAGAATCGACCCGAATAGCATTTGCAATAATTTTTTCACGCTCTTCGGTTTTCGGGTAATCGGGTATAATATACTCTTTCAGAGGAGTATGAGCTATCAGTAAATAAATCAACCCAATAAAAACAATTGATAGGCAAAACACAAGTACAAAGGTGTTCATTTTTGAAAGCCTGAACGAAAATACTTCGCTAAACGTTTCATCATTGATAATTACCAACCGGTATTTATGATGCAAGTTTTGCAAACGCGGCAGACGTTTTTTAAAGAGACGACGATGCTTTTTTTTATGTTTTCTTTTGGGTAGTATCATTACAAAATTATTTGTGCAATTGCAAAAATAACATTTTCAATTGACAATCTTGAACTAAAAATTAAAAAGATTTTCCGTAAATACAAATTAAATAATAACTGGATTGCTTCGTTCCTCGCAATGACGCTCTTTTGTTGGTTTGTGCAAATTTTCAAAAGAGCGTCATTGCGAACGAAGTGAAGCAATCCAGCATGAAATGGTATAAGCCTCAGCGAAAAAAAGAGGCTGAGTTTCCCAACTCAACCTCTTCAACAAAAATATGAGAAAAATCTAAAAATTTTCTTCCTTCACTTGAAAATACGCTTGTGGGTGTGCACATGCCGGACACATTTCGGGAGCTTCCGCGCCTTCGTGTACATAGCCGCAATTGGTACATTTCCATTTTGTACTTCTATCTTTTTTAAATACTTTGCCGTTTTTCACGTTTTCCAACAAACGGCGATAGCGCGCTTCGTGTTCTGCCTCTACTCGTGCTATCATGCGGAAAACGGTAGCAATTGCCATAAAACCTTCTATTTCGGCAGTATCGGCAAACTGTGGGTATAATTCCGTCCATTCTTCGTTTTCGCCTTCGGCAGCTGCCAATAAATTTTCGGCGGTTGTGCCTATTTTTCCGGCAGGAAACGATGCTGTAATTTCAACACAGCCGCCCTCTAAAAATTTAAAAAAGCGTTTGGCGTGTTCTTTTTCTTGCTCTGCCGTTTCGGTAAAAATTGCGGCAATTTGTTCAAAACCTTCTTTTTTTGCTTGACTTGCAAAAAATGTGTAACGATTGCGGGCTTGCGATTCGCCGGCAAATGATTTTAACAGATTTTTTTCTGTTTGTGAGCCTTGTAAATTCATGGTTTTGGGGTGTTAAATCGTTGATTAATCGGTTAGTCAGTTATTATTGGCAATAGTAGGGAATTTATTGTGAAACGCAAAATTTTCAGAACAAAAAAACAGGGCGAATTTTATGAGATGTGTCATGTTTTTAGTACTACTACTAATTATTTTCCGCAACCGGACGAATTGTGTAGGCAAATGTTCTTATGCTGCCATTGAGATTATTGCCGGCAATGTTGCTATATAGTGCCAACGAACCTTCGGCTTTTTCTTCGTTGTTAATCCAGTACACGCCCAATGTGCCGCTGTAATATAATGTGCCGTTGGTAAAATACCGGTAACCGACAAATGGCAAAAATAGCGATTGATTGGTGCTTTTATCGGTAAACAACGAACCTTTCACACCGTTTTGAACTGTACTTTTACACATAACTTTTGTGGTATCGAGCAATGATTTTATTTCGGCAATTGTAGGCACTCGCCACCCTGCGGGCGAAGGGTCGTTTTCTCGTTCCCACGTAGTGCCGTTGGGCATTACGGTATTCCAATCGCTCACGTTTCCGGTAGCGTTCCATGCTTTTTTCACATTCCATTGATACATCATTCCGGCATCTTCGGCATTGTTGGTAAACGTTCCCACGGAATTTACATTGCATGTAGCCCACGTTACGCCATTGATTACAACGCCCGTATCGCTCGTATTGGAACTATTGCAAGCTGCTGTAAAACAGAAGAATAAAATAAATGGAAAGATTGTGATTTTTTTCATAGGGAAATAATTGAATAACTGAATAATTGAATAACCGAGCACATTGACTAATCACTAACCACTAATCACTATTCCCTATTTAAAATCAATTCCTAAAATCGAAATATCGTCATTGGGCAATTTTGAACCTAAGAATTTTTTCAATTTGTTGTTCAAATACTCTATTGTTTTTTGTATTGGAATTTTTTTCGCAATGGCACGTTCAATTTCACGCGTACCAAATTCTTTTGATTTTTCATTTTCAGCTTCGCTCAGTCCGTCGGTGTAGCACAGCATTTTATCGCCGGCAGCTACTTGAATTTCGCCTTGTGCAATATTTTCTATGTGGTCGAGCATGCCAAGCCCCACGCAACCTTGTTTACAATATTGTACTTTTTTTTCTTTTGCCGACCAAAAGAGAGGGGGATTGTGTCCGGCATTTATGTAGTGCAGTAATTTTGTTTCAATATTGTAGCGAGCTATAAAAAATGTAATGAATTTTTCGCCTTGCAAAAATTGGTTGATAAACGCATCAAGTTCTTTTACAATATACGATAATTCCACTTGCACTCCAAGTCGGGCAAACGCTCGCACATTTGCTTGAAAATTTGCCATTAAAATAGCCGCCGACACTCCTTTACCCGACACATCGGCAATGCAAAATCCATAATCGGTGTCGGTAAGCTGTATAAAATCGAAATAATCGCCGCCAACTCGAAAGTGTGGCGCATAAAACGAAGCCACGCTTACATTGTCGTTTTGCGGCAACGATTTAGCACTTGGAATAAGCATTGTCTGCACATGAGATGCCACTTCAAGTTCTTTTTTTAACGACTCTTTTTCAAGTTTTTCTTCATATAAATGTTTGTTTTCAATAGCACTTACAATAATATTGGTAATAGTTTGTATAAATTTTCGGTGCTTTACAATAGAACTAACGTCTTGCATACTATTGTTTTTGTCGGCTATGAGTAAATAGGCAAGCGGTTTTTCGTAATGAAAAATAGGAATGATAAAAAATGGTTTGTCGAGAAATTCTATTTCGTCAATGTTTTTATATTGGTAAAACGTTTCATTTACCCACGTATCAACATCGCTGTTTTCTACGCCATAAATACCATTATTTATCGCACAGTACCAATGGGAATTTTTCATGAGAAGAAGAAAATTACCAACATGAAAGTCTTTAACAAGAATTTTTTTGTAGGCTTCGCACAACAACTCCGACGATAGATCATCGTTTATTAATCGCGTGATTTCAAGCAAACAATTTAATTTAGACGTTGCAGCTTGCAACTGTTGCGACAAAAAAAGTATATTTCTATTTTCCATAGTGTATGATTAAAAGGGGCCGATTAAAAAAATCAGTCTCTTTTTTATTCGTATTATTTCACTCGTTCCATATACGATTTGTCGCGCGTGTCGATTTTAATTTTATCGCCTTGATTTACGAATAATGGCACCATAATATCGGTATTTGTTTCCACGGTTGCCGCTTTCAGTGCGGTAGAACTCGAAGTGTCGCCTTTCAATCCGGGTTCGGTGTAAATTACTTCCATAATTACCGATGGCGGCAATTCGGCGTATAACACAGTTTCGGTATCGGCGTGAAATATCATATCTACCGTTTGTCCTTCTTTCATCAATTCGGGACAGTTGATAAGCTCTGCCGGAATAGAAACTTGTTCAAACGTTTCGGTATTCATAAAATTGTAACCCATTTCGTCGTTGTACAAATATTGATGCGGACGGTGTTCAATGCGAGCCACATTTACTTTTACTCCGGCGTTGAATGTGTTTTCCAATGTTCGTCCGGTTTTTACGTTACGCATTTTGGTGCGCACAAACGCTGCGCCTTTTCCCGGTTTCACGTGCTGAAATTGTACAATTGTATATAAATCGTTGTTAAATTCTATACACAATCCATTTTTAAAATCTGCTGTAGTTGCCATAAAGTATTGTTTTTTTAGCAAAAATAAAAAAAAATCCTTTGTTGCTATCTTAAAAGTCCACAGATTGCACAAATTTTCACAGATTAACACATTTTATTTTCTTATTTTATTGATTATCAAAATAAAACAATTGTGTTAATCTGTGGACAAATAACGTTTAATGTAGAAGCGACTTCACTAATTTGCTTTTTTCATTACAACACAGGGATTACACACTAAGTAGAAAATCCAGTACAAAAAAATCAAGAAAAAATTATACATTTGCATTCGGAAGTTGTTAAAACGACAAAATGCAGGCAATAGCAACATATAAACGACAAAAAACTAAATCTCCTTTAAATTATATTGGCGGAAAATCCAAACTTTTGCCTCAACTTTTGCCTCTATTTCCTGCCGAAATTGACAATTTTGTGGATTTATTTTGTGGTGGTTGCAATGTCGGGATAAATTCAAATGCAAACAAAATTCATTTCAACGATAATTTGATTTTTTTGATTGAAATGTACAAAGCGTTTCAAATCAAAAGTTTAGACGAAACATTATTGCATATTGAAAAGAGAATTGATGATTTTGACTTGTCATTGACAAACGAAATTGGTTACAAAAATTTACGACAAAAATATAATACCGAAAAAAATCCCTTGGATTTGTTTGTTTTGATTGCCTTTTCATTCAACCATCAAATTCGGTTTAACAACAGCCACGAATTTAATAATCCTTTCGGGCGAGAACGAAGCAATTTTAATCCGACAATGCGACAAAATTTAGAAGATTTCATTATCGAAATCAAAGAAAACGATGTAAATTTTTCAAATAAAGATTTTGAAGATTTTGATTTTAACAATCTTGGGAATGAAGATTTTGTTTATGCCGACCCTCCTTATTTAATTACTTGTGGAACTTACAATGACGGGAAACGAGGATTTAAAGGCTGGACGGAAAGAGAAGAAAAATCATTGCTGAAAAAGTTAGATAACCTTGACAATCAAGGAATTAAATTTGCTTTATCCAATGTATTGGAACACAAAGGGAAAGAAAATGTTATTTTGAAAAATTGGACTAAAAAAAATCCAAATTATAAAATAAATTATTTGAATTTCAATTACTCAAATTCAAATTACCAAACCGCTGTGCGAGATAAAAATGCAAGTATAGAAGTTTTGATAACTAACTACGAACCACCCAAAAAACAAAAACAATATTCACTTTTTGACGAATTTTGAATGAGATTTATAGGAAATAAAGAAAATTTACTTGATAAAATCTATCAAATAATGACCGAAAAAGGTATAAAAGGTCAGTCATTTTTTGATTTTTTCGCAGGGACTACAAATGTCGGGCGTTTTTTCAAAAAAATGAATTATCAGATTTTTTCTTCCGATTTACTGTATTTTTCTTTCGTCTTACAAAAAGCGTATGTCGCAAATAATCAAGAATTTACATTTGAAAAGTTACTAAAAAATGTAACTTTTCAATCTCAACAATTATTTGCAACTCCGTTGCAAATAATTGTTGATTATCTCAATCAAATTCCGAACAAACAGGGTTTTATTTGGAAAAATTACACACTAGCAGGCGATCGCATGTATTTTTCGGAAGAAAATGGATTGCGAATTGACGCAATCCGCCAGCAGATTGAAGAATGGAAAAAAGAAAAGTTAATTTCTGAAAATGAGTATTTTATATTGTTGGCATGTTTGATTGAAACAGTTCCGTTTTATGCAAATGTTGCAGGAGTTTATGCCGCTTTCCATAAAAAATGGGACCCGCGAGCGGTTAAAAAATTAGAATTGCGACCGATTGAATTTGTAAAAAACAATTCTGAAAATCAATGCTTTAACGAAAATTCAGTAATTTTGCTTGATAAAATTGAGGCAGATATTTTTTATCTTGACCCACCTTATAATCAGCGACAATACGCACCAAATTATCACTTATTAGAAACGATTGCAAAATACGATAATCCTGAAATTAAAGGCATTACGGGATTAAGAGCAAATTATGAAAATCAAAAATCTAAATTTTGTAACGCTACAACAGCATTACAAGAATTGGAAAAAGTCGCAAAATTTGGGAAATATAAGACCTTGATTTTGAGTTACAACAACGAGGGAATTATGCTACAAAACGAAATTTTATCAATTCTTTCAAAATACGGAAATGTAGAATTGGAAGAATTTGATTATCTACGCTTTAAGAGTAACAACAACGGAGAAAGCAAGTATAAAAAACACATAAAAGAACAATTATATATTTTACGAAAATGAGTAAAAATCTTTGGTTTTTGACAGAGGAACGCCCTAAAAAAGAAGTCATTGCAACAATTTTTCAAAAGTTTGCACTGGACAATAAAGTTGCAGTTATCATTGACACAATCCGCATTTTGCCGATTTTAGATAAAGGGAAATTCACATTTACCTACGAAATTATCGGATTACGCTGTAATTTAGTAGATAAAATTTTCGTAAAAACCGTTTCGGGCAATTCGAGTTTTACCGATTTTTTGATTTTCTATCAGAAAAGCGAGCCAACAACCAAAGATACACCTATTTACGCCATTGAAGAAACAAAAACGGACGACAAAGAAAGCCGAAATACAGGCGTTTATCAGCGTTGCAGTAAATTTGTTTTCATTGAAAATTATTTTCCAAAAACTCGGAAAATAATGCTTTACAACTTGCAAGTTGCGCAAAAAGAAGAGCCAACGGACACATACATTTTTGGCACAAGATTGCTTTTGACTTTGGGCGTGGAAATTTTGGGCAAAAAATTAGACGAGAAAGTTTTTGTCCCATTCAAAACGATTGATGAAATTATTAATTTCAAAGCAAATATGCGAAAAGCACCTGCGGGAAATGTACCAATTTTACTGACAAAAAAGAAAAACAAAATTGAAATTTCGGGACGACTTTTCAAAAATGGTGGACTTTCACACGACCCAAATATTGGTGCATTATCAATAATTTCAGCCGTTTTGCGAAAACTCGGTTGGAACGGAAAAATAGAAATTACACAACACGAACTTTCGCAAAATCACATTGGAAAGACAAACAAGTTCATTCAAATTGCAAATAAATTAGACATTTTGTTGCAAGGTTTGAAAGTTCCGAAAGCCGAAATGAACGAGAACTATTGGAAATACGACCTTGACGGCGAGAAACTTGGAACAATTTTTATTCATTTGGTTGTTGAGAATTTTGCCAATGGATATTCAATTTTTGAAAATCACGCAGGTTGCGAAAAAAGCTATTTTATTCCGTTGAAAGGTACTCCAATTCCGCTTGCAAAATACACTGACAGAGAAAAATACAAAGCAGGCGACAAGTCGCAGATTATCAATATTCCCGATTTGGTTTTGCTTGACTTGTCGAACAAAATTATTATTGACATTGAAGGTAAAAAATATAAACTCCGAGCAGATGGAATTAAAGAATTGGCAGGTTATGACGCTTTCGACAAACTTTACAGCAAAAAGGAATACCCTCAATACAAAATTGTCAGAACAGTAGTTTTGTATGGAAGTCAAGAAGAAGAAATCGTGGAAATTGAAGTCGGTTTTTTGCTCAATGAAAACGGAAAATTGATTTTGGGCGTGAAAGCTCCGAAATTATTCCAAGAAGCGATAAAAAATTTATTGGATTTTTGGAAGAAGTGAGCGTAAAAAATCCTGACATTTTTTTGTTGGGATTTAGTAAAATGATTATCGAAAAACAATCCGTATTAACCTGTAAAATCCGTGGACAAACTCACTTCATCAAGTGCACCCAAAAGTCGCCCACAAGCCTCATGAATTTCGGTTTCAGTAATAATAAACGGCGGTGCTATGCGTATGTGCGTTTCGCAAAACAAGAAGGTGTCGGTAAGTATGCCGTATTCCAACGCTTTGGGAATAAACGCAAAAACCATATCACGCGAGGCAAGTTCTACCGATAAAAATAAGCCTTTGCCTTGAATACTTTTAATTGCTTTGTGATGTTGCAAAAGCGAAATAAACAATTGCGATTTTTGTTCAATACCGGCAATCAACGATTTATTGTCAACCAATTCCTGCAACGATGCAAGTGCCGCCGCCGCCGACACGGGGTGTCCGCCAAAAGTGGTAATATGCCCCAACACCGGATTATGCGTGAAACAATCCATATTTTGTTTGGAACTTACCAATGCGCCAATTGGCATACCGCCGCCCAAACCTTTGGCAAAGCAAATAATATCGGGTACTATATTATAATGTTCAAAGGCAAACATTGTGCCGGTGCGTCCGAATGCCGTTTGTACTTCGTCGAAAATTAAAAGCGTGCCTGTTTCGCTGCATTTTGTGCGCAAAGCGGTTAAAAATTGCGGCGTTGCAGCAACAATACCTGCCTCGCCTTGCAAAACTTCTACAATTACACAGGCGGTTTCGGTATTTATAAGTTCAATATCGGCAAGCGAATTGAAATGAATGTGCGACACTTCGGGCAGCAAAGGCTCATAATTGCGTTTAAATTCCGCTCCGCCCATTACGCTCAAAGCACCGTGCGTGCTGCCATGATAAGCATTGTAGCAACTGATGATTTTGCGCCGTCCTGTTACTCGTTTTGCAAGTTTGAGCGCAGCCTCAATAGCCTCGCTGCCGGAGTTGACCAAATACACCGATTGCAATTCTTTGGGCAAAATACTTGTAAGCAACTGAGCAAGTTGCACTTGTGGCGATTGCACCACTTCGCCATATACCATAAGGTGCATATAGGTTTCGGCTTGACGCTGCACTGCTGCAACTACTTTTGGGTGGCAATGCCCCAAATTACTAACCGAAACGCCTGAAATCAAATCAATTACATTGCGTCCTTCAGGTGTGTACATATATATTCCCTGCGCCCGTTCCACTTCGAGCATAAGCGGTGCAGGCGAAGTTTGTCCAAGTAATTGTAAAAATAATTGTCGTTGTGCTATCATTTTTTTTTTGCAAATATAGTTTTTTTGAACGCAGATGACGCGGATAACACGGATTTTCGCAGATTTTTTACTGTTATTATCCGTGATAAATCCGTGTCATCTGCGTTATCCGCGTTCCCATTATTTTACATTTTCAAATCCAATGTCGTTTAGTTAAGAAAATATTCTTCGTGTCTTTCTGTCTTCGTGCCTTCGTGTTTACTCTAAAAAAACGCGCTTGCGCGCAAAAAATGAACACGAAGACACGACGACATGAAGACACGAAGATTGAAAAATTACTTAACTAAACGACATTGTTTTCAAATCACTAAAAATCCCAAACACCACCGGACAGGTTTTACAGTTTTTTGCACTCAAATCAAGCAATTGTTCTTGCCGCCTCCGGTCGGTGTGCGGATATTCGCGGCAGGCTTTGGGGCGAGCTTCATATACGGTGCAATAATTACCGGGCAGCAAAAACGGGCAGGGACTTTTTCGAAATACATAATCGCCGTCGGCATCAAGCTCAAAATATTGTTCCACAAGTTGCGCCGGACGAGTTTTTAAGTGTTTTGCCAGACGGGCAATATCAACATCTTTCACTCCCGGACTGAGTGTTTTACAACAATTGGCACACGCCAAGCAATCTATTTTTTCAAAATACAAGTCGTGCAAACGATGAACTTCGGCATCAAGATTTTTGGGCGTTTTTTGTTTCAGTTTTTTTAGTTTTGCTTGTACTTCGGCGCAGGATTTTGCTTGTTGCGTTTGTATGGATTGTAGGAAAGACATGAATAATTAGTAATGATTAATCATAAATTGTTTTTGATTGCCTATTAAAACACATCCCAAAAACTATTAGCAGATAAAAAGCAAAAGTTATTGAGTTAAAAAACATTTATCTTTTTTAGGGCACAAATTTATGTGTTTTTTCAAAAATTGTACATTTTTAGAGAAGAAAGAATAAAATCGGTAATTTAAGCAACGATACATTGTAATTTTGTAATTTTGCCATCTCAAAAATTCCGCACATCACGTTATGTCTACCGTTTTATCGTTAATAATTCCTTGCTATAATGAAGAAAACACTATTGAAATATGTGTTGAAAGAACTTTGCAAATTCATAAAAATCAATGCTTTGCATTGGAATTAATAATCATTGATGATGCTTCAACCGACAAAAGTTTTGAAAAAATCAACGCATTAGCAGAAAAATATACGGAAATAAAAATTTTGAAGCATTCAAAAAATAAGGGCAAAGGAGCTTCGTTGCGTAGCGGATTTGGTGCGGCAACGGGCGATTACATTGGCATACAAGATGCCGATGAAGAATACAATCCTTTGGAATATGTAACCTTGGTAAAAACAATGATTTCCGAAAATGCCGATGTGGTATACGGTTCTCGTTATTTGCAACGCAATTCTCAACAAGTTTTCCCTTTTGTGCACACTTTGGCAAACAAATCATTGACCACGCTTTCCAACATAATTACTCGTTTGAGGCTAACCGATATGGAAACTTGCTATAAATTATTCCGAAAAGAAGTTATTCACACAATTGCGCCCACGTTGAAAGAAAATCGTTTTGGTTTTGAACCCGAAGTAACAATAAAAATAGCGCAGAACGGTTATAAAATTCATGAATGTGCCATTTCATACAATCCCCGCACACGCAAAGAAGGGAAGAAAATTGGTTGGAAAGACGGTGTGAGAACTCTGTATTGCTTAGTGCGTTACGGATTGTTTGGGTAACTTGCTGCCGTTTTCAATAAGAAAATATAGAAAAAACGGAACACAAAAAATAAAATATGTAACATCGGCAACACTCCCCCAGAAAGCTGTGTGAAAGCCGTTTATAATTATATGATATGCAAAATAACTCACAATTGTGAGAAATAGTGTAACACCCGACAGAAAAAATATATCGCTTTTGTTTTTTGCAAAAAATGCAAATAACAACGAAATGATAACACACAAAAAAGTGAGTAGAGGCGGCATAAATGCCGAAGTTTCCATAAGAAACGGATTTGCTTCGCTAAATTCGGTACTGTGATTGATTACAAAAGGTATAAACGTTGCGGCAAATGTCAACAAAGCAACCACACCCATTGTAAGTAAATTTCTAAACGAATATACCGAATTTCGTAACGCATATATAAATGCTATGCCATATACAAAAACGTATACATTGCGAGTGGACAAAAGCAAGCCAATAACAATTCCTTTGAAAAATATGTTGGTTTTGGTATTGAAAAAATAATAGAGCGATGCCACTATAAGCACACTATTGAAAAAAATGGTGCTGCGAGTGAGCACTTCGTACAAAAACGTGATTGAAGAAACTATCAACAGCATATATACACCTTTTTGTTTTTCTGTTTTCAGCAAAAAATACAACCCAAAAACGGCAATTACTGTAACATAACTAAATTCTCGCAGAAGATAAAACGGAAACATAAGCACAAAATAAAACGGCATTGCTCCCGGATAAATTCCATCAAACGCCTTTGCTTTATATACATACAAATTGTTGAAATAGCAATCCCAAAACGATGTAATAACGCTCCAGCGATTGACACGTAAACTTTCCAATGGAACTTGTGATGCCAAAAACAAAAAAATTGCACTACAAATGACAAGGATAAAAAAACTACTGTGTTTTATTTTTTGCAGTTTTTCAAATATTACATTTCGTTTTGCAAACAATAGTAACTGTACAATTACGGAAAATGCAGCAACAAGCATATACCAATCGGTATAACGTTCGGCATATTTTATTGCAAAAACACAATTAACAAACAAAATAACTGCCAGAGCAATTGTATTTTTATGTTTTTCAGTTACAAAGCTCGCATTTTTCACTACCGTATAATCAATTTTTGATTATCACTTTTGATTGTTTTATTTCCCGGCGGATTGGGCAAAATTCCAAATTCATGTTGATTGGAAAAAGTCAAATGATAGGTATATACGCCCGGCACTAAATTTTTCGCATTGGTATCCCAATGCAATGTAACATCATTGGTGCCTATATGCAAATTGCGCAACGGCATTTCGTACACCAACGCTCCTTGCAATGAATAAATTGAAATTTTGGCATCACGGGGCAACTTGCTTCCACTAAGCACTATACGGAATGTGGTGTAATTATGCGCCGGATTGGGGAAATTGAACAAGGTGGAAATGCGTGATTTAGTAGCTACTTTAAATTGTATAACATACGGATTTTCATGCGCATTACCACTCTCATCTCGTGCCGTTACAGTCAATTCATACTCGCCATCATTTAATTTTGGTGTAAAAAGTACAGTACATAAATTGGGTGTTCCGGTTGCCGGAGTAAATTGCAACGTGTTGCCTGCAAAGTAATATTGTGCCGTATCATTGTTTGCCAAATTGCGAATTTTGATTGTGAACAACGAAGTATCTTGTAACAACATAAATTTATTATCGTCGAAAAGTGTAATCAGAATTTGCGGTTCACTCGAAATATAATCGCCATTCAACAAATGACGGCCATCGAAAGTTACGTCCAATGATGGTTTTGTTTGGTCGGTATAAACGTAAAACCGCCGGTACAATATGTTATTGAAATGCAGATTTTCCAATTGGTCATACACGCCGGTTTCGGGATTTACCGGATTAAATTCCACTCGCAATGTGTACGTGCCGCGAGGCATTGTGCTCGTAGAATATTTGAAATTTGCCAACACCGTTTCTTTTGCTCCCGCCGGTGCTAAACGCTGATATTCCGATACTATGAGTTCATTATTATCATTGCGTATTTCAAAATGCACCAACACGCTGTCCATAGGAGTGTACGAAATATTTTGTACGCCAATTATCTTGCGTAGTGTATCGCCTTGCGCTATGCTATCGCTGTGGAAATAAAAATACCTGTCAACATAGATTGAAAGTTCGCCCACGGGGTCGAAATACACTTTCCAAAAATTCAATTTTGGCGGAGTTCTATACACTTCGTCCTGTATGGTATTTTGCAATTGCAAGAAAGGCGTTAATTGAGCATTGACAAGCGTATCGGCTCTATCCAACGTATCTTTTCCGTAAGGAATTCCTACCGTAATTCTATTACTTTGGTCGGGCAGCAATGCCGTAACCGCAAACACACTCACATCGGAAAGGTCTATCAATGTTTTGCCCCACATGATTGTGCTAAAATGCGTTGCCGGTCCAATATATGGCGTGGTAATAGTTCCTCTAATTCGCTGTGCTTCAAAGTGTGAAGAAAGGTTTATTATCTCGTAGGTCGTGGTGCTTTTCGCTTCTTTCGCCGAATTTTTATTACCTTTTTGAGCAGAGAATATATAAGAATAATTCCCCGACACATCATTTTTAGGCTCTTCGGCTCCTAAATTTGTAAAAGCATCTACAAGTTCCGGTACCATTGTTTTTATATTTCCATACGAAAGAACAAGAATTTGATTACCATTAGGAACTGTGTCGTTCAAGAAATTTGCCATATTTTTTTGAGCCATTTCATCGGTTGATACAAATGCAAAAAGATTACTGCCGCGTCCACTTGACGTGGTGGAGTTGTAGTGTCCGTATTTGCCGCGAGTTGCTAGCCAAGGTTCTGATGTAATAGAATCGAATACAAAAACGTAGTAAGCCGGCGTGTTAAGCCCTGTCAGACCACTCGTGTGTATCTGCGAATTATTGAGAAACACTCTTAGTCCATAATAAGTAGTATCGTGATGGTAGCCACCACCGGGTTTTGGAATTTCCATATTTCTATTATAAACACTCAATTCGTGCACCGATTTTTCAAAAGCATATCGCTGTGTTTCAGCATCATACGTAAGATATGAAAGCGTATTGTTGCTCGACAAAGTGTTGCTGCCGAATTGCCACCGGTTTTGCTGCGCCCAACCTGTTTTTTGGGGTTCATACGTAAACGAATTGATGCGCCACGCCGATGAATCTTCCGACCAAATGCGCCAATAATAGGTAACATTTTCCAATAAATTAATGTTTGGTTTCCAAATCAGTAGCGATTCAGTATTATCGGTAATTGTTTTCGGAAAACGCAAATCGCTATTGAAATTAAGTGTGGTATCAATCACAAAATACAGCGTTTTCGGCGGACGCATGGGGTCAACCGCCACAGCAACCAACGAAACGGTATCGTAAGGAATTATTGCAAAATTTGGCGGATACACCGGTAAAACATCTTGTGCCGTGATAAATAAATTGACACGTGCCGTATTGTTCATTTCATTCAATTCCGGCAGTCGCAGGCATGGCAGGCTATCGCCGTCTAACTGCCTGATAAACACCACTCTCGATTGGTCTATTATGTTATTCAAACTATCGCGTGAAATTTGCGTAATAGGCAGCACGGTGGCTTCTATACTGTAATTACCTGCCGCAAAATCGGCGGTGTTGAACGCCACATTAATTGTTTCGCGCGCAAGCAAATGCGAAATTACCGTATCACGTGTTGCCGTCAATCTATTGGTTTCGGCAACAAAAGCATTTATTCGCAGCAAACACGAATCGGGGGTTACCCGTCCGTTGTTGGCTATGGTTACATTCACATTGAAATTGGGAATATCGGTAGAAACAATTTGCGGATTGAAACGAATGCCCGCCGGACGTATTTCAAAATCGGGCAATTCAAATCCTTGTATAAACACAGCAGGGTCGCCGTGGTAAGACAAACTCAATATGGAATTTATAACATCACCATTAATACCATTCCATATTCGTCCAATATCTGCTACCGAAAGTCGCATACTCGTGCCTATTGATTTGCCATAATTACGGGATGCCACATTGTGCAAAAAACTTGTTGTAAACATGCTCAAATATGCAGGAATTCCAACATCAACATTGGCAATAAATCCAATAGCGCCTTTCATGGGTGTGTTTAAAATCCATTTTTCGCTAAATCCTAACGGATTTGGCGAAAACATATCGCCCGAATAACAGGAATTTGCAACAATCAACGGGTATTTTCCAATATTATCGAACAGAAATGGGTCGTCGATATTTTGGTCGAAGCCCGAACCCGAAGCATGTCCGAAGAAATTGAGCAGGCTGGTGCCGGCGTTCATGTTTTTGCGAATGAGGTCAGGTTCGGTTTTTTCAAACACGTCCGACGATGCTTTCAAGAATGTTGAGACATTTGCCCCAAAATAGACATCTTGTATAATATTTTCAAATCCTTTCAAATAATTCCGTATCATTACTTGCTCGTTCAATGTGGAGCCGCCGCCAAAGTGCATCACGGTTTTCATCCACACATTGGGAGGTTGCTGTTCGTGCAGGCGCACTTTGTTCAAATAATTGGTAATGTCTGCGGAATTTTGTGCTGCAATTCGCCCTATATTTACCGGTGCCATGAACGCATTCCCATAGCCCGTCAAACTTTTATGATTACTTATGGTAAATAAAATATCCGATGCCGGATAGCCCATAGGCGGAATAAACGTTGCAGCATAATTCGCAGCATTTTTTCTAAAATCGGTTATTTTGTAGCCTTTGCCTATCAATAAAACATTTTCGGGTTTTATGCCCCATTTGTTCGCTGCAAAACTTATAAATTCATGAATTGCAACAGGGTGTTTGTTAATTCCGTAGGCAAATTGGTCATACAGTTCAGCCACATCAATCACTATGCTTTTTTTACCCGAACTATCGCGGTATGCGGCATATTGCTGCGCTTCGTTCCACAACGAATGATGCGTTATGATTATAAAATCGCCTTGATTTACAGGCTTTGTAAGGTCAAAAAAACGAGCTTTGGTGCTTGTGTTTTTCGTATTTATTAGTTTCCATCGAGCGTTTACACCGGGGTTTGCAGCAGTGGTTACACTTCTCACATTTGCAGGATTGAGCGCATAACACTCTAATTCTTTATTCACATTGGGCACCAAAATCTGATACTTTGTGCCGTTTTTGGTAAACGGTATGCGTTGTTTTATTTCGGGAATATACAAAACCGGCACATCGCCACCATCGAAATTGGTAACTTCGAGCAATACAAATTCCGCATTGGAAGTTTGTTTTGGTATGGTAAAACTAAAACTTTGTTGATTAGAAAAATTATAATTGCGAGGATAGGTAATTTCAACATAAACTACACTATTTTTATCGGTTACTTTGCCGTTGCCTGCGTAACTTTGAAAATCAAATTGCGTAGAAGCCGGCAAAGGCTCGGCAGTACGTATTGTTCTGTGAATTGCACCAAAATTGTAATACGTTGTATCAAAGCGAATTGGGCGAGAAGCGGTGGCAATTCCCACACTAATATCGTGGCGGGTTTCCGAAATTCCGGTAATTCCAAATCGAATGGTTGATTGTGCTCCCACATTGGCAAAATTTTCGGTAGCAAGCGTTTTTTTCAACGATGTGGTAGCGGTCATATCGAAATAATTATCGCACCAACCCTCGCCATCGTGAATGTAGGGCGAACGGTAGGTTGCATTGTAGATTGCATTGAAATTTTGACGCACCGTTACCAAACAGTGATTGAGCGGTGTGTAAGCCGAAAAGTTCGTATTTTTCGTTGTTGCATATTGTTCGCCCTGCGTCATAGTGGGGAAGGTTAGAAAATACGCCGCAGTATCGTTGTACAAACTGTAATTTTCATTCAATTGCCTGTAATTGTAGTACACCGCCGTGTCGAGCCAACCGGTGTTGCCGCCTTTTGCGTAAAATTCTATATAATCGCTGTCGGCAAACACTCCTGTTCCGCTTGCATTGTATATATATATAGGTACTTGCTTGCCGGCATGCATTAATTGCAAATATGGCAGGGTAAACACCGTGCTTGGCGCCGCACCCAAAAGACTGCGCAAATTAGCCCCCGTTATTTTATACACTCCTTGATTGACAACGTGTAGTTTAACATACGTTTGGTCGTAATTAATCCACGAATTGCTGTTGTTTTGAGCAAAAATCGTGTATGACAACAACAAAAGAATGATATATGTAAAGATTTTTTTCATGGGGTTTTTTGATTGGTACAACAAAGATACAAAAATTACAATACAATGCACACATTGTAACGATTTTTCTGCGTATTTTGTTATATTACAATTGTTTTACCTATCTTTCCAAAACCACTCCACCGTTTTATCAATCCCTTCTTTGACAGTAACCTGCGGCGAATAATTCAAAAGCCGGTGCGCCTTTTCAATCGAAGCGCACGAATGTAAAATATCGCCTTGCCGAGCAGGAGCGTATTGTATGTGAATTTTTCCAATTTCTTCGTCAAAATCCGCTAATTTTTCAATCATATACTGTGTAAGCGTGGTCAAATCAATTGAATCGCCGCAGGCAATATTAATATGTTCGTGCAAAGAATCAAATTCGGCAGTAGCGGCGAGCAAATTGGCATGCACCACATTTGCCACATACGTAAAATCACGTGATTGCGTACCATCGCCATAAATTACCGGTGCTTTGTGTTGGCGCAAGAGCGAAATAAATTTCGGAATAACCGCCGCATACGCGCCTTCGGGATTTTGATACGGGCCAAACACGTTGAAATAACACAATCCGATAGTTTTTATACCGTAGCAACGTGAAAAAACTTGCGCAAACAAATCATTTGCTTGCTTGGTAACAGCGTATGGCGACAATAAATTCCCTTTCCGCGTTTCCACTTTGGGCGAATAATTGGCATCGCCGTAGGTTGACGACGAACTTGCGTAAATAAACCGTTCAACACCGGCATTTTTTGCCGCCGTGAGCATATTCACAAAACCGGTAATATTAATTTCGGTGGTTGTAACAGGATTTTCAATCGAACGAGGCACTGAACCAAGTGCAGCCTCGTGATACACAATGTGTGCGCCACGCACCACTTCGTTACATTCGTCCAAATTACGAATATCGCCTTTGACAAACGAAAATAACGGATTTACAAAAAAACGTTCAATATTTGTTTCGCTGCCGGTAAGCAAATTATCGAAACACACTACTTGATTGTTCAATTCAAGCAGTGCCTCAATAATGTGCGAGCCAATAAATCCGGCTCCTCCGGTAACTACTATTCGTTTGTTATGTATCATTTTATGGTAATTAAATCTTAAAAGAACACGGATAACGCTGATGACGCTGATTTACACAGATTTTTTCTGTAAAACAATCCGCGATAATCTGCGTTATCCGTGTCATCTGCGTTCTAAATAATCCTATTTCGCATAATTCACAGCCCGAGTCTCACGAATAACGGTAATTTTCACCTGTCCCGGATACGTCATTTCCTCTTGTATGCGTTTTGCAATATTCATCGACAATATTTCGGTTTCGCTGTCGGAAACTTTTTCGGCGCCTACAATTACGCGTAATTCACGTCCGGCTTGAATTGCGTAGGTTTTCAATACGCCATTGTACGAAAGTGCAATATTTTCAAGGTCTTTCAATCGTTTGATATACGACTCCACAATTTCGCGGCGAGCACCGGGACGGGCTCCCGAAATTGCATCGCACACTTGCACAATTGGCGCAATAAGCGTTTCCATTTCCATTTCTTCGTGGTGGGCGCCTATGGCGTTGCAAATATCAGGGCGTTCTTTGAATTTTTCGGCTAAACGCATTCCCGAAAGTGCGTGCGGTGTTTCGTCGTCTTCTTCCACCACTTTTCCTATATCGTGGAGTAAACCGGCACGTTTTGCAGCTTTGGCATTCAAACCAAGTTCCGCAGCCATTATGCCACAGAGTTTTGCAGTTTCTTTGGAGTGCTGCAATAAATTTTGTCCGTACGACGAACGATATTTCATACGTCCAATGTAGCGAATTAATTCAGGGTGCAAACCGTGAATACCCAAGTCGATGGTAACACGTTTACCGGTTTCTATAATTTCCTCTTCTACTTGTTTGCGGGTTTTTTCTACAACCTCCTCAATACGGGCAGGGTGTATGCGACCATCGGTTACTAATTGATGCAACGCAAGGCGGGCAATTTCACGGCGCACAGGGTCAAAGCCCGATAAAATAATAGCTTCGGGGGTGTCGTCAACCACAATTTCAATACCGGTAGCGGCTTCCAAAGCACGAATATTCCGTCCTTCACGACCAATAATTCTACCTTTTACCTCATCGTTATCAATATGAAAAATTGAAACCGAATTTTCGGCAACGTGTTCTGTTGCTGTGCGTTGAATGGTTTGTACGACTATTTTTTTCGCCTCTTTGTTGGCGGTCATTTTCGCTTCTTCCATTATTTCGTTTATAAGCGCCAATGCTTCGGTTTTTGCTTCGGCTTTCAACGAATCCACCAATTGTTCTTTTGCCTCGGTAGCCGAAAGTCCCGAAATTGTTTCCAACTGCTCCACTTGGCGACGGTGCGCTTTTTCCAGCTCTTCGGTTTTGCGTTCGGCTACTTGGAATTGAGCGGCTACGTGTTCTTTTTGTGTATCGAGTTCTTTTTGTTTGCGCTGCAATTCTTCCTGTTTTTGGCGAATGCCGTCTTCCTTTTGTTTAATGCGGTTTTCGTCTTGCACCACTTTTTGATTGCGAGCGTTCACAGATTTTTCGTGTTCACTTTTAAGTTGCAAAAAGTTTTCTTTTGCCTGCAACATTTTTTCTTTTTTAATAACTTCCGCTTCTTTTTCGGCTTCGCTAATAAGTGCGGCTGTGCGGTTTTTCAATGCCACCTTTTGAATGACAAAAGTAGCCGCCCCTCCTGTGAGTAAGCCAACTACGGTAAAAATAATTGTTTCTATTCCCATTGTTTTTCTTGTTTGTAATTAATATATAATAAAAAACTCGCACCACTTTCTTAAATTGTTGAAAACCCGATAAGACAGGTTTTGGAGTGATAATTACTGCTAAAATCCTCATTCACCTTGCGGAAATTCTTACGAATTTTTGAGGCTCGATATTGGTAATCGTTACTTGCTCCGGTGTTGTGTAAAATGTTGAGTTTCCACATCACTTAAGAAAAATAGTACGAGTATGTTGTTTGTTTCGTTTATTGATTTATTTTTATAAATTCATCAAGTTCTTCACAAATTTTTTCTAATGTAACTGCTGTTGTCGTATCTTTTTGTGTGTGTTCAAACTCTATTAATTTATGAGCAAATTGCAAACCCACCATTGCCAAAAAATCTTGATTGTCTTTGTTTTCAAACCGGCTTTCAAATTTTTTCGCCAATTCATTGATGCGAACGGCAGCGTTGCGGAATTTTTCTTCTTCGCTCCACTCCACCTTCAACGGATACGTCCGGTCAAGAATTTTTAATGATATTGATAGTTTTTCGCTCATTGTAATAATGCAATACATTCATCAACTTCCCGTACAATTTCTTCTATACGCCGTTTTGCATCGGCATTGTCGCCCTGTGCGCCAACCACAGCTTTTGCCATTTGCAACTCATTATAGTTTCGTTGTAAGTCTTCGATTGTTTTTTTATTGTGTTCTAATTGTTCGTTTAAATCGTTATTTTTTGTTTGTAAAACTTCATTTTTTTCTTTCAACATTCTGTACATCAACATCAATGTTGCAATTTGCTGCTGTAATTTTGCAATAATTGTTTCGTTCATTTGAGTAGTTGTTATACTGAGTTGTTAAATTCCTACAAAAGTAGGAAAAGAAAAACACTTTTACAATAGGCATTTTATTTTTTTGCAAAAAAATTGCATTTTATTTTCTAATTGCTTGATTTTTAGGAGGTAGTATTCAAAAATAAAAAACCGACAAAACTGTAATTAGCTTGCCGGTTTGTATTCCTAATTGTTCAAATACTATTTTTTCACTACTTTCACAACTTCGCCGTTGATGTACAATTGATACACGCCTTTCGGGTAAGCCGATAAATCAACCTGCGTACCAAAAGTTTCGTACAACAATGCACCTTGTAAAGAGTAAACTTTTATTTCGCTTGGCTCGCTTATGTTTACTACGCCAATGGTAGGATTAGGGTATATTGAAATTTGAGCAGAAACGATGCCTTGTACGGCAGTTTCAGTACCTATAATTTCCATACCTGTAATTTTAAAATCTCGCCACTCTCTGGCTGCTTTATACAAATCAACAGATGCGGCAGGTACGTTAAGTGTAACATTACGAATCCATACTCCGTCAAACACACCTCCATCCCACGCATTATAGGGTAATATTTGTGGGGTAGATGCGAAATTAGTTACTTCTGTTAAGTTCTCACAATCTGTAAAAGCGTTTTTACCAATACTGGTAACACTTTTTGGAATAATTACTTTCGTTAATCCTTCGCAACTGCAAAAAGCGTACTCTCCAATACTCGTAACACCACTTGGAATTGTTATCGCCGTTAAGCCGGAACAACCATAAAAAACATGTCCCTGAATGCTGGTAAGGCTACTTGGAATATTTACTTCCGTTAATTTGGAGCATTTATAAAAAGCAGTTTCCCCAATAGTAGTAACGCTATTTGGAATAGTTATTTCCATTAAGTTTTCGCAATCGGAAAAAGCATACCTTCCAATACTAACGACCCCTTCGAGCATAGTTACTTTAGTTAAGCCCCTACTAGAAGCAAAAGCATAATCTCCAATCTTGGTAACACTTTTTGGAATGATTATCTCTGTTAAACTGTGACAATTGGAAAAAGCAACATCTCCAATACTGGTAACACCTTCGGGAATGATTATTGTTGTTAAGCCGGAACACTCTTTAAAAGCTTCATTTTCAATATTTTTAACACTATTCGGAATTATTACTTCCGTTAAACTTTTGAAATACGCAAAAGCACTTTTACTAATATTGGTAACACCGCCTTCTATGACAATTTTGGTTATAGAGGTATTATGGTCATAACTTTTACTCCATGGATTATAATAATCAAAATCTCTCATATCTCCCGTTCCTTTAATAGTAAGAGTGCCATTGCTAAGAGTGGCGGTTACGTCTTTGTCATTGGACGCGCCAATGTTCCACGTTTGAGCAACGCTTGTTGTTACTGTCAGTATTAATGTTGAAATTAAAATTGTGATTTTTTTCATTTTATTATTTGTTTTACTTCTGCCCTTGTGCAGAAGATTTTTAATTAAAAAGCATTTGTTTAATTTTTTGTCCGCAACAGAAGGTTTCTGTTTTTATACGCACAAAAAAAACGTGGGACAAAACTACAATTCTATCGGTTACATGAGGTCTTCGACTACCTAACCACCAAATAAATGAGTAAAAGCCCACGCAAAACAGCATGAGCGTTTACAACTTTTATTTTTCGGTGGCTTTTTTGAAATTGTCGAAGTTTCATGTAACCAGAATACGAGCTAAACGCTTTTCCAAAAAATGTGCGTATTTTCTTACGCTTTTCTATTTCATAGGCAGGTGGTTTTTAGTTGTTTATCAATTTTTTAATGTTTTTTATAAATTCAATTGCTTGTGAGTATAAACTTTTAGTTATTTCTTCGTCATTCATATAACAACTCCTTCTCTCATTACATTTTTATAAAATGGTGTTATGCTGTGCAAAGTTTCCCATTGTTTACGCAATACAACCAAAGGATTAATCAGCACCCCTTTTTCAACTTCCACATCGTAGAGCGGGAAAGTAATATCTTGTTGCTCTTGCAGTGTGAGTTTATCTTTATCTACAAGAATAAGGAGGTCTATATCACTATCGGGGCGAGCATCGCCTCGTGCTTCACTGCCATACAAAATAGCAGTAGCGTCCGGTGCCACACGGCGAAGAATAGATTTTAGAGCCTTTATTATTTCCGGTCGTTTCATGTATCTACACGTTATTTCAGCGTTACTTTTGACAAAAATAAGGAATTTCCCGCAAAACACAAAATGTTTTATCATCAAAATTCACTTCACACATATAATGCTGCAAACCATTACTAACTAATAAATAAGGAGCCTTCAATACAATATTATAATGTGCAATTTGCGTAAGCGTATCGTGCGAAATGGCTACTGTGGGGGCTTTGCACTCCACAATCAGTTGCGCCTCGCCTCGTGAATTGTAGCACACAATATCGGCTCGTTTGGGCAACCCGTATAATTTTAGTGAAACTTCCACATTCATAAGCGCCGGCGGGTAATTCCGGTGCTGAATTAAAAATTGCACAACGTGCTGACGCACCCATTCTTCGGGCGTTAGGCGTACATATTTTTTGCGAATAACATCGAAAATGAGCACAGCGTCGTCTTGCTTTTTATATAAAAAATCGAATTGCGGAAGCGAAAGTTGATACATTTTTATTATTTTTGGAAACTTAAAATTTAGAACACAGATGACACGGATTACGCAGATTTTCACAGGTTTTTTTACTGATAATTAGATTATCTGCGAAAATCCGTGTCATCTGCGTTATCCGCGTTCTTCTGTTTATTTATGCAAATGTACACAAAATATTGATTATGGACTATCAGCAAATTTTGCAAGATTTAGATAATAAAATTTATTACCCTATCTATTTGCTTTCGGGCGAGGAGCCGTATTATATCGACAAAATTGCCGATAAAATTGCCGATTGTGTTTTGACCAACGACGAAAAATCGTTTAACCAAAGCATTGTGTATGGCAAAGATACCGATGTGGCGACGGTGGCGCAGTTGGCAAAACGCTTTCCTATGATGTCAAGTTACCAAGTGGTAATTGTGAAAGAGGCGCAGGATTTGAAAAGAATAGAAGATTTGCATTTTTACGCCGAAAATCCTTTGAAATCCACAATTTTGGTGTTGTGCTACAAATACAAAAAATTCCCGGGTACTACAAGTTTGGCAAAATTGGTTAAAAAAATTGGCGTTACATTTGAGGCTGCGCCTTTGAAAGAGTGGGAAGTGGGCAAATGGGTTAAAGCCTACGTAAAAGAACAGGCGTATCAAATTGACGACGACACGGCTGCATTGTTGGCAGAATTTTTGGGAAATTCAATGCACAAATTGGAAAACGAAATCCAAAAACTGATGATTTTGTTGCCCAAAGGTTCGGCAATTACTCGCAAAGACATTGAACGCAACATTGGAATAAGCAACGAATACAACAATTTGGAATTGACCAAAGCATTTGGCGACAAAAATGTATTGAAAGTGCAACGCATACTGCAAAGTTATGCCGCCAATCCTAAGGCAAATCCCATGCCGGTAACTATTGCCGCGCTGTTTGGCTATTTCCGCAAATTATTATTATTGTATTTTTTACCTTCGAAAACCAACGAAGCAATAGCCGAAGCACTCAAAATAAGTCCGAATAATTTTGTGATACAGCAATATTTGAATGCGCAAAAACGCTATTCGGCAACGAAATTGGTGGAAATTATTGCCTTGCTGCGCCAATACGATATGATGTCGAAAGGCGTAGATGTGGGCACTACTTCGCAGGGCGATTTGATGCGGGAATTGGCGTTTAAAATACTTCACTAAATGAATAACGGAATAACTGAATTTTTCGATTAGTCAAAAAATATGACTGCTCACAAAAAAATATTATACATAGTACCGCACCGCTTCAATCGAAGTCCAGGGCAACGCTTTCGTTGCGAGCATTTTATACCTATTTTGCAACAGGAAGGTTACGAAACTCGTTACGCCTATCTGTTGAGCGAATGGGACGATACATATTTTTACAAAAAAGGCGCATATTTTTTTAAATTACTTGTTTTTATAAAAGCCTTTTTTCGTCGAATTTACCATGTGTGCATTGCAAAAAATTACGATGCAATTTTTATTTACCGCGAGGCGTTTATGATTGGCACAACCATTTTTGAGCGCTTATTGAAACGAACAGGCGTGCCGATTATTTACGATTTCGACGACAGTATTTGGTTGAACGATACTTCGGAAGGAAATCAAAATTTGGCGTGGCTCAAAAAAACGAGTAAAACTAATACGATTGTTTCATTGGCAAATGCCGTAATTGTGGGTAATGAATTTTTGGCGCAGCACGCTCGGCAATTTAATTCAAATGTTTTTGTAATTCCTACGACTATTGATACGAATTATCATAAACCAATTAATAATAATCTGGATTGCTTCGCTATCGCTCGCAATGACGCTCTTTCGGAGGTTTGCACAAAACAACAAAAGAGCGTCATTGCGAGGAACGAAGCAACCGGAGCGAAGCGGAGCTCAACGCAGTTAATCTATAATTCAACTATCTGCATAGGTTGGACAGGCAGCGAAACCACCGTAAAACACTTCACATTGTTGGAAAACGTTCTACTCAAAATCAAGAAAAAATACAGCGACAGTGTGAAATTTATGCTTATCAGCAACAAATTTTACGAAAACAAAGAATTAGGCGTAACGACCACTTTTTGGAATGCCGAAGAAGAAATCAATCAATTATCACACATAGATATTGGCATAATGCCTTTACCAAACAACGAATGGTCGAAAGGCAAATGCGGGTTCAAAGGTTTGCAATATATGGCTATGGAAATTCCCTGCATAATGTCGGCGGTGGGCGTGAATACTGAAATTATAGAACACGGCGTGAATGGATTTTTGGCGCACAATGACGAAGAATGGAAAAAATATCTTACATTATTAATTGATAATAGCGAATTACGCACAACCATTGGAAAACAAGGACGTAAAACTGTTGAAGAACGGTATTCGATTGATTCACAGAAAGAGAAATATGTGGGGATTTTTGAGGAGTTGACGAGGGAACAAGTTGACAAGGAAACGAGATTTTAGAGAAATTGAAACTACTCTCTCAAAAAAGTTTTTGTTTTCCTCACGAAAAACACTACATTTGTAAAAAAAAATGAAATTATGTTAGACACACAAGTAATAAAAAATACACAAGGAATGCCTATGGGGGTTTTTATACCCATAGAATCGTGGAATACTATCATATATCAATATCCGGACATAGAAACGTTGAACAGCGATATACCCGAGTGGGAAAAAGATATTATTAATGCACGTTTGGAAATGGTGCAAAATCAGCCTCAACGATTAAAACCGATTGAAAAACTTTTTGAAATTCTGTAACGTCAATGTATAAAGTTTTATATCTCGACAAAGTTGAGAACGACATAAGCGAGGCAAAACATTGGTATGCAGAACAGCAACAGGGCTTGGAAATTCGATTTACCAAGGCGGTTAAAGAAACCCTGATGCGTATTTTGAAAATGCCGACAGCCTACAATGTGAGGTATAAAAATGTAAGAATTGCTCACACTAAAACTTTTCCATATAACGTACATTTTTATATTGATTATGAACAAATGCAAATTGTGATTATTGGAATTGTTCATAACAAAAGAAATGATGCCATATTCCTTAATAGGCAGTACACAAGTTTTCAGTAAACAAAAATGAATTTTCCTTTGTTTCCTCGTCTCCTAAAACCTCGTTTCCTAAAAAAATCTTACTTTTGCACATCTAAATTCAAACACATGAATACAATAAAAACCAACTATTCAGCGCTATACACGCTTATCATCGTATTTTTCTTTTGGGGATTTTTTGCCGCAGGCAATAGCATTTTCATTCCCTTTTGCAAACATTATTTCTCGCTCGACCAATTTCAGTCGCAATTGATAGACTTTGCGTTTTACACAGCATATTATATAGGTGCACTCATTTTGTTTGCCATAAGTTCACGCACGGGTAGCGATTTGGTTGCTTCGTGGGGTTATAAACGCAGTATTGTGTATGGATTGCTGTTTTCAGCTTTGGGCGCAGCGGCTATGATATGTGCTGTACTTTCTAATGTTTACGTAGGGTTGTTGGCAGGTTTATTTATCGTAGCCCTTGGTTTTTCGTTGCAACAAACGGCTGCCAATCCCTTTGCCATGCTTTTGGGCGACCCAAAAACCGGCAGTAGCCGCATCAATTTGGGGGGCGGCGTTAATTCACTCGGCACCACTATCGGACCGGTTTTGATAGGTATTATACTTTTTGGCGGAGCCGCAAAAATCAGCAACGAAAGCATACAGCATCTCAATCTTAATTCGGTAGTATATTTATACGTTGCGGTAGGATTGCTGTTTTTGGTGGCAGCGGCACTATTTTGGTTCTCGAAAAAAGTGCCCGACGGCATAGAAAAAGCAAAAACGGAAAAAGCGGGTAAATCATTGAAAACCTTAGTCATAATGACCGGATTATTGTTTATGATGTTTGTGCCGGTATTCAACAGCTATCGTTCGGCAGATGCTATTGAATTGGAACAAAAATACAAACAACTCGCAATAGTTGAAAATGTTATTGCATACAGTGATGAGAATGAAGCAACATTTTTTTCACAAAAAGCCCAATTAGAAAAAGAAATTTCCGATATAAAAGAACCCTTGGAACGCGGTAGAATGTATTGGCTTATGGGCGCACTTGCAGTGGTTGTGGGTGGTTTGCTTTTTGTAAAACAACGGACAAAAACCGTAAAAGAAGGTTGGGGCGCAATGCAATATCCGCAATTAACCTTGGGAATGTTGGCAATATTTGTATACGTTGGCGTAGAAGTTGCCATTGGCAGCAACTTGGGCGAATTGCTTCATTTAGAGAGCTTTGGCGGTTATCAATCGTCCGAAATTTCGCCCTTTGTTTCCATGTATTGGGGTTCGCTTATGATTGGTCGCTGGGCAGCGGCGGTTATGGCGTTTGAATTGAAAAAAACTGCCAAATTGATAGCTCTTATAGCCGCTCCCCTACTCGCTTTTGCGGTAGTTATTGGTTTCAACACCCTTTCGGGAAATGATATGAGCGTTTTGTATTATTATATATTGTGTGTGTTAATTCAAATTGCGGCATTTATTGTGTGTCGAAATTCGCCGAGCATATCGCTATTTGTATTTGCCTGTTTAGGCGCAGTTGCTACCATTATAGGGCTTAACACTAGCGGAATGTTTGCAATATATGCCATACTTTCGGGCGGATTGTTTTGCAGTATTATGTGGCCGGTTATTTTCAGTCTTTCGCTCAGCGGACTTGGTAAATATACTTCACAAGGCTCGGCATTTTTGATTATGATGATTTTGGGCGGCGGCATTATTCCTCCTATTCAAGGCAAATTAGCCGATATTATTGGTATTCATCAATCGTATATTATTGCGATTTTGTGTTTTGCGTATTTGGCATTTTTTGCATTGGCGGCGCGGCGCATTTTGCAAAAACAGGCTATTAATTTAGATAGTGAATAGTGGTTAGAGTTTAGATGTCGAAGTGTTCAAGACAAAATTCAACAAAGCAACCAAAATTCTCGTGGTGTTACAATCTGCGTTTTTTTGTAAGACTGCATAGTAAAATCATTTGTATTACCGGTAACAATATAATCAGCCAAACAAACATCGGCAAGTTCCAGTATCATATTATCATCTTTGTCTGTCAATAGGTCAAGAGTAATTTGTGGCGAATACATAACTGCTTTTTCTTCAATGTCCGACAATAAAATTTCAGCTTTTGCAACAAAATCAAAATATTTTGCAAATTTAGGTCGGCGTAATACTTCATAGTATTCCGACATCAGTTTTTCGGAAATACACAACGTTATTTTTCCTTCAACAAATAGTTCATTTACAATGTTGTAAGGGAAACTTTTTTGTATTAGAGCCGAAACCAAAACATTGGTATCAAGAATGAGTTTTTGCATATTGTCTGACGGCTTTTACTTCATTGGTAATTTCTTCCATTGTCATTGTCGACAAACCGTATCGTTCAGCCAAAGCCACACTTTTATTCAAATTTTGGCGCATTAATTGTCTGCTAACAATATCAATAAAATCGGTAAAATTCAAGCGTTCGTCCGGAATGCCAAACATACCATATTCCATATCTGATATAGACACTTGTAACGTTTTCATAATTCCTTATTTTAAATTCAACTACAAAGATACAACAATTTTTCCAAATTTTTCAATTATTTTTTCTTGTGTATTTCAAAAATTAGTATTTTTGTACCAATTCCAATAACTTAAAGAAGTTATGCATTGGAAATTTATTGAAGAAACGTAAAAGCGTTTAAATATTATCCTCAACTAAGAATTTCACCAAAATTTTCTATCATACGAGGGTAAGGGTAACACTCTCACGTCTATAGTTATAGGCGTGGGAACTGTTACTTATCTAGTATGGTGGGTGTTTGGTGATACCTTTAGTTTAGATAAGTACAGTTCCCACGCTTTCATGTTTTTACAAACTTGAATTATTAACCTTAAAAACAATTATAATTATGAGAAAAAAAGTATTTTTACTGCTGGTGTGTAGCATGGTGGCAGTTTGTGGGTTTGGGCAGACGTGGGATTGTGGAGATTGCGGGGGATATTACTGGGAGTGTACAGCAACTTCCGATGTAACGGCTACGCTTAACGATGGTACGCTTACTATTAATGGAAATGGGGCGATGATGGATTACTATTATGGTCTTCCACCTTGGGATTCTTATAGAAATTCTATCAATGCAATAATAATAGGAAACGGAGTTACAAGTATTGGAAGATGGGCTTTTCTAGGTTATAGCAATCTTATTTCGGTTACCATTCCGAGCAGTGTAACAAGTATCGGAGGGAATGCTTTTAAAGGCTGTAGTAGTCTTACTTCGATTACCATTCCCGAAGGTGTAACATGGATTGGGTATGATACTTTTTCCGATTGCGACAATCTTACAGAACTGAATTTTAATGCTGTAAATTGTGGTTATTCTTCTTTTGTAGGTTGGACAAATTTAAAAACCATTACTATAGGTAATAGTGTTACAACTATTCCTGACTATGCTTTTTGCCGTTGCAGCGGTCTTACTTCAATTACTATTCCCGAAAGTGTAGCAAGTTTTGGATACAATGCTTTTGATGGCTGTAGCAATCTCACAGAACTAAATTTTAATGCTGTAAATATTAGTTTTTTTGCGACCGTTGGTTGGACAAATTTAAAAACCGTTATTATGGGTAATAGTGTTACGAGTATTCCTTATTTTTCCGATTGTAGCAATCTGACTTCAATTACCTTTTCAAATCCAAGTAATATAACAAGTATTGGAAGATATAGTCTTTCTGGTTGTAGCAGTCTTATTTCAATTACTATTCCCGAAGGTGTAACAAGCATTGGAGAGCTTGCTTTTCAAGGTTGTAGCAGTCTGACTTCGGTTACCATTCCGAGCACTGTAACAAGTATTGGAAAAGATGCTTTTGCCGGTTGCGATAAACTCACAGAACTGAATTTTAATGCTATTGATTGTACGGTTTCGTCCCCCGATTGGAAAAATTTAAAAACCGTTACCATAGGCAATAAAGTTACAACTATTCCCGACAATGCCTTTTCCGGTTGCAGCAATCTTACTTCGGTTACTTTTTCAAGTCCAAGCAGTGTAACAAGTATTGGCAGTGGGGCTTTTAAGGCTTGTAGCAGCCTTACTTCAATTGCCATTCCCAAAGGTATTACGAATATTCCCGACAACGCTTTTTCCGGTTGCAGCAAACTTTCTTCGGTTACTTTTTCAACTCCAAGCAGTGTAACAAGCATTGGCGGTGGAGCTTTTAAGGAATGTAGCAGCCTTACGTCAATTATTATTCCAAATGGCGTTACATTGATTGGTAGCGGAGCTTTTTTTGGCTGCGCCAATCTTGCTTCAGTTACTATTCCAAACGGTGTTACATTAATTGGAAATGAGGCTTTTGGGGGTTGTATTCGCCTTACTTCAATTGATATTCCCCAAAGTGTTCAAAGCATTGGCGGTGCGGCTTTTTGGGCTTGCATCAGTCTTACTTCGGTTGATATTCCCCAAGGTGTTACCAATATTGGCTATCAAACTTTTTATGGTTGTTTCGACCTTGCCTCTGTTACTATTCCGGCAAGTGTAACAAGTATCGGGCGCGAGGCTTTTTGGGGCTGTCGCAGTCTTACTTCGGTTGTTGTTCCCGAAGGTGTTACAACTATTGGCGATGACGCTTTTTCCGGTTGCGCCGTTCTGACTTCTATTAACATACCGAGCAAGGTAACAAATATAGGAAAGGGCGTTTTTTCGGGTTGCAAAGCACTCCCGTCTATCACACTTCCCGAAAATCTAAAAACAATAGGCGCATCGGCTTTTGAAGATTGCGAAAACCTGCAAAGTATTATAATTCCCGACAAGGTTACTTCCATAGGCAATTACGCATTCAACAACTGTAAAAATCTTACGTATGCTTCTGTGGGTAATGCAGTGCTTACTATTGGCAACTATGCTTTCGAGGGTTGCCCCAAACTCAATACCATTTCATTGGGCGCATCGCTCACATCTATTGGCACTGAGGCATTTGCTGCGTGCCCGCAACTTCGCACTATTTATTGCTACGGCGACACTCCTGCGGTGTGCGCTTCTACCGCCTTTGGCAAAACCGATAATGAACGCACAACGACTTATGCCATGGCAAAACTCTATTATTCCGTTGATGCTTCCGAACAATTATACTCTACGCAACCGGTGTGGCGCGAATTTGGCAACCGCATTTATTTCGATGCCGATGAAAAAGAAATAACTGTTACACCAAAAACAACCAAAGCCCAAGTAGCATGGAACCCCACCGCCGACGCTGCCGGTTACGAATTGGTAATTTACAGTGATGCAAGCCGTTCAAATATCGTATGTGTTCTCAATTTCGATGCCGCAGGACGCTTATCGGGTATTTCGCTTCGCGCCGACGATGCGCCGTTTTCCTGCACGATAAGCGGATTAAAAGGCGGAACAACGTATTTCTACACCATGACTGCCTTTAACGATAGCAAAGAAATTGTAGAACAAAAACAAGGCTCTTTTACCACTGCAGGCACAGGCGGCGACGATGATGATGACGACGGCGATGATGACGACAATACCACCGCGCCAATGGTAAAACAATCAAAATTGATAGTATATCCTAATCCAACGAAAGGGCAATTGACGATTTCCGGCGTAGAGACGCAATGCATTGCGTCTCTACCACAAACCGTTGAAATTTACGATTACACCGGTCGCTTCGTAGGGGTCGAATATTTTCGACCCGCACAAAACAACGAATTAACAATCAACATTTCGCATTTGCCAACCGGAATTTATTTCCTACAAATAAATGGTGCGCGGGTTAAGATTGTGAAACAATAACGCACATTGCACCGGTGTAGAGACGTAGCGTGCTACGTCTTGCGTGTTTCAAGCGAAGCGCAGAAATTTTTGTCAATATTGAAAGTTTCTGCGCTTTGCTTGAAACCTCTGAGACGTAGCACGCTACGTCTCTACACAACGGAAACAAAAAAAAACGGCGATTGATTTTCGGTCGCCGTTTTTTTGTGCCGTTATTTCAAATAAATGCCGCAATTTGAATTAACACGCACAATATATATTCCTCCCATTCAAGGCAAATTAGCCGATATTGATATTTTGAAATGCCAAAGAATGAATAATATTGGTATTTTCAAGATACACTTTTTGCGGTTTCGACAATGAGCTATTGCCTTTTATTTTTTTGTTTTACTGTTTTTCGTTCAAAAATACAACGGTTGAGAAATCTTGTTCCCAAAAATATTTTTGTATTTTTGTGAAAGAAATGTTTTTATCATGAACGAACAACTTTTACAGTTTATTTGGCAACAGCAATTATTCAACCGCAATAACCTGCAAACAACTGACGGCGAGCCGATTGTAATTGAAAAAATCGGAATGGCAAACCCAAACGCCGGTCCCGATTTTTTAGATGCGCACATTCGTATAGGCGCCACGCTGTGGGTGGGCAATGTGGAAATCCACCAAAAATCGAGTATGTGGACTGCGCACAAGCACCACACGCAGGAAAGTTATAATTCGGTAATTTTACACATAGTTGCCGAACACGATAAAGAGGCGCACACCACTCGCGGCACAAAAATTCCAACACTTGTATTGCCAATTGCCGGCGAATTACTTGCCGCAAGCAAGCAGTTGCTCGAAGGAAGTAACAAAATAATGTGTTGCAAGCATTTACCCACAATCGACACATTTTTGCAAAATATGCTTTTCGACCGCCTTGTGGTTGAGCGTTTTGAACGGAAATCTATTCATGTGCTTGCTTTGCTCGAACAAAACGGCAATTCGTGGGAAGAAACCTGCTATCAAATGCTTGCCCGCAGTTTTGGCGCGCCGGTCAATAGCACGGCGTTTGAACAATTGGCGCAAGTGCTGCCACTTAAAATTTTGGCAAAACACAGCAATTCACTTATGCAATTAGAAGCGTTGCTTTTTGGACAAGCCGGTTTGTTGGACGCTTCGACTCCGCTCAGTAACCAAAATTATTACCAAACCCTACAAAAAGAATACGCATTTTTGCAGAAAAAATATACGCTTACGCCTCTCACAGCCTGCGTTTGGAAATTTTCTCGAATGCGACCGGGGAATTTTCCTACAATTCGCATAGCACAATTGGCACAATTTGTATTTCAATCACGAGGCACAACATCGAAAATTTTACAATGTACAACCATTAGCGAATTAGAAAAACTTTTCTCGGTACAGTTGCACGCTTTTTGGAGCAATCATTACAGTTTTACCCACACATCGCCCACACGTAAAAAATCACTCGGCGAAACTACCATTCATAGCATAATCATAAATACTATTGTACCGTTTTTGTTCGCCTACGGCACCTACCACAGCAACGATGATATAAAACAACAAGCCTTAGATTTTCTGGAATCTCTACCCGCCGAACAAAATTCTATTATTGACTTGTGGCACAATTGCTCGGTGCAATGCAAATCGGCATTCCGCAGTCAAGCATTGTTGCAGTTGTATAATGAATACTGTGCGCAGCGAAAATGTTTGCAATGCGGTATTGGAAAACGGATTTTGAGTAAACAAGTTTTTAGTTGACACGTACAGATATTGGCGATTTTCTGTAAGGTTTAATGTAAAGGGTTCATAATTATTTCCCGTTTGTTGCGTTGCTGCAATAATTGTTTTGCAAATTCCTGCACATCGTTCATGGTAATTGCGCTCAACGTTTGCTCGTAATCGCTTGCCATATCAAGACCATTATTTTCAAATTCTTCAAGAATTTTCAACCAATAGCTGTTTTCAGCTTTTTGCTCTTTTATTTTTTTGAGCATAAATTCTTTCACTTTCACAAAATCTTCGGGGCGCACACCACTATTTTCCACACTTTGCAATTCTTGGTAAATAATGGCGAGCAATTTTTGCACAATTTCGGCATTGGTGTCGAACATTATTTGCAACGAAGCGTTGGGCGTAGGGAATTTTGAAACGCTGCCATTCACGCTTACGCCGTAAGTGCCGCCTTCGTCTTCACGCACTTTTTCGGTATATACTATGCGCATAATTTGCGAAAACATATCGCTTAAAATAATGTTTTTTAGCGTGTAATCGCATGAGCCTGTGCAATATACAAATGCCGTAGTTTTTGGCGTTTCCATTTTTTTATCGAAAATCATGCTTTTTTCACCTTGCGGTCGAGGAATGTTTACATCGGCAAAGGTTTCTTTCGCTTTTGTTTTGGGCAGCGATGCAATATATTTTTCAATTAATTTTTGCACATTGTCGGGCGAAATTGCCCCAACGAAAGTAAATGTAAAAAGGTCGTTGTTCATAAAACGCTCTTTGTACATTTGTTGCGCCGTGGCAAAATTCACATCGTCCAACAAAGCGAGTTTCATGCGTTGTTTGCGCGGGTGGTTATTGTAAAGCGCCGAATTTACACTATCAATAAATGTAGTGAACGGATTGCGTTCGGCATTTTGCAAGTCGCTTTGTTTACGTGAAATATACGCCTCGAAGGCTTGATTGTCGAAACGAGGCTGTGTGAAATACAAATAAGTAAGTTGCAAAAGCGTTTCAAAATCACGGGGCGAACTTGCTCCGGCAAGCATTTCGTGGCGCATAGAAAGTTGCGGTTGCACGTTCACATTTTTGCCGGCTAAGGCTTTTTCCAAATCTCGTTTGCTCAAATTGCCCACGCCACTAAGGTTTATCACATCGTTGAGCACCAAAATCGTGGCAATATCTTTTTCGTTGAGTAAACTTTCGCCGCCTTTGCTCGATGCCTGCATCAAAATTTGGTCGCTTTTAAAATCGGTTTGTTTGAAAATTACCCGTATTCCGTTGCTCAAAATCCATTCGGTGGTACCAAATTGATACTTATTTTTTTGCACAACTTTTCCTGCTTTGGGCATTTTTTTTATTAATTGTGTATCTACCACTGCATCGACGTAGGGAGTTATTTTGTCATTTTTCGCACGTTCAAAAACTTGCAAAATATGTTCGTTTGTAGGAATTCCCACACCGTCTTTTTCGGGCATCATAAGCACGATTACTTCATTGGTTCCCGAAATCATTGTTCGCAGCAATTCATTGACCTGTTCAACCGAAATTCGCAAGGCTGCATTTGTATAAAAATTATATTCAAATTCAATACCGGGCGCCGGTTCATTGTCCAAAAACAGACGAATATATTCCGACACATAACGCTCGTTTTTCTCTTTATCACGCTCGTTGTACGCATTTTCAATCCATGTCAAAATATCGGCTTTGGCACGGTCAAATTCTGTTTGAGTAAATCCAAATTGCCGGGCACGCTGCGTTTCGTGCACTATGCGCTCTATACTTTGGTCAATTTTTCCGTCTTTGCTGTGGGCGTATGTTGCAAACGCATTTTTTGTTTTCGCCAGAAAAAAATTGCCTGCATCAACGCCCACACGTACAAATGGCGCATCGGGTTTTTGCAAAATTTCGGCATAGCGCGCATTCATCATGTTTTCTATAAGCATTTTTGCAAATAGAAAATTCATGTACTCATAGCTGTTTTTTTCTGCTTCGGGAAAAGCATCGTATTTATTGAAAATCATAATTTGCGTCGATGTAGCTTCTTTGTCGGTGGCTATGCTCACAATTGGTTGCACATTGTCCGTTACCGGAAAATACACGCGTTCAGCAGGATTTTGCGCCGCCGGAATTTGTGAAAATAAGGTTTTAATACGCATTTCCATACTATCAATATCGAAATCACCCACAACTATAATTCCTTGCAAATCAGGACGATACCATTTGTGATAATAATCACGTAATTCTTGGTATTTGAAATTATCAATCACATCCATTATGCCTATTGGCAGGCGGTGTCCGTAACGGTCAGAACCGTAAATTTCGGGTAACACTTTTTCGTACATACGCATTGTGGCATTTGTTCGAGTGCGCCATTCTTCACGTATTACGCCTCGTTCTTTGTCAATTTCGGCATCGTCGAGCGTGAGGAAATTCGACCAATCGTGTAAAATTAATAACACAGAATCCATTAACCCCCAACGAGCGGGTACATTTTTTATATTATACACCGTTTCGTCAATCGAAGTGTAGGCGTTCAAATTTTCACCGAATTTTATGCCGTTTTTCTCTAAAAAATCACGCAGCGAGGTGCCGGGGAAATGCAAAGTGCCGTTAAAAGCCAGATGCTCCAAAAAATGCGCCAAGCCCCGTTGATTTTCCTCTTCGAGAATTGAGCCCACTTTTTGCGCAATATAAAAATCGGCACGATTAGCAGGCAAATTGTTGAAACGAATATAATAGGTCATGCCGTTGGGCAATACGCCGGTGCGCAGTTTGGGGTCTTGGGGTAATTGTTGTGCAAATGTGAAAAGTGCTGCGCAGAGTAGGGAAATTAAAAAGAGGAGTTTTTTCATGTAATTTATTGATATATAATATTTTGAAATGTGAGATGTGAGAATTAGAAATTGAACAATTAAAACGTCAACTCGTCAACTTGTTTACTAAACAATTCCACGATTCCATTCCGCTGTTGTATCAACGAATTTATTGCCGGATTATTTTTTCGCTGCATATTGAAACGCACCATTTTATATGTTTTTTTCGCCACAATTGCATAATCGTAACTCCACAACGCTGCTGCAAAAATTCCTGCCAAAAACGGTGCAATTGACCACGCAGGCATGTGTATTACCGAAACCAACAATAGCGCATACACCGTATATACAATAGGTAAAAGCAAAAATAATAACCCAAATATTACGGTGCTGCGGAATTGCTTATCTTTTGCCGTTTTTCGGGCAATTGCTGCCAAACCGTGAAACAAATAGCCGTGCAACACATAGCCTACAATAAATACGGGGAGAGCAACAAGTAATACCAACGTGTTCCACGCCACGTGCAAAGCCGATGTTTTCTTTTGTGCCACAACCCAATCACGATAGCCGTTTTGTTGCAAATTTTGTTTATACGTTTTCGTTTTCGCCATAATTTCAGCATGAACTTCGGGATTTTGCTGCTCAATTGTATCGAGCAATTCCACTACTTTTTTGTGGGTGTTGAAACGTTTTTGCAAGTATTTTCCTTGTGCCGGAAAACGTTTTTCCACCTCATCGGCACACATATAGCGGAGCAAATCGTAAGCATCGTATTCATCATCAAAATGCTGAATTGCAAGCATTTGCTCTTTCATTCCGGCATCAATTGCCTCTTTCAATTCTTGCTGTGCCTGTTGCGGATTTTCGTTGTGCAAAGTTTGAAATTGCTTTACCGGAATGGGCGTTCCAAAATTAATCAACACATTGCTGCGTGGATTTTGGTAATTTTCATAATAAATTCCGGTTGGCACAATATGCACATTAAGCGCAAAATCGTGTTTTTCTTCGGCTAAAAATGCAATGCGGGGAACGGCTTTTTTGGTTTCACGCAATCGGCGAAATCCCCAATGCGTGGCTTCGGGGAAAAGAGCCACTGCATTACCATTTTCTAAAACCTCAACACATTTTTCAAACACCTTTTCGTTGTTTGCCAATGCTTTCAAGCCATCACGTTGGCGAAAAATCGGCATAATTTTCATCCACTGCAAAACCGGACGGGCAAGATTGCTATTAAACATATCGGCACGGGCAAGCCACACCATTGAACGGGCAGAAACACCGAGCACCACAAGCGCATCCATTGCCGTATTCTGATGATTGGGTGCAACTATTGTGGTTTTGTGCGCATATAAATTTTTCAAACCGGTTGCCTGTATGCGTTTGTACCAAAAGAAAAACAGCACACGAAACAGCGTATAGTGTAAAAAAAAGTATATTAATGAAAATTTTTCGGGTGTCCCTAAGTTTAGTTCTTTATTTGACATGACTAAATTACAATGTATTTGTTTGCAATAACCAAGCTTTAAGATGGTCGTTTAATTGATTTAACAACAAGAAATAAGAGCATTACGGCACATTGCCCTATTTATAAAAAATTTCAAATTCATTTTTACGCAACGCATCTTGATACACCTTTGTGCGCATAGTGTTGAGCAATTCTATTCTGCGTTTGTAGAGTAAATTAGCTGCAATTCTTTCGTACATCATTTCACGGGGAGCCGGTTTGCCTGCTGAAATATGATTGGTTATTTTTATAAAATATACGTTATCTTCAAAATCAATTATCACGCCTCGGGGATTTAACAATTCCTGCGTGCTGAGCGATTTTGGAATTTCTTGTTTCAATAGTTCTAAGTTTACCCACTTATCGTCCAAATAAAATTTTGTTGAATATTGACCACACAAATCTTTTAAATGGTCTAAATCGTCAACGCTGTTTGTTGCAAAAGTTTGACGGAGTTTGGGTGTTACATACTGTTTGGGAAGTTGCACAAACAGTACTTTTACCACATCGTATTCCAATATAAATTCCGCTGTTTTATGCGTGGCGTAGTAGGCGTCCAACTGCGTGATTGTGATTATAGTATCTAATTTTTGCTGGGCAAACAGTTCCTCGTATTTATTTATATACAATTCGGCACGAAACCGTTGTACTTGTTCCTCAATTTCATCGTTTTTATAACTGATATTATGCTCCGCTTTCTCAAACAAAGCATTTTTCATGCCCCACGACTGAATGTAGGTTTTTATAAAATCGGCACTATCGGTAACCGTTGCGTTGACAGGAATTAATGGCAAAATTTGCTCTTTGTACAAATATTTTTCGCCAAAACGAGCGACTATATTTTCGTCATTGTTTGCTTTTTCGGAACAGGAAACGCACAATAAAAACGAGGTTGTTAAAAGGACGATTATTTGTTTTAAGATATTCATTGATATTTATAGATATTCGATTGATATTCAATTGATATTCGTAGATATTCATTGTTTAATTGGGCAACCACAAGGGATTGCCCCTACATTCCTCGTTTCCTAATCCCTAACTCCTAATTCCTGTTTTTAACTGCTTCAAACACCTCTTGATTTATTGTATAAGGGTATTTTTCACGCAAATTTTTCATCATTTCATGCTCCAAATATTCTTGATACAAAGGCAGTAATTGCATTTTGCTTTCTTCAAAACTCATTTGATGTGGTTCAAAAACTTCAGCTACATACACTATTTGCTTTTCGGTCAATCTATGCTGCGAACCTTTTGCCCATGGTACATTCTTAACAAGTGTAGAAAAATCATCAATCGAAAGGCGCAACGTGTCTATTTGCATTGTTGGTATATTTTTGTGCAACGTTTTTATGCCCGAAGCTACTTTTATCGTTGGCTTGTTCAGCACTTTTTCAACTGCTTTTAATTCTTTTACATTGCTAAATGTAAATTTCAGAAATTCAACACTTTGCGGAGCAGTCTGCGGATTGTTTACATAAAAATTATACAAACCCACGCTATCGGTGGTAACTTTCGAAAACACTTCTTTGTCGAGCAATTCGTAAATAATCATACCATCGTGATATTCCTGCATAATTGCCGTGAATTGCGGATTTTGGTTTGCCAACGAAGTCATTGCATACTGTTCGAGCAGCGAATTTTGGTAATCTTCCAAACGTTTGCGCACCAAAATTCCTTTATCGGCTTCACTTTTATTTTGTTGTTTCAATTCCAAATATTTCGCAAAATCATTATAATAATAGGTGCTGTCGCCAATGGTAAACAATATTTTATTAAGCGTAAATTGTGGTTTTTCCCATTTGCCGAGCAAAATAGAATTGTCTACTTTTTGTACAAATTCTTCAACATTTGCCGAATTTACTTTCATTTTCGAAAGTTTGCGTTGAGCGGCAAGCATTTCGCGGTGCGGTAAATTTTTGCGCGAAGGGTCGGTTTTCAAACTTTGCGCCACCGATTTTTGGAAAGATTGATACGAAGGCATTGCCTCTCTGCCAGTTATATAAAAAATCACATACCCATACTCATATTTTTTAGGTTCCGAAAAATCGCCAACGTTGCGCAATGCAAAAATATCTTCTTTCAATTGCGGGTCAAAACGCATAGAATTATCGACCCAACCAATTGCGCCAACATCTTTTTTTAGTTGTGGGTGCACATTATAGGTGTCGCTCACAGTTTTGAAATCAACACCGGCTTGCAATTTCGCATACGCTGCTCCGGCTTGCCCCTTAATTGCCGCCCACGAACTATCACTTTTTTCGGCATCGGGATAAAACACCACAATTGAAACTTGCGATTGCCCAAAGGTGGGGCGAACATCTAAAACTTTTGCAATATAATAGCCATAATCGGTGGCAATTGGACCAACAACGTCGCCTTTTTTTGCCGCATATATGGCATTTTCATAGTTCAGAGGCAGCAAAAGAGCGGTTACGTAGCCCAAATCATCGCTTTTTTTCTGTGCCGCCGTATCATTTTTTGTGTTCAATTCAATTGCTTTGTTCAAACTACCAAGCCGCTGTGCATCTTTTTTGATTTTCAACGCTTTATTGTAGGCTGCAAGCGTATCGGCAGGTGCGGCAAAGCGCGAAGACTTTACAAAATAATGTTCCACGTGGTAATCTTTTTTCAACCGCTCATATTCCATTTTTGTAAACGCTTCATCGGCTTGAGTGGTGTTAAACAAAAATGATTTTGCTTCAGCTTGCAAATAGGTGTTAAACTCGTCTTTGAAGCGTGCGCTGGTGTCCAAAAGTTGGCGTTCTGCTTCAAAAATTTTCATTTTGTAATCCACAAATAAATTCATGGCATCGTCGAAATTCAGGCGCAAACTGTCGTCTAAATATGAATTATATTTGTTGTAAAACCACATAAAATCGGTGGTCGAAATTTGTTTGTTGCCCATGGTTACTATGGTCGCAGGTTCTTTTTTTCCTACTTTACCGGCTTGTGAAAAACCACAAAAACTACATAATACGAGGACGCAGGTGATATATTTTGTTTTCATTTGATTAATTTTTAATAAGAAACGAGCAAAAATAGACATTTATTGATAATTGACAATTATTTTTAGGAACAAATTGTTTGCTGTAGCCAACAATTTATAATGCAAATTGTCGGTTGCAGCAAACAAAAAGCAATACTTTATCATATAATTAATCGCTTCCAATCAAAAATAAACATTCGCATTTGAGCGTTATTAGCAATAAAATTCCTACATTTCGCTGTTTTTTCACAAAGCGTATGAATTCTTTCGAAACCATATTATACAAGTATTGGAAATTCTCAAAATTCCGCCCGTTGCAACGCGAAATCATAGAAAGCGCTTACAATGGCAACGATACGCTTGCACTAATGCCCACCGGCGGCGGAAAATCTATTACGTTTCAAGTGGCGGCGCTGGCACAAGAGGGCATTTGCATAGTGGTTACGCCGCTTATTGCGCTTATGAAAGACCAAGTTGATAACTTGAAACTCAAAGGAATTAAGGCGGTGGCAATCTATTCGGGACTTTCGTATAGCGAAATCGACATTGCGCTCGATAATTGCGTGTATGGCGGTGTGAAATTTCTCTACGTTTCGCCCGAACGTTTGCAAACGCCGTTATTCTTGGAACGAGTGAAATTGATGAACGTGTGCCTGATTACCGTTGACGAAGCGCATTGTATTTCGCAATGGGGCTACGATTTTCGTCCGTCGTATATGCAAATTCCGCAGTTGCGCAGCATTTTTCCGCAAGTTCCCATACTTGCTCTTACGGCTACCGCAACGCCCCAAGTGGCAGAAGATATTCAAAATAAACTTGAATTTCGCGCACACAATGTGCTTACAAAAAGTTTTGAACGCAAAAATTTGACTTACATTGTCAAGGAAAAACAAGATAAACTTGGCTACATTTTGAATTTGTGCAAAAAGGTAAAAGGCGTGGGAATTGTGTATGTGCGCACTCGCAAGCAAACCAAAGAAACAGCCTATTTGCTGCAACAAAAAGGCATAAATGCCGATTATTATCACGCCGGATTAGACAGCGATGTGCGCCAAATGAAACAGGAGGCATGGACAAAATCGAACAATATGGTTATGGTTTCCACCAACGCCTTCGGTATGGGAATTGACAAACCCAACGTGCGTTTTGTGCTGCATTTGGACGTTCCCGAATCGCTCGAAGCCTATTTTCAAGAAGCCGGACGTGCCGGACGCGACGAAAAAGAAGCCTTTGCCGTGTTGCTTTACAACAAACAAGATATTACAACTATTCGTACCAATTTTACGAAAAAATATCCGGATTACGCCTATATAAAAAGGGTGTACGAAGCGTTGGGCAATTATTTTCAAGTAGCAATTGGCGAGGCAAAAGGGCGAGTTTTCGATTTTTTTATTGCCGAATTTTGCGCACAGTTCAAATTGGAAATTGTGATGACTTTCAATTCTTTGAAAATTTTAGAAGACGAAGGTTATCTTGTATTTTCCGATGCTGCCGAACGGTATTCACGGGCAAAATTTCACGTCAATCGTAATGAATTGTATAAATTTCAGGTTGAAAACCGTGAATTTGACGCATTTATAAAACTTATTTTGCGCAATTACGAAGGTATTTTTACCGATTTTGTAACAATTTCGGAAGAAAGTTTGGCAAAAAAAGCAGGTACAACGCCCGAAAATATTACACAATATTTAATAGCTCTTTCGCAACGCAGAATTATAGGTTATTACAAAGCCAAGCAAAATCCGATTTTAATGTACAGTGAAGAACGGTTGCCGCTGGAAAATCTCTTGTTTTCGTATGACAACATTGCCTTTCGCAAAGAGCAAAATAAGAAACGAATAGATGCCATAATTGATTATGTGGGCAATCAAAGCAAGTGCCGCAGTTTGCAATTGTTGGAATATTTTGGCGAAACCGGTAAACAGCGTTGCGGCAACTGTGATGTGTGTCGCAAACGCAATGCAATGAAAGTCAATAAATTACAATTCGACTATATTATAGAAGATATGAAAAAACGACTTGCCGAAAAACCTGTGGCGGTACACGAACTCGTTGCAAGCATGGATTACGCCGAAGAAGATATTAAAGAGGTAATTGATTTTTTGCTGGAAAATAAGAAGATGATATATATGGGGAGTGGTATGCTGACGTGGAATAAATAATGCTATATCTCGCCAAAATCAAGAAAAAATATTGATTGTGGCGAATTATAAGTGTTTTTCCAATAGTATATCTTTAAACATATCAATATCAATCACTGTTATCGACGGAAAATCTATTTTATTCAAGATATTAAAATGTTTATCGTTGGTAACAATATAATCTGCACCTGCATTCAAAGCACAATCTACAAATTTATTGTCGTCGTTATCGGCAGTAATTAAATTCCATTGAAAATAAGGGGTAATCTGAATTGCGTTTGGAGAATAAAGAATAAAATTCAGAAAATTAGAAACTATTTGACTTGAGTAAAAACGTGTCAAAACTTCTTCATATTCAAAAAAAATATCGTTGGAAAAATATAATTTATAGAACCCTTGTTGCAACGCTGTCAAGATACAACGATAATCAGATTTGTTTGCTACAGTAGCTACTAAACAATTTGTATCTAATACTATTTTCATTTATAGGGTGTTCTATAATGTATATCCTTGGTCATTTCGTTAAACTTTTCTGTGGTCATATCGTTTTCCTTCCACCATTTATCAGTTTCCTTATCTAATTTTTTAAAATAGTAGTCGCTAATAATTTGTCTTAATTCTTGATACATTTCTTCTGTTTTTACAAACTGTAATGATTGCAAAAAATGTATCTGCATTGCATTTAATGGTTGACGTGATACTGTTGCTTGCATAATTATTAATTTTATAACCGCAAATATAATTAACATTTCTCAAATTCCCAAATAAAAAAAGCGAACTGTTTCCAATTCGCTTTTCAGTCACTTTTTTAAAAAGTCTATCAGTCTTCCGTCTAATAGTCTTCTGTCTAAGAAAATGATTTACATCATTCCCCCCATACCGCCCATGCCCGGCGCACCCATTGGCATAGCAGGCTCATCTTTTTTCTCTTCGGCAATAACACACTCGGTTGTGAGCATCATTCCTGCAATCGAAGCTGCATTTTCCAACGCTATACGAGTTACTTTTTTCGGGTCAACAATTCCTGCGGCTTTTAGGTCTTCGTACACATCGGTGCGGGCATTGTAACCAAAGGCTCCCTTGCCTTCACGTACTTTTTGCACTACTACCGAACCTTCACCACCGGCATTTTCCACAATTTGGCGAAGTGGTTCTTCAATTGCTCGGCGGATAATTTGAACACCGGTCAATTCGTCGTCGTTTTCAACTTTGACAGCATCAAGAGCAGCTTGCGCACGAATTAACGCCACGCCGCCACCAGGAATAATTCCTTCTTCAACCGCTGCACGTGTTGCGCTTAACGCATCATCAACACGGTCTTTTTTCTCTTTCATTTCAACTTCGGTAGCTGCGCCAATGTAAAGCACTGCCACGCCGCCTGCAAGTTTTGCAAGACGTTCTTGTAATTTTTCTTTATCATAATCCGAAGTTGTGGTTGCAATGTGCGAACGAATTTGCGCCACACGAGCTTCTATTTGCGCTTTTTCGCCTGCACCGCCTACCACAATCGTATTATCTTTGTTGATAGTGATTTTTTCGCATGAGCCAAGTACTTCCATTCCGGCAGCTTCCAATTTCAAACCAACTTCGTCGGAAACCACAGTTGCGCCGGTAAGTACGGCAATATCTTGCAACATTTCTTTGCGACGGTCGCCAAAACCCGGAGCTTTTACGGCTGCAATTTTCAACGAACCACGTAGTTTATTCAATACAAGTGTTGTAAGAGCCTCGCCGTCAACATCTTCCGAAACAATCAATAACGGACGACCTGTTTGAACAACTGCTTCTAAAATCGGCATCAATTCTTTCATTGTCGAGATTTTTTTGTCGTACAACAAAATGAAAGGATTATCAAGTATGGCTTCCATTTTTTCAGTATTTGTTACAAAATACGACGAAATATAACCACGGTCGAATTGCATACCTTCAACAATTTCTACGGTTGTTTCGGTTCCTTTTGCTTCTTCAACGGTAATAACGCCTTCTTTTTTCACTTTTTTCATTGCTTCGGCAATTAAGCGACCAATTTCTTCATCATTATTTGCCGAAATGCGAGCTACTTGTTCTACTTTGTCGCCGTCGCTTGGAATTTGTTCTGTTTGGCTGTTTAAGTTTGCAACTACGGCAGTTACCGCTTTGTCGATACCGCGTTTTAAATCCATTGGATTTGCACCGGCAGCAACGTTTTTAAGTCCCACGCTTACAATAGCTTGCGCCAAAATTGTAGCGGTGGTTGTTCCGTCGCCGGCAGTATCGTTGGTTTTCGATGCCACTTCTTTTACCATTTGTGCGCCCATGTTTTCAAACGCATTAGAGAGTTCAATTTCTTTTGCCACCGTTACGCCGTCTTTGGTAATTTGCGGAGCGCCGAACTTTTTCTCAATTACTACATTGCGTCCTTTTGGACCAAGGGTTATTTTTACTGCGTTTGCCAACGCATCAACGCCGCGTTTCAATGAATCGCGGGCTTCAATATCGAATTTTATTTCTTTTGCCATATTTTTTTATTTTTATTAAATTTGAAACTACTATTTTGTTGATTGAACACATTCGAGCTTTACGTCATTCCTGCGAAGGCAGGAATCTCCTAATAAGTAGGTGCATTTTTGAAGAGATTCCTGCCTTCGCAGGAATGACGGTTAAGCGTTATCGTATTCTATTTATAATATTAAAAGAACATCTGATTGTGAAAGTAATAAATAATTTTCGCCGTCGATGTTCAGTTCTGTGCCGGCATATTTTCCGTACAATACGGTATTGCCTACGGCAACTTCCATTTCTTCGTCTTTTTTTGCTTTCCCTACAGCCACTACTTTGCCGGTCAATGGTTTTTCTTTTGCCGAATCGGGAATAAAAATTCCGCTTGCTGTTTTTTGTTCTGCCTCTTGCGGTTTTACCAATACTTTACCTGCAAGTGGTTTTCCTGTAACTTCTGCCATAATTTTGTATTATTTTAAGTTTAACAATTGTTTTATTTTTTTGATTTGTGCTTCTCATAAATTGTGCCATGCAAAATATTGCATGTAAAATATGAATTTTTGTCATATTTAATCATGTTTTTCGTCATATTATAAAAAATGTCAGAACGTTCACTGACATTCTGACATTTTATATACTTCTTATCGTATTTCAATTCATTGGCACATCTGCCATTGGCTTATTGGCACATTGAAAAAATTATTCATGCAAACCTTCGGCAGTTTGCATACCTTGCGGCATTTCCACTTGTGGAGCATTTGCTTCGAAATACGAACGTTGCTCAACAACTTGGCGTTTTGGCAATGCTGTGGTGCCTACTATACAGAAAAACACAAGAGCAATTGCAAGTCCCCATGTTGCTTTTTCCAAGAAATCGGTTGTTTTGCGCACGCCCATCATTTGATTGGTTGCTGCAAAATTCGACACCAAACCGCCACCTTTTGAATTTTGTACTAAAACTATCAGTATTAAAAGTATGCTTGTAATAATTATTAATGTTAAGATTAATGCGCTCATATTCTTGTATTTATATTAATTGTATTGTATTTCCGAAATTTTTTGCGCAAAGTAAACACTTTTTTGTGGAAATTGCAAAGCTAATTGCTCATAGATTTTAATTGCTTTATCATTTTTTTTCTGTTGCACATATATTTTTGCCATTGTTTCACTTATATATTCGCCTTCCTGCACGCTTCGCTCCGATTTATCGTACTGATTATCAGCTATATTTTCAACAGCAACTTGTGGCGGCACATCGTAAGCTAAAAATTTATCAATAATCGTTTGTTGTGTATTTTGGGGCTGTGATTTTCCGGTTACTGAGCATTTCGATAAGCTCAATGTACCACTTGTCGAAGTATCAATTTCGCTTTTTTCGGTAATTTTTGTGTCGGAAAACGATGCTGTTTCGTTATTTTTCATTTGTTGAACACGCAGCAAAATAGTTTCGGCAAGTGAAAGGGGTTTTTCGGGTTGTGCCGGAGTTTCATTTTTTTGTTCAACAATTTCGTTGTTTACCGTTTGTTCTTCTTTATCATTTGTATCTATTTCATTCTCTTTTTTATCTTCAACTATTTCTTCAACTATTTCAAACGAAATCATTTCTTCCGCAACATTCGGCGTAGTTTCTACAACCGTCTCAACAGTAGCTTGCGGCGTTTCGTGCAGTTCAAACGAAATTATTTCATCTTCAAAATTTGCTTGCTGCTCATTTGTTAAGCCTGTCGAAACATCGGTTACTGAGCCTGTCGAAGTATCAACCGGAGTTTCCTCAACTATCGCACTGCTAATTTTCGGCGTTTCTGGAATTTCATGCGGAATCATTTCATTTTCAAATGTTAATTCTTCCTCTTCTTTCGCAATTTCAATTACTACCTCGTTGGCAATTGGGGCTATTTCAACATTTTTAGCAATAACCTCAACTTTTTCCTCAACCAAAAATTCTTTTGCCAAAAAATCTAAAAGCACTTTATTATTGCCAAGAAAAATACTTCGTTTTGCCAATTCTTCATCAAAATTTGCATTATTGATATTTTTCAATCCTTTCAACAGCAAAGTTTGCACCGCCTGAAAATACGGAAAACTTTCAGTTATTTTTTGCAATTCACTGCACACATCGGCATTGATAAGCGCAGGATTTTTTACGTAAGTTTCAAATGTTTGTATATTCATTTGGTTATTTGTTGATTTGGTTATACGGTTATTTGTTCTTTGATATTCGATTGATATTCAATAGATATTAATTGTTTTTCTTGTGTCTAAAAGTCTTCTGTCTATCTGTCTTGTGTCTAAATCCTACCAATTCGCAACAGCGCTCATAAAAATTTCGTCAATAATATCTTCGGTAATTTGCCTGATAAGCCCATCTTCGAGCGAGGCAAAACTTTCGGTTACCGGATAATCACGAAATTGTGTAAACGTTTTATTGAAATTTTTGGTTTCATCTTTGGTGTTGGTAAAACTCATGCGCACGCTAATGGTAAAACGGTATTGCGCAGCCACTTGCGATGCCGTAACACCCTGAAACGTAGTAGTATAATCGGTAATTGCGCCTTCAAACTGCAAATCGCCGCCTGCACTTACAAGGGTCAAACCGGTGCTTGAACGCATTTTATCTTTCAAACCTTCGGTAATAATATCGCTTAACGCAGCATTTTTCACAGCGGCATTGTTTTGCACGTATGCCACTGAAAATGTTTTAATATCGGGCGAAATTGATGCGCCGGTAAATGAGTATTTTACGGAACAAGCAACAAAAATACCTGCGCAGGCGAAAAATAGTAGTGTTGATTTGAGATGTGTCAATATGCCAATATGAAAATATGCCAATGTGAAAATATGCCAATGTGAAAATTGGCGACATATATTGTTAGTACTTAATTGACTTATTAGCATATTTATCAACTTATTAATTTATTAACTTATTGGCACATTAGCATATTGGTTCATCGGCACATTAAAGATTATATTCTTTTATTTTTCTATACAGCGTTCGTTCCGAAATTCCGAGTTCTTTGGCTGCTAATTTTCGTTTACCGCTGTATTTTACAAGCGCTCGTTTTATTATATCCATTTCGTTGTTGGCAAGCAGGAGCGTGTTTTCTTCTATTTCCTGCGCATCTTCAATCTGCGAAATTGAATTATTAACTGTTTCATATTCAATCAGTTCCTCTTCCTGTTTTTGTTTTTGCTTATCATAATATGCCAAATCGGTGGTATATATTTTTTGTAACATTTGTGCATTTTCGTTCGACAACTGCAACTCGCTTTCGCTTGAATTGAGAATATCAAACACGAGTTTTTTCAGTTCGCTCATATCTTTTTTCAAATCAAAAAGTAATTGAAACAGCGAATCGCGTTCGTTGGCATAATTTGCATTTGAGTTGTCTTTCGCAATAATTGCAAGTGCTTGATTTTGATTCGTTTGCGGCAAATATGCTGCCAAAGTTTGCGCTGAAATATTTCGTTCACTCTCAAGAATAGAAATTTGTTCGGCTATATTTTTCAATTGGCGAATATTGCCTTTCCAATAATAATTTTTGAGCAATTCATTAGCGGCATCGTCCAAACGCAAAAGCGGAATACCGTGTTTTTCACAAATATCTGTTGAAAATTTCCGGAACAAAAGCGGAATATCTTCACGGCGTTCACGCAACGGAAGTATTGAAATTGGCACTCGATTGAGCCGATAATATAAATCTTCACGGAATTTTCCGGCATCAATTGCCTTTTGCAAATTACTATTGGTAGCGGCAATTATGCGCACATTGGTTTTTTGAATTTTTGACGAACCCACACGAATATATTCGCCCACTTCGAGCACTCGCAGCAGACGCACTTGCGTACTCAACGGCAATTCGCCCACCTCATCGAGAAAAATTGTGCCGCCATCGGCTAATTCAAAATAGCCTTTGCGACTGTCAATTGCACCGGTAAAGGCACCTTTTTCGTGCCCGAAAAGTTCAGAATCAATTGTGCCATCGGGAATTGCGCCACAATTTATGGCTATATATTGGTGGTGTTTGCGTGCGCTATTTTGATGAATAATTTGCGAAAAAACTTCTTTTCCTGTGCCGCTTTCGCCAACAATCAACACCGACAAATCGGTAGGAGCAATTTGTATAGCAGTTTCAATAGCCCTATTGAGCGGCAGCGAATTGCCAATAATTCCGAAACGTTGTTTGATTTGTTGTATATTTATCTTCATGGTACAAAGATACAATTTATATTGTAATTTGTAAATTATAAATTATGAATTATTTCCTCACCAAATTCCTCAACCACTTATTCGACAAAAAGCGATGAAAACCAACAATCATTTTCACAAA
>Ga0209737_10000087_pt1 | contig 80071 bp, 67 predicted proteins | sample TergutCu122P3_FD_187284 | JGI IMG/M metagenome (GOLD analysis project Ga0209737, IMG submission 187284) | Cubitermes ugandensis P3 segment gut microbial communities from Kakamega Forest, Kenya - Cu122 P3 (SPAdes) (version 2) | ecosystem: Host-associated > Arthropoda: Insects > Digestive system... | reverse complement strand
CGATTCCCGACGCATAAACCAGGTTTATAGCCTCGGGTGTTTCCCCGGAAGCTTTGCTTTTCGGCGTCCGGTACGAAGCATCGTAAATGAAAAGATAGCCAATGCAGGCTTCGATGCAAAGGTGAAATCTTAGAAGATAAGCGAAGGCATGGTCTGCCGGGTACTTTTCCTTCGCCGACAATCAAACTCCGGCTAAACATGTAGAAAGCACTTTTGCAACACGTTTGGACGCGGGTTCGACTCCCGCCGGCTCCACAAATTTAATTTAAAATTTAAGGTTTAAGATTTAAATTTTAAAATTTTAAAATTTAAAATTTGTGAGTTATGCATTCCGTTTGTTTCCACTTCCAAGTAAATCAACCGTACATTTTTCGTACGTATCGCTTTTTTGATATTAATCAAAAACATGATTATTTCGACGTTTATCAAAATAATTATTGGATCAATCGCTTGGCAGAAAGAAGCTACCTGCCTGCAAACCAAATGATATTGGATATTATTGAAAAATATGAAAATGATGTAGCTTTCAGTTTCAGTATTTCAGGAACAACCATCAATTTATTCAATGAATATTGTCCGGAAGTCATCGACAGTTTTAAAAAACTGGTTGCTACCGGTCGTGTGGAGATTACAGGAAATACTTTCTCACACAGCTTGGCATCTATCAACAATAAATCTACATTTATAGAGCAAGTAAAACTACAGGAAAAATTATTATTCGAAACGTTTGGAGTTAAACCTGTTACTTTTTGCAATACCGAAATTATTTACTCCGATGATATTGGCGAATGGTTGTTTGAGTTAGGTTATCGTGTGGTATTAACGGAAGGCGCCAAACATATTTTGGGCTGGAAAAGTCCGTGCTATTTATATTGCAACCCTTTTCAAACGGAACAAAAACTCTTGCTGAGAAGTTATCAACTTTGCGATGATATTACTTTACGTTTTTCGGATCAATCGTGGAGCGAATATCCGCTCACGGCAGAAAAATATGTAAAGTTTTTAAGTGGTATCGCCTCCGACGCGCAATTCATCAATCTTTATTTCGATTACGAAACCATTGGAGATTACCATACTAAGGAAACCGGCATCTTCGATTTCTTTCATGCACTTTTTGCGCAATTGGCAGAAGCGCAAAAATTTAGTTTCATTATGCCTAAAGAAGCGTTAAAATCAAAAGCGCAAGCTGCTACTTTGCATGTGCCTTGGCCCATCTCTTGCTCCGGCGATGAAAAAGATATTAATGAATGGTTGGGCAATGAGCTGCAACAAGAAGCATTTGAACAACTTTACAAATCAGAACCATTTTATTTAGCCTCTAAAAATGAAGAAGCCAAACAAGCGTGGTTACGTATGCAAAACGCACTATATTATAATTTTATGGGCACCAAATGGTTTCCACAAATTGCAGTAAAAAAACATTTCGAAGTGTATCCTTCTCCTTATCAAGCATTTATTAATTATATGAATGTGTTGAACGATGTAAAATTGCAATTGGAAAAATCGTAAACAAAAAATGCCTTATGTGGAAATTCTATGCCATTTTATCAGCCGTATTTGCTGCGCTCACAGCTATTTTAGCAAAGGTAGGCGTTAAGGGAATAAGCGGGAATGTAGCCACCGCCATTAGAACTGTTATCGTGCTTTTTATGGCATGGGGAATTGTTTTGTTGAGCGGCGAACTGGGAAATGTAAAAGAAATAAGCAAACGGAACCTGATTTTTTTAATCGCTTCGGGATTGGCAACAGGGCTTTCGTGGATTTTTTATTTTAGGGCATTGGAAACAGGGCCTGTGTCGAAAGTTGCCCCCATAGATAAACTCAGTATCGTATTTGTTATACTTTTCTCGCTCGTTCTATTAAAAGAACCGTTCGATATCAAATTACTCATCGGCGGCGCATTAATTGTCGCCGGCACATTTGTGTTGATATTGTAGAATTACGTAGTTACTTGGCCTCTTTTTTATATTGTACCATTTTTAGCAAATCCGGAATTTGCTTTTTGCTGCGAATTTATATTTTTTCTCACAAAAAATCCATATTCAAAATATTCTCTATCTTCGTGGCTCAATTCTAAAATCATCCTTATGAAATCATTGCTATCATTTATCATTGCTATTTTCATTGGTCTACAAGCATTTTCACAAAACAATCCATTTTTTAAAGAATGGGATACGCCATACGGTGTTCCTCCTTTCAATGAAATTAAAATCGAACATTTTATGCCTGCTTATCAAGCGGGAATGGTGGAAGAAATGGCGCAAATCTGGAAAATTATTCGCAATCCTGAAGCACCTACATTTGAAAATACAATTGTTGCCATGGACAAATCGGGTGAGCTATTACGCAAAGTAGCACCTGTATTTAATGGTATTACAAGCGTGAATAATAATCCTGAACTGCAAGCATTGGCGCGCCAATTTTCGCCTATGTTAAGTAAGCATTACGATGATATTAACCTGAATCCTGATCTGTTCAAGCGTGTGAAAGCTGTTTATGAGCAAAAAGATCAGTTGAATTTGAATGTTGAACAAAAGAGACTGTTAGAAAATACCTACCGCCATTTTGTTCGCAGTGGTGCGGATTTACCACCGGAAGAGCAAGCAAAAATGCGTGAAATAAACAGTGAACTATCTGATTTGCAATTGAAATTCCGTCAGAACTTGCTTTCCGAAACAGCCGCTTTTATTTTAAAAGTAAACGATAAATCGCGACTTTCGGGTTTGTCGGATGCGCAAATGACTGATGCTAAATCTCGTGCACAAAAAGTGGATGATGTAGGCGCTTTTTACTTCGGGTTAGACAATCCGAGCATCATGCCGTTTTTGCAAAATGCCGACGATCGCGAGCTGCGTACCGAAATTTTGACCGCTTATCTCAATCGTGCTAACAATAATAATGATAAGGATAACAAAGAGATTATTGAAAGAATTGTTACGTTGCGTTTGGAGCGTGCTAAGCTAATGGGCTACGAAAACTTTGCTGAATTAGCCATCGAAGATCGCATGTCGAAAAACCCTGAAACAGTAATGGTATTTTTGGATAAAATATGGGCGCCTTCTTTAAGAATGGCAAAAAACGAATTGAATGACATTGAAAAAATAATGAAAAAACAAAAAGTCACATTACCTTCTACTCCAGCCGATTGGCGTTATTTTTTCAATAAATCTAAACAACAAAAATATGATATTGATCAAGAAGTGATTCGTCAATATTTTAAAATGGAAAATGTGCGTGATGGCATTTTTTACGTGTGCAACCGCCTTTGGGGCATCACGTTTGAAGAATTGCATGACATACCCGTTCCTCATCCGGAAGCTACGACTTGGAAATGTAAAGACAAAGATGGCAGCATTTTGGGCATCGTGTATTTGGATATGCATCCGCGCCCAGGCATGAAAAACGGCGGCGCCTGGTGCGGACATTACCGTTCGCATACTTATGACGAAAACGGAAGCCGCATTTTCCCGATTATTACCATTGCCTGTAATTTCACACGTCCTTCCGGAGATAAACCTGCTTTGTTGACCACCAGCGAAGCTAATACGTTCTTTCATGAATTTGGACACGCTTTGGATGGTTTGTTTAGAGAAACCAAGTATTACGGAACAAGTAGAAACCAAAGAGATTTCGGTGAATTTGCAGCGCAAATTATGGAACATTGGGCATTTGAACCGGAAGTGCTGAAAGTATATGCTAAACATTATAAAACCGGTGCTGCCATTCCGGCATCTTTGGTAAAAAAAATTGAACAAAACGAAATGTACGGTCAAGGTTTTGCCACTACTGAGTTTTTGGCATCTGCTTATTTAGATATGGAATATCATTTGTTAACAGAAATTCCACGGGATTTTGATGCAGTAAAATTTGAAAAAGCCACAATGGAAAAGTACGGTTTAATTTCACAAATTCCACCGCGTCACAGAAGCACTTATTTTACGCACACTTTTTCAGGCGGCTATACTGCCGGTTATTATATGTATCTTTGGGCTGAACAACTTGACAGCGATGCATTTGAAGCATTTTTAGAGAGAGGAAATATTTTCGACCCTGATTTAGCACATAAATTACGTTTCGAAATTTTTGCCCGCGGCGGTATTGAAGACGCAATGGTTTTATATAAGAATTTTAGAGGCAAAGAGCCGGATGTGAATGCGTTGTTGCGGAATCGTGGATTGTCTAAACTATGATTGCCTGAACCATAATTTTCATAAGATTATTAAGATTAACAAAATTAAAAAAAATCGTAATAGAATAACTTTAAACTTTACATTATGCAAAATTCAATAAAAATTGCAGCTTTTTGCGGCAGTTTGCGCAAAGATTCTTACAATAAAAAATTGTTGCATTTGGCGCAAACTCTTTTACCCGAAGAAATGACAATGACCGTTGTGTCTTTTGAAGATCTCCCTTATTACAGCGAAGACTTTGACACACCGGACACAACTCCCCAATCGGTAGTAACTTTTAGGCAAACATTGGAAAAGGCAGATGGCATCCTGATCGTATCTCCCGAGTATAATTACGCTATACCCGGCGCCCTGAAAAATGCTTTGGATTGGGCTTCGCGCGGCAACCCAAATCCGTTGTTTGGCAAACCGGTTTCACTTATGGGTGCTACCATAGGCACAATAGGAACAGCACGTATGCAAATTTCATTTCTAAGTTTTTTTCGCTTAATGAATATGCCATTGGCGCTACAGCCTGAAATATTAATCAGTCAAGCGCATACCAAATTTGATGAAGCCGGAAATTTCACAGATGAAAAAGGGAAACAGCTAATTCAACAGAATTTAGAACACCTGAAGCAATTGATATTAATAAATTTTTCCAAAAATTAATATACATTTGATGGCGTCAATTTGAGTTTGATTATTTATTCATTTAGTTAATTTTAATAATATGAAAGTCAGAATTTTAACCCTTGTAATTATTGCAATTAGTTTTTGTTTATTCTCTTGCAATTCCAGTGAAAAAAAGAATTATTCTATATCAACAATGGCTGCTAATAGCAAAGTGTCTGTTGATTGGGAAGGTATGTATAGCGGAATCATCCCATGTGCTGATTGCGAAGGAATATTTATCGTTGTTATTCTTAATGAAAACTCTACTTATGAAATGACAATGAGTTATTTGGGCAAAGACTTTGAAGTAACTTCAGAAGGTAGTTTTTCATGGAATGAGCAAGGAAGCATTATCACGTTAAATAAAGAGGAAGAAGGAATGAAGATGTTTAAAGTAGGTGAAAATAGAATTATTATGCTTGATATTCATGGAAATGAGATCACAGGGGAATTAGCCAATAACTACATTTTAGAAAAAATAAATCAGGATATTTATGAACAATAATCATATTAATCAATAAAATAAAACCTTATGGCCCAAGGGAAAACAATCAAAATTATTGAAAACGGTCCTTACTTGGTAAGCGCCGATATTCTTTTAAAGAAAGTAAAAATAGCACCATTGCAACCAACGCATATTAAAGATTATGACACAGCACCGCACGTTTGCGATGGTTTTTATGCTTTATGTCGTTGCGGACATAGTCATAATGCGCCTTTTTGTGACGGCACACACACACAGATCCATTTTAATGGCGCAGAAACCGCAGACAAAACGCCTTATATGAAGCGCGTTAGCGTTGCTGAAGGAGAACACATGCTCGTTTTAGATGATGATCGGTGTGCTTTTGCGCGTTTCTGTCACCGTCAACACGGAAGTGTTTGGGAATTAGTGGAAAACAATGATGAGCTCTACAAACAGGAAATTATCGAAGGCGCTTGCATGTGCCCTGCAGGACGTCTTACCGCTGCTGATAGAGAGCATGGTATTTATGAGCCTGAATATGAACCTCAGGTCCTTGTAGTTGATGATCCGCAACAAGGCGTAAGTGCAGGATTATTCGTACAAGGTAATATTACCATTATTGGCGCTGACGGCACGGAATATGAAGTGAGAAACCGTGAAGCTTTATGCCGTTGCGGGAATTCTTATAACAAGCCTTTTTGTAATGCGAATCATGTATCCAGCGGATACAGAGCGCACGAACAATAAAAAATTATTCTTCACAAAATTCAGTCAATACACTTCCCGTAGATTTTGGATGTAAGAATGCAATATTAAGCCCTTCTGCGCCTTTGCGGGGGGCTTTATCAATAAGTTGCACGCCTTTGCTTTCGCACTCTGCCAACGCTTTAACAAGATTATCCACACGAAATGCAATATGATGAACACCTTCGCCTTTTTTCTCAATAAATTTGGCAACGGCGCTTTCCTCTGAGGTGGGTTCTAATAGTTCAATCTTGGTTTCACCTACTTTAAAAAAAGCGGTTTTCACTTTTTGTTCCGTAACTTCTTCAATATTATAGCACTTTAATCCCAAAACCTCTTCGTAATAAGGAATGGCGGTTTTTAAATCTTTTACGGCAATGCCAATGTGTTCGATGTGAGAAATGTTCATGATAAAAATATTTATAAAAAAAGCGGCGATTGCCGCTTTTCGTGATTATGCTTTGTTCATTCTACGTTCTTTAATACGCGCTTTTTTGCCGGTGAGTGCACGGAGGTAATAAATACGCGCACGGCGTACCACACCTCTTTTATTTACAACGATTTCCGAAACGAAAGGAGAAGCAAACGGGAAAATTCTTTCTACGCCAACTCCACCTGAAATTTTGCGAACGGTGAACGTTTTTGACGTTCCATGACCACCAACCTGTAATACTACACCTTGAAATTGCTGAATACGTTCTTTCGCTCCTTCCACAATACGATACGCAACAGTAACCGTATCACCCGCTTTAAATTGAGGGAATTGTTTTACTTCTACAAAGTTATCTTCCACATACTGAATTAAATACTTTTTCATCTTCGTCTATTTTTATTCGTTAAAATACTTTTTTATTTGAGAGGTGCAAAAATATTATTTTTTTGATATGATTTGCATTTGGTTGAAATTTTTATATAAACTACCCCGTCCGGCTTCGCCGTCCACCCCTTCAAAATTTGAAGAGGATTATTCGCTTACCGTTTGCCAGGGGAGGATAACATATTCATTAATCCTTTGGCTTTCCCGCCGGATACCATACGCATCATTTTACGCATATCATCAAATTGTTTCATGAGTTTATTTACTTCCTGAATGTCGGTTCCGCTTCCAGTGGCGATCCGTTTTTTGCGCGTTCCGTTCAGTATATCAGGATGAGAGCGCTCGTAGGGTGTCATGGACAAAATGATGGCTTCTACGCTTTTAAACGCATTATCATCAATATCCATATCTTTTATGGTTTTTCCTACGCCTGGGATCATGCTCATCATATCTTTGAGATTTCCCATCTTTTTAATTTGGGAAATTTGTGCTAAAAAGTCATTAAAATCGAATTGATTTTTCGCTAATTTGCGTTGCAATTTTAGCGCTTCTTCCTCATCGAATTGTTCTTGCGCTTTTTCCACAAACGAGCGAATATCACCCATGCCGAGGATACGTTCCGCCAAACGATCGGGGTGAAACACATCCAAAGCATCCATTTTCTCTCCTACCCCAATAAATTTTATGGGCTTATTTACCACAGATTTAATGGTTAAAGCGGCTCCCCCTCTTGTATCGCCATCCATTTTGGTAAGGATAACACCATCAAAATTGAGTTTGTCGTTGAATGCTTTTGCCGTATTTACAGCATCCTGACCGGTCATGGCATCCACCACAAACAAAATTTCGTGTGGATTTACGGCATTTTTAATGTTGCCGATTTCATCCATCATTTCCTGATCAATGGCAAGGCGTCCCGCGGTATCAATAATCACCACGTTATGCCCCCAATCTTTGGCATGTTGCACCGCACGTCTGGCAATATCCACAGGTTTTTTAGAATTTTCATCCGTAAAAACTTCCACTTCAATCTGTTCGCCGAGCACTTTTAACTGGTCAATTGCAGCGGGGCGGTACACATCGCCGGCAACTAACAATGGTTTCTTTCCGCGCTTGGTTTTCAGCATTTTAGCTAACTTTGCCGCATGAGTGGTTTTACCGGAGCCTTGCAAACCTGCCATTAAAATAATGGAAGGATTCGATTTCACGTTAATATCAACGGCGTCGCGCCCCATGAGTTCAATGAGCGCATCATAGGTGATCTTCACCATGAGCTGACTGGGAGACACTGCTTTTAAAACGTTTTGTCCCAATGCTTGCTTCTTAACCTCATCGGTAAATTCTTTGGCTATTTTGTAGTTTACGTCTGCATCCAACAAGGCTTTCCGAACTTCTTTCATCGTTTCCGCTACATTAATTTCGGTAATGTAGCCGTGCCCTTTTAATACTTTAAACGCGCGATCTAATTTGGAGCTTAAACTTTCGAACATGATTTTTTAGTGATTAATGATTAGTGGTTAATGGATTAATGGTTAATAAATTTTAAACTCATTTTTCGGGGGCGAAAATAGTGTTTTTTATAGGTTTAATAAAAAAAACATAAATAAAAAAAATTATATTTGCCGACGGTATTTCCGAAAAATTATTATTAACTTAAATTTTATCGTCATGAAAAAATTTTATTCTTTTTTGTTTTTCTTGACTTTAGTAGTTTGTGCTACTCATGCATATTCTCAAAAATATGCAGCAAGTCAAGCGATCACCGAAGGTGATAGAACTTCTTACAAAGTTGCTTATTCAGAAGCGACTACTCCTTCCAAACAAGCCGGTACTGTAGCAAATAATTTAGAAATTATTTGGCATAAGCCTGAAACTTACGCTATTGGTCAACATGCCTATTACTCAAAAATAACCGACAAAAGTTTTGTTAATTGGACAACAAACGACCAAAGGGTAGCACAATATGCCAATACCAATACTGCAGTTTGGGAATTTCCTACTTATTCAGGTTTTCCATCAGCGTATTCAAACAAAAACGGAAGTTTGCATATTGTTGCAGATGGAAATGAATTGTATGTTTTAGATCCGGCATCCGGAGAAGAAATTTGGCACAAAAGTTTTCCTAAAAGTATTTCTTATGCAGCAGCTTATCCCGACGGTACAGGTTTTTATTGTAGCATAGGAGAATATCCTGATGCCTATACTGTCTATTCTTTTTTAACAAATTCTCAAGACCCAAAATGGACATTACCGGCAGAAAGTGGCGTAGTGGGGATTGGCGTTTCCGAAGATCATTCTCAAGTAATCGTTTGCATGGGACAGCCTGCAACAAAGGCTTTAATAGTTGATCCTGAAAATGGAGATATCAAACAAGAACTTTATTATTACAATAATTCACCAACACAAACTCCTGCTTTTAGCGCTAACGGAGAGTATTTGGCATTGGCGGATTTTAGCGGAAAAGGTACTTTATATAAAAGAATAAACGGTAAATATGAAGAACAATGGAAAGCTACCCTGCAACATACCGGCTCAAGTTCAACGTGGGGATGCGGCATTGCAATTTCTGCCGATGGCTCTACGATAGCATTCGGTACGCTGGGTTTTATACCTACCGGATTTATGGGGTCAGTGTATGTGTTTAATAATTATTCTAATGAACCGCTGTGGTCTCTCCATGATTTCGGCGATGAAGTGGCATATATTTCTATCACCGATGATGGCAGCCTTATTGCCTGTGCAACATGGGGTCCTTTAAACCATGCAACTCCGGATCTTTACATTTTCAGAAAAGAAAGCGCTACTCCCGTATCAACTTTAGAAACTCCGGGCTCTTTATTTCATGTTGATTTAGCTCCCGATGGCTCAAGAGGTATTGCTACAGGAAAAGCAGCACACGCAAGAGACATGGGATGGGGAGGAAACACATACTTTTTCAATCCCATACCTTCAACTTACGGTAATATTAGTGGTAATGTCAATCTAATTGGTTCTGATGATAATAGTTTTGTCTTATTAATTTTAGAAGATCTTGATGATTATTATGCCTTTACTAATGAAGCCGGCGATTTCAATATTAAATATATTCCCGCAGGAACATATAAACTAATCGCATCTAAACAAGGATATCATTCAAAAACAATTGAAAATATAGTAGTTACAGGAGGAAGTACTACTAATTTAAACATCGAATTGGAGCCGGCAGGCACGGCTGTTAAAAATTTATTTGCAACACAAGGAGCATTTATGACGGTTAATCTTAATTGGAGTGAATATACAAATTCTCATACAGGTTTTAACATATATAGAAAACTCAATGCAGCCGCCCCTTTCACTGAAATTTTAGCCTCCGTTGGTGCAAATGAAACAGAATTCATTGACAATACTGCGTTGCCAACTATTTATTATTATTATGCTGTAACTGCTATTATTAATGCAGATTTGGAAAGTCCTTTCTCAAATGTAGCATTAGGTTATACATCTACTTCTTTTATTATTCGTGAAGTTGATATTTATACCGCTACCGTTATTCCAACTATTGATGGGGTAATCTCTCCCGGAGAATGGGATGATGCATTTGTTTTCGATGCCTCCGATTTTCTTGGTATGGATGGAACTTTTCAACCTGTGGGAAGCGTGATTGTTTATATAAAAGCAGATAACGATAATTTATATGTAGCGGTTGAAAATAAAAATGATACACAACTAAGCGCCGGCGACCGTACTGCATTTTATATTGATGATAATAATAATGGTGTATTTGAAGCACCGGGCAATGACTCAGAAGGTAATTATTGGATAAATTATGGACCTGCGGGTAATTACAGTATTCAGTACAGACCCATATACAACACAGGAGGCGTGGGTAGTACATTCGATTTACCGGCAACTGTTGCCGCTTCCGATGTAGCAGGCTATGTGGTTGCAGAGTTTGTTCTTCCTATTGGCCCCGGCGATCATGATATTACTCCCGGACCCGGTAACAAGAGCAAAGCATACTTTTATGTAAGGGATGGCGCTTACGGAAATCAAGACGGTCATTGGCCCTATGATAATCCTGAATTTTTTGTTCCGATAGGATATGGAACATTTAATTTTTTTGCCATTGATGAAGTTCCGCCTCCTCCGGCAAATCTTCGTTATACGCCATACTATTTTAACTCTCCCGAATTTGTTGCCATAGCATGGGATCTTCCGAATATTAACGACTTGGATCATTTCAACGTTACAATTAAGAATATGAATACCGGTACTACTGAGGTTTTCCAAACTTCCGGAAATCAAATTATTTACGAAGTGGAAGATCTTACCACATACCATGCAACGGTTACTACGGTTGACAAAGCGAGACAAGAATCTGTTCCTTCCGAGGTTTTAGAAATAAAAACAAACTTCACAGGAATTGTTTCTATTGACAAAACTATCTTTAAAATTTATCCAAACCCTGCAAATAATATTTTAAATATTGAAGCCGAAATATCAAAACCTGCTCATATTGAAATATACAATTTGTCGGGCAATAAAATTTTCAGCCAATTGATGATGGAAACCAATCATAGTATTAACATTTCAAATTTTGCTTCAGGAATTTATTTTATTAAAGTAGGAAACTCTGTTCAAAAGTTTGTGAAATACTGATTTTTGCTCTATATCATCTGATTTAATACAACGCCATCTTTCAGAGCGTCTTGCCTTCTTTTATGAAAAATGTAGTTTTTTCTGCGGGACAAAAAGCATGCCCAACTGCCGAATTGCTGGTATATAATTAAAGTTGCAAAAAATAATATTTTCCTCGAAAGACATTCTTGGAAAAATATATTTTTGCCATCAAAATGTGAGGTATATATAAAGCATTTATGCAGCAAATTGTCTCTAAAGAAATCATTTCAGAAAAATCAAACCATAATTCGTCATTTGATAATATTGCCTTATCGTACGATAAAGAATTAAAAGATTCGCTTGGAAAATTTTGCAATGAAGACATTTCCTTATTTGCAGAATATAAGGTAAAGATTATAAAAAAGAAATTATTCAAAGAGCCTGCCCGTATTCTTGAATTTGGCTGCGGCATCGGTCGAAATAATATTTATATGAAAAAGTGGTTGCCGGAAAGTAATATTTTCGGCTGTGATATATCCGAAAAATCACTCGAAATTGCGCGTGAAACAAATCTTACCGTTCTGTATGATATAATTCTAAAACCTGAAGATCTACTTGAAAGATATAAAGAACCTTTTGATTGTATTTTTATCAGCAACGTATTTCACCATATTCCTTTTAATGAACATCAAATTTGGATTGATGCATTATACCAAATACTTTCGAAAAATGGCAATATTTTTATCTTTGAACATAATCCGTACAATCCGATTACTAAGCGTATTTTTAATACCAGTGAAATTGATAAGGGCTGTACAATGCTCAAACCTTCGTATTGCTATGATTTATTAGAAAGAGCCAATTTTACCAAAATTAAACGAGAATTCACCCTTTTTTTCATTTGGAGAAATAATTTCTTTGAGTTTTTAGAACGGAAGTTTCACTGGTTGCCATTAGGAGCACAATATTATATATGGGGTAGGAAGTTAGATACTTAAAAAAATAATAGAAAATATGCATGATAAGCGGATTCGATGGTGCTGAATCTTTGAGAATAAAAATTATATCTTTGCCAATACTTTTAAAAACTAATCTTTGAAATGGAAATATCCAATAATATTAAAAAAGCATACTCAAATGTATACAATCAAAATGAAAGCTTAGTAGAATGGAGAACTAAAGCAGCAAAGTACAAGGCTAAAAATATAGTTGAGTTATCGAAAAATATAAAATTTGACTCTGTCTTGGAAGTAGGTTGCGGAGAAGGCTCAATATTATATTGGCTTTCTCAATGGGGATTCTCAAAAAATCTAAACGGTATAGAAATTTCTGAGAATGCAATTGAATTAACAAAATCAAAGCAAATTGAAAACTTAAAAAGTATACAACTATTTGATGGATACAATATTCCGTTTGAAGACAACCACTTCGATTTATTGATATGTTCGCATGTAATGGAACATGTTGAATATGAACGAGTATTATTGAGGGAAATTAGAAGAGTATCCAAATATCAAATATTTGAAATCCCTATTGATTTTAGTTTTTATGTTGACAAAAAAATTGACTTACTTTTGTCATACGGACATATTAATATTTATACTCCGGCATTGTTTAGATTTTTATTGATGTCCGAAAAATTTCAAATTAAAAGTGATAAATGTTATTTGTATGAGAATGAAGTATTAAAGCATCTATATGCAAATAATACATTCGAATTCTACAAATTAAAAGCTAAATTTCTTATATTGAAAACGTTTCCTTTTTTACGTGGCATCAAGCCAAGTTCGTATGTTGTTCTGACTGAAAAGGTTGATGGGGAATTATCAATATATGAATAAACGTAATTTCTGTTAGCAAATCTGACAAATTTGTATCAATCGCTCATAATATTTTTTCGGCGTGTATTGCTCTGAAAACTTTTTTATGCACTGAATGGATAATTTTTGATATAAATCCTTATCTTGAAATAACAAATTGATTTTTTCAACGATGGTTTCAAAATCTCCCATTTCCACAACAAAACCTTCTTTTTCATTTTCTATAATTTCCGGCATTGCTGCCAAATTATACACGATAACGGGCACGCCATAACTCATTGATTCTAATAGAGTCATGGGGAATCCTTCATATAATTTACTCAAAAACAAGATTATTTTACATTTTTTGTAAAATTCAGGTAATTGCTCTGCTGTGAGTAAACCGAGAAATGTTATGTTCGGCGGCACTTCAATCATTACCGATCCATTCATAATTTTAGAATTATCACCGGCAATAATAAACTGTCGCTGTGGCATTTTTTTTGCAACTTCAATAAAATCGAAAAAACCTTTTTCAGTTGTAAGGCGACCAATGAAGCCGATGGCTTCAGTACCGGTGATTTCAACTTTGCTCGAGCATCTTTCATTTGCATTATTTGCTTCAAAACTATTAGGCAATATTTTTATTTTATTAGCATCAAAACCATTGACAATCAACTTGTTTTTTTGGAAATTGGTTAACGATAAAAATGTATCCACGTGATTATAATAGCCTAATTTTCTGGTAAAATATGCACGCAAAAAATAAGACAAACTGCTTAGCAAGCCTCCGTTACAACGATTTCTCACACAGTTCCATTCTCTCCCTTTTTTCGTGCACTTTTCACAAATTTCGCCATTATGGTAAAATAATCCTATGGGACATAACATTCTGTAATTATGTACCACTTGAAAAGCCTTAATTTTTTTTCTTTTTAAAAAAGGAATAATCGACGGAGAAATTATAGGAAACAAATTGTGTAGCAACGCAATATCCGGTTTCTCTTTTTCAATAATCTTCTTTAAATCTCTTCGGGATTTCGGATTAAAAATGGAGGTGAAAGTTCCCCAATACTTGCCAAAGAGCCATTTTTTCATCTCCTCATATTTGCGTGTATAGAGAATTACTTTATTTCCGTGCGCTTCCAATAGTTGTTTTTGAAACGCCACCACGCTTTCTTCGCCGCCACGAGAACTGTATTCGTTGTGAATGATGAGGATCGTTTTCATTTTTTTATGCCGCTAATTACAATGTAAGGCGATAATAAACGAGAAGGAATGGGAAACAACTTAAACAAATAGCTTCCACATTTTACTAAGATTTTTCCAACTTTGTTTTTTGTAGAAAGCCAAAGCATCGGTTTTGAAGTATATTGCACTGTAACATTCTGTAAGTCTGTTTCATACATAATCTCCCGAAGGAAATCTAAATACATAGAATTAATATTGTGTGCTTTATAGTTTTTATTATTGATTTTTTTATTTAACCATCCATTTAATCCTCTAAAGTTAGGAAGTAAAATGAGTAATACTCCTTTTTCAGAAAGCAACTCAATATGTCTATTAATCACATCTTTCGTATCTTGGAAATGTTCAATAAAACCCGAAGAAAACACAAGATCATACTTTTGCTCCGGTTTAAAAGTAAAGAAGTCGGCCTCTATACAATGAATTGTGGCTTTAGGTAAATGGTTAATCTCTTCAACCTGTTCTATAATATGTTCATCAATATAAAAATCTAACAATGTAGCATCCAAACCAAATTGTTGGTAAAAATATACAGAATAGGTTCCGGGAAATCCGCCAATTTCAATGAAGTTGCTTTTATCTATTACTTCTTTGGGAATATATTTAGTAAAAAATGTTTTATTTGGTACCTTTGATGGATTAAAGTCTTTCCATCCGTCTGCCCAAAAATCCTTGTCAGTAAGATTATTCATGTATTGTTTTTTTATTTTGCCAGAACTTCTTTAAATGCTTGGTAGTATCGGTTACTAACAGTTTCTATGTTGATTTCATTTTCAATAATTTGTTTAGACTTTTCACCCATTTGTTTACATAGTTCAGGAGAACGCAATAATTGTTCCAGTACTTGTACAAGGCTATCCACATCGTTTTCTTTAAAAAAAAAGCCATTTTTGCCATGCTTCACAAGGTCTTGCTCTGTGCTGTCGCACACAGAGCAAACAATAGGTAGTCCGTATGTCATGGCATCATTGATAGATAATCCTCCCATACCCGCGAGTACATATACGGCTGATTCATTCATGTACGCTCCCAACATTCTTGGGTCATGCACACTTCCCGTAAACAAAATGTGATCATCTAATCCATTATCAATAGCTTGCTGCATTAGATTTTCTTTTTCAGGCCCATCGCCAATAACAACAAGTTGCATGGCTGGAAAAGAGGCTACAAGTTTTTTTACAGCCTGAATCAATAAATCTACTCTTTTCCATTTAACTAATCTGCCAACATGAAGTAAGCGATAGCTATTGGGAGGTAAAATTTTAGGCGCAGCCTGTATAAAGCTCCTTTCTTTTATAAGCGCTTCGGTATCTGTTGTATTGTAAGTTACATGAATATCTTTTTTATCAACTCCATACGAAGAAATAATATCATAAGCTGCCGTAGAATAATTCATAGTAGCATCCGCTTTTGAGTAAACATATTTACGAATATGCATCAAGCACCATTGTTGTATAAAAAAAAGTATGCTACCACTTTCAAGCTCCATGTTTTCATTAAATAGAGGATACTGCGAAAAATATGATTTTATTTTTCCAAAAGGTGGCACACGAAAAGGTATTTCGCGAATAACTAACCGAATGTTATATCGTTTTAATATTTTTAGAATACTTCGGTTAAAAAACAGGTGTAAAAAATAAGGATAAGTTATCAGCAAAATGTCAGGTCGTTCTTGCTCTATGATATGTTTTAAATCAATTAAGGCATGTTTGCCATACCACATTTTTTTAGAATGGCTATAGCGTATCTTGTATGAAATATCTTGAACTTCGGACGATTTAACTCCTTCCCCAATGTTGCTGCGATCATTTTCCGGAAGAAGCATTACAACATCACATCCTTTCGCTGCAAGTTTTTCTATCAGAGAATGTAAATATGACGTAATACAAAAATTTGTATATAAAACTTTCATAACATCCATTTATTTAATTGAGCTACTATACGCTCGCTTGCTTTACCATCGCCGTATGGATTTATAGCATTGCTCATTTTTTCATACCAACTAACATCATCTAATAGTAAAGACACCTCTGATATAATTTTGTTGTAATCAGTTCCCACAAGTTTTACTGTTCCTGCCTCCAATGCTTCCGGACGTTCGGTGGTATCGCGCATAACCAAAACAGGTTTACCTAATCCCGGAGCTTCTTCTTGAATGCCCCCACTGTCGGTTAAAATCAAATAGCTCTTTTCCATCAGAAAAACAAAAGAAAAATATTCTAATGGTTCGATAAAAAAGACATTCTGTTGTTGAATATTTTCAAAAATTGCATGAATAGGTTTTCTTACGTTCGGATTCAAATGCATAGGATATACAAAATCAACATTCGAATACTTTAAAGATAAGTGTTTGATAGCTCTGCATATATTTTCAAAACCTTCTCCGAAATTTTCACGGCGATGTCCAGTAATTAATACTAAACGGCGATTTGCCTCACAAGAAAGCCTATCAGTATCATACCCCGCTATTTTCAGTATATTAATTAAATTGATTTCCATTGATGGATTTGTTCGTATTTTACTTACAACCATGTATAGTGCATCAATCACGGTATTACCTGTTACGGCGATATGTGTTTCGCTAATGCCTTCGTTCATGAGATTTTGTTTGCTTAAAGCGGTAGGTGCAAAATGGTAGGTTGTAATTCGTCCGGTAATTTGTCGATTCATCTCTTCCGGCCAAGGGCTGTAGATATTATACGTTCTGAGTCCGGCTTCGATATGCCCTACCGGTATTTGCTGATAAAATGCCGATAATGCGGCAGCTACTGATGTAGTTGTATCGCCGTGAACTAGTACGACATCCGGTTTTATCTGTTGAAAAACATTTCTCATGCCGAGCAATATTTTTGTTGTAATATCATATAAGTCTTGTTCCTGCTGCATGATATTAAGATTGTAGTCGGGCACTATTTCAAATAAGGTCAATACTTGATCAAGCATTTCTTTGTGTTGCCCTGTAACACAAAGAGTCACTTCAAAAAGATTTGGGTGTTTTTGAAGTTCTTTTATCAAAGGCGCTACTTTTATGGCTTCGGGTCTTGTTCCAAAAACCATCATTATTTTTTTTACGTGCTTCATCTCTTAAAAATACCGCAAAAGTCGAGAATTATTTTGTCATCCTCCCACTGCAAGTTTTTAAATTCATTATGCGCCACTAAAAATGCGGCTATGTCTGCTTGCTTATAAGCTTCGTTATAGTCTGTTAACTTAAATATTGGATGTATATTTATATTGGGCTCTACAACTAACAAGTTTTCCGGCTCCGACTGCATTACGCTCTGTACAATTTGTTTAGCTGGGCTTTCGCGTAAATCGTCAATATTTGGCTTAAAAGCGAGCCCCATAAGAGCAACAACGGGTTTTTTCGCGTGCTTTAACTCATATTCTAACATTGCGCTTTTGATTTTTTCTGCGCACCACAGCGATTTGTAATTGTTTATTTCTCTTGATTTGGCAATCAGCTGTGATTCTACAGGGAAATCAGCGATAAGAAAGTAAGGGTCAACGGCAATGCAGTGCCCGCCTACGCCACAACCCGGATGCAGGATATTAACACGCGGATGCTTATTGGCAAGTTCTATCAATTCCCATACATTGATTCCGGCTTTGGCGCATATTAAAGATAATTCATTAGCAAATGCTATTTGTACGTCTCTTGATGAATTTTCCGTTAGTTTACACATTTCCGCGGTGCGGGCGTTAGTTTTATGCAGAGTTCCTGTTACGAACCTTGAATAAAATTCTACTGCTTTTTCAGCAGATTCTTTATCTACTCCGCCAATGATCCGGTCATTATGCTCCAGTTCGTATAGTACGTTGCCAGGTAGCACTCTCTCAGGACAATATGCCATGTATATTGTCCCTTTTAATTCAGGACGTTCGTTATAAATTAGCTGTTCAATTTTCTCTGTAGTACCTATCGGACATGTAGATTCAATGATGAATAAGTTTCCTTTCTTCAATAGAGGCAAAACCAAACGGGTGGCAGCCTCTACGTATGTAATGTCGGGTTCATGATTGCCTTTGAAAGGAGTTGGTACTACAACTAAATACACATCGCTTTTTTCAGGTTGGGTTGATGCACGTAAATTGCCATTGGCAACTACCTTTTGTACGAGTGCCTCCAATCCCGGTTCTACTATATGAATATTTCCGCTGTTGATAGTTTTTACCACTCGCTCACTAACATCAACACCCAAAACGTGCAAGCCCTTTCCGGCAATCATTGCCGATGTGGGAAGTCCGATGTAGCCTAATCCCATGCAAAGTACTTTATTCATCTTCAACAAATTTTATGATTGTAAATTATTATGATTATTATTTAAATAGAGAGAATCGCTATTTTAAGAAATATGTTTCTTAAAAATTGCAACATATCCATCCGGTTTTGAAAATGGGAACCTAAAAACAGACCATGACAATTTCAAACACAAATTAATTGTTCTTATAATTGGGTTATAAGAATATCCATTAATTGACCATGCTGTCCTTCTTAATTTAATTTTTACAGGTAGTATAGAGTATTTTCCCACTTGCTGTTGCTGTGGATTAGAATAATAATCAAGAATTGCTTTTGGAGGATATGGTCTGATATGGTCTATGCAAGTATAAAACTCCGTTGACATTAATGGACTCCTAATTATTAGACAACCTTCCGGTTTTGTTATTCGAAGTAATTCATCCAAAAATATTACAATATTCGGATATGGGATATGTTCAATAACATGTGAGCAATGGACAATATCAAATTGATCGCTTTCTAATTGATTATCCAAAAAGTTAATATTACAAGTCTTTATTCCTAAATTATTAGTTTGCTCAGCAAGTTCTTTATTTATTTCAATTGCAAGAATATTAAAATTAAACTGATCGTGTACGATTTTTACAAACCGCCCTAAACCTGAACCTATTTCAATGTATTTTTTTTGCCGACTTAAGTCATTTTCCTTTTTTAATAATTTAAGTACAATACGGTCTTCTGATTTAGTAGTCTGTTTACCGTAGTAATTTAAACATTTCAAATATAGCTTCTTCATTATATTTTATTATTCAATTGTTTTTTTATTCTATTGGCAATTTAATGCTGCATATTTTTTATGATTGCTAAATTATTACGTCCATTATTGAATAATAGAAATACGCAAGAATAATTCGTCTGATCAATCATATTTTCAATAAATAGCTTAAAACTTTCCGGACTCCAAAAATGAATATGACCTTCATAAATATCTTTTCTTCCATCAGGGACCGTAATCACAAGCGTTCCTACTTTTGGCGCAAGCAATTTAAGTAAATTCGTTACTGCCTTTTCCGGGACTATCAAATGTTCTAAAACTTCCGAACAAACCACCAAATCATATTTTAAAAAGTTACCATTGTGATCTGCATATATATCAAAAACATGAAATTCTGCATTAATATTTAATCGCTTGCACACTTCAATAGATTCTGCTGAGAAGTCTGTACCTGTACATTCAATTTCGGGATATTCCTTAAGAAGTTCCACAATAAATTGCCCCGTACCACATCCTACATCAATCATTTTGCTCACATTTTCAAAAACATGATGAGATTCTAATATTTTTATTACTTCTCTAAAAGATTCTATTCTTTCCGGTTGGTCGTATTGTTTTAGAAATTTTTTATTTGCAAAAAGCGAATCCCAATTTTTTCTTGAATTAAACTCTATGGGACTTTCCACAACTTCTGTCACATTTACATAACCAATTTTTTTGCGAATAAATGTTTTAAATTGTTTGAATGTCATAATATTAAATCTGAAAAAACGGAGTTTCGGTTTTGTGTTCAACCTTTACTTTTTCAATAAAGTCTGTGAGAAAAAAATAGTTTTCCCCCTTATTCGCAAATTATAAGCTCCTGTTGCTAAATTGCTTGCATTAATAACAAAGCTATTCTCTCCTTTAACAAGCATTTTATTGTCAGAATATATTATCTTACCTGTCATATCAGATAATTGAATTCTTATGGATTCTTCTTTTTCTGCAATTATTTCTACAGTCCAACCGCTTATTGTTGGGCTGGGGTAAACTTTTATTATGCTACCTTCTTCATCGCATGGGCGTGGATTTTGAACATATACCGTATCGCGAATAGCTATCGTATCGTAAACAATTACTGTGTCGTAAATAACTATGATTTCCGGCGAACAATATTCATAAGTAACTGTTAATTCTGGCCATAATGCCGGATTGGAATGATCACTTGAGGCAAAAAACATGGAGCGATAGTAAGCTTCCGTTTCTAATTTTAACATAAACCCAAAGTTTGTTGCCGGATGAGTTACCATATCTTGTACCATGGCAACTAAATTATTAGAGTTATCCGTGAAATTCCAGTTCCATTGCGATGTAGATTGTGGGATCGTTATTTGGTTAACTGTAGTTGCCGTAGGCTGTGTGTTCCAAGTTACGGTTTGTTCATCCCAAGGGCTGGTTATTCTTTGAATAAAAATTTTGTTTGGACAATCATAAGGACTCCCGAGATAACATGAGTTTCCCTGAGAAGTAGTAGTTCCATTAGACACTCCATATAATTTCAGTTCTGCATTTATAATTACAGCATTCGCAGGAATCGTTGACAATTCATCAAACTGTAATAATGAACGTGTTATTCCTTCAGGACAGCCAACAGCATTAAAAGTCCAAGTTAACATTCTAATATCAGGATAATTACCATTATTTTGATCGGCTATTGGCGTTGTATGTCCATGTGGAAGGCAATCCCACATCGTCATTATATATGCATCTCGCCCAATATCGGGACCCGGTTTAAATGTCACTGTTGTTTGTATTTGGCTAAAAGCACTGCTATAACTTATGATCGCGAATAATAATACATATATTTTTTTCACAGGCACTGCAAATTTACTTGATTTACGCTGCAAAAGTATGATTTATTTTTTATGAAATAGAAAAATCTATATTTGCCGACCCAAAAAACAATATGGTACGAGTAGTGGTATTTCTGTTATTAGCTATGCTACCTTTGCAATTAGTTGCCGATAATAAGGAGGAAGCTGAAGAGTTTCATGCCGATGAGTATATTATGGAACATATTGTAGATAGCTATGGTTGGCATATTACCACCTTCCAAAACAAAGCAATTTCTATTCCGTTGCCCGTTATTTTGTTTAACGAAGGGAAATTCGTTTACTTTATGTCTTCAAAATTCCAGCAAGGCACAGCAGCTTATAAAGGATATGCTCTCGGTTTTACCCAAGATACAAAAGGAAAAATTGTTAAACTGCAAGGTGAGCATGCAAATTTTACCGGTGCACTAAGTCCAAACAAAAAATATGCTTTATCTCCGGTTTTTTTCGACATTTCAATTTCTAAAAACGTATGCGCTTTATTGATAAGTATTATTGTTTTATGCTGTATATTTTTATCGGTAGCCCGAATCTACAAGCGAAATCCGAGTAGAGCGCCGAAAGGGTTTCAAAATATGATTGAAGTGGTGGTTCTTTTTATTAGAGATGAAATTGCAATTCCTTTAATTGGAGAACATAAATATCAAAAATATCTTCCCTATCTGCTCACGTTATTTTTCTTTATTTTGTTAAACAATTTAATGGGATTACTTCCCATTTTTCCGGGAGGCGCAAACGTTACAGGAAACATTGCAGTAACCATGATTTTGGCATTAATTACTTTTTTCATCGTCTCTTTTTCTGCTAATAAACGTTATTGGATACACATCTTCAATCCTCCCAATGTGCCGTGGTGGCTTAAATTTCCTCTCCCGCTTATGCCTTTTGTTGAATTGATTGGTGCGCTTACAAAACCTTTCGTATTAATGATTCGTCTTTTTGCCAACATGGTGGCAGGGCATATCATTATTCTCGGATTCCTTGGCTTGATATTTATTTTTGGAGCCATGACGCCCATTGCGGGCATCCTTGTTTCGCCGATATCTCTACTTTTCTACATTTTCATGGGCGCATTAGAACTATTGGTAGCATTTATTCAAGCATTTATATTTACGCTTCTTACAGCACTTTATATTGGAATGGCAATGGAAGAAGCACACATATAAAAAGAGATTTAAAATTCAAAAAAATTAAACCCAAAAACCTTAAACTTTAAATTATAAAATCTATGACAACAATGACCTTATTACAAGCCGCCGCAGATGCCGGCACCGGAGTTGGACCCGGAATTGCTCACATGGGCGCAGGAATTGGTGCAGGAATTGCCGCCGTTGGCGCCGGAATCGGAATCGGATTAATTGGTAAAGGGGCAGTGGAAGCGCTTGCACGTCAACCTGAGGCTGCCGGTGAAATTCGAACTTTTATGCTCCTCACCGCTGCTTTCGTAGAAGGAGTCGCCCTTTTTGGAATTGTAGTGTGCATGTTGATTGCTATTTCATAAAATATTGAAGGATTGAAAGATTGAAGATGAAAAAATAAGTACGAATGAACAAATCTCCGTTTTCATTTAGCAGGGTACTATATACCATTTTGATATTCCTCCTTGGAATGTCGGTGGCTTTTTATTTGGTAAAAAAACAACGTGCAACACCCAATACGTATGACAAATTACGTGATTTAATTTACTATATTGATCATTATTATGTGGATACCGTGAATCATGAACAGCTAACGGAAAATGCAATTCGTGGCATGTTAGAACATTTGGATCCGCATTCTACGTATTCAAATGCAGAGGAAAACAAGGCGCAAACCGAAGCTTTAGAAGGCGCTTTTGAAGGCATTGGAATACAATTCAATATTATGAATGACACCATTATGGTAGTAGCGGCAATTGCGGGTGGTCCATCCGAAAAAGCCGGCATCCGAGCCGGCGACCGTATCATTCAAGTAGATGATGAACCGGTGGCTGCCGTGGGAATTACCAATGAGCAGGTATTTAAAAAATTGAGAGGAAAAAGAGGAACACGTGTAAAAATCGGCGTTTTGCGCCCCGAAGTGAATGGCATGTTAGATTTCGACATCGTTCGCGACGTTATTCCTACACATTCTGTCACTTCTGCATATATGATCAACAACCGCACCGGCTACATTAAAATTGATCAATTTGGAGCTCATACCGCCGAAGAATTTACGGAAGCACTTCACATACTGCTTTTTGATAAAGGAATGCAGAAACTTATTTTGGATTTGCGCGGCAATGCAGGCGGCTACCTGGATGCGGCATTGAAAATTACTGACCATTTCTTATCTAAAGGCGATCTCATTCTTTCAGTAAAAGGCTTACACGCCAAACCGGAAAGGCTTTATGCTACCGATAAAGGACTTTTTAAAGAGGGCGAACTTATCATTTTGATTGATGAATTTAGCGCTTCTGCAAGCGAAATTTTAGCAGGCGCCGTGCAAGACAACGATCGCGGAACCATTATCGGAAGACGTTCTTTTGGCAAAGGGTTGGTACAGCGTCCTTTTGATTTTGCCGACGGCTCACAAGTACGCTTAACTGTTTCGCGTTACTACACCCCAAGCGGGCGCTCCATCCAAAGAAATTATAAAAATGGAACAATCTCTTATTACGAAGATTTATTAAAACGCATAGAAGAAGAGGATGAAGATGAAAATGATTCGTCATTCGTTAAAACCGACACAATTCCTTTAGTAGAGTACCGAACGAGGTCGGGACGCATTGTGTATGGCGGTGGTGGCATTACGCCTGATATTATAGTGCCTCACGAAAAAAGGATTCATTCAAATGCCCATTACCAAGCACTTAATCATGCAGCACTCATTCAGTTTGCCTTTAATTACGCCAATCAAAACAAAGCGATGCTCACGAAAAACTATCCTTCGGTAGAAGCTTTTATTAAAAGAATGAACGTATCAGACGTCATTTTACAAGAATATTTAAGATTTTATGCACAAAAGAGTGGCCATGCTATCCCGTCGTTAAATTCAGCGGAAAGCAAAGCTCTTGGCACATGGCTCAAAGCACTCATTGGAAGGAATTTATATCAAGACGACGCGTTTTATCCGATTATAAATTCAATGGATGAGGTAATTAAAGAAGCCCTTAGGAAACTGTCTTAAAAGCATACAGCCTCTCCCCTACTTTCTCTCATATAGCCAATACACTCCGAAAACAAGTGTAAAACTCAGTGCCCCAACTAAATACCCGAATTCCACATCCAACCAATAATGAACACCAAGATAAATGCGGCTATAGCCTAATAAAGCTGCCCAAAAGAAAATGGCGAGCAACACCCACATTTTTCTATTTCCTGCAAAAAAGAAAACAAAAAGCGAAAACACCATTGCATTTGCCGCATGTGCAGAAGGGAAACTATATTTTCCACCACGATAAAATTCTCCATCAGGCTGTTTTACGAGATGAATTTTATGTTCCAATTCAATATTATGACTTGGACGTAACCGTTTTGTGCTTTTTTTCAACAAATTACAACCTTGATCGGAAATAGTAATCGCCAAAACAAGCAAAAGTATAAGGACAACGGACTTTTTCTTCCATTTTTTTACGACTAAAAACAACACAAAAACATAGAGAGGAATCCATATAAATTTATGAGAAATCCAATACATAACCGGATCTAACCATGGAGCGCGAAGTCCGTTTAAAAACAGGGTAACAATTGTGTCCCAATGTACAATGGTTTCCAGCATAATTATTCGGGGTAAATTAAGTATTTGCTTCTTGTTTTTTTAAATTTTTCCAACGCAGGCTGCCACGATGCCCGAATCTCTTCTTCGGTCCTACCATTGATAATTTGCCAGCGTAATGTTGCATTTCCGGCTAATTTGTCAAAAAAATCAGGACTCGTAAAAAATTTCATCTCTTTCGGAAAATGGTTATATGCTGCAATCAAGTACGTAATATTGAAAGAATTATTGCCATCAAGATTATTCTTCGCTTCTTCGGTCAAATTAAATCCTCTGCATTTTTTCCCTCTTTGAGGCGGATTTTCCGAAACGCCTTTAATCGGTTCAGGCGTAAAATAGTAGTCGCCGACCATTAAATTCGGATGTCCAAATATTTGAAACGGAGTACTTGTACCGCGCCCAAGGCTAATGTCAGTACCTTCAAAAAGACATAAAGAGGGATACAAATAGATTGCTTCATCTGTTCCTAAATTTGGAGAAGGCTTTACAGGCAAACTGTATCTGCTACTATGGGTGTAATTTTTACATTCGATAATGTGTAAATCACATATTAGATTGTTTTCCAACCATTTTTCACCGTTGATCATTTGTGCGTATTCTCCAATCGTCATGCCGTGCACCACCGGAACGGGGTGCATGCCCACAAACGATTTGTATTTCTCTTCCAACACAGGTCCATCTACAAAATAGCCGTTTGGATTGGGGCGATCTAAAATAAGCACAGGAATATTTTGCGTAGCCGCGGATTCCATAATATAATGTAACGTAGATATATATGTAAAAAAACGACAACCTACATCTTGCATGTCAAATACAATAATATCTACATCTTTGAGCTGTTCAGAAGTTGGTTTTTTATTTTTTCCGTATAATGACACGATGGGAATTCCTGTTTTTGTGTCTATAGAAGAATGAATTGCTGCGCCGGCTTCTGCTTCCCCTCGAAAACCATGCTCCGGAGCAAAAATTTTCACCACGTTAATTCCTGCTGCTACTAAGGTATCTACTAAATGTGTATATCCAATTATTGAGGTAGGATTAAAACTAACTGCTACTTTTTTATATTGTAATAATGGAAAATAGCGTTCTGTCTGTTCCGCACCGGTAATGATTTGCGCAGGCAATACAATCCAATAAAAAAAAGTAAGCGAAAAGAGTAGAAGTTGCTTTTTAATAAAATTCATAAAATTCGTTTATTTTGCGGGTCAAAAATAAAAAAAATCTCCTTCAAATTTTGAAGGGGCAGCTCGCAAAGCAAGACGGGGTAGTTTATATGAAAATACAATTTGTAAAACATTCGGAATTAAACAAAGAAAAATGGAATCACTGCATTAAACATTCCTTTTTCCCTACATTTTTTGCCGATTTTGACTTTTTATCCATTGCAAATCCTGATTTTTGTGCGCTTATTCTCAATGATTACGAAGCCGTAATGCCACTTCCTGTGAGAAAAAAGATGTTTTTGCACTATATTTATCATCCTCATTTCGTTAGCGTATTAGGCATTTTTTGCAAAACCCATCCCACTAAAGAACTGATAGAGTATTTCCTTAAGGCTATTCCAAAACATTATGTAAGAGTAGATTTAATTTTTAATACATTTTTTGATCATCCGCAAACATCTGCACTACACTCATATCAATTATCTTTACAAAAAAAATATGATGAGATTTATGCTCATTTTTCCGATAATTGTAGAAGAAACATTAAATTTTCAGAAAAATTTGCGTTAAAATATGTAGAAAGTACATCAGTGGCTGAAATCATTGCACTTTTTAAAAATAATCGCGGAAAAAACATTAAAGTGCCTTTTAAAGAAAAAGATTATGAGATATTGAAAAGTTTAGCATATTTTGCTCAAAAAAGCAACCATTTAGAAGTTATTTCAGTATTAGGTGATGAAAATGAAATACTTGCCGGCGCATTATTATTTAAAGATGAACACAAAACTTGGTTTTGGTTTTCAGGACGCGATGAAAAATATGCCGAAAAAAAAGCGATGTTTTTTTTGCTCAATGAATATTTTAAAAGAAATGCGGAAACAGAAACTATTTTCGACTTCCACGGCTCCATGAATCCCAACATTGCGCGCTTTAACGCCGGCTTCGGAGCAAAGAAATACGGGGTTTCGATGTTAAAGAAAAGGTTGATTTAGGGAAAAAGGAAAAAGTGGAAAGCATTAAACTTATAACGCCTATAAACCATTAAATTTTAAATCTTAAACTATGCACACTATTATAGATGAACAAATAGAATCCTATTGCGAATCTCATACCGCAAGCGAAAGCGATTTGCTATACCGGCTCAATCGCGAAACTCACTTGAAAATTTTGCGTCCAAGAATGCTTTCAGGATACTTGCAAGGTAAGTTTTTGTCTATGATTTCGAAAATGATAAAACCTGTTAACATTCTGGAAATAGGAACTTTTACCGGCTACTCTGCATTGTGTTTGGTAGAAGGTTTGCAATCAAATGGTACATTGCATACCATAGAAATTGATGAAGAGTTGGAGGAAATTATTACCAAATATTTCAACTTATCTGCCCATAAAGAAAAATTACATTTGCATATTGGAAGTGCTTTGGAAATTATTCCTGCATTAAATAAAATATGGGATTTGGTATTTATGGATGCTGAAAAAACAGAATATTTGCAATATTATAAAATGGTTTTACCTTATGTAAAAAAAGGTGGTTTTATATTGGCAGATAACGTATTATGGAGTGGAAAAGTAGCTGAACCCGTAGCTGAAAACGATATCGAAACCAGAGCGATTATGGAGTTTAACGATTTTGTTCAAAACGATCCTCGTGTTGAAAATGTACTTTTGCCGTTGCGTGACGGTTTATTATTGATTGAAAAATTATAAAATAATGAAATTACGAATTGATATTTTAACCTTGTTTCCGCAAATGTTTACCGGTATTTTCTCGGAATCCATCATTAAAAAAGCAGTGGACAGAAACCTCATCGAACTTCACACACATAACATTCGTGACTATTCTTTGGACAAACATAAACGCGTGGATGATTACCCTTTCGGCGGTGGCGCCGGCATGGTAATGATGATAGAACCAATTGCACGTTGCATAGAACAACTGAAATCGGAACGCAAATATGATACTATAATTTTTATGGCGCCCGACGGGAAAACTTTCACACAGTCGAAAGCCAATCAACTGTCATTATATCAAAATATTATGATACTATGCGGGCATTATAAAGGTGTAGATGAACGTGTTCGAGAAATGTTTATCACAGAGGAAATTAGTATTGGAGATTACGTTTTATCCGGAGGTGAAATTGCTGCTATGACTGTTGTAGATGCCATTGCGCGCATTATTCCGGGCGTGCTAAACGATGAATCTTCCGCACTCACCGATTCTTATCAAAACGGACTACTCTCTCCGCCGGTATATACGCGTCCGGCAGATTATCATGGACATAAAGTTCCTGATACTCTGCTTTCCGGGCACGAGAAAAATATTTCCGACTGGCGTTTTGAACAGCAATTGGAAAGAACAAAGTTGAGGAGACCGGATTTGCTATGATAAAAAGCGTCTTTAAAATAGGCTTATTTAAAAAATCTATTTTCGCCGCCGATTATCGAATGCTGAAAAACTACTGTAATTCTATTCCATGTCTTTAAAAAAAATTCTTCCTTACTATAAACGCAATTTGGCGCTTGCATTTCCTATTATTTTAGCACAATTGGGACAAGTAACGGTCTCCATAGTTGATACTTTTATGGTAGGAATGTTGGGTACTGTGGAATTGGCAGCAGTAGCATTTGCCAGTTCCATATTTATGGTAGTCTTTATTTTCGGGTTAGGGTTTTCATTAGGGCAAACACCGCATGTAGGCAAAGCTTACGGTAAAAAACAATGGTGGAAAATCGGTGTATTTTTTCAAAATGCACTTCTAATAAATATCTCATTGAGCGTTATTTTATTTGGAGTCGTGTTTTTATTAAGGCCTCTGCTCTATCATTTGAATCAACCTGAAAATGTGGTAGAAGTGGCAATGCCCTACTTCGATTGGATGTTATTCTCAACCCTGCCTATTTTATTATTTTTCACATGCCGGCAATTTGCGGAAGGCGTGGGAAATACAAAAATTGCCATGTGGGTAACCATATCGGGAAATGTCATTAATATCATCCTCAATTATTTACTGATTTTCGGAAAGTTCGGCTTTCCTGCTTTGGGCGTAGAAGGCGCCGGTATCGCCACCTTTATTGTCAGAATGATAATGGCTTTAGCATTTGTATTTTTAGTATTCAAACATCCGATACTGAAGAAGTTTACCCAATATTTTTCATGGAAAAATTTTCATATTCCGGCGCTAAAAAGATTGATAGCTACGGGTTTGCCTATTTCCGGACAATTAATAGTGGAGGTATTGTCGTTTAGTTTGGGCGCTATCATGATCGGATGGATTAATGAAGTGAATTTGGCGGCGCATCAAATTGTATTGCAATTGGCTTCGGCTACCTTTATGATAGGATTGGGAATAGGCGCTGCCACCACTATTCGTGTATCGCACCAATTTGGTTCCAAACATTATAAAGCCACACGTATGGCTGCATTGGCAGCATTGCACCTTGTTACTGTTTTTATGGCAATAACAGCAATATTTTTTATCGTCTTTAGATACCAAATTCCGGCGTGGTTTTCTTCCGATCCTGAAGTAATTTATGTAGCAGCGCAATTATTTATTATTGCCGGTATTTTTCAGCTTTTCGATGGTTGGCAGATGGTGGGATTATCCGCCTTACGCGGATTGGCTGATGTAACTTTTGCCATGTATATTGCATTTATTTCTTATATAGTTATTGCACTGTCTATTGGATATCTGCTCGGGTTTGTTTGGGAGCTTGGTACTGTTGGCGTTTGGATAGGAATTTGCATTGGACTGGCAGTAGCCGCCGTAGCGTACCGACTAAGGTTTTTGTATTTTATGAAGAAGTATTAAAAAAGTTAAGCCAAGGCTCTCACCTCGGCTTAATCATTCTAATAGGCTAAGCCTATTTTTATATACCGACTGCAATCTCAGCCGAACAAAAATTTATCGTTTAATGATCTTTTGCGTAGTAGTATAACCATCCTCCGATTCAATTTTCAGAATATAATTACCTGCCGGTAAAGTATTGATATTTATGTTCGGAGTAACGCTATTAAGAACAAGTTGTCCTCTTATATCATATAAAATAGCTTTAATAAATTTTTCTCCTTGAATATAAATGTTATCGCTTGCCGGATTGGGGAATATGTTAAAACGGCTTTCGCTGTTTGGAAGGGTTTTGATGCCAACAAAATGTTCATCTATGTCAATAATCCAAGCGCCTATATCCCAACCAAAGCCTCCTATACGAAGACCATCTGCAGAAATTGCCATAGGAGTTTCGAACTCCATCCCTTCGGCACCGGGAATTCCAATGAGCGCTAAATATTCACCTAATTTCATCATGCCCACATGTTTGGTATAAATAAAAGCTTCTCTTTGCATAAAACCTAATGCGAAATATCCCACCACAATACCATCGTCTGAGACTGCCGTAGCAGAAGCGCCGAATACAGTACCGGTTTCTATAATCGTTAATTTATCTAATTCAACGTCATAAATAGCCGATTCACCCATATATTCCAATGATACATATTTTCCATTGGGGCTTACTTTAAAAGCGTCTCCGGTACCCCATTCACCGTTTAGAGTAATTTTTCTCATTTCTCCATTAATCCAAATCACAGGTTTCCATTCGTAATCCGGAGTGCTCGACCAACCACAAGCAATAGTTCCGTCGGCAGACAATGCTCTTATTTTGGCTCCTTGCGGAGCATTTTCTTCAAATTCCCATGTAGCCGGTTCGCCATTAGTCCATACTACTGGTTTTAATGCCCAATTACCCTGATCCATGCTTCCGCCAATGATGGTTCCGTCTGCAGAAATACCTTCTGCGTTACTTCCGGAATCTTCATGGACATCTTCTTCCGGTACATCAGGATCTATACCCAAACTATGCCATTCGCCGTCTTTGTAATATCCTCCCGATAATAACGGCATCTCTTTCTCTTCCCAAGGATCCCAAAAACGATACGGTAACGACCAGTCAAAAAACCGACCTGCAACAACTCCATTGTCAGAAACACAATTGGCTTGAGAGCCTTCGCCCGGAAGAATTGTTAATCCTTCTTCTTTCGTCCATAATAAACTGCCAAATCCAAAAACAAATCCTGCAGCATAGTTTCCATTTGGAGAAACGGTAGTAATCATACCTTCTCCAAGATGATGGATTGTTCCACCTTTTTGTTGTGCATTTACAAAAGAGGCAACAAAAAGTGAACAGAATAATAAAATAAATAACTTTTTCATTTTTGTTTGTTTAATTAATAAATTGATTGCTATTTTTAGCAACGGTAAAAATATATAAAAAACTACAGTATGACGATAATATCGCCATACTGTAGTTAATAGATATTCTTAATGGATTAATATTCCCACAATTCACTTTCGAAATTGCGAATTTCATTTAAAATTCTTTCAGATTCTAAGCGTTGGTCGCGTGGATTTTTTTTATAATCTTGAATTTGGCGATTTTGCGGATTACTTTCTGCAATGATATAGCTCGAAAAATAGCGTTTCCATGTTAAAACATCATCGAAAGTAATTTGAAAAGCAAGATTTCTTGGAGTGAATTGCACTTGTCTGGCTAAATAAGGTCTTAATTCATCATATTTAATATAGCCTAAACGTCTTTTAATTTTTTGGGATGTTACATCATCTTCACTTGCTCCAGCTCCGGCATCTCTTTCATATTCAAAGAAAGGTTCAATAGAAAGAATGCGTACACTCAGCTCTCCTCTATTTTTATCGAAAAACCATACTTCTTTTAAGCGATAGTACATGATTTCAGCGGCTGTAAACGGTTCCTCAATATCTTGTTCGCCAATAGGATCACCGGTATCGGGGTCAAAAGTGAGAACTTTTTTGGTACGGACAAGTGCATTTCTAATTTCAGCGCGATCTACCTTAACATTACAATCTTCATTGGTATAAACAGGAAGTGCATCTTCATTATCAGGGTTATCCAAATCTATAGCATCAATAATTACTTGGGCTAAATTTCTATAAACTCCTTGCGGCTCGATAGGGAAATATAGCGCTTGGTTTCTTTTTTCGCGTAAGTCAAGTTCTCTCCATAAAAATACCCACCACATCACATCGTTTTGTCTCACAACAGGATACGGAGTGGGACCGGGAAGTGCATTAACTTCTACAATTTCCCATGGCGCCGTAAGTGGCGGAGGGATTTGAGTATCATCCATTTGTGCAAAAAGAAAGGGAAATGATACTAACGATAGAATGAGAAAGATTCCTTTTTTCATAATATTATATGTTATCTTAAGATTACAGTAATTGAATTTAATGTTCTCGTACCGGGAATACCGGAAGTAGAAGCCTTGATATCGGAAAAATAGATTACCGTTCCTGCCGGACTTGAGTTTATTTTGTTTTTAAGTGCATCTGAGAAATTTCTGTTATTAGACGTAATTGGCGGATCTTCAATACCTCTAATAATAAAAGTGGCTTGATAGGAACCCACTGTCCATCTAAGATCATAAACGAAGTCGGCACCCATAGTGGCTGATACAAAAGGATTAGCAAGCAATTCGGCTTTTGTAATTCTTCCACCTTTAAAATTGCCGCCCAGGATAGCCTCAGGGTCAGGAACACGCTTAATACGAAATAGATTAGATCCCATCTGTTGTTGCCTACCATTGACATCGGCAGCAATGTTGACGGTAATGGTTCTTCCCACCAAATTTTCAGGTACGGTAATATTATAACTTCCCGGTCCTGTCTTGGCTGAGTTACCGCCGCCGGTTAATGATATAGATACTCTTTCGGCAGGTACGGATGCGCTTACAGAAACAGGATTATCAATGCCTGCATACAACACATTCATTTTGTCTGCTGCCACAGTAGCAGAAGGCGCCATTACGGTGAAACTGTTGTTAAAAGGAAAGGCTCGTGGAAGCCCGTCAGGTCCGGTCATTTTGATAAGTCCTGTAAAACTGAAATCTCCTACCTGATTGGTTGGAATTTTTAAATGTGCAATTCCTGCGTCGCCTCTTATCATAGTGCCTTGTGGCGTAGTCATTTCACCTGTTCCCATGCGCCACCAAGCTTCAATCGCCTGTTGGTCATCATAAGCTGCCACAATAAGTTCCGCTTCAAATGGTTCACCTTGAAAAACAAGTTGAGATCTGGGAATTACTTTTGCCATAAGGTTAGAAAATTTAAAGTCATCTCTTGAAATAGACGAAAGGATGTACTTTAAGATGCTGGATTCGGCATGACGCACTTCGCCAATGGTTTTGTTTAATAAAGTAACACCGGCAGCAAAAATCACATTTTCAAAATAATGAGATTCCCACGATTCCGGAGCACCATTCGCATTTCTAAACTCTTCATTCACATTTAAACCGATGGCTTGCGACATGGCCTCACGATCTTTTTCATTTACAAAAAGAAGTAATTGTTCACGATACGCTGCTAAACGATTTCTTAATTCAATAGCATTTCCATCGTTGATCATAAAAAGGGTTGATTTGCTTTTATTATCCTTAAACCGGAGTTGGGCAACCGATTTTGGGGTTCCATCCGGATTTATAGCAGGAGTACCTTCTACAAACTCAATGTATCGTATTCTAAGGTCTTCAATAAAACTTATCATTTCATTTGAAATCTCCTTGAGGTTCATCGCTTTCTCAAACTCTCTTGCTACTTTTTCTTCACCGAGTATCGCTTTTTGTCTAAGCAATTCGGCATAATCCTGAGCATTTTTACTCATTGTAATTTGATTGGATCGGGTTAATGTTTCATCTACAATAGTGAAAGCATTCAGAATATCTTTCGATACATTTAGCGCTAACATTGCAGTGAGCACCAAATACATCATTCCGATCATTCGCTGCCGGGGGGTTTCCGGACAATTTGTTGCACCCATATTTTTTAGTGATTAGTGGTTAGTGATTATTTATTAGTCATCGCAGCTAACATATTAGCATATATCGCATTAATTTGAGCTACATTTTTAGACAATTTGTCTATTTCCTCTTTATGCTTTTGAGCTTCTTGTGCCGTATCATTCATGGAGTTCGCAAGAATAACCGTACTGTCTTGTATCTTTTTGTAGTTTTCAACAATAGCTTGATTCCCTTGTTCTTGAATTTGTCCAATTTTCTTGTAGTTTTCAATAATAGTTTGACTGCCTTGATCTTGAGCTTGCTGAATTTTCTTATAATTTTCAATAATGGTTTGATTGCCTTGCTCTTGAATTTGTTCAACTTTTTGAACATTTTGCATTTGCACATCTTGTAGCTTTTGTGCATGTTGTTTTTGCGCATCAAACATCTCTTGTATGCTTTTTACTTGCATATCGGAAGTTGCTGAAAGTTCATTAGCTGATTTTTCATAAACGCCTGTCAGATTTTGCACGGCATCTTTTGCTTTAGAAAGATTAGTTACATAGCCTTCGGTAGCTACCGCCGCATCGGTGGTTTGTGAAAGCTTCTTTGCATTATCGCTCAAATTTCTCATGCCCGAAGCTAAACTTTCTATTAAATCGGGACCTATTTTTGCTTCTTCCAGCATTCTATCTAATTGCTGAGTAACAGTGCCTTTAGTGGCATGCACTTTAGATTTATCTTCTGTTTTTTGCAATTCCGGATATACCAACGCCCAGTCATATTCTTTATGAAGCGGTTCAAATGCAGAGAAGAAGAAAATTACCGCTTCGGTTAACATACCTACCATCAACATGTAATCGGCAAGTGGCCAGTGAAGAATTTTGAAAAGCGCACCTGAAATTACTAAAGAAGCACCAATGCCATATAATTTAGCCATGAAATTTTTGTACGCTTTGCTACGAACGATTTTGTAAAGACTCATATTAATTTTTGATTTAAAGATTTAAAGTGTATAAGTTTAATTGGTTTATGGTTTTTAAAGATTTAAGGTTTTAAATTGCTATCTGTATATTTTAGATCCACTTCCTTTGTTAGCCTCCTTTGGATTAACAACTGCCGGTTGAATACAACGGAAACCTATATAAGATGTACAGGAATCTTGAAATTGATAATCTCTTGTGTAAACGGTAATATATTTGCTAATATCTTTCCATGAACCGCCTCTAACTACTTTTCTTGTTCTTTCGGCAGGATCACCGGGAGAAGTATTACGTCTATAAATAGGATTTATATCAGATGTAAAAGCAGAAGCTGATGGATTATAAGTATCCATACACCATTCCGCAACATTACCACTCATATCATATAAGCCATAATCATTGGGATTATAAAAAGCCACAACGGCAGGGTATAAACTACCATCTAACATATAATTACCTCTTTGCGGTTTAAAATTTGCCAAGAAGCACCCGTTTTGGTTTGCCGGATAAGGACCGCCCCACGGATAAGGAGAATTTTGTAACCCGCCTCTGGCTGCCCACTCCCATTGTGCTTCAGAAGGCAAACGAAAATCGTGCTCTATTGGATAACCTTTGCTAAGTAGCCACACATTGCGTTGATGAGAACGCCAATGACAAAAAGCCTGAGCTTGCAACCAGCTTACGCCTACTACCGGATAGTGATTGTATTGCGGATGCGAAAAATAGTTTCGCGTCATGTGTTCATTATCCGAATAGGTAAATTCATAAATCCAAACTAAGGTATCGGGATATACATTTATCACATGTCTTCTAATGAATCGATCCAAGCTTCCATCCACATGGCTGGCTCTGCTTGCAAACATACCTCCGATAGGACTACCCTCTTTTTCTTTAGCCGCGGCAGCGTCGTAATCAAAAGTCCAATATTCGTAATTAAGCTTTGCTACATTTATTCCCAATGGACGATAGTGATAATAACGCGTATTTATTTTAGTAAAGAGCGGGTCTAATGCTGCTCTAACTTCTTCATCCGTAGAACTCCAAGGTATCTCTTCCCGCCAGTTGATCAATCTGGGTTCTATCACTTCGCCGGCGTTTTCTCCTCTTCTATATCTGAGAAAATGACCGTATTTTGTCTCAATTTCCGCTTCGCCTAATAGTGTATGAGCAATAGAATCTCGTACCCAATATACAAATTGGCGATACTCATTATTGGTAATTTCAGTCTCATCCATCCAGAACGAGGTAATGGAAACACTCCGTGGCTGAGGAGCAAACGTAAGCGTAGGATCGCTTTCTCCCGCCCCCAGAATAACATTACCCGATGGAATATATGCCATTCCATAAGGAGTAAAGCTAACAAATTTTGTTTTATTGGTAACTCCTATCAATTGTCCATCTCCTGAGTTTTTGCAAGCGGCTAAACTCAGTACGATACATGCAAACAAAGCTAATCTTTTCATTATTTTAAATGTTATGATTGTTGGGAAACGCAAAAATACAGGCATTATTATATTTAGTATTGATTTTTATATAAATGACGTGATGATCCATATCCGGTTAATGCCTTGTCTTTATAAAAATTAAATCCATATCGAACAAGAATTTCAAAGTCGCCCATACCACCGTTGCGTACATAACTATACTTTGTAGTCCCAAAAGTATAAGATATACCTAACTCTATTCCCTTCAGATAGTTATTTGCACTATTATAGAAAGGAACCGCTCCAAAAAGCACGGCAATACCATTGTCTAATTGGTAAGAAAGTCCAAACCATAATATTCCGTTGTATCTTGCCAAAGCCATCAGATCCATGGTCCACGTAGCAAAATTGGATCGAATAAAAACATGAGGTTCAATAGACCAGGGAACAGGCGTTTTTAAATTCCAAATGTAACCTCCGATAATATAAAGTTGTCGTGGAGGTTTAAAAGTATTTAAACTTTTATCACCTGAAATACGAAGGCCTCCGAGAAGCTGCGCACAAGAGATTCCCGCATACCAAGTGGGAGTTTTGTAATGCACTCCTAATTTCATGTCAAAATCCATGAATGATTCCGACTGTTTGGCATTATCGACAGTAGGGTCACCAGTTTGAAGGGGATTCAGATCATCGTATGCCGGTTTTATATTCAAAAATCCAAGCTGTAGTCCAATACCTAATTTCCCATTACGAACCCGAAGTTTTGTAGCATATCCGAACCCAAAACCTATATTATCAAAATATCCATTTTTATCTTTAAGAAACGTTACTCCCACGGCACCTTTTATTTGCTTGATATAAGAATCAATGTTTAATAAAATTTGTTCCCCATTTTGCTTACGATAAGTAGGTTTATTCGAGTTATTGTTATTGATACCATTATTGTTTTCATCTTGATTTGAAGAATCAACTTCTTCACGTTCACGCATCATGAAAGCGTGTTGGCGCAAAACCCCTGTAAAATTAAGATGGTTCTCTTTTTCGCCCATGGCACCAGCGTTGTAAAATGATTGCAGCCACGGAGAGAATGTAAATCGCGGATCTTCCTGAGCAAAAAGCGAATAAAAAGGAAGCAGAAAAATAAAAATAAAACAGTATTTAATGCGCATAAATAGCTTAATTTTGGGGTGCACAAAAATAACTTTTTTCTTTTTCAACCTCATTTTCTCTATTTTTTTCTACATTTATGCCAATTCTTCTTTAATTTTTTCATTTATCATCACTACAAAATCGTGCACGGTCGTAGCACCTATGTCACCCACTTTGTGTTCGCGCACGGAAATCGTTTTCTCAGCTTCCTCTTTTTCACCTATAATAAGCATGTACGGTATTTTTTTCAATTCCGCATCGCGGATTTTCCTACCGGCTTTTTCACTACGTTCATCAATGAGCACACGAATGTTGTGTTCTTCCAGCTCATTTTTCAACTCGTAAGCATAATCCATAAATCTATCGGAAATAGGAAGGATGATAGCTTGTTCGGGAGTAAGCCAAAGCGGGAAGTTTCCGGCGGTATGTTCTAACAATACTGCCACAAAACGCTCCATAGAGCCAAACGGCGCACGGTGAATCATAATAGGACGCTGTTTTTGTTGATTGGCGTCAATATACTCTAAATTAAAGCGTTCCGGCAAATTGTAATCCACCTGTACGGTCCCTAATTGCCATTTTCTGCCAATGGCGTCTTTTACCATAAAATCCAATTTTGGACCATAAAATGCAGCCTCGCCAATCTCTGTAATGGTTTGTAAACCTTTTTCTTTGGCAGCTTCTATAATGGCGCGTTCCGCTTTTTCCCAATTTTCATCAGAGCCGATATATTTTTCATGATTATCAGGATCGCGGAGCGAGATTTGCGCTGTATAGCTTTCAAATTTTAACACTCTGAAAATGTAAAGGATAATATCAATTACCTTGATAAATTCCTCTTTCAACTGGTCAGGGGTACAGAAAATATGTGCATCATCTTGGGTAAACCCACGTACACGAGTCAAACCGTGCAATTCGCCGCTTTGCTCGTAGCGATACACGGTTCCAAATTCGGCATAACGCAACGGAAGATCTCTGTAAGAACGTGGTTTTATGGAATATACTTCGCAGTGATGCGGACAGTTCATTGGTTTTAAGAAAAAAGCCTCTCCTTCTTGCGGTGTAGTGATGGCTCTAAATGAGTCGGCGCCATATTTTTGGTAATGCCCTGAAGTTTGGTATAATTCCACATTTCCGATATGTGGGCAAATAATTTGTTGATAGCCGTGTTTTTTTTGTACCTTTTTCAAAAAATGTTCCAAACGTTCGCGCAGTTCGGCGCCTTTCGGAAGCCAAATCGGAAGTCCTGATCCCACAGCCGGCGAAAAAGTGAATAACTCTAATTCCTTTCCTAATTTTCGATGATCACGTTTCTTTGCCTCTTCCAGCATAAATAAATAATCCTCCAACTCTTTTTTCTTCGGGAATGCAATGCCATAGATGCGTGTTAGTTGTTTGCGTTTTTCATCGCCGCGCCAATAGGCGCCGGCAGTGTTCAGCAATTTTATTGCTTTAATATTTGCAGTATCAAATAAATGTGGTCCGCGACATAAATCAATAAAATCGTTTAATTGATACAGTGTAATTTTGCCATCTTCCAAGTCTTCAATTAATTCGACTTTATATTCATTATTTTTTTGGACGAATAATGTTCTGGCATCATTTTTTGAAATCTCTTTGCGTTCAAATTTGGGACGTGCTTGGGCGATTTCCAACATTTTGGCTTCAATTTTCGGAAGGTCATCTGAGGAAATCGGATATTCCATAAAATCAATGTCATAATAGAATCCGTTTTCAATATCGGGACCTATTCCGAACTTCACGCCCGGGTATAATTGCTCTACAGCAGCAGCCAGTAAGTGCGCCGAAGAATGCCAAAACACGGCTTTCCCATCCGTATCATTCCATGTAAGCAACGTTACATGCGCATCGGTTTCTAAAGGGAAATCGAGCGCTACAACATCATGGTTCACTTTGGCGGCGAGTACGTTACGCGCCAAACCTTCGCTTATGGAAAGGGCTATTTGATAAGGAGTTGTTCCTTTTTCAAATTCTTTGACTGAGCCGTCGGGCAATGTAATCTTTATCATTGTAAATCAAAGTTTTTAGTTTGAATAAATGGGGCGCAAAAATACAGAAAAATTCTTTCAAAAAAATAATGTAGAGACAGATTGTGTCCCGCTTCTACGTACGTAATTTTTGAAAAAATACCTCCAGCAATGCCTGACTCTCCTTTGCCAATATCCCTTGCACCACCTCCGTCTTCGGATGTGGCAACGGAGCATTTATCAATGAATATCCTCTTTTTGGATCGGGCGCACCGTAAACAATCTTACCGATTTGCGCCCAGTAAAGCGCACCGGCGCACATTACGCAAGGTTCTAATGTTACATATAAAATGCAATCAGTCAAATATTTTGCGCCCAAATAATGTGAAGCGGAAGTAAGCGCCTGCATTTCGGCATGAGCAGTAACATCGTTTAAGGTTTGTGTTAAATTATGCGCTTTTGCGATGACTGTGTTATCCAATACGATGACTGCACCTACAGGGATTTCTCCTTGTTCAAATGCGGCTTTTGCTTCTTGAAGCGCCATATTCATAAAATATTCATCTGAAAAAAACATACTTAAAACATTTTTAATTCCGTAATTCGTAATTTTTAATTCGTAATTGATATTTGAACGGCGAAAAAAACAAAATTTTTTCGATATATAAGCGTTACCCATTATTATGAAATGTAATTATCATACCCACACTCATTTTTGCGACGGCAAGGAAAATATGCGCTTTTTTGTAGAAAAAGCAATAGAATTGCAATTTGATCATCTCGGTTTTTCTCCGCACGCCCCTATCTCGGATCTATATAGTTTTACATTAACCAAAGATGAAATTCCTGCTTATTTAAAAGAAGTTGAATATTATCAAAAACATTATCCTCAAATACAAATATTTAAAGGCATGGAATGCGATTTCATTCCGGAGGTTACCAAAAATTTTTCTTACTATAAAAACAACTTTAATTTAGACTATATTATCGGGGGAGTACATTTGATTAAAGTTCCGAATAGCAATGATATTTGGTTTATTGATGGACCAAAAAGAACAACTTATGACGAAGGAATTGCCCGTTTTTTTAACCACGACATCAAAAAAGCGGTCACCTGTTTTTGGGAGCAAACTTATGGAATGATTGAAACTCAAAAATTTGATATTATTGCGCATTTAGACAAAATAAAAATGCACAATCAAAATCGTTTTTTTAGAGAAGATGAAGATTGGTATAGAAAATTGGTAGATCACGCTGTTGATTTAATCATTAAAAACCACTTGATTGTGGAAATTAATTCGCGCGGTATGTACCGTATGCGTTGCGATAGTTTTTATCCATCAGATTACATTTTAGAAAAATTAGCCAAAGCCAAAGTGCCAATTGTCATCAGCAGCGACGCCCATAGAGCGGAGGAGTTACCGCTCTATTATGAAGAAGCCAAAGTAAAGTTGCGAGGTTTTGGAATAGATACGCTTCCCGTTTTAGAAAATAAAGAATGGCATCCGGTTAAAATGTAATAAAAAAAGGTTTATTTGCGTTTTTTAAATTAAAATTATACTTTCGCAAAAATTAATAGTCAAAACAGAAAATTTTATTATGAATACAAAAAGACTTCTCCCCATTCTAGCGTTTTTTTGCTTAGCCGTTTCCTGTCAAACCGGCTCGTTTACTTATTACAATGATGTTTTCACCCGATCTACGGATGCACAATATCAAAGAAGAGAGCAACGTACGCAAACTCAAAATGAAAGAAATAATCTGCATAACGATGATTTTCTTGCTGAGGAAGAGGAATATTACGATGATGGTTCAGGAAATACGCAAGTAATAGTAGTTTATGACGATTTGGATATGTACGATTATTTTTATACTTCAAGACTTAGACGTTTTCACACTCATGTTTCTTTCGGATGGGGATTTTACGATCCTTTTTTCACCAATATGTTTTGGTACACTCACGTACCGGCAACTTGGGGCATCAGTATCTATTTGGGGCACAGTTGGTGGTGGCCCACTCCTTTTTGGCGCCCCTGGCATTTCGATTGGGGCTGGTATAGCTGGGGATTTAACTGGGGCTGGGGCTGGGGCTGGCATAGTCCCTGGCGATTTGGCGGTCCTTGGGGTGGATTTTCTCCCGGCTGGAATCCGGGATTTTGGGCAGGATTTCACCACAATCGCTTCGATCGGAACAATTCTTTCAATTTCGGGCACAGAAACAGTATAGGACCCTCCGGCGGAAGAAGCGGTACCCGAAATGTTTTTGGAAGTAATAATGCGAGTAATTCATCTCGCATGACAACCCGTTCCTCACGGGAAACCTTTAACCAACGGTATGACAACATCTCGCGCGATGCTTCATCATCTTCGCGTGAAGGTACAGGCAATAGGGAATCAGGCACCGTAAATAGAAACGAACAAAATAGCGGACGTGGCACTGGCACCGGTACAAATACAGGCACACGTCAAACGGAAACGAGACCCGGTACAAGTACAGGTACACGCCAAACGGAGACCAGACCCGGTACAGGTACAGGCACGCGCCAAACGGAAACGAGACCCGGTACAAGTACAGGCACAGGTACACGCCAAACAGAAACAAGGCCCACTGCACCCAGTACGCGTCAAGATACTTACAATAGTGGATTCCGTCCCGATAATGCAAGAAATACGCCTACTCATACGCCGCCTTCTTCAAATAGAAATAGCGGAAGTGGTTTCTCTTCACCGAGTTCACCGAGCGGAGGTGGAGGCAGAAGCAGTGGCGGCGGTTCTGCTCCGAGCGGCGGATCAAGAGGCGGCGGAGGCGGAAGCACAAGACGTTAATTTAAACTACCCCGTCGCCGCTTGCGGCGACGCCTCTTCAAAATTTGAAGGGGATTATTCATTCTCTTAAGCTTATATACCCTAAAACTTTAAATTTTTAAATCTTAAATCTTTAAATCTAATTATGACTTATATTGTACGTCGCATACCGGTAACCTCCCTCTATATTTTCTCTCTGCTCTTGTGCTTAGCGTTAGCTGTTTCATGCAAAAAGCCTAATCCAGACAGTGTGTTACTTCGTTTCTCTCAGCCTATCGTTCATTTCGATACGCTTTTCACTTCAATCGGCTCTATTACAAGGCATTTTACCGTTCATAATCCTTCAAACAGTGACATTAAAACTACCATTTTTTTGGCAGGAGCCAATCGCTCTTATTACAGCATTAATGTAAACGGAGTATCGGGTACTTTTTTTAAAGAAATGGTAATTCCTAAAAAAGACAGTATTTTTATTTTCGTAAATGTAACTATTAATCCGGGGCAACAAAACAATCCGTTTTTGGTAACAGACTCTATTATATTTTTAACCGGACAGCGTAAACAAGATGTGAAATTGTTGGCATATGGACAAGATGCGCGTTTTATTGTAGCCGATCAAGGTCCGGCAAACTTGCGCTATAAAGTAGTTGCCGGCGAACATGAAACGGTGAGATGGACTAAAGAAAAACCATACGTAGTGTATGGTTGGGCAGCTATTGACTCTACCGGTACGCTGATTATTGAGCCCGGAACAAAAATCTATTTTCACAATAATTCGGGATTGTGGGCTTATCGCTACAGTAATTTGAAAGTAGAAGGTACCCTAGATGAGCCTGTTCTATTTAGAGGCGACCGATTAGAATCGTGGTTTGATAGCGACTTTGCACAATGGAACAGAATCTGGATTAACGAAGGCGCAGAGGTGCATATTAACAACGCAATAATCACCAATGCTTTTATAGGTGTACAAGTTGAACCACTGCCCGACGGAAATACCATTAACGTTACCTCTGACTCAAAAGTTAGAATAGAAAATACCATTATTAAAAACACCAGAAATTGCGGCGTATTATCACGTTTTTTGAATATAGATATGACCAATTGTGTGATTGCCAACAACGGAGCCAGCAGTTTGCAATTAGAGGGCGGTCAATATACAATGAAACACTTAACTATAGCAAACTATTTCACTCAACCGGAAAGAAAAGTGCCGGCGTGTTATGTAAGCAATGAAGTATCTCTTTATGAACTTACCGGGAAAACCAAAGCCGATTTTATTAATTGTATCATTTTCGGAAGTAATGAAACAGAGGTCGTTGTTAATAAGGTTCAAGGAGATGATTATTTAGAGGTATCATTCCAAAACTGCTTAATAAGAGCAAAAGATAACTCCGCATATTTCATAGATTGTTTGCGTAACGAAGACCCTAAATTTACAGATGTAAAAAAACTTGATTTTAAACTCCAACCTTCCTCGCCTGCTATTGGCAGAGGGATGCCAAATATTGGAGTTCCGGAAGATATTTTAGGCAATTTGCGCGGCAATCCGCCTGATATAGGAGCGTACGAATTCGTACGTTAAACTACATATAAACTATTCCTTCCGGCTTTGCCGTCCACCCTTTCAATTTTTGAAGGGGATTTTTTATTTACGAACAAGCATGTAGATAAAATAAGGTGCGCCTATCAAGGCGGTAATGCTGCCTACCGGTAATTCGGCGTTGGTTACGGTTCTCGCCAAAGTGTCGGCAATAAGCATAAAAATAGCGCCCAATAGCATGGAAAAAGCAAACAGGTGTTTCGTATTGTTTCCCCAAATAATTCTTACAAGATGCGGAATGATTAATCCGATAAAACCAATCACTCCGCATATAGAAACAGTGGCTGCAATCAATACGGAAGAGAGAAGCAACGTGATATAAGTAACTTTTTGTGTATTTACGCCGAGCGATTGTGCCTGGGTGTCTCCCAATTGCATAATATTCAAATCTTTTGATAATAAAAAAGTAAAAAAAGCGCCCACAAGAAATATGGGAATAAAAAATAGCAGGTCGTAATAAGAAACCGTTGCAAAACCTCCCATCGTCCAAAAAATAATTTTTTGCATCTCCTGGTGGTTCAATACCATTAATAAAGTGAGTATGGAAGCCATAAGAAAGTTAAGCGAAATGCCCGCTAACAACATAACATAGGAAGATTTTATACTGGAAAACTGCGTAATTCCCAACATTAATAATAGTGTTAACAAAGCAGTTACTAAAGCAAAGGAGGTTACCCCAAATAAATAAAAATCTAATCCTAAAATAAATGCAAGCGCCGCCCCGATTGAGGCTCCTGATGAAATTCCCAGAATATAAGGATCGCATATCGGATTACGAAAAATAGATTGAAAAATAGCACCGCAAAGCGTTAATGCAGCACCTGCAAATACACTCATGATGATACGCGGAATTCGCAAATGAACAATAACAAATTCTGTAGATTGTGCAGTGCCAATAAAGGCTGCTGCCGCCATAAGTGCGAAAAGGAAAAGGAGTAATAAAACGAATTGTGATGTTCTTTTTAGTTTCATTGTTCCTTAAATTACGATGTGCAAAAATATATAAAACCATCCGTTGACTGAGTACAGTCGAAGGCAGCGTTTATTATACTATAACCAACGTTTTTTTCTAAAAAATACTACAAAAAGGATGGCTACAAGTAAAGTAGCAGCAATTACTACATAAAACCTCGGATTATAAATGGTAGTACCTTCTTCCAGGTTCATGCCATAATAGCTTGCTATCAAAGTGGGTAACATAAGAATGATGGAAAATGAAGTCAGACGTTTCATGACCACATTTAAATTATTATTAACAATAGCGGCAAATGCGTCCATCATACCTGCTAAAACTTCGCTATATACATTGGCTACGGTACGTGCCTGTTGCATTTCAATCTCTACGTCTTCAAACAGATCGGCGTCATATTTCATGCGACGTAGTTTTAATATACTTTGAAATTTTTGCAACAAGATTTCATTGCCGCGTATGGAAGTAATAAAATAAACTAACGTTTTTTCTAAGCGCATTAACTCCAACAATTCTTCATTTCTAACGGAGGTTTGCAATTGGTCTTCTGCATCTTTAATTTCATAGTTTATCATTTTCAGATATTTCAGAAACCAAACAGCAGCCGAGAGTTGTAAATGTAGAATCAGATCAGCAGCATTTTTTTCTTCAAAGTTTTTACGACGGGTGTATTTAATGAAATCTTCCATCATCTCTACTTCGCTGTGACAAATTGTGATAAATTTTTCTCCGGAAGTTAAAATACCGAGTGGAACCGTAGAGTAAAGATTTTCTTGCTCTAATGATTTATAAGGTACCCGAACAATAATCATGCGCCAACCGTCTTCGTATTCTACGCGGGGGCGTTCTTCATTATCTTCAATGTCTTTCAAAAATGGTTCGGGAACTCCGAACTCTTCCATTAAGAAAGTTTGTTCCTCAGGTGTGGGGAGCATTGCACACACCCAAGCTTTCGAAGAATATTTTTCAACTTCGTAAAAGCCTTTTGTACATACTAAATACTTGATCATCGCTTCTTTTTTTAATGGTTTTACATTTGCCGAAGCGATAATTTAAAAACGCATCAATATCGCTGCGACCGGTTTCTCATAATTTTGCAACTAGGCCATCCGTCGTCCATGATACTTGTTTTTAAGTGAATAAATAGATTGCTTTTTTGCGGCGCGAAGATATAAAAAAATGTATCCGTAAACATCCTTAGAAATCTTAAGGATTAAAAATATAGTAATTCAAAAACAATTTTAATTTTGCTGCATGAAAAAATGGCTGATTATTTCTATAGGATTATTGATTACCGGTATAACTACAGCTCAAGATACTACATTTATCACCGTAGAATATTATACAGAAGTACAAACCAATTTCGGAAAAAAATTCAATTGGGTGAATCTTTTATCGCTCATGGGCGAATTGCCAACTGAAAAAATAAACAAACGTTGGAAAAACGGAAGCTTTAACATTGACCTTATATCCATCTATAGTGTTTTTAACGAACGAATTGCTGACGATTTAATGGATTTTTCCAATATTGATGAAGATAATCTGATCATTAATCCATTTTTGCTGGGATATACGCATCGGTGGGAAAAAGTCTCTCTGTTTGGCGGTGTGCGAAATGTGAATCACGATTATTTTACAACGCCTTATACTTCTCTTTTTACCAATAGTTCAGCAGGGATATTCCCGACGCTGTCTATTAATCTTCCTTTAGCTAATTATCCCTTATCGGCTGTGGGTTTGCATGTGGAATATCAACCCACGGGAAAATGGCTTTTCAAATCAAGTTTGTACAATGGCATTGCTCACGATCCGCGACAAAATCCATTACGTTCTTTTATTGTTAACCCTCGTGAAGATGGCATTTCCAGTATATCCGAACTAAGATATACGCAAAATAAATTCGTCAATGGCACCTATTCTTTGGGAATTGCCGTACATGCTTTTGGAAGACAATATAAAACAACGTATTCTATCTGGGGAACAGTTGAGCAAGCGTTGTTCAATAATGACCAAAAAGAGGTTGGACTTCTCCTCCAGGGCGGGATAGCACCTTCTAAAAAAAATGAATGTACTTTCTATTATGCGGCAGGTGGTTATTTTGCCGGTTTGTTCACCAAACAGAAAAAAGACAAGTTAGGCATGTATTTCAATGATGCTATATTTACTGATACTCGTGAGCAATCCATGGAAATTACATGGCAATATCAAATTATGGACGCCATAGCCATTCAGCCGACATTCCATTACATACGCACGGGGAATGAGATTACGTATATTGGGTTATTTAGGGCTATATTTACAATACCCTAATTGAACTATTTAGGCAAACTCTCGTAAATTTTCTCATGCACCAACAATCGAATTTTACTTTTAGATAGCAGATTCGGTTCTATATCCGGATGCACACGATTGGATAAAAAGATGTAAATCAAATCTTCATTAGGATCGCACCAAAATACGGTACCTGTAAATCCTTGATGACCAAAAGTATTAGCATTTGCTTTTTTCGGTAAAATTTCCGAAAATTTTTCTGCGGAGGGGGTATAAAATCCTAAAGCGCGACGCTTTGTTCCGTTGCAAGAATAAGGAGATGTAAATAGTTGCACTGTTTTTTCGCTGAGGTAACGTTTCCCGTGATATGTGCCCTTGTTCATCAACATTTCTAAAATAACAGACAGGTCTTGTGTTGTTGAAAATAATCCGGCATTGCCTGCAAACCCGCCAAACAAGGCGGAAGCTTGGTCGTGAACGTAGCCATGCACTAATTGCCTCCGAAATAACGTATCGTTTTCGGTAGGGGCAATTATTTTTAAATCAATGCCTTTTAACGCCGGATTGAAATAGGTATTTTCCAACCTCAATGGCTCATAAAATTCTGAAAAGATGTATTTTTCACAAGATTCTTGGGTGATATTTTCTATCATATCCTTTAGCAACAGCAATCCTAAATCGCTGTATAAGTATTTTTTAGATCTTAACTCGCTTTCGTAAAGTATTTTTCTAACCGTATCTTGATATTGATGATTTAGAAACAGATGAGTCGCCACAGGAATATTAAAAATTTCTGTTTCAAAAGTATTCAAAAAATTTGCGTTTATTGAATCGGGTTGCAAGCTTTTATGAAAAGGAATAAAAGCGCGCAATCCTGAAGTATGAGTCAATAATTCTTCAATGCGCAAACCGCTTTTATCGCTTCCTGCTAACCATGGAACAAATTTTCCAATCGTATCTTTTAATGAAAACTTTTTTTCATCATACAATTTCATGAGCGCCAATGTTGTAGCAAGCGGTTTGGTAATAGATGCCACATCATATATCGTGCGTGCCGTTACTCGATTATTATTCTCATAAGCAGTTGTTCCATAATTTTTTGAAAACAAAGGCTTTCCGTTTTTAAGCACTAAAATTTGACATCCCGGGAACACTTTTTCTTTTATTCCGTCTTCAATAATTTTATCAATCTCCTTACTAAATCTTTCAGGCAAAAAAGACACTTCTTCCATTCGCCAAACATTGCTTTCCGCTTTCGGCTTTCCGCCTTCCGCCTTTTGCACTGTATTTGCATTAGTTTGCGATTCATAACTCAAAACCGAAACCGGTAACAAACCTTCAAGAGGCAGTTCTCCAAAAATGCCTTGCAATGCTGCATGCGTGCTGTTTTCCGTGCGTTGATAGCCCACAATTACCGCATCGATCCTGTTCAACGATTTAAATTGAGCCAACGCGTAAGGATTTCCAAACAGCGATAAGATCACTTTTTTAGATTTTCCCAATTCATTTAAAAAAGCGACCGATTCTTGCGTAATACCATAACTTCTACCCGGCGCTTGATTTGTGCTGAGGTAAACCACAATAACTTGATCATATTTTGAAAATTTTATTAACGATGCCGGAATCTCTTCTTTTTTTATATTTTTTGCAATTTTAATAAACGGTAAACTAAATTCTTGACTTATTTTTTTTGCAAAAACTTCGTTTTCAGGATCTCCGATAAACAAAAAACATGTTTTTTCTTTTCCTGTTAAGGGTACTATTTTATTATCATTCTTCACTAATGTCAATGCTACTGTCTCTAATTGCTTAATCAAGTTTTTAACTCTTTCATCGTTCAATTTTTTCACAACATTAGTGGTGCTTAATGGTTCAAAAGTGGTGAGTCCCCACTTTTCTTTCATTTGCAACACTCTTAAACATTTTTCATCAATGCTTTCTTCGGAAATTTCGCCGTTTTCTATTGCTTTTTTTATCGCAGGAATAATTATGCTCAATTCATTGGGTAAGAGCAGCACATCAATGCCGGCTTGCAGGCATTTAATTTCAGCATCAGCGCCTTTAGGATACGTTTTTCGTAATCCGTCCATTTCCATACCATCGGTAATAATGATGCCGGTGAACCCCATTTCGTTCCGGAGTAAATCGGTAACAGTTTTGTAAGAAGTAGTAGAGATGGAGCCCGGTGCATCGTCTAATGCGGGAATATTCAAATGAGACACCATAATCATTTCGCAGCCGTTTTCAATCATTTTTTGAAAAGGATAAAGTTCGGTTTCCCAAAGTTGTTGTTTTGTTTTCTTTATTACCGGCAATCCGTAATGCGAGTCAACTTCCGTATCGCCATGACCAGGGAAGTGTTTGGCACAAGCAATTACGCCATTATCCTGCATGCCGCGCATGTATTGCAACGCTTTTTCCACGACCTGTTCTCGATTTTCTCCAAAAGAACGACTGTTTATGACCGGATTTTTGGCATTATTATTGACATCCACACATGGTGCATAATTAAGGTGAACGCCCAACAATTTGCATTGATTTGCCACTTCGTGACCCATTTCGTAAATCAATTCATTGTGTTCGGCAGGTATCGCTCCTAAGGTCATTTGCCTTGGAAAAACGGGCACACTGTCTAAGCGCATGGCAATGCCCCACTCCGCATCCATAGAAATCAACAACGGAATTTTACTCACCGCTTGAATTTTGTTGGTTAAATTAATTTCGCGTACGGGACCGCCCTGAAAAAAACAGACACCTCCGGGTTGATATTTTTCTATTTCTTTGATTTTTTGAGCACTGTATTGTGCATCTTTATTAGAATGTATGCGAATAAAGATGATTTGAGCAATCTTTTCCTCTAATGTCATTTTTTTGAATTGCTGGGCGGCCCAGCTTTCTTCTTCAATAGGAATCTGTTGACATTCAGCTTTTTCCATAAAAGCAATAAAAAAAAATATGAGAAAAAACAAAAAAGAAAATAAACCGTAGATTTTCTTTTTTTCAAAAAATGAAGTTGGGTTTTGGGTATTCATATAGGCTTAACGTCGTAATATCTTAATTCTTTTCTCTGATAGTTTTTTTTAGCACAGAGACACAAAGTTCACAGATGATATTAAAAAATTCTGTGAATTTCCGCGTTCTCTGTGTCTCTGTATTGAGAAAACATTTCCAATTATAGCCTTATTTCTCCATTAACCCCAACAATTACTTTATGCAAAGGAATTTTGCGAGTTGTTTTTTCTAAAGCGGTATTTACCAAACGGAGTAGTCCTGTACAACAAGGCACTTCCATAATTACTGCCGTAAGTGATTTAATTTGAGCTTCATCAATCAATTGGCGCAGTTTTTCAACATAAATCTCTTGATTACTGTCTAATTTTGGACATGCAATTACCATTCTTTTTCCTTCTTTTAAGGATTGAAAATTTGGTAACATAAATGCTGTGCAATCAGCTGCCAAAAGTAAATCGGCGTTTTTAAATTGCGGATTATGCGGATTGATAAGATGCAGTTGTAAAGGAAATTGCGGACGATCTTGATCTGTATTTTCTATACAGCAAGTTGTTTTCGGCGCTACCGGTTTTTCTTGCTTGGGCGCTTCCACTTCTTTTTCAATAAAAGAGATGGCATCCGACGGACATTTTCCAATACAACGCCCTAAACCGTCACAGTGGTGTTCGTGCATCAAAACTGCCTTACCATTAATCATTTGTATGGCGCCTTGATGGCAAGTTGCCGCACATTGTCCACAGCCGGTACATTTCTCGGGATTGATTTTAATAACTGTTTTTTTCATTTTAATGAACCTCCATTTTTTCGGTGATGTCGTTATAATCCAAGGTTACTTTTTTAGTGTCATCAATGCGGTTGAGGAGAATCTCTTCGGCGAGCACGTCTTCTACATGTTTTTGAATAGCACGTTTCAACGGACGGGCGCCATAGTTGCTGTCCCAACCTGCTTCGGCTAAGAAGTCTTTCGCTTTATCGGTTACGGTAACCTCCAATCCTAAATTTGCCACGCGTTTTAAAACTTTATTCAATTCTATTTCAATGATTTTTACTATTTCAGTTTTGTCTAAACTGTTGAAATACACAATATCATCGATACGATTTAAAAACTCGGGAGCGAAGTTCTTTTTGAGTGCATTTTCCAATACGCCGTGTTCCATTTTACCTTTATTGGCTTGTATGGCTGAAGTGCTGAACCCCACACCGGTACCGAAATCTTTTAGCTCACGGGAACCAATATTGGAGGTCATGATGATAATGGTATTTTTAAAATCTACTTTTCTGCCGATGCCATCGGTGAGTTGACCATCATCAAATACTTGCAATAAAACATTATACACGTCATGATGCGCTTTTTCTATTTCGTCTAACAGTACAATAGAATAAGGTTTACGGCGCACTTTTTCAGTGAGTTGCCCGCCTTCTTCGTAGCCCACATACCCGGGAGGCGCTCCAATTAAGCGCGATACGGTATGTTTCTCCATATATTCGCTCATGTCGATGCGAATCATTGACTCTTGCGAATCGAACAAATATTCGGCTAATACTTTTGCCAAATAAGTTTTTCCTACGCCGGTAGGTCCTAAAAACACAAATGTTCCAATCGGTTTGCCCGGATCTTTTAATCCTACTCTGTTTCTGCGGATGGCTTTCGCAATTTTCAAGATCGCTTCATCCTGCCCAATCACTTTTCCTTCTAATTCTTGCGACATGAGCATCAACTTTTCGCCTTCGTTTTTGGCAATGCGTTTCACGGGCACGCCGGTCATCATGGCAATCACTTCTGCCACATCTTCATCGGTAACCTCCGGACGTTGTACATCCGATTGATTTTCCCATTCTTTTTTATGTTGTGCTAATGCTTCTTCCGCTTCTTTAGTTGCATCGCGATAATCGGCTGCCAACTGAAATTGCTGATTTTCAACCGCTTCAGTTTTCAATTTCTGCAAATCTTCAATCTGTTTTTCAAGATCTAATATCTCTTGCGGAACGTGAATATTGGTGATGTGCACACGCGAACCGACTTCATCTAAAGCGTCAATGGCTTTATCAGGTAAGCATCTATCCGTAATATAGCGTGTAGAAAGTGCCACGCACGCTTGCAATGCTTCATCCGAATAGCGTACCAAATGATGATCTTCATAGCGGTCTTTAATATTGTGCAAAATTTCCAACGTTTCATCAACGGTGGTGGGTTCCATCATAATTTTTTGGAAACGGCGTTCCAACGCACCGTCTTTTTCAATATATTGTCGGTATTCGTCCAAAGTAGTGGCGCCAATACACTGAATATCACCGCAAGCGAGTGCGGGCTTAAACATATTGGAGGCATCAAGGCTGCCTGCCGTGCCGCCTGCACCCACCATAGTGTGCAACTCATCGATAAAAAGAATCACATCACGATTTTTTTCTAATTCAGATAAAATGCCTTTCATACGTTCTTCAAACTGTCCGCGATACTTAGTTCCGGCAACCAAAGACGCCATGTCCAAGCTAATAATACGTTTATGGAGTAACGTGCGGGAAACCTTTCCTTGCGTAATGCGCATGGCAAGCCCCTCGGCAATTGCCGATTTGCCTACGCCCGGTTCACCAATAAGTACAGGATTGTTTTTCTTTCTTCGACTCAAAATTTGAGCAATGCGCTCCAACTCCTTCTCGCGACCTACAATAGGATCTAATCTCCCTTCGGCAGCCAGTTTGATTAAATCTTTGCCGAAACTATCCAACATGGGTGTTGCGCTACGTCCTTGTCCTTTCTGCGATTTTTTGCTGCGCTTGCGATCTTCTTCCTCATCTTCGTCATCCTCATCGTCCTCATCGGCTCCGGCCATGGAGGCGCCGAAACCCAAAGGAGCTTCCTCTCTTTTTATCTCGGCAAGCACATTTTCGTAAGTCATGCCTGTTTTGCGCAACAACGATTTTATGGCATTATTTGAATCGGTTCTACCATCTTTCAAAACAGCTAACACAAAGTGAATCATTTCAATATATTCACTCCTACACTCTTTTGAAACCAAATAGGCTAAGCGGAACAAATTCTCTGTAAGCACATTAAATTTTATCGTATCAATATCCGCATCGTTTTTGTATTCGTTGTTTTGCAATATTTCTTGAATCTGCACACACAATTGAGAGGTATCAATTTTATATAAATCACAAATTTGTTGCACGGTATTAAAAGAAGTTGTTTTAAAAATGGCAAGCGCCACATGTTCTACTCCCACAGAGCTATAACCATATTGCACCGCTATTCTTTTTGCCTCTTCCAAGGCGTTTTTCATTTCTTCGGAAAATTTAAAATTCATCTTTACATCATTTTTAATAACTTGTTATTAACAATAATAGTGCCAAAATATTGTGTGAGGAGAAGGCGGAAGGCAGAAAGCAGAAAGCGGTTTGCGGTAAGGGAGTGAAATTTGCGGTAAGCAGTGGGTGGTGGGCGGAAAATCCCCTTCAAAATTTGAAGGGGTGGCTCGCGAAGCGAGACGGGGTAGTTTATATATTTTGCAACAAAAAACGTGCTTCCAACTCCATTTTCGAAAACGCAAACAATTTCTTTCCCAAATCTTTGAGCGAGGCGCCAATATGATAAACTACGTCATCAATAATCAAAAAACGATCATGAAAATTATGTGATTCACAAATATTTACAGGAATATACTGACCATTGTGTTTGGATAAATCTAACGCTAACTGTGGAGTAATTCGTTTTGTATAAATTTTCGCACTAACTTTTGACATTCTTTTTGACAACAAAAGTAAAACAGTTTCATCAATGTAATTATCTATCAAAACAATAGATTTTGTTGCCGATTTTATCAGATTGGAAGCAAAAACATATGCATCAAAAATTTGCCCTTCAAAAAAGATGCCTTCTTTTGGGGGCAGAGCTGTTTTGATTAATAAATTAAATTTTTGGTCGTGTTCAACAATTTTATGCTCTAATCTTTCTATTCGTTGATTTGTAACGTAACCTTTTAATAAATAATCTTTCAAAATGCGATTTGCCCAAACGCGAAATTGTATACCTCGCTGAGATTTTACACGATAACCTACAGAAATTATTACATCAAGGCTATAAATGATAACAGGTTTGTCGGAAAAAGCAATTTGCATTTTTTGCAAATTGCTTTTTTTGTTCAATTCTCCTTCTTTAAAAATATTGTTTATATGCCGCGAAATTACTGATACCTCTCGCTGAAACAGATCAACCATTTGCGCTTGCGATAGCCAAACTGTCTCATCTTCTAACCTTACTTCCAAAGTTAATGAATGATCCGGTTGATACAGAACAATTTCGTTTTGATTAGTTTTCATTGAGTTTATTTTAGTCGCGCAAATATACAATCTGAAAAAACGTTTGTCAAGGGGAGAGGTGATTTTTTATGATAAAGGACTGAAGGATTGAAGGACTGATAGAATGAAGGATTTCTTTCTGCATCAAAATCTTGTTAGTTTTAACATTTCTGAAACCACTCGGGTAACTAAAATAACCTTAGTAGCAATAAGCTACATAACCAAAACACAACCTTATTAATTATTGAAAATGAAGTAATAAGGTCAGTTAATCTGTGGCCGATTCTCTGCTACTAAGGTTGTTTTATTGTTTACATAAGGTGAAAATAAGATTTGAAGATAGCGTAATTTTAAAAATAAGTAAAACCTTGCTCTATCCTCAAAAACTCTTTAATTTTCTCATCTGTATATCATTTGAAGATTTTATGTTTTTTTGCATTTATCAAAAATATATAAATAAACCTTAAATGATCAAAATATTTACCAGTATGAGCGATTTAATACAAGCCAAAAAACTAATATAGAATAATCAGTGTAATTAAGATTGTCTATCCCATTACCTCAACCGAATCACCGTAACCTCCGGCGGCATCCCCACGCGCGCCGGAAACCCCACAGAACCTAATCCTACATTCACATACAGGAGTTTATCTTGTTTTTCGTAAAGCCCTCCCCATTGTTTGTAAAGTATTGCCGCAGGCGAAAATCTAAATCTGTGGGTATAAATGCCTAATTGCATGCCGTGAGTGTGGCCGCTTAAGGTTAGGTTTGCCGGTAAATTTCTCTTAATTACATCATCCCAGGCTTGCGGGTCGTGGCTGAGCAAAATTACGTAATCGTTCGTGTCCACGTTTTGAAATGTTTTTGTTAAATCTCCTTCATTGACAAACATTTTCTTTGGGGAATAAAACTCCACGCCGGCAATGGTAAGTCCCAAAGGAATAGAATCTTCGTAAAGTTTTACAGATTCGTTATTTAAGACTTTCCAACCTAATAATGTTTGATATAAAATCAATCTAAAAACATCTTCTTTTCGTGCAGAATCGGTAGCAAACCGTGCGTAACGTCCATAATCATGGTTACCCAGTACGGAATAGATGCCGTAAGTGGCTCTTAATTGAGCTAAAATCGGCATATATTCCACAAATTCTTCGGAAACAAATTGCACTAAATCACCGGTAAGGAATATGAGGTCAGGTTGTTGGTCGTTTACCATTTGCACCGCTTTTTCAATTGATAAATGGTTTCGCCAAGTGGCAAGATGCAAATCGGAAAGTAGTACAATTGTTAATTCTCTATCATTCACATTCTTAATTCCATAGCCATCGATAGTAAGTTCCCGAATTTTAAAATTCTCGGCGCCCCAAATCGTTCCATAAATCATTAAAATGAAAGACATTACATAAATTCCGAATGAAATACGCAGCAAAATTCTTCTTCCTTTTTCAGGGTTAATATTTTTATGAATTATTTTAATGACGCTTGTAATCACATCATACATTAAAACGAATGTAAATATCAGAAATTTAATCAAATACTGTATTACACAAATGCCTACTACGGTTAAATAGATGGTTTTGTTTACTTCATGCACGCCTTTTACAGCCAATACTCCCATGGTAATTGCCAATATGCACGCAGGCAGCCAGTACAAAATCAGCAAGATAGAAAAAGAAATTTTCTTCTTCCAAGTATTTTTAAAGGATTTAAGAATGGTGATCCATAAATAAATTTCTGCAAAAAACCAAAACGCAAAGAAAAAGATACGCATTTTTACAGCAGGTATTTGAATCGCCAGTATAACATATAAAATGAGGAGCGTGATGATTCCGCCAAACAGATAATATTTTAATGTTTTATTTTTCACAATAGGTAATTTCATAAATTTTCCCGTCTTTAACGGTGATTATTTTATCCATATTGCGCAAAGTTTCTTCCCGATGAGCGATAATAATGACGGTGTGATTTTTAAATGCTTCATTCAGTGATTTTTGAATGGCTAATTCCGATTCATAATCTAAGGCGGAGGTCGCTTCGTCTAAGATAAGGATTTCCGGTTTTTTGAGCAGCGCCCGGGCAATGCTTAACCGCTGACGTTGTCCGCCGGATAGCGTCATGCCTCTATCACCGATTACGGTATCATAACCGTTTTCCATTTCCATAATAAAATCGTGGGCAAAAGCAGCTTTTGCAGCAATCTCCACTTCTTCGCGTGTAGCGGAACGTCCAAAAGCGATATTGTTAAACACCGTGTCGTGAAAAAGAATGACATCTTGGCTCACCATGCCGAATAAACTACGCAAATTATTGACCTTATAGTCCTTAATGTTTTTATTGTCTATCAGAATTTTTCCAAAAGAGAGATCGTAAAAGCGAGGCAGCAAATCTACAAGGGTGGATTTTCCTGCTCCGGAACTGCCGATTAAAGCTACTTTTTCACCTTTTTTTATCTCAAATGAAATATCTTGCAAAATCTTACAATCTTCTTTTTTATCTACTTCATGATACGAAAAATAAACCTCTTTATATGAAATATGTTGCGAAAAAGAGGAAATGGGAAGTGCATTTTCTTTTTCATAAATTTTTTCATCGGCATCTAAAATTTGAAGAATACGCTGCAACGAAGGCATTCCTTTTTTCAGTGTATAATACATGGTGGCCAGGTGGCGTGAAGGAGGAATCATGCGCCCAAGTACTACAACAAAAAATAGAAAAACTTCGCCCGTTAAATCGCTGTTTTTTAACACATAAATTCCACCAACCAATAAAACAATCAATAAAGTAACTATAGATAATAATTCCACTAAAGGAGCGCCGAGTTCGTTTACTCTGAATATTTTTTTATTCATTTTATAATGTGCGGCTGTATCTTCCTGAAACTTCTTATTAGCATGATCAATAGCATTGTATCCTTTTATAATACGAAGTCCGCCAATGGTTTCATCATAAATTGCACTCACGGAAGCTAACAGTTGTTGCAGTTTTGCAGAATTTTTTTGAATGGAAGCGCCAATGCGCGATATGAGATAGGCTACTAACGGAAAAATGAGCAAAGTAATGATAGTTAACGGGAAACTCACTTTAATCATCGCAATTAAAAACACAATAATCATTACAGGGTCTTTGCAAATTATGATAATAGACTGTACTACAGACCATTCAATTTCCTGAACATCAGTGCCAAAACGATTGAGTAGATCTCCTTTCTTTATTTTTGAGAAAAAAGATAAAGGTAGATTTATAAGTTTGATGTACAATTCTTTACGAAGTTGATATACCATACCTGCACGTATGGGTGCAGAAAAGAATTGCGCCAAATATCTGAAAAGATTACCTAAAAAATTCAATATAATCATGGTAAGCGCAATCATAATCAGCGCAGAAACAGGACCCTGCGTTGTGATTAATTGTCCCAAATAGAAGTAAAAAGTATCAATAATTGCGTTCACCGAAAATGCAAAATCAGGTTTGATTGTAACAGGAGCAACTTGTTGAAACAGAACTGATAAAAAAGGAACGATTAACGCCAAAGAAAAAACATGAAAAACGGAATAAAAGATATTCGCCGCTATCATAAATGCTATATTGCTTTTATAATGCAGTGCGTATTTTAGAACGAGGAGATATTTTTTCACTGATTCTCTTTTTTTAAATAATGCTGAACCAAATGGGCTCCCGCTTGGTAAGGCGAAATTTTACCTTCTCTTATTTCCGGAATTAAGCTATTTAAGTTATTCTCAATCGTTGTATTAGAATAAAAATTCTCCTTTAACAAATGGTTCATCCAGTCAAAAAAAGTTTTCACGGATTGTTCCGTGCGATGTTTAAAAAAGAAGCCATTCTCTTTAGTCAATTTTTCAAAGTCTGAAATGAGTTGCCAAATCTTTTCAATGCTATTTTTATGATACACAGAGCAAGTGCCTACCGGGGGTTCCCATCCGTTTTCGTTTTTTGGAAATAGCTGTAATGCAGATTGATATAAAGCTTTTGCAGCAGTAGCTTTCGCAATATTATCACCATCGGCTTTGGTGATAATGAGGGCGTCTGCCATTTCCATAATGCCACGTTTAATGCCTTGCAGTTCATCTCCCGCGCCGGAGAGCATTAAGAGCAGAAAGAAATCCACCATGGATTTTACTACGGTTTCAGATTGCCCAACGCCCACCGTTTCAATAATGATGGCGTCGAAACCGGCGGCTTCGCAAAGGATAATGGTTTCGCGAGTTTTACGCGCCACACCGCCCAGCGTAAGTCCTGACGGCGAGGGACGAATGAATGCATCAGGGTCAATAGAAAGTTCTTCCATGCGCGTTTTATCTCCCAAAATACTTCCTTTAGAAAGTTCGCTACTTGGATCTACTGCCAAGACTGCTAATTTTTTTCCAATAGAAGTCAAATATTTTCCGAAAGCCTCAATAAATGTACTTTTTCCTACTCCGGGCACGCCTGTAATGCCAATTCTGATGGAGTTTCCCGAATGAGGCAAACATTTTTCAATAATTTGATTGGCAATCTCAATATCTTGATACACTGTGCTTTCAATCAACGTAATCGCCTGACTTAAAACCACTCTATTGCCTGCCAAAATTCCGTCAATATAAGTATCGGCAGACAGTCTTTTTTTTCTTTTAAACTGTAGATAAGGAGAAACCGACTCCGGCTGCGGAATTCCTTCTTGGACGTGAAGTGCGGAACTATGAGACATTTAAAGATTTAATGTTAATATGTTTAATATTTTCTACCTTGTACCTTTTTACCTATCTAAAGTTTCAAATTTTGAGTTCATGCTAATGTATTCAGGAACAATTTTTTTCATTAGCTTCACTACATGTAGCGGTTCTTCGTTTTTTAAAGTTATTAAATTAGCAATCTCTATTTCAATATCATGATAATCGTATTTTCTCACATCGGCAATCATAATTTTCTTGTGTGGTGTAGGTTTGGTATTTTCGGCAGTTGCTAAAAGTTCTTCATACAGTTTTTCACCCGGACGCAATCCGGTAAATTCAATGGTGATATCCTTTCCAAGCGTTAATCCGGAGAGTTTTATCATTTTAACTGCCAAATCATAAATTTTAACCGATTCACCCATATCAAAAATAAAAATTTCACCACCTTTTCCCATTACACCTGCCATAATTACCAATTGACATGCTTCAGTAATCGTCATAAAATAGCGCGTAATATCCGGATGCGTAATTGTGATGGGGCCACCATGTTCGATTTGTTCTCTAAATATCGGAATGACAGAACCATTAGAACCCAAAACGTTACCGAAACGCGTAGTTACAAATTTCGTAGTTTCTTGGGTATAATTCAACGATTGCACGTAAATTTCGGCAACTCGTTTCGAAGCGCCCATCACGCCGGTAGGGTTTACCGCTTTATCGGTAGAGATCATCACAAACTTTTTAACACTGTATTGTACAGCCAAATCCGCCAAAATTTTTGTGCCTTCCACATTATTTTTAATGGCGGCACATACATTTTCTTCCATCAATTGCACATGTTTGTAAGCGGCTGCATGATATACGGCATCGGGTTTATAAAACGACATAATCTCTTCCATTTTAACTCTATCGGTAATATCCATCAATAAAATTTCGATATTTTTCACCGGTTTTTTGCCGCTTAATTCTTGTTGCAAAAAGAAAACCGGTGTTTCCGCATTGTCCAATAAAATAAGTTTTTTGAAATCAAACTGTAATAATTGTCGCACAATTTCACTACCGATAGAACCGGCAGCTCCGGTTATTAAGATGGTTTTTCCAACAATATCTTTGTTAACCAACGATTTATCGATATCAATAACATCGCGTTCCAAAAGATCTTCAATCTTTATTTTTTTGATTTGCTTGAAACTTAATTCACCGTTAATCCAATTGATCACCGGCGGCACAACCAATACCTTAACGTTGTGTTTCAGTGCAATTTCCGTAATCTGATTTTTTTTATATGCCGGAAAATTTTGAATAGATATAATCAGGAAAGAAATCTCATTTTCAGATAAATATTCATCTAATTGTGGAAGAGCGCGAACAAACAAACTCTCCAATTGCATTCCTATTTTCTTCGGGTCGTCATCAAAAAATGAGAGCACATTGTATTTACTCTCCGTATCCCTGTCCAACGCTCTTTTTGTAGTAATGCCACTGACGCCGGCGCCAATAATTATAATATTCTTCTTTAATTTTGTAGGGTTCGTTTTTTCTAAAAAATAGATTTTAAAGATGAAACGATACATTACCATTAAGGTAGTGGTAATAAAAAATTCCATTCCAATAATGGAAATCGGAATGAAACGGTTCGGGTTAATATCCAAAACCCAAAGTAAATAACTTAACAAGAACAGGACAACTGTTCCTAAAAAGGTCGTTAAGAATATCTTTACTACATCTTTTGAATTGGTATAACGTACTACAATTTTCGGGATTCTAAAGAGAAGGAAAAATAGCGTTCGTACTCCTAAAATCGTAATGGGAATGATAGGAGAAAAAATAGTGATGGGGGTATGAGTAATTCCGGAATAACTATCTCTGAAAAAAATCGCCAACATCGTTGCAAAGAAGACGATACAAAGATCTATTCCCAAAATTACCACACTGGGGACGAAGCGTAAATTTCGGATGAGGGAGTTTATCATTTATAAAAAGGCATTTTAACGACCACCGCTTTCAATAATTTGTCGCGAACTTTAATAAAAATTTCCGTACCTATCTTGCTATATTCCGTTTTAACCCAAGCAGTTCCGATAGCTTTATTGATTGAAGGACCTTGCGTTCCCGAACGCACCAATCCGATTACATTGCCTTCCGCATCGCACACTTCGTAATCTTGGCGTGGAATGCCGCGATCTATCATTTCAAAGCCTACTGATTTGCGCTTCAAACCTTCTTCTTTCATTTTCAGCATTCTATCTTTATCAATAAAATCTTTATGATCAACGAATTTAGTAATCCAAGCTAAACCGGCTTCAATAGGAGTAATGGTATCGTCAATTTCATGTCCGTATAAACAAAAGCCCATTTCTAAACGCAATGTATCACGAGCAGCCAATCCGATGGGTTTAATATCAAACGCTGCACCGGCTTCAAACACTGCATTCCAAATTTTTTCGGCATCCTCGTTTTTCATATAAATTTCGCAACCGCCGGAGCCGGTATAACCTGTAGTAGAGAAAATTACATTAGGAATTCCGGCAAAAGTTAATATTTTCACGGTATAATATTCCATGTCTTCCACAGGCGTATCGGTAAGTTTTTGCATGGCTTTCAACGCCAACGGACCTTGCACTGCTAATTGCGATATTTCGTCAGAGATATTTTTTATTTCGGCGCCAAACTTTTTGTTTTGCTCGGTTATCCATGCCCAATCTTTATCAATATTGGCGGCATTAACTACCAACAGATAATCGTTTTCAGCTAAGCAATACACTAACAGGTCGTCCACAACTCCGCCATTTCCGTTTGGAAAACAGGAATATTGCACTTTTCCGGGGTGTAGCGCCGCCACATCATTAGAGGTGATATATTGTAATAGAGGAAGCGCTTGTGGTCCTTTCACCGTAAATTCGCCCATGTGAGAAACATCGAAAACGCCCACTTTGCTGCGCACATGCAAGTGTTCTGCTACCAATCCTTCGAATTGAATGGGCAAGCAAAAACCTGCAAATTCTACCATTTTTGCACCTTTTTCTTCGTGTAACTTTTTAAATTTAGTCTCTTTCATAAAATATTTTTTGATTTAAGATTTTAAGATTTAAAAATTTAAAGTTTAAGTATCAATAAATTTCGCTCTTTTTTGAATGTATGCAAATTAACATGTTTTTTCGGAAATAAATATGCAGAATAAAATTTATGCTTATTTTGCACTCAATTACGAATTACAAATTTAAAATCTTTAAACCCTTAAACCTTAAATGAATAAACTCATATCTTTTATTTTAGCCATTTTTATTATCGCCGGATTTAGCAGTTGCAAAAATAATAAAAGAGCATCGGATGCTTACGGCGTGTTTGAAGCCACTGAAATCACTGTTTCTTCGGAAAGCAACGGAAAGATGCTCTTCTTTAATGTGGAAGAAGGGAGAACTTACCAGCAAGGTGAGATGGTTGGCTGTATTGATACTTTACAAATATATCTGCAAATTAAGCAATTAGATGCATCTATCGGTGCGGCATTGGCACGGCGTCCCGACTTGCCCTCACAAGTGCGCACACTTTACGATAAATTAGAAACATTAAATAAAGAGAGAGACAGAATTGCAAATTTGGTAGCAGCTAATGCAGCTTCCAGCAAGCAATTAGATGACATTAATGCGGAAATTAATATTACAAACAGCCAAATTGCAGCTATGGTCTCTAATCTTACCATTACCAATAAGGCGATTATGGAAGAAGTAGAAGCCATGCGTTTTCAAAAAATGCAATTGCAAGATGCTTTGACCAAGAGTTATATAAAAGCTCCTATCACCGGTACGGTGCTCAAAAAATATATTGAACCGAATGAATTGGCTTTTCAAGGGAAGCCGTTATTTAAAATTGCCGACCTTACGGATATGTTCATCAGAGTTTATATCACTGAAGATATGCTTTCTACCATTTATCTTGGACAATTAGTGGAGATTCATTTAGACATGCCTAATAATCAAGAAAAAGTAATTGAAGGCACTGTTTCCTGGATTTCTGCGAAGGCGGAGTTTACACCCAAAATGATTCAAACAAAAAATGAGCGTGTAAATTTGGTGTATGCAGTGAAGGTGGCGTTTAAAAATGATGGCTCTGCTAAAATTGGCATGCCCGGCGATGTAAAGTTTAAATAATCAATCATGTCCGCAATTAGCATAGATAAGATTTCTAAACGATATGGTAAAGTAAACGCTTTGACCGAAATTAGTTTTGAAGTACAAAAGGGTGAGGTATTTGGGCTTATTGGTCCGGATGGTGCGGGAAAAACATCACTTTTTAATATTTTAGCTACCTTGCAATTGCCCACTTCGGGAAAAGCGACATTATTAGGATTAGACGTAGTTTCCGATTACAAAAAAATACGAAAAGAGATTGGCTACTTACCTGGCGTCTTCTCTCTATATCCGGATTTGTCCGTATATGAAAATTTGCGGTTTTTTGCTACGATGTACGGAAACAAGATTAATGAAAACCTACACTTGATCGCTCCTATTTGGGATCAAATCGCACCCTTTAAGAATCGTCAAGCAGGACGTCTTTCAGGAGGAATGAAGCAAAAGTTAGCGCTTTGTTGTGCTTTAATTCATAAACCTAAAATCCTGTTTCTTGATGAACCCACCACCGGCGTAGATCCCGTATCGCGAAAGGAATTTTGGGATCTGTTAAACACCATTAAACAACAAGGGATTGCCGTATTGGTTTCCACGCCTTACATGGATGAAGCCACCCGTTGCGATAGAATTGCCTTAATGAAAGAGGGTAAAATCGTCACCATAAATGCACCTGTTCAAATTATTGAAAACTATAAAGGAAAGCTATTTTCTTTAAAACCGAAAGCTATTTTCGACTTATTGGATTGCATGCAAAAATGCCCAATAAAATGTAATTATTATCCTTACGGTGAATTTATGCACGTATCTTTTTACGATGAACATTTTGATTTACAGCATTTCACTGATTTTTTAGAAGCAAACCATCAAACATTTTCCGAATTAACACAAATTCAACCTACCATTGAAGATTGTTTTATTGAATTAGTAACGGAGTAAAAAATATCCATTGCTGAGACACGAAGCCTCAGCCGAAGATAGGATTACAGAACAAATCCGCAATGGTTTTTCAATGTATATATTTGCCACAAAATTAGTGCAAGATTGTCATTATTGAAATCAAATATAAAGTCAAGAAAGAAGATTTTTTCTATATTTGCAGCCGTTGAAAATAAACGTGTTTCATAATTAACAATTTAAAATAATCATTAAAAAAAAATCATATGAAAAAAATTTTACCTCTTGCAGTATCTATTTTAGGAATAGCGCTTTGCTTTTCCGCATGTAAACCAAAACAAACAGAAATGACCGAAAAAAGTGAAATGCAAAGAAAAGTAGCAGAATTTGCATTCGTTACGCTGGAAGCGCCTGAGTTAATTGCGAAACTTTCTGAAAAAGAAAAACAATTGATTCCTATTTTTATCCAAATTGCCGAAATTATGGATCAATTATTTTGGAAACAAACGTTCGGAGATAGAACGATTTTAGATACGATAAATGATTCTTATATGCTTGATTTTACCGAGATAAATTACGGACCATGGGAAAGATTAAAAGACAACAAGCCTTTTGTTCCCGGCTTTGGGCCTAAACCTTTAGGCGCTCAATATTATCCGGAAGATATTACAATGGAGGAATTTAATGCATTTGACAATCCGGATAAATACAGCCAATATACCGTACTCCGCCGCAATGCAGATGGAAGCTTAAAAACAGTTTGGTATAGAGACGAATACAAAGAAGAATTAGAGAAAGTATATGTATTGTTAGATCAAGCTATTGAATTGGCTGAAGACAGAGGACTGAAAAATTATCTTATTGAACGCAAAAAAGCGCTTCAAACCGATGAATATTTCGCGAGTGATATGGCATGGATGGATATGAAAGAGAGCAAATTGGATTTTATCTTTGGACCCATTGAGAATTATGATGATAAATTTTTAGAACTCAAAACTTCTTATGAAGCATTTGTCTTAGTGAAAGATGAAGCGCGTAGCAAAGATTTGGAGAAATTTATTTCCATGCTTCCCCGGTTGCAGAAAGAACTGCCTTGTGATGCGAAATATAAAACATTTGTTCCCGGAACATCTTCAGATTTAAATGTTTATAGTGCATTGTATTATGGCGGCGATTGTAATGCAGGAAGCAAAACCATTGCCATTAATTTGCCCAACGACGACCGCGTTGCCGCAGCTAAAGGCACACGTCGCTTGCAATTGCGCAATAGCATGGAAGCCAAATTTGACAAAATTTTGGTACCCATTGGCGAACTTATTATCACTCCTGCTCAACAAGGAAATATAAATTTTGATGCTTTCTTTTGGAATGTAACGTTTCATGAAGTGGCGCATGGAATTGGAATAAAAACTACCATTAACGGTAAAGGTAGCGTAGATAAAGCCTTGGGCACTGAAAAAACATCTTGGGAAGAAGCCAAAGCGGATATTTTAGGTTTGTTTATGGTAATAAAATTGATTGAAATGGGAGAAATTACAAATATCACTGCCGAAGATGCAATGACTACTTACATTGCAGGTATTTTACGCTCGGTACGTTTTGGCGCCGCAAGCTCTCATGGAAAAGCAAATATGATGTGTTTCAATTACTTTGAAGATGCCGGTGCATTTGAACGTGATGCAAATGGTCAATATGTTATTAATTATGATAAAGCGCACAAAGCCATGAACAATTGGGCTGAATTGATCATTGTGACTCAAGGAACCGGCGATTTTGAATTTGCACAACAATACCGTAGCAATCATGGCGGAATTACCGAAACGTTACAAGCTGACTTAGATAGAATTAACAACGCCGGTATTCCTCGCGATATTCGATTTCATCAAGGACTTAAAGTATTGGGATTATAAATAGGATGGCATTACGATGTCTTCTCCCATTCCCATTTCTCTTCCTCGCTCTAAAAGCATTGTAATACGATGTTTGATAATAAATTATCTAAAAACCAGAACGTTGCTTCCGGTTTTTGAAAATGATCCTAATGACATTAAAGTCGTTTATAATGCCTTAAAAATAATTGACTCGCAAAAGAAAACCTTAGTAGAATGCATTATTGATGTTCAGGATTGTGGTGCAGCATATCGTTTTTTAATGGCTGTACTTGCCATCACACCCGGAAAGTGGTTTTTAACCGGAATGCCTCGCTTATTGCAACGCCCCATCTTGCCTTTAGTGAACTTTTTAAATGCGCACGGCGCAAGTATAGAAAGAACAGAGTTGGGATGGTGCATTAAAGGAACAGAATTGCAAATTGATAGCTTTGAAATAGATACATCGGAAACTTCGCAGTATGTGAGTGCATTGATGATGGTAAAGGGAGAAAAGAGAAAGGAGGAAAAATTCCTTCTCCTCTCTGAGGAGAAGGTGGCAGACGGCGACTTGACGCCGGATGACGGAAGAAGTGACGAAAGGGTAGACGGCAAAGCTGGGCGGGGTAGTTTATATAAAAATCCTTACATTAAAATGACCGAAACCATTTTGCGTTGTAGGGGTGTATTGCAATACGCCCCTACCCTATCCGATTGGAGCGCTGCCGTGTTTTGGATTGCCGATGCATTACTTAAACCCAATGCCCATTATCTTTTAAAAAATCTGCATTTTGACGACCTTCAAGGAGATGCCGAAATTGTTTCATGGTTTAAAAAATGGGGACTCCATTTTACCGAAAACAAATATGGAATTGAAGTAAAACACATTCATCAGGTTGAAATTTCCGCACAAAAAATTAATGTAGCGTTAATGCCTGATATAGCGATGATTTTAGCAGTTTTATCCGTTTGTTATCCGTTTCAATTAACGATGTCGGGATTGAAAAACATAAATCTAAAAGAGTCAAAACGTTTAGATATCTTGGTAGATGAATTATCGAAATTTACAACGGTTGATAAGCATTCCAATGATACCATTACTGTTTATAAACGAACTCATAAATTACCTGAATCATTTCATTTCGATTCCTATAACGACCATCGTTTTGTAATGGCGTGGTCGTTGTTTAAAAATTTCGGAACGGTTAATATTCAAAAATCTGATTGCGTCAAAAAATCGTATCCCGATTTTCTTTAAATCTTCATCTTTTTATCAATCTCATCAATATAAATCTTCATCTTTTTATCTGTTTCATAAAGATTTGAAACAGTTCTACAAGCATGGAGCACCGTGGCATGGTCTCTGCCTCCGCAATGTGCACCTATGGCGGCAAGTGGAAGTTTTGTGTATTTTTTGGCAAAAAACATGCAAATTTGTCGTGGCTGCACCACTTCTCTGTCTCTTTTATTGGCATTAATTTTCTCAACAGGAACTCCAAAATATTCACCTACAACTTTTTGAATATATTCTACAGAAATCTCCTTAGCTGTACTTTTTACATATTTATCCACCATTTCCTTTGCCAATTCAACCGTTACGGGGCGGTGATTGAGTGAAGCTTGTGCCAAAATGGCAATCATGGCGCCCTCCAATTCACGAATATTGGAAGTGATACGTAGCGCCAAATAAGTAATTACCTCATCGGGAAAAGTAATGCCGTTACTTTCTAATTTTTTGTGTAAAATCTTAATACGTGTATCAAAATCAGGAACTGTCAATTCCACCGTCAATCCCCATTTAAAACGAGAAAGCAAACGCGCTTCAAAGCCGGTAATATCCACGGGAGATTTATCGGAGGTAATGATAATTTGCTTCTTTTTTAAATGTAGATGATTGAAAATGTGAAAGAACGCCTCTTGTGTAGAAGCCTTGTGCCCGTAGCCGAGATATTGAATATCATCAATGATAAGTACATCAATAGATTGATAGTATAAAATAAAGTCGTTGCGGTTTTGAGTTTTATAAGCTTCAATATATTGTTGAGAAAAGGTATCCGCATTAATATAAGAAACGGTTTTATTTGGGAAGTTCAATTTGGTTTGAAGTCCTATGGCATGTGCTAAATGGGTTTTTCCAAGCCCCACATCGGAATAGATAAAGAGTGGATTAAACGATGTGCCTCCCGGGTCCTGCGCTATTGCCCAACCTGCCGTGCGCGCCAATCTGTTGCAATCGCCCTCCACGTAGTTGTCGAAATTATAGGTTTCTACTAAATTAGAAGGAATTTTATGTTTCTTAATCCCCGGAACTACAAAAGGTGCAGGAAGCTCTTTACTTCCGGTTTTATATAGCTCTACAGGAACACTGATTGCCGGATTGGAAATAGCCTGACGCGGATTGGAAGGCAAATTAATGACTTGTGAATCGGTAGGCGCCGTTTTCTTTTCCATCACAACACGGTACTGTAATTTTCCCGTACTCCCCAGTTCTTTTTTAATTACTTTCTTGAGCAAATTAATGTAATGCTCTTCTAACCATTCATAAAACATATGAGAAGGCAGTTGTAGGATAAGTGTTGTTTTCTCAATCCCTATGGGTATGATAGGAACAAACCATGTTTGAAAATTTTGCTCATCAACATTATCATGTATGATTTCTAAGCAGTTAGCCCAAACTTTTTGGAAATCTTTTGTGAGTTTCGACACCTCTTCCGCCATATCTTAACTATAATTTTTTTACTGTGAAACAATTAACAAGTTATTTTTGTCTTTTCTTCGATGTCCCAAAAATGAACAAAAAAAAGTTGAAAAAAAACCACCCTCATACTTGATTTTTAAAAATCTTTGTATATAGTAGAATCACGTTTTGAAGCGTTTCTTTTTCATCATTTTTTAAACTTATTCATAGCGAATAAATTATATTTTTGCTATCTGAAAAAACTCTTTTTTATGTATGAAAAAATTTTTGGAACAGTAGTTCATGGACTCGGCAGAGGTAAGGATTTTGGCTTTCCTACAGTTAATATTAAATTGACTAATAATGAATTACATATAGAAAACGGCGTTTATGTTGTTTCGATTACCCTTTATAGGGACGTTGCGCACGACGTCCCTATAACGTTTAAAGGAATGTTGTACGTAGGCACAAGACCCACACTTAATTTGCAGGAAACCACCATTGAAATTCATATTTTAGACTTTAATGAAGATATTTACGACCAGCAAATCTTCTTCCAAATTTTGCATAAAATTCGTGATGAAATTCAATTTGAAAATATAGATGCACTGATTGAACAATTACACCGAGATAAGGAAATAGTGTATGACTATTAAAACTATTCATAAAAAATAGCAAGTAGCCTTGTGCTACTTGCTATAAGGAAGTGATTTTTTTTATTCATAAGTATTTCTGATTATTTCATCTTCATCTCTAAAGTTGAGCCCAATGGTACTTCAAATGTTCCAAAAATTTCTATGCTACATTCGGCTTCATAAAATACTTGAGAATTGTTTGCGATTTTGCAATTTGCAATTTGGAAAGAATGTCCAATAAAAGTATTGCATGCAATTGTCATATTTTGATGTTTGTAGTATGAATAATAATTAGGGGTAGCTCCTGTAATTGCTTTTTGTTTATAATTAAAATTATAATTGCCTTCTCCAATGGCTGTTAAATTAGATAAATTGAACCATCCGTTAGTTTTTCCTCCCCAGCCCCAATTACAATGAAAATGATTATTATTGTTATAGCCATCCACTACCCATGTATGCCCTCCATCTTCGTATTGGTTATCTCCTGAATAAAAGATAGGTCTCCTCCCATCAATCGCTCCTTTTAATAAATTTATCCAAGCATTATCATTATGAATGCTTCGGTCATTTACGAAAGAAAAACCAAACCCAAAATAGGTAGACAAAGCGGTTGGAATATCTCTTATGAAAGATGATGTTCCTAGCAATCCAAACCCGGATTGTAATGCTGCAGCGCTATGATATAACAACTTTGCATTGTCGAGATTTGCTTGACCGGGTAACATGTTGTTCCAATTATAAGTTTCGTTGGCAAGATTGATATTGATTGGAGGCAAGCCAGGAAGAGTATAATTTATCGGAGGACCTTGCGGATGAATTCTGCATTTATAAAAATTTAATATTTGCGCTAAGGCAACACCCCCGCAACCCACTAATGTTTTCGGACCCTGTGCAGTGGCAGGACAGTAATGATTATAGGTAATGGTACTGTTGCTCGCTTTCCCTCCTTGTTGATCCCACACTGTTTCAAGCAACCATGTACCCGGTGTATAAAGAGACTGTGTTTGGATGATTCCCGGATCAAGAGGAGGTGCTCCTCTATCGGAATTCTCACTAAGTAGATCATCCCATTGTTTTTTTATTTCTGGGGATGCTCTCAATCTTACCCTTTTGGCATGCACAATTTCTTCTTTATAGCCCTCCAACAAATAATGCAAGGCAGGGGGCACATCATTGAAATCAAAGCCGGAAGTTACACTGTATCCGAGTATGGGTACTGAAGCATTATCTGCTGCAACCATGATAAAGCCTTCATCAAAATTAAAGACATAAAAGAGTATGGTATCTTGACGAATAACAGGAATTTCCCGAACTATTTTTGATTCGTTTTGCGTTATTCCCGAATAGCCGGAAAAAGCATTGAGCGCTACTTTTTTAATATCGGTTAACCTTACTTCTTCAGCCTTCAATGAAAACAAATTGGAAACCGAAAAAAGAAAAAGTAACCCTAATAATTTTATTACTATATTTTTCATGTTCATTTTTTTTATTATTTAAATTCAAATTCAATTTTCTGCGGAGGATAATATATCGCCGGATAGTCTGTGTATAACGTGTCCATGATTTCAAATGAACCTTTTCCTTGAAATCTCTCGTTTTCATAAAAAACTCTTTCCCATGTAAAAACAGTCCGGATATTACCATAATACCCTTTACCATAAACTAATGGTATACCTAAAGTATAGTTGCTAATATACAAGGTATCAACTTCCCATTTACCTTTCTTAAAGAAAACCTCTGGAGATATCTTTTTTGTAAATATTTCAAGCTTAATACTGTTATAATATAATAGAACAGAATCCATAAGCTTCAGATGAAAAGCATTCATATTATAAAATGGTCTCATAGAGACATAAGACGCTTCTATACGATTAAAATTATAGATAGAATCACTTACTCGAAAAGAAGAATTAGAGTAACTTACTGCATAGGTATATTCTGTAAGACCGCCTGTAGGCTCACGCTTTACAATAATATCCTGGTTATTATCCGGTTTTTCTTTCGTGCAAGTTGGAGATAAAAATAATACACAAACGGTCAGGCTAAACAATTTAAATAATGTTTTCATTTTTATATATATTTTAGTTAAACATATTTTTGTCCGCAAAATTAACATTTTTAATTTGTTAAAATCATACGTTTGGTATCAATAATTTCATTATTCACCACTAAAGTGTAAAGATATATGCCGGCAGACAGTTCCGAACCATTAATAGTTATAGTATTTAACCCCATTTGTGTAAGAGGATAAGATTTTAATTCTACTCCTTGTATGTTGTAGATGTATAGAACAGCATGTTTGGTAGCTTCAGACAAATTACAGGCAATTTCGGTATTGGCAGAAAAAGGGTTGGGTGTATTTTGGTACAGTATTGCTTTTTTTTGAGGATATGGCTGTTCTTCTGTTAGAGTAGAAATTTGCAAGCTTTTAGGATTTCCACAATATTGAGAAACAATTTCTTGCAATTCTTTAAACTCTTTACGTAATTCTGCTAATTCCACCTCTTGTGCAAATACAATTTTTTGCAGTACTTCAATCTCAGTTTGCTGCTCTTTTATTCCTTCAATTAAAAAAGGAATAAAACCATCATAAGTAACAAGCTTAATATCACTTGAAGTTATTACTAATCCGGGTAAGATTTCTTCAACCTCTTGTGCTAATACGCCATACTCTCTTTGCCTTGTCTTGCTCTTATCTGCTTTAAAGTAATAAGAATATCCGTTTATTTGTTTCAGAATAGAAATAGCATTTCCTAATGGAAGAATATTTTCTTTCGTTGTACTATCCGATTGTGTAGCAAAACTCTTGGCATTTAAAGTAGCCCAAGCTGCTACCGGTGCTGTAGCCTTAAAATTGAGAAAAGGGAGATGTGTGGTTATTTCGGAAAACCCACCTACATTTGGATTAATAATTAATTTAGTACTCGACTCAATAGTAAGCGTACCTGCCAAAATAGTATTTCCGGCTACATGCAGCTTCTGCCCCGGTTTGTTGCTACATATTTCAACATTTCCAACATTGTCAATCTTAATTTGACACATAGTACTTGTTGCTACCGACAACAGTACAAAAAATAAAAATAGTTTTTTCATAAAAATTAGTTTAACGTCCGCTCCTTTAGCAGACCATAATTAATAAATTTATTGCTCCTTCTACTCGTATGGCTTTTCGTAGGAAATATTTCGCCCGTTTTTAGGAGGTTCTGCTCTCCCTGCGTTATTTTTGAGCGCTCTTGCAGTTTCACTCCGCATTTTTTGGGGAACAGTTACGATTCTGTCTTATATGTTGTGGCGGCTTGCCCGTCGTCGGATTTTCAGTTTTTGGCAAAAAAATAGCGTGGAAACAACCTGTCTGAAACCCAGGTTTCCACGCCTATTACTTCAACAAGCTGTTCCACGCTGCCATAGCAGCGCTTTACTAAGCTTACTCTGAAGTAATATAATGATCAAGGTGGAAATTTGGGTTTCAAGAATAGCAGTAAATCGCTATTTTTATATATCTTATTTTGTGCTTATTCGCACGGTTTTATATCATAGGCAATATGTTTAGTTTATCAATTTTTTTCGGTTTAAATTACACATATATGGCATCAGCCTTATGTCCTTATATTCAAGCGCAAAAATAGGAAATATTTATTTATCCTCAATATTTTTCAATTCATCCAAGCTGTAATTTCCGCCTTCATCCACTTTCTTTTGATTTACTATCGCAAACTCTTCTAAAGTTTCGGGGCGTTTTCCTGCTTTATTCATTTCAATAATTTGGTTGACTTTCTCCAAAGGAATGGCATAAATGGTGGAATGATCGTCGGCATAATGATACCATACCACTTTTTTCATAATGTCGATTTTATTATAGAAGCATTTTCCTTTTTTGGTTAACAGATGCACGTTAGGCTGCGGAAACGCCTTTAATTCTTCGAGATAAGCATCCTGTTCAAAATTAAGACAGCATTTAAGTTTTCCGCACATCCCGGCCAGTTTTTGAGGATTTAGAGTAAGCTGCTGTGTACGGGCAGTTACCGTAGAAACGGATTGAAAACCGGTAAGCCACGAAGAGCAACAGAGTTCTCTTCCGCAGGTGCCCAGTCCGCCCAATCGCGCTGCCTCTTGACGCACTCCAATTTGGCGCATTTCAATACGAATTTTGAATTGTTCAGCTAAAATTTTGATTAACTCACGAAAATCAACCCGGTCTTCTGCAGAATAGTAAAAAATAGCCTTAGTACCATCTCCCTGATATTCAACGTCATTAACTTTCATATTCAAATTCAAATCCCACGCAATGTAACGCGAAGAAAGCATCGTGGCATTTTCCATGTCCACCATAGAAATCCACTTGTCAATATCGGCTACGCGGGCATGGCGATACATTTTTTTGACAATATCTTCCTGTTTGATGCGCTTTTTAGCTAACTGCCTTTTTACGCTTAATCCTAATAAGGAGATAATGCCAATATCGTGTCCTGTTTGCGCCTCTACCGCCACAATGTCCCCTACATTAAAACTACCCTCTTCGGGAAGCAGGAAAAAGTCTTTATGGCTGTTTTTAAACCGCACTTCACAAATAGGAAAATCTTTATATGTAGGTGCAATTTCCAGCTCTTTTATCCAGTCGTGTGAAGCTAATTTACAACAACTTAAACAGTAATTTTTGCAATGAGATTCATCAATTTCGGGAGGCGCAGATAACCCACGGGTATGAAACGCATTCTCCGAAATCTTTTTAGCTTCTTCACTAACAGGAACCCGAATATCTAAATCTAAATATTGTTCTAAATTTTCGCCTTGCGAAAAATCTTTATCATCAAATCTATCATTTTTTTTTGTCATAATTATACAAATTATCAACATTTATTTGCGAAGAAACGATTTTTATTTGATTTTTCGGCTTAAAAAATGCAAAAAAAATCAAAACCACATGTTAAACAGTAACATCCGTTTTTCCCGGATAAATCTTCACCGCCTCAGCCAAACACTCCATCGCTTCTTTTAAGTCGTTCACATTCAATACATAGCTAATGCGTACTTCATTTTTTACAGGAGCGGGGTAAGAATAGAATCCGGTTACCGGCGCCAACATTACGGTTTTGCCTTTATGGTCAAACGATTCTAACAACCATTGACAGAAATTATCGGCATCGTCAATGGGAAGACTGGCTACTGCGTAAAATGCACCTTTTGGATTGGGGCAGAAACAGCCGGGCATTTTATTGATGGCTTCTACCACACAGTTTCTTCGTGCAATATAGTCAGTTACCACTTCGTCAAAATAGGATTTCGGAGTGTCGCAGGCAGCTTCTCCAAGAATTTGTCCATAAGTGGGCGGACTCAAACGGGCTTGTGCAAATTTCATTGCCGTATCCATGACTTCTTTGTTTTTGGAAATGAAGGCGCCCACACGCACACCACACGCACTGTAACGTTTTGATACGGAGTCTAACAATACTATATGTTGGAGAATATCTTTAAGTTCCATAACAGAAAAATGTTTTTCACCGTCGTAACAAAATTCTCTGTAAACTTCATCGGCAAAAAGGAAAAGATCATATTTTTTTGCCAAATGCCCCAACTTCTCAATCTCCTCTTTCGAATACAAATATCCGGTAGGATTGTTAGGGTTACAAATCATGATAGCTTTCGTTTTCGGTGTAATAATTTTTTCAAATTCTTCAATTTCCGGCAAAGCAAAACCGTTTTTAATGGTTGAAACAATGGGTTTTACTTTCACGCCGCAAGAAATAGCAAAACCGTTATAATTAGCGTAAAACGGCTCAGGGATAATCACTTCATCGTCCGGATTTAAACAAGTATTGAAAGCGAAGAGAATCGCTTCGGAGCCGCCGTTGGTAATAATAATTTCATCGGGAGTAAGCTCAATGCCTACACTTTTATAATATTCCACCAACTTTTTGCGGTAGCTCAAATTTCCTGCCGAGTGACTGTATTCAATTACTTTTAGATTATTATTTTTTACGGCATCTAAGGCGTTTCTGGGTGTTTCAACATCGGGTTGCCCAATATTTAAGTGGAAAACTTTCACACCGCGTTGTTTTGCTGCATCTGCAAAAGGAACTAACTTACGAATGGGCGACGCGGGCATTTCCGCACCTTTTTTTGAAATTTTTGGCATAGTGTTTTATTTATTGTTAATATTAAATCTTTAATTTTTAAATCCGTCAGTTAAAACTGACGGCAAATTACGCTTCATCAATCTCATCCCTCAACCCTTCCATAATAAACTGGCGGCGGTCATCATCATTTTTCCCCATGTAAAACTCAAGCATATCGTTTACTTTCGTTGTTTTATCTAACACCACAGGTTCGGCACGCATATTGGCTCCAATAAAATTCTTAAACTCTTTCGGATCAATTTCACCGAGTCCTTTAAAACGGGTAATTTCCGGTTTATGTCCCAATTTCTTTATGGCATTTTGTTTTTCTTCTTCAGAGTAACAATAGATGGTCTCTTGTTTGTTTCTTACTCTAAATAAGGGCGTTTGAAGAATATAAACGTGTCCTGATTTTACTAAATTCGGAAAATATTTTAGGAAAAAAGTGAGCAATAATAAACGAATATGCATGCCGTCGTTATCGGCATCGGTAGCAATAATAATGTTGTTGTAGCGTAAGCCATCTAATCCGTCTTCAATATTTAGCGCGGCTTGAAGCAGGCTAAACTCCTCATTTTCATAAATAATACTTTTCGATTTTTTAAATGTGTTCAATGGTTTTCCGCGCAAACTGAACACGGCTTGAATGTTGGCGTCTCTTGAAGAGGTAATAGATCCCGACGCCGAATCACCTTCGGTGATAAATATTTGTGTTTCAATGCCGCGCGCATCATTGGTATTAAAATGGTAGCGACAATCGCGCAGTTTACTGTTGTGCAAACTCACTTTTTTCTGCACTTCTTTAGAGCTTTTTTTAATGCTGGCAATCTCTTTTCGCTCTTTTTCCGATTCCAATATTTTTTTTAGAATGACGTCGGCTACTTCGGGATTCATGTGCAGATATTTGTCTAATAATCTGCTTACCATATCATTCACATAGTTGCGAATGGTTTGTCCGCCGGGCTCCATATGTTGTGAGCCTAATTTGGTTTTGGTTTGCGCTTCAAAGCTGGCGTTTTTTACCCGGATAGAAAGCGCAGCTACAATAGAATTTCGGACATCGTTCGGATCAAAATCTTTCTTGAAAAACTCGCGTACGGTCTTCACAATGGCTTCACGAAAAGCTTGTTGGTGCGTACCACCGTAAATGGTGTATTGACTATTTACAAACGAATAATATTCTTCGCCGTATTTTCGGGTCGTATGCACCAAAGCACATTCAAAATCGTTGTCTTTTAAATGAATAGGCGGATAAAGCACTTCTGTGGAAACGTTGTTGTTAATTAAATCCAACAATCCGTTTTTAGAAAAATACTTTTGTCCGTTAAAATTGATGGTTAATCCTCTATTCAAATACACATAATTCCACATCATTTTTTCGATATATTCATTATACCAATGAAAATTAACGAATAATGATTTATCGGGAACAAAAGTGATGCTGGTTCCGTTGGGTTCTTTGGTAGATTCAATATTATGTTCCAACAGCTTCATTCCTTCGGAGAACTCAGCGCTTTTTTGTTTACCGTCTACGAAACAATTCACTTTAAAAAATGTAGACAATGCATTTACAGCTTTCACGCCCACACCATTCATTCCGATTGCCGTATCATAAGCATCGCTGTCATTAAATTTACCGCCGGTATTAATTTTAGAGACGCAATCTACCATCTTTTTCAGCGGAATGCCGCGCCCATAATCGCGCACAGTAACTTTATCTTCTTTGATGGAAATTTCGATAGTTTTTCCAAACCCGCGCATAAATTCATCAATGCAGTTATCCAATACTTCTTTCAGCAAGACGTAAATACCGTCATCGTGCGATGAACCATCTCCCAACTTACCGATATACATTCCGGGGCGTTCGCGAATGTGTACGTTCCAATCCAATGATTTTATGCTATCTTCCGAATAATTAGACATATTTATAGTATATATTAGCGGGGGCAAATATATATTAGATTTTCGATTTTTTACTATTTTTGCTATTGAATTTTTTGTTATGAAAAAACTACTCATTTTGGCTATTCCGCTTATGTTTTTCATCATTTCTTGTAATGATTCGAAGAAAAAGAAAAACATAAAAAAAGAAGAACAACCGGCTATTCAAATTCCAAATTTTGATGCCGATTCGGCTTTTAATTTTGTAAAAGCGCAAACCGATTTTGGTCCGCGTGTCCCTAATACGGAAGCTCATAGGAAATGTGCTTTATTTTTGCAACGTGAATTAGAGAGATATTGCGATACCGTAATCGTGCAGTCTTTTACTGCCCTCACTTACGACGGCACTAAGATACATGGTAAAAATATTATCGGTTCTTTTTTTCCGGAAAAACAAAGGCGAGTTTTGCTGGCTGCGCACTGGGATTCAAGACCCTTTGCCGATAATGACCCCAATCCTGCGAACAGAGATAAACCTGTTGACGGTGCTAATGACGGCGCAAGCGGCGTAGGTGTTTTGTTGGAAATTGCACGGCAATTGAAAGAGAAAAACCCTGAAATAGGTGTGGATATTATATTTTTTGATGCCGAAGATTGGGGAACACCGGGCGGGCAAAACATAGACGGCGATTGGTGGGCTTTAGGTTCGCAACACTGGGCTAAAAATCCGCATATACCTAATTACAAAGCAGATTATGGAATTTTGTTGGATATGGTGGGTGCACCTCATGCCAAATTTTTACAAGAAGGCATCTCTATGCACTATGCTTCGCAAATCGTAGCAAAGGTTTGGGCAAAAGCTTATCAATTAGGATTTAAGGATTATTTTTTGAATTTCCCCGGCAATCCCATCACCGACGATCATCTGTATGTAAATAAAATTGCAAGAATTCCTATGATCAACATTATTCATCAAGATCATACCACAGGTACAGGCTTTGTTTCCACTTGGCATACGCTGCAAGATAATATTTCCAATATTGATAAACATACGCTATACGTAGTGGGGACTACCGTATTAGCGGTAGTTTATAATGAAAATTAAAACACCTGCACATCCTTATCATACACCACCATTTTCTTCCCGATTTGATGAACTGTGGCTATGCCGGCTTCGTGCAACTCTTTTACCAACTTGCCATTAAACGACATGGCTGCCACCCCTAAATAGATCTTATGGCTTTTGTAATTTGGATACAATATCTTAAAAATCTCTACGCGCGAGATTAGATAATCAATACGGATATTATCCGGTTTTGCATTATACTTAACCTCAATGATGGCAACACTTTTACAGTTAAATAATATAATATCAAACTCTGCTTCAAGATTGCCATTGGTAATTCTTAATGGTCTTTGAACATAATCGTACTGCTCATTCGCAAAGTATTTATGTGATTTAAAAGCATTGAAAAAATATTCTTCCGCCATTTCTCCATTATTGTTGCCAATACCACCCACTAATCTTTCAATTTTGGCTAATCTTCGGTCGCTTTCTTCACGCCGTTTTTTATATTCCTCTTCATCTGCTTCACGCCGTTTATAAAACTCTTCATCTGCTTCTGCACGTCGTTTAGCTAACGTTTGTGCTGTTTCTTTAAACCGTCTGTCAGTTTCGGCGAACATTTCTTTAATGTCATCCCAGGTAAGTTTTTTCTTTCCGTTCATAGTTTTAGAGTTTATGGTTAATAATTAGTGATGAATTGTTGTGTCAAATATACAATTAATTTCCTTATATTCAGAAAATTAAAAATGCATAAAAAACCGATTTTCAAGCAGAAAAGTTGCCGGAAAATGCAATTTTTGAAAAAATGGTAATTTTTGGAAGAAAGGATTTAGAAAGATTTCGGAGAAAATGCAGCTTTGACTACGCTCTGCCATCAATCAAAAAAAATGTAGGGGCAATGCACGCATTGCCCCTACAATCGTAATTTTTAATTCGTGATTCGTATAACGATTACCCGTTAAACACTTTATCCAACCCAATTCCGCGCACTTGCGCCACACTATACGCATCGCGCATTTGCGCCAACGCGTTGATTGTAGCTTTCACTACGCTGTGCGGATTTGATGAGCCTTTCGATTTTGCTAATACGTTGCTGATTCCTACGGTTTCAAAAACAGCACGCATGGCACCACCGGCAATAACTCCGGTACCGGGCGCTGCGGGTTTCATGAATACCAACGAGCCGCAATACTTACCTTCGGCAGCATGCGGAATAGTTCCTTTATGAACAGGCACACGAATGATATTTTTCTTTGCATCATCAATGCCTTTAGAAATAGCGGCGGAAACTTCCTTTGCTTTTCCTAAACCGAATCCTACGATTCCGTTTTCATTACCTACCACTACAATAGCAGAGAAACTGAATGTACGTCCCCCTTTGGTAACTTTGGTTACTCTGTTCACTGCAACTAAACGATCCTTTAATTCGATATCGGTTGCTTTTATTCTTTTAATTTTTAAACTTGACATAACTGTTTCTCCTTAAATTAGAAAATTAAACCACCTTCTCTCGCGGCTTCCGCTA